>OLZW01001102.1_pt1 | contig 21234 bp, 19 predicted proteins | sample 1674281 | NCBI WGS metagenome assembly OLZW01 (sample SAMEA103958157, study PRJEB25191) | human gut metagenome | biome: human-associated habitat [ENVO:00009003]; feature: intestine environment [ENVO:2100002]; material: feces | place: Germany | collected 2013/2015
GCTGGTAAAGCCCAGCGGGAAGGTGGCATTGCTGCCGGGGATCAGATCTTCGTCCATGCTGTCCGGATCAGCATCCTCGCCGCCGTTCGCCATGTTCATCATCATGGAGAGCGGGTTTGCATCGCCCATCTCCTCCATCATGCTTTCCATGCGGTTCTCCATGTTATCAAGATCCTGATCCGACATGCCGAACTGCTTCATCAGATCGTCCACCGGCTTGATGTGTAGCTCACGGGCGCAGTGCAGGCAGTAGCCCTCCTGCTTCATCTGACCATTGTCCATCCGCTGGATGAAGATGATCGCCGGACGTTTCTGGCATCGAATACAGACCATAGTTCCTCCTTTATGCAAAACCCTTTACAGGAAAGGGTTGAAGAGATTGAAGATTTTGTAGTAAAGACTGCTGCTCATCACCGTATCGTTGAGCACATTCAGGTTTCCGCCTGTGATGACGATGATGCCCCACAGGATGCACAGCACCAAATAGATATCCAGCAGCGCCGTGGCACCGCCCACAAGCCAGCCAAGGCCGCGGTTTACCGTGCCAATGACCGGCAGCTTGTTCACAAGGCCCAGCACCGTGACCAGCATACTGACCAGCAGGCGCAAAAGCGCGTAGAACAAGAAGAACAGCACCAGCGTGATCACCGGTGTGAGCAGCGGCTGCAGCACGTTTTCCACAATGGAATCGGCCAGCACCACTGCGTTATCAGCCAGCACAGCGCCAATGGAGCGCTCGCAGGCTGCCACGATGGAAGCGCGGAAAGAAGCAGGCAGGAAGCCCGCATACTTTTCCGCAATGCCGGAAAGGTCTACCGCACCGCCCGCAGCAATGTTTGCTGCGATCTGGGTGCGGAAGCCGCCTGCCAGCATGTGTTCGAACACCCAGCCGGCGCAGGCAGCGGAAAGCTCCTTGGCCCCCAGCAGACTGAACAGGTTGCCCACCAGCTGCACAATGGACGAAAGAAAGCCCTTGCGCGCATAGCGCACCACCAGAATGATCCATGCTGCCGTGCATATGATATCAAAAAGAAATGACGGATTCTTGAACATACCTTGTTTTCCCTGTTATTTTTATCACTTTCCCCGCAAGAGTGCTATTTACGCATGATCTTCTCACCCAAAAATCACTGTCCGCTGGAAGCTGTCTGCTCCGGCGGTGTGACCACCTGCACCGTGTTGCCGCTGAGCACCATGATCTGCTTGCCCTCGATCAGTGCCTGCGGCCGGGCCGAAAGCGGCTGGCTCCACTGGAACTCGCCCACACTGTTGAAGCGCTCCACTGTGCTGTCGGTGAGCAGGTAGAAGCCGTCGTTCTTTGCCCGGATGATCTGGCTGGCCGAGAGCACGCTGCCGCTGTAACCCACGGTCAGCTCCCCGTCCAGCAGCACGGCAGTACAGGTCTGGCCGCTGCTCAGCAGCAGGGCCGCACCGTTACTGGTGTTGGACACGCTGACGAGGGTGCCGCCGCCAAAATCGTAGCTGGCGCGTTCGCCTGCGCTGCCGCCGCTCGTGTTGTACAGCACGGCGCGGTTCTCATAAAGCACCAGCAAAAAGCCGTTGGACATCCAGCCCATCCACTGGGGCACACTGTTCTCGGAGCCAAGGCATACCGGGTCGCCCTGCGAGAGGGGCAGTACATAAAGGTTCGTGGTCAGCTGGCCGCCCACCGCCGATACAGCGGCCACGGCAAGGCGGCAGCTGTCCGGCGCAAAGGCCATGCGCAGCGGGGTGCCCTGCTCACTGGTCAGGTTCCACACCAGCTGCTGCTGCATACTGGAATTGTAAACGGTCAGCTTTGCCACGCTGTCGGTGCTGTCGGTCACAACAGCCACCTGTCCGGCATCTGCCACGGCGCACAGCGAGATGGTGCTGTCCATGGTTTTGGTATAAAGGTTCTGGGTGCGGCTTTCCACCCGCAGCTCATTGCCGGAGCGGTTGTACAGCACAAAGCGGGTCTTGCCTGCAGCAATGGCCGGGCGGGCATAGCCGCTCTGGATGCTGTTCAGGCGGGTGCCGCCAAGACTGTATACCACGCAGCTGTCGCCGCCCATCTCCACAAAGCTGCCAGACATCTGCGCCACCGCATCCGGGTCGGTGATGCCGGTCTGCTGCGGCCAGCCTGCGGCTGGTGCCAGCGCGATGACGGCAGTATCCACAAGGTCTTTTGCGCGCGCAATGGAAGACCCCACTGCGCCGGTGGCAAACAGGACAAGGATGGTCAGCACCGCTACGATGATGACGGTGCGGCGGATGCGCCGTGTGCGCACCCGGGCCCGGGCGGCTTCCAGATATTCGACGCGTCCGGCAGAAAGCGTCTCCCCTTCGGCGGAATGTCCGCCGCGGCGAATTTTGCTCATGAATGGTTCTCCTTACAGATCATACTCCACACACTTCAAAAACAGGCCCTTGGCGGGCAGGGTCGGCCCGGCGCGGCTGCGGTCACGGCTTTCCAGAATGGCGGGAATTTCCGCCGGGTCCAGCCGGCCTGCGCCCGCTTCGCACAAAGTGCCCGCCAGAATGCGCACCATGTTGTACAGGTAGCCGTCGGCGGTCACTTCAATGTCGATCTCGTCCCCCTTGCGGGTAACATGACAGTCCGTGATGGTGCGCACGGTATCGCCATGGGCTGCAGCGGAAGAGCCCGCCGCGCACAGAGCCAGAAAATCGTGCCTGCCCACGAACTGCTGCGCCGCCGCCTGCATTCTGGCTTCGTCCAGATGCCGGGGCACCCGGGTGTAATAAGCCGCGTCAAAAGGCGAGTCGATGGGGTGGTTGTGGATGCGGTAGAGGTAGGTTTTGGTATGGGCCGCGTACCGGGCGTGGAAGTCCTCCGGCACCACCTGCGCGTCCAGCACCCGGATGTCCGGCGGCAGATGCTGGTTGAGCGCCAGCGGGAACTTTGCCGCCGGGATGCGGGTATCGGCGTGGAAGTTGAGCTTGAAGCCCAGCGCGTGCACCCCTGCATCGGTGCGGCTGCAGCCCTTGATATCGGGGCGGCTGCCCAGCACGGCCTGCAGCGCGTCCTGAAAGGTTTGGGCCACGCTGCGGCCATTGGGCTGCACCTGAAAGCCGCAGTAGTTCGTGCCGTCGTAGGCAAGGGTAAGTAAAAAGTTCTGCATGGAACTCCTTCCGTCACGGCTTTGCCGTGCCACCTCCCTCAAAGAGGGAGGCTATAAGGCCCCCTCCTCGAGGGGGCTGTCGCCGAAGGCGACTGGGGGAGTTTTAAAAATTCGGGAACACCAACCGGGAGGCAAGGATCACTGCAAAGCAGGCGATGCACACGGCAAGGTCGATATAATCCTGCTTTTCGCAGCGCAGCACCTTCAGGCGGGTGCGGCCATCGCCGCCCCGGTAGCAGCGGCATTCCATGGCCATGGCCAGCTCGTCCGCACGGCGGAAGGCCGAAATGAACAGCGGGATGAGCACCGGCACCAAGGCTTTTACCCGGTCGGTCATCTTGCCGGTATCCAGCTGGGCACCGCGGGCTTTCTGGGCGTTCATAATTTTGTCCGTCTCCTCAATGAGGGTGGGGATGAACCGCAGGGCAATGCTCATCATCATCGCCAGCTCGTGCACCGGGAAGTGCAGTTTGCCCAAGGGCTTCAGCAGCTGCTCAATGGCATCCGTGAGCACGATGGGGCTGGTGGTGTAGGTGAGCAGGCTGGTGCCCGCGATGAGCGCCATGACGCGCACTGCCATCAGCACAGCATAGCGCACGCCCTCGGCATAAATGGTCAAAAACCAGATGTGCACCAGCGGTTCGCCCTCGCCTGACACAAAGAACAGGTTCAGCACCGCTGTGAAGATCACGATGGGCAGGATGGGCTTTAAGCTCTTGAGGATCATTTTGCCGGGAATTTTTGCCACCTTGTACATTGCTGCAAGGAACAGAATGGAAAGGGCAAGGCCCAGCGGATTGGAAGCTGCAAACAGCAGCACGATATAGACGATGGTCAGCACCAGTTTCAGGCGCGGGTCGAACCGGTGCACCAGACTGTCGCCCGGGAAGTGCTGGCCAATGGTGATATCTCTCAGCATCCGGCAGCGCCTCCTTCCTTCTTTGCTTCCCGCGGGAGCACAAGGCTCTCGCCTGCCTCCCGGCGGCGCTTGGCTTCCAGGATCATCTTGACCGCATAGGGGATGGTGTACACATCAGCGGGCACATCCACACCCATCTCCCGCAGCTTGAGGAAGATCTTCGTCACCTGCGGCACGGAAAGCCCCAGCTCCAGCAGCTCCGGAGCGCGGGCAAAGACTTTTTCCACGGTGTCGTACATGGCAATTTTCTTGTTGCTCATCACCAGAACGCGGTTGGCGTACTTGGCAATGTCCTCCATGCTGTGGGACACCAGCAGCACAGTGGTGCCGGTCTTTTTGTGGTACTCCTTCACCTCGCTGAGGATGTCGTCCCGTCCCTCCGGGTCAAGGCCCGCAGCAGGCTCGTCCAGCACCAGAATGCGGGGCTTCATGGCCATAACGCCCGCCACGGCCACCCGGCGCTTCTGGCCGCCGGAAAGCTCAAAGGGACTGCGCTCCAGCAGGGCCGGGTCAAGGCCAACGAAATCGGCGGCTTCATGCACGCGGCGGTCGATCTCGGCTTCGTCCAGACCCATGTTCTTGGGGCCGAACGCGATATCTTTATAACAGGTCTCCTCGAACAGCTGGTACTCCGGGTACTGGAACACCAGACCGGTGAGGAAGCGGAAGTCCCGGATCTTCTCCGGATCTTCCCACAGGTCGCGGCCATCGATATAAATTTTGCCGCTGGTGGGCTTGTTCAGGCCGTTCATGTGGGTAATGAGGGTGCTCTTGCCGGAGCCGGTGGCCCCGATGATGCCCACAAAGTCGCCCTCTTCCACCGTAAAGCTCACGTCGTCCAGCGCAGTGACCGCATTGGGCATGCCGGGGTTGTAGACGTAGCTCAGATGTTCTACTTTGATGATATCTGCCATTTGCGTCTGCCCCCCCCTTACTGCAAAAGCTCGTACAGAGCCTGTGCGCATTCGCCGGTGTCGATGATGCCCTCCGGCATCGGGATGCCGGCCTTCACCAGCTCATCCCTCAGCTCTGCGGCCTGCGGCACATCCAGATGCAGGGAGCGCACCTTCTCGGTCTGGCTGAACACCTCTTTGGGGGTGCCCTCCATCACCACATGGCCCTTGCTCATCACCAGCACACGGTCTGCCTGCGCAGCTTCCTCCATGTAGTGGGTGATGGACACCACGGTGATGCCCATATTCCTGTTCAGGTAGTGGATGGTCTGCATCACCTGCTCACGGCCCCGGGGGTCCAGCATGGCGGTGGCTTCGTCTAATATCAGGCAGTCCGGCCGCATGGCAACAACGCCTGCAATGGCAACGCGCTGCTTCTGGCCGCCGGAAAGGTTGTGGGGTGCGCGCTCGCGGTACTCATAGATGCCGGCCATCTTCATGGAGTCGTCCACGCGGCGGCGCATCTCTTCGGGCGGCACACCAAGGTTTTCCAGTGCAAAGGCAACGTCTTCCTCCACCACGGTGGCAACGATCTGGTTGTCCGGGTTCTGGAACACCATGCCCACGGTCTGGCGGATATCATAGATCTTGTCATCGTCTGCGGTGTCCATGCCCTCCACGTAGACCTTGCCGCTCTCCGGCAGCAGGATAGCGTTGAAGTGCTTTGCCAGCGTGGACTTGCCGCAGCCGTTGGCACCCAGCACGGCCACAAATTCGCCGCGCTTTACTTCCGTTGAGACACCGTCCAGTGCGTAAACCGGCTGGTCGCTGTCGTAGCGGAATTTCAGATTCTGTGCTGTTAAAATCGTCTCTTCCATTTGTGTTTCTCTTTCTGGTGGTGCGCCCCTCTGAAAGGGGCTGTACCCCATTCTTGAATCGTATAACCCTCTCAGTCACGGCTGACGCCGTGCCAGATTCCCCTTTTTGTCACCTGCGGTGACATCTTCCCCCGGAGCGGGGGAAGTCTTTCCTCTCAGGGAGGGCTTTTAATCATCTTACCGTAAGCTCTTATAAAGCTCCCCCTTTCGGGGGAGCTGTCGCCGCAAGGCGACTGAGAGGGTTCTTTCCTTATTCTTCCCAGACGGCGGTTGCGCCGCAGGGCACCACGCCGCCGGTGGCAGAGACCGGCAGGCCGATCTCATCGCAGGAGGTCTCGCCGCCAAAGCGGGGCACCAGCGTGGTCTTGAGCATATATTCCATGACCGCCGGGGACAGGCCGGTGGTGTAGCTGTTGACCGCAAAGAAGAGGGGCTTGTCGCTCAGCACCTCTTCGCACTGGCTGATGAGGTCGTAGATGCAGTCCTCCAGCTTCCAGATCTCACCGCCGGGGCCGCGCCCGTAGCTGGGCGGGTCCATGATGATGCCGTCGTAGGTGTTGCCGCGGCGTTTTTCGCGGGCAACGAACTTGGCACAGTCGTCCACCAGCCAGCGGATGGGCCGGTCGGCAAGGCCGCTTGCCGCAGCATTGTCCTTACCCCACGCCACGATGCCCTTGGAGGCATCCACATGGCAGACGGTGGCACCTGCCGCCGCACAGGCCAGCGTGGCACCGCCGGTGTAGCCGAACAGGTTCAGCACCTTTACCGGGCGGCCTGCGGCATGGATCTTTTTGGCGTACCATGCCCAGTTGACGGCCTGCTCCGGGAACACGCCGGTGTGCTTGAAGCCAGTGGGGCTGACGATGAGGGTGAGCTTATCCTCGCCCTCGCCGCAGCTGATCTTCCACTTTTCGGGGAGACGGCGCTTGTACTCCCACTCGCCGCCGCCCTGATTGGAGCGGTGATAAACAGCATCTGCCTTTGCCCACAGCGGGCTTTGCTTGGGCGTTTTCCACACCACCTGCGGGTCCGGGCGGATGAGGATGGTCTCACCCCAGCGCTCCAGACGGTTGCCGTCGGTGGCATCCAGCAGTTCATAGTCTTTCCAGGTATCTGCAGGGCGCATAGCGTCCTCCCTTCTCTTTTATCCGTTTCTTACTGGCCCAGAATGCGCTTGTTGATCTTATCCACGATGCGGTCGGCGCAGCGGTGGATGGCGTCCAGATCCTGGCCCTCCACCATCACGCGGATCTTCGGCTCGGTGCCGGACACCCGCACCAGCACGCGGCCCATGCCCATGAGCTTCTGCTGCTCGTTCTCAATGAAACCGGCCAGAACTTCGTCCTCTTTGTAGGCTTTTTTCTGGACGGCGTTGGCGGTCACATTCACCAGCACCTGCGGGTACTGGGCGTAGATGCCGTTCAGCTCGCTCATCTTCTTGCCGCTCTCAGCCAGCAGCTTGAGCAGCTTGCCGGCGGTCAGCTCACCGTCGCCGGTGGTGGCATGGTGCAGCAGGATGACATGGCCGCTCTGCTCGCCGCCGATGGCAAAGCCGTTCTCGCGCATGTTTTCCAGCACGTAGCGGTCGCCCACGGCGGTCTTTTCGGTATTGATGCCCTGACTCTCCATATATTTGATGAAGCCCAGATTGGACATGACCGTAACCACGGCGGTGTCGCCGTCCAGACGGCCTTTTTCCTTCATGGTCATGGCCAGCAGGGCAATGATCTTGTCGCCGTCCATCTCCTGACCCTTTTCGTCGCAGCCAAGGCAGCGGTCGGCGTCGCCGTCAAAGGCAATGCCGCAGTCAAAGCCGCCTTCCACCACGGCCTTTTCCAGATTTTCCAGATGGGTGCTGCCCACGCCCCTGTTGATGTTCTGGCCGTCCGGCGCAATGCCGATAAAAGTGCACTTTGCGCCCAGACGGGGGAACAGCTTCTGCGCCACGGCAGCCGAAGCGCCGTTTGCACAGTCGATGCAGACGTTCAGGCCGGTCAGGTCGCCGTGGATGGACTCATACAGGTGATCCACATAGTCCTGCAGGCCGTCATCGCGGCGGTACACACGGCCCACCTCGGCACCGGTCTTCAGCTCAATGCCCGCGCAATCGTTGTCGATGTAGACTTCGATCTGGTTCTCCACCTCGTCCGGCAGCTTATAGCCGGTACCGGCAAAGATCTTGATGCCGTTGAACTCCATCGGATTGTGGGAGGCAGAGATCACGATACCGGCATCTGCATTGTATCTGCCCACCAGATAGGCCACAGCGGGCGTGGGCAGAACGCCCAAACTCTCCACGTCTGCGCCCACACTGCACAGACCGGCGGTCAGGGCTGCTTCCAGCATATCGCCGGACTGGCGGGTGTCCTTGCCGATCAGGATGCGCGGACGGTGGCCGGTGCTGCCGGTCAGCACCGCAGCAGCGCCGCGGCCGATCTTCATTGCCAGCTCACAGGTCAGGTCTGCGCCTGCAACACCGCGCACACCATCGGTTCCAAAATATTTTCCCATAATACTACCCCACTTTCTATAGAAAGAAGAACCCTCTCAGTCAATGCCTTGCGGCATTGCCAGCTCCCCCAAAAGGGGGAGCTTTTTGGCATCTTTTGGTTTTTCGCTCATGAAGCTCTCCCTTCGGGAGAGCTGGACGCGAAGCGGCCTGAGAGGGTCAGAACAAACTCTGCTGCCCGTTGTCCTCGGGCGCAGCGGCCTCCGGCGCTTTCAGGCCCAGATGTTCGTAGGCCAGCCGCGTTGCGCAGCGGCCCCGGGGCGTCCGGGTCAGAAAGCCCATCTGCATCAGATACGGCTCACACAGGTCTTCCAGCGTGACGGATTCCTCGCCGAGGGCCGCCGCCAGCGTTTCCAGACCCACCGGGCCGCCGTTGTACATTTCAATGATCGCACGCAGCATACTGCGGTCCAGTTCGTCCAGACCCAGTGCGTCCACGTCCATCCGCTTGAGGCCCATCAGAGCCACATCCCGGTCAATGATGCCGTCGCCCAGCACGGTGGCAAAGTCGCGGATGCGCTTCAAAAAGCGGTTTGCCACGCGGGGCGTGCCGCGGCTGCGCTTGGCCAGCTCGTAAGCGCCTTCCGGCGTGATGGGCTGGTCGAGGATGCCTGCCGAGCGCTGGATGATCTTGCTCAGTTCATCCGGGCTGTACAGCTCCAGCTTGAGCAGCACACCAAAGCGGTCGCGCAGGGGGCCGGTGATCTGGCCTGCACGGGTGGTGGCACCCACCAGCGTGAACCGCGGCAGGTTGATGCGGATGCTCTGGGCGCTGGGGCCCTTGCCGATCATGATATCCAGCGCGTAGTCCTCCAGCGCCGGGTACAGCACCTCTTCCACCTGCCGGGACAGGCGGTGGATCTCGTCGATGAACAACACATCGCCCTCCTGCAGGTTGGTCAGCAGGGCGGCCAGGTCGCCGGGCTTTTCAATGGCCGGACCGCTGGTGATGCGGATCTGTACCCCCATCTCGTTGGCGATGATCCCGGCCAGAGTGGTCTTGCCCAGGCCCGGCGGGCCATAGAGCAGGATGTGGTCCACCGGCTCCCCGCGCCGCTTGGCGGCTTCCAGATAGATCTTCAGGTTCTGCTTGACTTTTTCCTGCCCGATGTAGTCCTCCAGATGCTGCGGGCGGAGGTTGTTTTCCTCGCTGTCCGCAGCGGTCACGACGGGCTGCATCATTTTTGCGCCGTACAGCGCGGTTTCGTCCTGCATTGTTTACCTCCTGCCTGCCATGCCGCGCAGGGCCAGCTTGATGATCTCTTCCACGGGCAAGGTCGCGTCGATCTTGGAAATGGCCAGCGCCGCTTCGCTCTGGCTGTAGCCCAGCGATACCAGCGCCGCAATGGCCTGCGACGCGCTCTGGGTGGCCGGTTCCCCGGACGCAGCACCGGCCACATCCTCCAGCGAGATGCCGTCCACAAAGCCCTTGGCCACCTTGTCCTTCAGTTCCAGCACGATGCGCTGGGCCAGCTTGGGGCCAACGCCGTTGGCGGCCTTAAAGGCCTTGTGGTCCCCTGCAGAGATGGCCAGCGCCACCCGCTGCGGCTCCATGACGCTCAGGATGGCCAGCCCTACCTTGGGGCCCACGCCGGACACGGCAGTGAGCATCTCAAAGCAGGCCTGCTGCTCCTCGGTGGCAAAACCGTACAGGCTCACGTCGTTCTCGGTCACGCTCATCACGGTGTAGAGGGTGGCTTCCTTGCCCACACCGGGTAGGGCCCCCGCCACACTGGCCGGGCACTGGGCATAGTAGCCCACGCCGCAGCAGCTGAGCACCACCGCACTCATGCTTTTTTTAACGATTTTTCCAGTCAGACAGTAGATCATGGATCACACCTCAGATCGGCCCGGCCACACGGCGGGTAAAACGATTCAGCTGGTTGCCGTTGGTATGGCAGAACGTAATGGCCATGGCCAGCGCGTCGGCGGTGTCGTCGGGCTTGGGCACAGCCGGCAGGCTCAGCAGCATGCGGGTCATCTCCTGCACCTGCTTTTTGACCGCCTTGCCGTACCCGGTGACCGCCTGCTTGACCTGCATGGGGGTGTACTCGTAGATGGGCAGCCCCGCCTGTGCCGCCGCCAGCAGGATCACCCCGCGGGCCTCGGCCACGCCGATGACGGTGGTCTGGTTGTGCTGATAGAACAGCTTTTCGATGGCCAGCACCTCCGGCTTCGTCCGCGCGATGACCTCCTTGACGCCGGTATACACCTCGTCCAGGCGGCGCTCAAAGGGTACGCCCGCATCAGTGCACACAGCGCCAAAATCCACCGGCGCAAACCGGTTGCCCACATAATCCACCACGCCCCAGCCCACGATAGCGTAGCCGGGGTCGATGCCCAAAACTCTCATTCTGCGATACCTTTCCTATTATAATCAGTTTATTATACCACACCCATAGGTTGGGAGCAACCGGGAACCTGTCGCTCCGGCCGCCAAAATGTGCGCATCCGCGTCCAAAAGCCGCCCAAGCCCGGCAGTTTCAAAAAACTTTTACAATTTTTGAAAAAAGGCTTGCTTTTTTTGCGCAGGTATGGTAATATAATCAAGCTGATTTCGGCAAAACAGAATATGGACGGTTAGCTCAGCTGGTAGAGCATCTGCTTGACGTGCAGGAGGTCACAGGTTCGAGTCCTGTACCGTCCACCATACAGTTCGTACTCGAACCCGATTCTTTACGAGAAAGGGTTCGGGTACGTTTTTTGTTTACGAGAGGTTCGCGGTTGCGGAGTGTAACGAAGCAATGAAAGCCCCAGTGGGGCTTTCAAGCGACAGAACGGTCTTGCGCAGCAAGATGGAGGGGCTTCGCCCCGACAAGTTCCTGCGGAGGCACTACTCAGAACAGTAAGCAGGAATGAGTAAAGGCAGGGTATCATCGTGGCGATGGTATCCTGCCTTTTGTGCGATAGGATGATTATAAGCCAAAGGCTCTCACCTGTTCTGTCGTATGCGCAGAACGAGCGAGAGCCTTTGTGATGAAAAGAAGAAAATGAAGGAGGATAGCTTGTTATTTGGCGGCTTTTTCGCCCTCCGGGAAGATGATCTTGTTCACGAAGAAGAAGATCACCATGGAGATGCCGCCGTTGAGCACGGTGGTGCCGATGTTGTAGATGAAGTCCGGCACCAGCAGACCTGCCACGGCAACCCAGATGCAGTTGATGGAGTTGACGATGCAGGTGATGATGCAGAAGGCCAGCACATACCAGCCGATCTGCTTGGCCAGGTTGCCCTTGCTGCGGAACACGAAATTGCGCTGGATGGGGAAGTTGATGCACTCCCCAATGACCATGGCGATCATATAAGCGCAGAAGTAGGGCAGGCCGCCGTGGGCGGCGTCGTAGCCCAGGATATTCCACTTGAAGGTCTCCCCAAACAGGGTGATGTCGATGCCGGGCCAGCCAAAGTCCACCACCGGCAGACTGGCAAAGGCCTTTGGCAAAAACTGCAGCAGCAGGTATTTGAACACGGTGATGAGGTTGGACACGATGACAAAGAGGCCGCCCTCACGCACCCACTTGGCAGCGGCCGGGTGCTTGGCCGCAAAGTTATTCCAGAAGTTCATAGGTTGGCTCCTCTCAGCTGTTTTTCAGGCGTTCTTCCATACGGCTGTTCAGCACCACATTCTTCAGAGCCTCCCAGATCACCCGGAGAATGCCGATGATCCAGAAGCCCTTCAGCTCCATGACGATGCCGTCCACCATGCCCATGCTGATGGCACCATTGGTCATTTTAGCCAAAGCACGCAGGGGCATATTGTACTGGAACAGGATGTTCAGGTCCGGTTTTCCTTTTTTGATGCTGCGGTTCAGCAGGGCACCCAGCACAGCGGCAGCGATCCAGCCCAGGGGGCTGCGGCCGTGGCCCATCTCGCCCAGGGTCATGTTCCGGTCGATGCGGACCTTGCCTTCCGGCAGGGGACGGCCCAGCAGGGCCTCGTACTCTGCATCCGGCACCTGGGCCACCTCTCCGGTCCTATAGTGGGGCAGGGCCAGCCCGGCATAGGGGTCCGGGGCGTTGGTGCCCTCCACCGTCACCACGGCGGTAAGCCGGATGTCGGCACTGGAGGCACCTACCAGCAGCTGGTAGCTGCCCCCTTCCACCTCCCATCGATCGGTCTTGACGTTCCAGTAGCGGAAGGCCTTGTCGTCCAGAGGGATGGTAATGGTCTTGCTTTCCCCGGCAGCCAGCTCCACCTTGGCAAAGCCCTTCAGCTCCTTGGCAGGGCGGAAGATCTTTGCGTCAGGCTTTGCCACATACAGCTGCACCACCTCGGCACCGGCACAACTGCCGGTGTTGGTCACCGTCAGGGTAACGCCCTGGGCGTCGGCCTGCAGGTCACTGTAGGCAAAGCTGGTGTAGCTGAGGCCGTAGCCAAAGGGGAAGGCCGTGGGCACCCCGGCGGTGTCGTAGTAGCGGTAGCCCACATACAGGCTCTCCCGGTATTCCACGGTGCGGCCCTGGCCCCCAAAGTTTTCCCGGGCCGGGGTGTCGGCGTAGCGGCAGGCCCAGGTCTCGGCCAGCTTGCCGCTGGGGTTCTGGGCTCCGGTCAGCACCTCCACCAGGGCACCGGCACCGGCCTGGCCACCCAGGCAGCCGTAGACCAGGGCCTTGCAGTCCTTGATCCACTGGCTTTCCAGGGAGGAGCCGGCACTCAGCAGCACCACCACGTTGGGGTTCACAGCAGCCACGGCGGCCAGCAGGTCCAGCTGGTTCTGGGCCAGCTGCATATCCGCCCGGTCGATGCCCTCGCTCTCCTTGATCTCGTCCAGGCCCATGCACAGCAGCACTACCTTGGCGTTCTTGGCCAGCAGCACAGCCTCGTCCTGCAGGGCCTGGTCGGCCTTGCCCTGGCGGTCAAAACCCTGGGCGTAGCCCACGCTGTTGAGGCCGCTTTCTGCCAGGCAGTCCAGGAAGGAATCCACCTGGATGGAGTTGACGGCACTGGAACCGGCACCCTGGTACCGGGGGGTCTTGGCAAAGTCGCCGATGACCGCCACCGTCTCCCCCTTGGTCAGGGGCAGCAGGCTGTCCTGGTTCTTCAGCAGCACGATGCTCTGGGCAGCGGCCTGCCGGGCCAGGGCGTGGTGGGCGGCAGCGTCGAACTTGCTGGGGGCAGCGTCCACCGCTGCCTTGGTGGTGAACACCAGTTCCAGCAGCTCCTCCAGCCGGGCGTCCACATCGGCCTCGGTGATCTTGCCGGTCTCCACAGCCTTTACCAGCTCCCGGATGGAGTCGTCGCCGGGGCAGGGCATTTCCAGGGTGGAGCCGTTCTTGACCCCCAGGGCGTGGTCGTTGGAGCCGCCCCAGTCGGTGACCACAGCCCCCTCAAAGCCCCAGTCCTTCCGCAGGATATCCTGCAGCAGGTGGGCGTTCTCGTTGGCGTAGGTGCCGTTGACCAGGTTGTAGGCCGACATGATGGTCTTGGGCTTAGCCTCTTTTACCACCATCTCAAAGCCCGTCAGGTAGATCTCCCGGAGGGTGCGCTCGTCCAGGATGGAGTCCGAGGCCATGCGCCGCAGCTCCTGGCTGTTTGCCGCAAAGTGCTTGGGGCAGGCGGCAATGCCGTTTTCCTGGATGCCCCGGACGTAGGCGGCAGCCATTTTGCCGGCCAGATAGGGGTCCTCAGAGAAATACTCAAAGTTCCGGCCGCACAGGGGGCTGCGCTTGATGTTCAGGCCGGGGCCCAGCAGCACCGATACCCCCTGGGCAGCGGCTTCTTCGCCCATGGCTGCGCCCACAGCCTCGCCAAGCTCCGGGTCCCAGCTGTTGGCAACGGTGGCCGAGGTGGGGAAGCAGGTGGCGGGCACACTGGGGTTCAGGCCCAGATGGTCGGCGGCGCCCGCCTGCTTGCGCACGCCGTTGGGGCCGTCGGACAGGGTAATGGCCGGGATGCCCTTGCCCGGCAGCGCCCGGGTGGTGAACACCGTGCCGCCCGAGAGCAGGGCGCATTTTTGTTCCAAATCCAAGCTGTTGATGATATCTGTATGTTTCATGGATCGCTCCTGATAAAAAGAAGGGGCGACGGATGCTTTGCCCGCCGCCCCTTCCGTTTTTTGTATTACTCAGACGGTTTTGATGTCGTCCTCTTTCTTTTTCCGGAAGCGGAAGATGGTCAGGATGACCAGGACTGCGATCAGACCGCCGCAGACGCCATCCACAGCGTAGATGACCTTCTGGTAAGGCTCGACCTTTGCCAGATAACGGCTGCCCGGCATACCGCCGTTCATTGCCTTGGAGTTTGCAATGGTGTACAGGATGTTGTGAACTGCCTCACGGCCATAGTGATAATCCGAAACATCATCCTTGTTGAAGGTATAACGTGCGCCGGTGGGCAGGTTGGTCAGCTTGCCGTCTGCACCGGCCTGGATCATCTGGCCAGCGTCCATAAAGACACCGGTGTTTGCGTTGTCGGTGATGATAAAGCCGTGGAAGCCCCACTCGTTGCGCAGCAGGCCGGTGATCATGTTGTAGTTGCCGCCGGCCCAGGTATAGCCAACGCGGTTGAAGGAGGTCATGATGCCGGTGACGGACGGGATCTCGGTGGTGGCATTGCTGTAAGTGCCGTCGCCGTTGTCCTTTGCATAGTTCATCTCGGCCTTATCAGACTTGACGCACATCTCAAAGGGCTTGAGGTAGATCTCGCGGGCCGCCTGCTCGTTCAGGAAGGTCGCAATGCTGTACTGGCCTTCACGGTCGCCGCGGTGGTTCTCCTGATCGTTGATGGCGTAGTGCTTGACAAAGACATACATACCGCGGGAGATGACGCCCTCACACTCGAGGGAAGCAATGTGACCGCCGATGAACGGATCCTCGGAGTAATACTCGCTGTTGCGGCCGGAGAATGCAGTGCGGTGCATGTTGACTGCCGGTGCATACCAGCCATCGACATCCAGATAGTAGGACTCGTCGCCAATGTTCTCGCCGTAGTGAGTGGCCAGATCATCGTTGTAGGTCTGGGCCAGAACGATGACGCCGCAGTGGGCGATGTTCCTGCTGAAAACAAAGTTGCCGCTTGCATCAAAACCATAGTTCACCAGACCGGTTGCCGCGTCACGGTCTGTTGCAGCAGGCTTGTCCACGGACTTGATGGCTGCCGTACCATAGCCGGACTGGGTGATCAGGGTCTGGTAATCGCTGGGGGTCAGCTGGTCGAGCAGGTCGTTCCACTTGGGGTCGTTGTAATCCAGACCACGCATATCGATCAGGCCGAGGCCGTTGTCCTTGCCGTAGACAAGCTCATCGGTCAGGGTAGAAGGATCGGTGGGGTTCAGGGAATCGAAGGAATCCAGCTTTGCCAGATCCTCGCTGCTGATGGTCTTATAGTAAGTATAGGAAGCGGGGTTGCCGTTTGCATCGGTGCCGTTGATGGGGTTGCCCCAAGTGCTGATCTGGTCGCTGACCTCGCCGTCAACAGTCGGCCAGGTGCCAGTCCAGTCGTTGCGGGACAGATACTGGAAGCCGCCGTTTGCCTGATCCAGCTGGTTGGTGACCTCCACGCCGGTGGTGGTGTCGTTCTTATAGGTCGTGGTATCCACGGTGCCGTTGGCCGGGGTATAGGTTGCAACAAAAGCAGTGTCGCCGTCGGCGGTCATGCCGTCTGCCACGGTCTTGCCCTTGGCAGAGAGGATGTTGTTGACAGCATCGTGTGCATTCTTAGCTGCGATGATGTAGTAGTCACCGGCATCCAGGATGTAGGTCTTGGCGTTGGTGTAGTCGTAGGACTTCAGCTGTTCCTGGTCGAAGGTGACCGTCACGGTCTCGCTTGCACCGGGAGCCAGCTCCGAGGTCTTGGCATAGCCCACCAGCTCCACAGCAGCCTTTTCCACCTTGTTTGCCTTGTCGTAATCGGTATAGGGGCTCTGTGCATAGACCTGTACGACATCCTTGCCGGCCACATCACCCGTATTGGTGACCTTGACAGTCACGGTGCAGGTATCACCATCCCAGCTGGTGTTGTAATCCGACCAGTCAAAGGTGGTGTAGGACAGGCCGTAGCCGAAGGGATACATCACAGCATCGTCGTAGTTGTAATCGCCCGCATTGCCCTGACCGAGGACTTTATCCTCGTAACGGGTCTCGTAGTAGCGGTAGCCAACATAGATGCCCTCTTTGTAGCTGACGTAGTTGTACTTGGTGAGGTTGCCATTCTCATCGTAGTAGGCAAAGTCGCCGAAGTTCTGCGCCGCCGGGCTGTTCATGGCATCCACTTCATAGGTATCCACGGTGCGGCCGGAAGGATTGACCTTGCCGGAGAAGATCTCAGCCAGAGAGCACAGGCCGTAGTCGCCCATGGCAGGAGCCGAGATGACCGTGTGGATGCTGGGATAATCCTCCACCCAGCTCAGATCAACCGCTGCACTGGAGTTGAGCAGCAGCACGACATCGTCAAAGTTGTCGTTCAGGTACTGGAGGATCTCCAGTTCCACGGAATCCGGCTCGAGGTAGGTCTTGGTCTTGTCCTCTTCCACATCGGTGTGGTTGTACATGGAGCGCGGCATATCGCGGCCTTCGCCCGCCACACGGCTGAACACAAAGACCGGCACCGTGCCCTGCATGGAATCGGTCAGGCCCGGCTCCGCCTGAATGACGGACAGCGGGCACTCGTTGATGGAGAAGTCCTCGTCATCACCGTAAGAGACCGAGCCGACACCCAGGCCGTAATCCTTGCCGTTGCCTTCGGAATAGAATTTCCAGAGGTCCTCGTTGACACCGAACCCGGCATCTTCAAAGGCCGTTTTCATATCGACTTTGTTGCCGCCGATGTAGCTGACAGCAGAATGGCTGACAAAGCTGAAGGTGGTATCCGTGCTGTACGGCATTCTGCCTTCATCGTTCTTCAGCAGGACGATGCCCTCTGCTGCGATCTGCTTGTTCAGGGCGATCTCGTCCTGTACCAGCGCTTCTTCCGTGTCAAAACCGGGCTTGCTGTACTCCATGTTGATGCCTTCGGTCTTGGCCTTGCTGTTGTCGATGCCGCCGCTCTTCAGCCCCAGGATGCTCTGCACACTGCTTGCGTTGGGCGGGATCAGCACGTTGGCCGCGACAATGCCACCGGCCAGCGCGATACACAATACACCGGAAACAGCGGTTTTGACGATCTTACCGACCATCTTGCCGCCTTTCTTTTTCTGTGCCATAACTCGATTTCTCCTTGTCTTTTTCCTACACCGGCCCGGGCCGGTGCCTGCTGTCCAGAACGCGTCCGTTCTTTCATTGGATGTATTGTAGCACGTCCGCCGCCCGGTGGGACGTTTTCTGCATAATCTGTTGCTTCTGAAGCACAATCTGCAAAAAGTTTCAGAAACGCCGCCCTTTTTATTGTGCTTATCCACAACTTAAAAAGCGGAATCTTGTGCATTCCGCCAAACAAAAAGCGGCAGGGGATACCTGCCGTAAAAAATCATTCGTTTTTGGGGAGTGGGAACAGGATGCGCAGGGTGCACCAGTTGTTTTCCCAGTGCAGCGTCATGCTGCCGCCGCGCTGCCCGACGGTGGTGCGGACGCTTTTCAGGTCGGTTCCCTGCGGCAGACCGTCCGCATCCAGCGCCGGGGCAGTCTCTGTATAGTGCTCGAACCGCAGCATGGCAAAACCGCCCTGACTGTACACCGCCACCTTGACCAGCCGCTTTTCGGGGTCCGGCTCGGCGCGCACGGCGGCAATGGCGTTGTCCAGCGCCACGCCCACGATGGTGCACAGCTCCCGGATGGTGAGAAAGCCCAGCATCCTGCCGTCCGCTACGCTGGTGATGGTGATATTCTCCTGCTGGCATTCCATGGTCTTGGCGGTGAGCAGGGTATCCAGCACCGGGTTGCCGGTCTTGTTCTCGGCCTCGTACTGGCGGATGTTCTGCTCCATGGCAGCAATGGCGGCGTTCTGCTTGGTCTGGTCCTGCTCCTCCCGGATGCGGGCAAGTTGGACTTTCAGTTCATGGTACCGCCGGTTGATGAGGTTGATGCCCTCCTTGCTGCGCTTGTACTGCTCGTACTGGCGGTGCAGCACCTCGTCCATGGCGGCAAGCTCGCTGTGCAAAGCGTTCTCCCGCAGCTGCTCGTGCTGCACGGTCAGGATCAGCACACCGGAAAAATCCACCAGTGTGCGGATGGAAAAGATGCTCATGTTGATATCGCTGCCCGGCAGAAAGCCCAGATTGCTCACCGCAAAGGCGGTCAGCGCCAGCATGACCGCCGTCAAGGCAGCGCTGCCGCCGATCTGTAAGTGCCCGGCGGGCTGGGGGCGGCGGTGCAGCCAATAGCACATTCCCCCAAACAGCGCCCCGTACACCAGCACCAGCAGCAACAGGGAAAGCGGCTCCCACGGGCTGCGGGTAGGCCAGAGGGCGCAGTGGAGCTGCCACTCCACGCTGGCGGCAAGCTCTGCCAGAATAAACGCCCGGGCGCAGTGATACCCGGCTTCCAGCAGGGTAATGCTCCACACGCCCCACAAATATAAGTAGGAAAGCCCGATGGCCGCTGCCATGCAGGGGATCCAGAACCTCCCGGGCACGTTGCCTGTCAGCCCCAGAAACGCCGACAGCACCGCCGCCCACAACAGGGTGACGCCCGCAGTGACCGTCTTGGAAAAGCGGGGCACCAGTGCCGGTGTGATCAGCAGTACCGACAGGCACTCGGCCAGGGCGGTGTACAGCCGGGGGATATCCGGCAGTGCCATCAGAACCCCTCCCCTCCAATGTAATCGGTAAGGGCCGCCAGAAAGCTCTTGCGCTTGGGGCGGCTCACCTGCAGCTCGTAGGGGCCCACCTCTACGGTGTTCTGTTGCACCCCACGGACCTGGACCAGGTTTACCAGATAACCGCTGTTGCACCGGGCAAAGGGGCAGGCAGCCAGCTTTTCTTCAAAGGTCTTGAGCGCACCCGGGGCCGAAAAATCCCCCTCGTCAGTGTAAAAGTGGACCCGATGGCCCTCACTTTCCAGGTAGTAGATGCTGGCGGTATCCAGCCGCCGCAGGCCTCCCTCCACCGGGACGGTCAGGTAGTGCTTTGCCCGTTTTTCCAGCCGGGTCACCGCCTTCATCAGCTGCTGGGAAAAGGCAAAGTAGGGCACCGGCTTCAGTACATAATCCAAGGCCCCCACAGAGTAGCCCCGGATGGCATACTGGGCCATGTTGGTGATGAAGATCAGGATCACCTCTGCATCCATCTGCCGGATGCGCTCTGCCGTGGTCATGCCGTCCAGATGTTTCATCTCCACATCCAGAAAAATAATATCGTAGACCGCGCGGTAGTCGTCCAGAATGTCCACCCCGTCCGCAAAGAGCGTTACTTCAAATTCTGTCCCGTACTGCCGGGTATACCGCCGGACATACTCCTGCAATACCCCCTGTACCTCCGCGTCATCCTCTACGATCGCCACCCGGATCATGACCGCACCTCCCTTACCACACCTTTGTGGAATTATTACGGCTCCATTATAGCGCAATCACGGCGGGTTTGCCAAGTCCCTGCACCGTCTGTTTCTGAAATCGTGAAATAGCCCCCAAAAACGGATTTGAATCAGGAGATGACGAATTCTCAGCTTGTCGCACGCGTTTCCAGCAGGGTTTGGGGCAGGCACGCCCCAACAAGACCGCGTTTGCGAAGCAACGAACGCCCCAGCGGGGCGTTTGAGTGGCAGCCCGGTCTTGCGCAAGCAAGATGGAGGGGCTTTGCCCCGACAAGGGCTACTTCAAAACGTGGGCGCGTTGCAGAAGTGCAGTCCCGGAGGGGCACAACATTTTCAAGAATTGAAAATTTGTGGCCACGGGACGGTTCTTGCTCTGTCATTGCCATTGTAGTTGTAGTCATCTTGTGATACAATATCTCTGACAGGAGGTGTTTTTCCATGATGCAGACATTCGTCCGTCCATCCCGCGATCTGCGCAACCATTACGCTGAAATTTCAGAGATGCTCAAAGACCACGACCATGTGATCATCACAAATCATGGCCGTGGGGAATCCGTTCTCATCAACATTGAGGACTATGCCAAGTACGAGGAGTTCCTGCACCCGCGCTATGTTGCCGAGGCACTCACCAAGGCAAAACAGCAGGCGGCTGACCCCAGCACGCAGTGGGCAGACCACGAAAGTGTATGGGAGACGCTCCATGAACAGTATGACGTATAAAATCAAATATCTGCCCCTTGCCGTGCAGGACCTGAACGATATCGCCCGGTATCTTTCGGGATTTTATCCCAAAACCGCCAGCCGGGTGCTGAAAGAGATGCGGGATAAAATCGCAAAACTGGGCGATAACCCGAAGATGTGTGAAATCTATCCTCTTGACCCGGTATATCGCGAGTGCTGTGGACAATGCTCCACCATGATCCCCAGGCCATTTGGTCTGGGGATTTTTTGTGGTGGGCGGTACAGGACTTGCACACGGTCCGGCCTGCCGTTCCGGTCGTCGTGCCTCCCAGTTCAGCCGGAAAAAGAGCAATAAAAAAGCAGTTCTGCCGAAGCAGAACTGCCAGGTTTGCGATACGGGGTAAATCAGCGCTTGCTGAACTGGGGTGCACGACGTGCAGCCTTCAGACCGTACTCACCTGACCTTGATCCAAAAAGACCAGTATTCATACGGTTTTTCGGGCTTTCCTCTCTCAGTAAACCCATAGGTAAACCCACGAAATCGCGAAATTTTTGGTGCAGTTTAACGCAGCCCGAATGCAACATTCACAACGCTGCTTAATTCTTCAGGTTTATTATACTTGACTTTCGCATAGATGTCCATAGTCGTTTTGCTGTTCTCATGGCCTGCCAGATACTGCACCGTCTTAGGATCAACACCTTTGTAAATCAGATTGGTGATATAGGTGTGCCGCAGCATGTGCGGAGTCACCTTGAAGTCCATCGTATACACCAGCTTGGGATTATTCGGCTGATGCTCACCAAGCCTTGGCTTTATTCTATGCTTGATGG
>OLZW01001116.1_pt1 | contig 21056 bp, 20 predicted proteins | sample 1674281 | NCBI WGS metagenome assembly OLZW01 (sample SAMEA103958157, study PRJEB25191) | human gut metagenome | biome: human-associated habitat [ENVO:00009003]; feature: intestine environment [ENVO:2100002]; material: feces | place: Germany | collected 2013/2015
GTAAAGTTCTTATTATCGGTGCAGGCGGTGTAGGTACCGTTGTTGCGCACAAAGTGGCTCAAAATCCTGATGTGTTTACAGAAATCATGATAGCCAGCCGCACCAAGTCCAAATGTGACGCTGTTGTCAAGGCAATCGGTAACCCGAACATCAAAACCGCCCAGGTAGATGCCGACAGCGTGGACGAACTGGTAGCACTCTTCAATAGTTTCAAACCCGAAATCGTCATCAACGTAGCCCTCCCCTACCAAGACCTCACCATCATGGAGGCTTGTCTGCAAAGTGGAGTCAACTATCTGGATACCGCCAATTATGAGCCGAAAGATGTTGCCCACTTTGAATACAGTTGGCAATGGGCCTATAAGAAACGCTTCGAAGATGCCGGACTGACCGCCATCCTCGGTTGCGGTTTCGACCCGGGAGTGAGCGGCATCTATACTGCATACGCCGCCAAACATCATTTTGACGAAATACAATATCTGGACATCGTAGACTGCAATGCCGGAAATCATCATAAAGCATTCGCCACCAACTTCAATCCGGAAATCAATATCCGTGAGATTACACAGAACGGCCGCTATTATGAAAACGGAGAATGGGTGACAACCAAGCCGCTGGAAATCCACAAAGACCTGACTTATCCGAACATCGGTCCGCGCGACTCCTACCTGCTTTATCACGAAGAACTGGAGTCTCTGGTGAAGAATTTCCCCACCATCAAGCGTGCACGCTTCTGGATGACGTTTGGACAAGAGTATCTAACCCACCTGCGCGTTATCCAGAACATCGGCATGGCACGCATAGACGAAGTGGAATATAACGGCATGAAGATTGTTCCGCTGCAATTCCTGAAAGCCGTCCTCCCCAACCCGCAAGACCTGGGCGAAAACTACGAAGGCGAAACATCCATCGGTTGCCGCATCCGCGGACTAAAGGATGGCAAAGAGCGTACCTACTATGTATATAACAACTGTAGCCACCAGGAGGCCTACAAGGAAACCGGTATGCAGGGCGTAAGCTATACCACCGGTGTGCCCGCCATGATTGGTGCCATGATGTTCCTCAAGGGATTGTGGAAAAAACCGGGTGTATGGAATGTTGAAGAATTCAATCCGGACCCGTTCATGGAACAGCTCAACAAACAAGGCCTGCCTTGGCATGAGATTATCGACGGAGACTTGGAAGTTTGAAATTAATGATTAAACATTAATCATTATCCACTAATCATTAAACATTAACAAAGTGAATATAGGAGATAAAGCACCCGAAGTATTGGGTATCAACGAAAAAGGTGTAGAAATCCGCTTGAGCGACTATAAGGGAAAGAAGATTGTACTTTACTTCTACCCCAAAGACATGACATCCGGCTGCACGGCACAAGCCTGCAACCTGCGGGATAATTATGCCGACCTGCGCAAAGCCGGTTATGAAGTCATCGGCGTCAGTGTGGACAGCGAAAAGTCACACCAGAAATTTATTGAGAAAAACAATCTGCCTTTTACCCTGATTGCAGACACCGACAAGAAGCTGGTAGAACAATTCGGAGTATGGGGCGAAAAAAGCATGTATGGCCGCAAATATATGGGAACGTTCCGCACAACTTTCATCATTAATGAAGAAGGTATTGTAGAGCGTATCATCACTCCGAAAGAAGTGAAGACCAAAGACCATGCGGCACAAATTTTATAATCATTAAACATTAACAACGTGGCAAAAAAAGACGAACTGAATTTTGAAAATGGCAGCAATCTGGCATCGGGCGAAAAACTGAAAGCCTTGCAGGCTGCCATGGACAAGATAGAAAAGAGCTTTGGTAAAGGCTCTATCATGAAAATGGGCGACGAAAGCGTCGAACAAGTAGAAGTTATTCCCACAGGTTCCATCGGCCTCAATGTGGCTCTTGGCGTGGGAGGATATCCCCGCGGACGTATCATCGAGATTTACGGCCCGGAATCTTCCGGTAAGACAACCCTTGCCATTCATGCCATCGCTGAAGCGCAAAAGGCAGGAGGCATTGCCGCATTCATTGATGCAGAACATGCTTTCGACCGCTTCTATGCAGCAAAACTGGGTGTGGATGTGGACAATCTGCTGATATCACAGCCGGACAATGGCGAACAAGCACTGGAAATCGCAGAGCAACTGATCCGTTCCTCCGCTATTGACATCATTGTAGTGGACTCTGTGGCTGCCTTGACCCCGAAAGCTGAAATTGAAGGCGATATGGGTGACAACAAAGTAGGTCTGCAAGCCCGGCTCATGTCACAAGCCTTGCGTAAACTGACGGCAGCTGTCAGCAAAACACGCACCACTTGTATCTTCATCAACCAGTTGCGCGAAAAAATCGGTGTCATGTTCGGCAATCCCGAAACAACTACCGGCGGTAATGCACTGAAGTTCTATGCCTCCGTACGTCTTGACATCCGTGGAAGCCAAGCCATCAAGAACGGCGATGAAGTAATCGGCAAGCAGACCAAAGTGAAAGTTGTGAAGAACAAGGTAGCTCCTCCTTTCCGTAGAGCGGAATTCGACATCATGTTCGGTGAAGGCATCTCCCGTGCAGGCGAAATCATTGACTTGGGTGCAGAGCTTGGCATCATCAAGAAAAGCGGCTCATGGTTCAGCTATAACGAGACGAAAATTGCCCAGGGACGCGACGCCGCCAAGCAGGTCATCCTTGACAATCCGGAACTGGCAGAAGAGCTGGAAGGGCTTATCTTTGCAGAATTGAGAAAAGACAAATAACAAAAAAACTTGCCAATAGAAAAACAAAACATTCTATTGGCAAGTTTCCCTAAAAGGTTACCGCTTCCTATTCCATCTTTTCCAAACGTTCTTCCAAAGCCTCCATACTTTTTTCAAAACGTTTCCATGTATCGGTATCCATTTGTTCTTTCAGATACTTGTTGTCTTTCAGCTTGGCTACATTTTCCAGCCCTTTCAATGCCAGTTCTTGCGAATGCTTCAATTCTCCAAGCCAATCGCGGTTCTTCAGCTTCTCTATCTCAGCCCAGTTTATATCCGGAAGCTGTATATTCACATTGTTACCATTCCAGCTGGTATTCTGATACATCATGATATTCTGTATATCCTTCAAAGTCATATCACCTTCCAAATAAACAAATTTCAGAGTAGCTGCACCATCTACAATCATAATCAGCTCCTTCACCTTTTCCCCTTTACGGCTCATGTAGAATTCAGAACTGGAGACTGTTCCCTTCTGCTTCATCAGCAATTCATATCTGGAAGACTGCACCAAAGAACGAAGATCCTTACGCATTTCTTTCTTTACATTATTATCCATTGTAGAAAGTACCTGCACAGAGTTCAACTGTCCGGACACTTTCCCAATATAAACATCTTTAGTAAACAAGTTGGGATTCGTTTCTATCATTGCCTTGGATATGTAGACGGACGACACGCCTTTCATATCTCCATACTTGTTGAATAGGTTCTTCTGTGCCTGGCAAAGCAAAGGCAACATCAGCAGTACACCTGCCAAAATCATTTTCATTGTTTTCATATCAGATTATTGTTGAATTTCTTTTCTTACTTCCTGGTTCACCTTCGTTACGTCTATCCGCGTTTCCTCTATCTGTTCAATTCCCTTGTTCAGATTCGCAGACACCTCGATTAAAGTGGCCTGCAATGCCTTATAAGCAGCTTCCGGATCAGAGAAAGTGTCCTGAGGTGTAGGAGGACGCATATCCTCTCCCATGTTCGTAATGCCATAACCTACACCTACAAGAACCAGAATGGTGGCAGCAATACCTCCTATCCAGCGCCAATTACGTTTGGCCTTGTTCCGGTGGAAAAAACGTTGTTCCTCTTCAGCCTTTTCATCAATCATCCGGCTCAGTTTATCCTCCAATCCGGCGGGAACATTATCCACCACTTCCCCGGGAAAAAAGCTGAGAAAGAGTTTCTTGTCCTTCTGCAAGTGCTCGGGCACTTCTTCGGTTCTGAAAGCTTCCTTCAACAACTCTTCTTCCTGCTCGTTGGTATTCCCTTCATAAAATTCGGCGAGCAGCCTTTCAATTTCCTCGACTTTCATAGTTACTCCATTTATTAAATTCCTCACGTATCTTTTTTCTTGCCCGGGACAACAGTACACGGACATTGGTAGCATTCAATCCCGTGACCTGCTCTATCTCTTCATAAGAACATCCCTTGACATCACGCAACGTTACTATTTTCTGCTGTTGCACCGGCAGACGGGCAATGATGTGCCTTACCTGCTGCGCTTCATCCCGCACTTCAAAGTTATCTGCTTGAGACACATTATGCACTTCGGCCAACTCCACGCTCTGTCTGCTCAAAGTATACTTTCCTGAACGAAGCAAATCAAAGCACATATTTTTCACCAGAGTAACGCTGAATGCTTCCGGATTACTGATAATGGCCAGTCCTTCCCGCTTGTCCCACAACTTCAGATAAGCTTCCTGCACCAAATCTTCAGCGTCGGCAGCATTCTCCAACAGCCTATAAGCTATGCAGTACAGCTTGCGATGATATGGCAGAAACTCTTTTTTAAAACTTTCAGCGTCCATGGGCTATTTATCAATAGTAGATTTCTGTTTATACCCTTCAGACGTAGGGGGAAAGGATTTTGTTACACGACCAGGAAGAAAAAATGGAAAAAAAATGAAAACACCAATAGCACCAGCCCAAGAGTGCGTTTATTTCAAGACATCAGCAATCCGCTTTTTAAGATTCAATTTTGCAATGTCTTCAGGCTTCAGCTCAAGCTCCACCAACACCTTCGCTGTGGAGAGTCTGTATTCCTGCTCTAACGTATCATAATTTATCTGTTCCTTATGAATGGAATACAACAAAGCAAAATCGTAGTTCAAGGCACGTGAGACATTATACAACGTATCCGTATCAACACTTTTTCTCGTAAGCATATAGTCTACACTTTGAGGCTTAACTTTCAGTCTTCGTGCAAGTTCCGCCTTGGTAACCTGCTGTTCAAGCATCACGTTCTTGATTATCTCTCCGATGTATATATTACTTTTTTCCATTTATATGAAGGTACAAATTAATCATTCATATTATAAGGAACACCAATACCAATTTGTCTGTATGTATCGTTCTTTTTATTCATAATTCGTTTGTTTTATCAAATATTTTATGATACTTTTGCAACATATTCATATAAACAAACAAATAATATCTGCTATCATGAATTTACTGACATGTATTCTCATAGCCATCCCTATCGGCATTATTTTTATTATGCTATGGATATACAATGACTACCGGAAATATAAGAAGAAAAATAAGCTGGCCATTTTGCTGTTTCTCCTATTTCCAACCACTTTATCTGCACAATACGTTGATGCGGGATGCCAAGTATCCTTTAAATGGCTGGAGAACCAAAAAGGGAAATTAGAGTATACAAAAGATGGGGTTACTTATAAGTTTATTCCAAACGACTCCCAATGGGAAATTATAATTCGCAACAACTCTTCAGAAGATATCCGAATAAACTGGGAAAATATGCAATTCATTGTGGACGGAAGAACCTCAGAAGTCAAATACCCCATACTGGCAGAAGCGGAAACTCCCTTTGCAATAATAAAAAGCCAGGCAGAAACAAGCCAAAAGATTGGCGTGACAACTTATACGGCAAATAAAGCAAACTCTCGAATATACAACAAGAAAGAGATTCGGAAAGGAAGGAATTCCTCCATTACTATTATCCTTCCCATATCTATCGGTAAGCACCCTCAATTCTTCACCTCTTTCGACTTTATCATCAAAAAAGTAAACTAACTGTCAAAAGAAATACACACCCCAGTCATCCCGAGATGTGTATTCGTCTATATATCCAATGAGGAAAGAAATACATTACAAAAATCCTACCGTCTTCTTCAACCGGAAGTTATACTTCAAGAACTGCCGGACTGATGCAATCAGAACAAGTAGATATACGCCAATGTGCTCACACTAATCACTATCCACAACAAGGTGCCTTGTATCAAGGGCTTGATGCCTACTGCCTTCAGTACATCACGTGACAGAGAGGCACCGATAAAGAACAGAGTGATAGTCAGCGTCTTGCGGGCCAAAGAATTGATTCCCTCCCCAATCATGGCACCCGTTTCGGTAGTCCCCAGCACATAAGTATTGAAAATCATAGCCAGCACAAAGAAGAAGATGAACCAGGGAATACTGATTTTCTGTCCCTTACTCTTAAAGATGAACGAAGTTACCAGAGCCAAAGGAATAATCCATAAGGCACGTGTCAGCTTTATAGTCGTTGCCACCTTCAGGGCCTCCTCGCCATATGCGGCACCTGCCCCCACTACCGAACTCGTATCATGTATGGCAATGGCCGCCCATGTGCCGAACTCATGCTGGCTCATGTTCAAAGCGTGGCCTATCACCGGGAAAACAAACAATGCAATGGCATTCAATATAAAGATGGTGCCCAATGCCACAGACATCTCGCTATCCTTTGCCTTCAACACCGGCCCCACAGCCGCAATGGCACTGCCTCCGCAGATAGCCGTACCGGAACTGATAAGATAGGAAGTGTCACGGTCCACTTTCAGGAACTTACGTCCTATGAGCCAGCCTATGAGCAATGTCCCCACTACAGAAATAATCGTGAACTCCATTCCCTCCTTGCCCGAAGCCAGGGAAGCCTGCAGATTCATTCCAAATCCTAACCCTACAACAGAGTATTGCAATAGATACTTTGAAGTCTTCTTATTGAACTTCGGATGTGCCTGCCCACACAACAATGCAAAGGCCAACCCCAAGAACAACGCCAACGGTGGAGTGACCCACGCCGAATAGGCATGCATACCGGGCACATAATCCAACAGCAGAAAGAAGGAGAGGACAACCAGGAGAGATACATAAATAAATTTATTATTACTTTGAAGAAAAGGCATATTAATGCTTTTAGCCAAAACTCGATTTGAAGCCATACTGTTTATTTTACTATTATTACTAATGTTTATTCCTTAATTTTCCGGGTGCAAAGGTAGTTCTATTTTAGTACACCCGCCAATCGTTTCTACTTATAGACTATAACTTATTGTTATCGGGACATAAACATATAGTTCATAAAGGCTTGTGACAACCCTCCTTCCTGCCCTTGCAACTGGACAAAGCAGAAGTCGCGAAGCATGGGCATATCCTTTATCTCGACCACGCGGAAAGTGCCTGCCGCCAGTTCCTTGCAGATGGAACGGATAGACACGATTCCCATGCAATCGGAGTTTTCAAGAAAGAGCTTGATGCTTTCGGTACTACCCAGATACATCAGTACATGGAGTGAGGAAAGCTTGACGCCGTGCTTCTGGAGTGAGCGTTCTATCACGTCCAGCGTACCCGAACCGCGCTCACGAAGCACTAAAGGAATAGCGGGCAAATCCTGGGGAGTAATCTCTTCGGGCAATTGTAAACGGCTTTTGGAATGGACTACCGCTACCAGTTCATCCTCAAGAAAAGTAGTATACTTCAGATTGGGAAGGCGGAAAACCCCTTCCACCAATCCCAAGTCAATGCGGTGTTCCTGCAAAGCGGCTTCTATTTCCCGGGAATTTCCATTGAGCAAGGACAAGTTGACCTGCGGAAACTTGCCGATAAAACTGCCCAGCAACGGAGGAAGCACATACTGCGCAATGGTAGTGCTGGCTCCCAACTTGAGTTCGCCAATATATTCGTTATGTAACAAGTGCATTTCATATTCCAGCCGTTTATAGTCCTCCAATATCCGTTCGCAATGCTCCAAAAGCAGCCGGCCTGACTCGGTCAAACTGATTTTACTTCCCTGCCGGTCGAAAAGCCTCGTCTGATAAGTGGCCTCCAGCTCCTGGATATGCTTGGTTATAGCCGGCTGACTTACAAACAACTCTTGCGAAGCCTTTGTAAAACTCAAGTTCTTGGCAACAGACTGAAACACTTTTAAACGGAAATCACTCATATACTTCTTATATCTTATAACTCGTCAGACTTGATGCCGAATGCATGCGCCAAAGAATAAAACACCGGCTCCAGGCGGCAATACACCGGGCTCAGAGGTTCCTCCGTGATGAAGTACACAACTTTGCCCCGTTCTTCTTCACTCTTGTCTTTGAAGAAACCCGCCAGCTTCTCCTCCACTCCATTACCATATACCTGATGGAAAGGCAACAGCATCAAACACTTCACATCTGCAGAATCAAGCGCCAGGTTCATCAGGTCAAGAAACAACTCTTCGGTAGAGACTAAACCGGAAGAGGTGACGGAAGAAAATGCAAATTCGCCCAGCGGCGTACGGCATGCCTGGTGATTCAGTTTATTCACATCGGATGGTTCACAACACTTCAGCACGTCCGCTGCCGGAGTATGCACCAGCAACACTTCCACCTCATTTTCTTGTTCTCTCAAGCCGGCGTCCAATGCCAGATAGCTCAACCATGCCGGCAGGTCAACATCGGGTAGCTTCCGTCCCAACTTACCTTCCAAAAAGTTCTTTGCACCATATACCACTTCATTCAGAAATGCAACATCTATCAATATCACATTTGCCGGAAACTTTATCTTATCCTCCATTATCTTCTATTTTAATACGTGATTATACATAATGCTCCTCTGCAAGCGGAGCTCCGAAAACCTACCACACAGAAAGCACAAAACTTTGAAGCAGTAAAAGTACGACAAATTTATCAATAACTTGTATCATCCCAAACAATTAATCTATATCTCCGAAGCGGAAAGAGAATATCCTTCCTCCGCAACACGGGAACCTTGGAGCTGGAACACGAAGACTTAGCTACTAAAACATATAGGCCCTCACTACATGAGATGTGCATCTCGTACTACATGAGATGTACACCTCGTACTACATGAGATGCACATCTCATGCATGACATCCTTATTTGCCCTTCTCTTTAACCAATAGAGTTTAATACGAAAAGGAACTTTGCTCCAACTTCTTATCTAAAGAAGTAGAAAGAAACAAAACGACTGATTTACAGACAATTTGTCATTTTACATATTTTATATGCAGACAATTTGTCCGAAATGTGCCAATGGCAAATCTTTTGCGCCTTCCCAAGTGTTATGAAACTGATAAAATAGAAAGGAGAACAAAATATGAACTTTAACAACTTTACCATTAAAGCGCAAGAAGCAGTGCAGGAGGCTGTGAACCTGGTACAAAGCCGTGGACAGCAGGCCATCGAGCCCGTGCATGTACTTCAAAGCGTGATGAAAGTAGGTGAAAATGTCACCAACTTCATCTTCCAGAAGCTGGGCATGAACGGTCAGCAGATAGCACTTGTACTGGACAAGCAAATTGATTCTCTGCCCAAGGTATCCGGCGGAGAGCCATACCTGAGCCGTGAAACGAACGAAGTGTTCCAGAAGGCCACCCAATATTCCAAGGAAATGGGTGATGAATTCGTCTCCCTGGAACCGGTACTGCTGGCTTTGCTGAATGTGAAAAGCACTGCATCCACCATTCTGAAAGATGCCGGGATGACGGAACGCGAACTGCGGGAAGCCATCAACGAACTGCGAAAAGGAGAAAAAGTAACTTCACAATCCAGCGAAGACACTTACCAGTCATTGGAAAAGTATGCCATCAATCTGAACGAAGCAGCCCGCAGCGGCAAACTGGATCCCGTCATCGGCCGTGACGAAGAGATACGGCGTGTCCTGCAGATTCTGAGCCGGCGTACCAAGAACAACCCGATTCTTATCGGTGAACCGGGTACCGGTAAAACAGCTATCGTAGAGGGACTTGCCCACCGTATCTTGCGTGGAGACGTCCCCGAGAACTTGAAGAACAAACAAGTCTACTCCCTGGATATGGGTGCACTGGTGGCGGGCGCCAAATACAAAGGCGAATTTGAAGAACGCCTGAAGGCCGTTATCAACGAAGTGAAGAAGTCCGAAGGAGACATCATCCTCTTCATTGATGAAATCCACACCCTGGTGGGTGCAGGCAAGGGCGAAGGCGCCATGGATGCCGCCAACATCCTGAAACCCGCCCTGGCACGCGGTGAACTGAGGAGCATCGGGGCCACTACCCTCGATGAATATCAGAAGTATTTCGAAAAAGACAAAGCGTTGGAACGCCGTTTCCAGATTGTCATGGTGAACGAACCGGACACGCTGAGTACCATTTCCATTCTGCGTGGTCTGAAGGAACGTTATGAGAACCATCACCATGTACGGATTAAAGACGATGCCATCATCGCCGCCGTAGAGTTGAGCAACCGTTACATCACCGACCGTTTCTTACCGGACAAGGCTATCGACTTGATGGACGAAGCCGCTGCCAAGCTACGTATGGAAGTCGATTCCGTTCCGGAAGAACTGGACGAAATCTCGCGTAAGATAAAGCAGCTGGAGATTGAACGCGAGGCCATCAAGCGCGAAAACGACAAGCCCAAGCTGGAACAAATCGGCAAAGAACTTGCCGAGCTGAAGGAGCAGGAAAACTCGTACAAGGCGAAATGGCAAAGTGAAAAGACCCTTGTCAACAAAATCCAGCAGAATAAGGTGGAAATAGAGAACCTGAAGTTCGAGGCCGACAAGGCGGAACGGGAAGGCGACTATGGCCGGGTGGCCGAAATCCGTTACGGCAAACTGCAAGCGCTGAACCAGGAGATTGAAGAAACGCAGCAAAAACTGCACGAAATGCAGGGCGACAAGGCCATGATTAAAGAGGAAGTGGACGCTGAAGACATTGCCGACGTAGTATCCCGCTGGACCGGCATACCGGTAAGCAAGATGCTGCAAAGCGAAAAGGACAAACTGTTGCATCTGGAAGCGGAACTGCACCAGCGGGTTATCGGGCAGGACGAAGCCATCGAGGCCGTATCCGATGCCGTACGCCGCAGCCGTGCCGGACTGCAAGACCCGAAACGTCCTATCGGCTCATTCCTTTTCCTGGGAACCACCGGTGTAGGTAAGACGGAATTGGCAAAGGCACTGGCGGAGTTCCTCTTTGACGACGAGACGATGATGACCCGTATCGACATGAGCGAGTATCAGGAGAAACACAGCGTTTCCCGTCTGGTAGGAGCGCCTCCGGGATATGTGGGCTACGATGAAGGCGGACAACTGACAGAAGCCGTAAGGCGGAAACCGTATTCTGTCGTCCTGTTCGACGAAATCGAGAAAGCACATCCGGACGTATTCAACATCTTGCTGCAAGTGCTGGATGACGGACGTCTGACAGACAATAAAGGACGTACGGTCAACTTCAAGAATACGATTATCATCATGACCTCCAACATGGGCAGCGGCTATATCCAAAGCCAGATGGAGAAGCTCAACAGTAGCAATAAGGAGCAAATCGTAGAGGAAACCAAGAAGGAAGTGATGAATATGCTGAAAAAGACCATCCGCCCGGAATTCTTGAACCGTATCGACGAAACCATCATGTTCTTGCCACTGACAGAGCCCGAAATCAAACAGATTGTAATGCTCCAAATCAAGAGTGTGCAGAAGATGCTTTCCGGTAACGGTGTGGAACTTGTTCTGACAAATGCCGCCATAGACTTCCTTGCCAATGCAGGTTATGACCCTGAATTCGGCGCCCGTCCGGTGAAACGTGCCATACAGCACTATTTGCTGAACGATTTGTCGAAGAAGCTGCTGGCTCAGGAAGTAGACCGCAGCAAGCCTATTACAGTGGATGCCAATACCACTGACGACGGACTGGTTTTCAGAAATTAAAAGCAATCCGTATCCCCCAATAAAAGAGGCGATTCCCGACTATTGAGAATCGCCTCTTTTATTTTGTATTTCAATCCTTCTCCGATTACTCGGCCTTGCTTTCCTCCTTCGTTTCTGCCGCAGGAGTCTCTTCAAAATCCGTCATACCGCTTGCCACCAGCAAATTATACCAAACAATCAATTTCTTGATGTCGGACGGATATACGCGGTCGCGATCGAAGGTAGGCAATACCTCTGCCAGGTAAGCACGCAAGTCGTCGGCAGTAGCTTTCTTCAAATCCAGCACTACGGCAGCACCATTTTCCTTTTTCTTCATGGAAAGAAACACTTCCTTCAAAGGAACATCTTCCGTATCTGTATACATGGCGATATCGCCCAAAGAAATAATCTTCTCATTACCATAGGCAGGGAAACGCTTCTTGTCTGCAAGCGACTCTACAATCAACATATTTTTTCCCTGAGAAACAAGCTTATACAATCCCGGTTTACCGGAAATGGACAAAATAGTCTTCAACATAATATATTCTGTTTTGATGATTAGTAGTTATTTTTTTCGGGGGGCAAAGATAATGTAAGCCGAAGACAATACAAAATAAGCTTGCTTATTTTTATTGTTAAGGAGATGCCTATTTGCGTAACAGATAGTGCATTTTTTCAGATAGCGAACCGATTAGCTCTAAAACTTGCGGAATCAATGGGGTTTCGCCATCATTTACAATGACAAAATCTGCATATTTACGCTTTTCTTCGTCATCCATCTGGCTACGGATACGCTTTTCTATCAATTCGCGCGAGGAAGCATCCCGCCGGACGGCACGTGAAATGCGCACCTCTTCGGGCGCATAGACCATAACGATAGCATCCACCTCACCCGCAAACCCCGCTTCGACCAGAATGGCCGATTCTATACCGACAATGGGAAAAGCGGTGCGGCATTGTGTCCACCGCCTGAAATCCTCCTTTACACGAGGATGCACAATACCGTTGATTTCTTTGGCATGCTCCGGACTGCCGAAAAGATAAGACGCCAACAAAGGCTTGTTCAGCGTGTCACCGGCATACACTTCCGCACCAAGCAAAGCTGACAATTCCTCGCGGATCAATGAATCGGATGCCATCAGCCTTTTCGTTTCCAAGTCCGAGATATAGACGGGAACACCCAGCACTTCCAACAGCCGGGATACCATACTCTTTCCGCTACCGATACCACCGGTTATACCTATCTTAATCGCCATAATCAGGAGAAACTTGCTCTATCAGAAAATCCACTTGTGCCGGATTGAAGCGTACCTGGCTCACCCCTTTCGGCAGATTCTTAATCTTTACCGTATACTTGTCGGAACCCAGACGGAGCAGTTCCTCATAGGACACGTAAATATGAAAATCATCAGCGTTAATCTGCCTGAAATGACTCAGACCAACCTGAAACGTGACCTGCACCTTGGAAGGGAAAGCGCGCAGCACCTTGTCGGCAGGAAAGTTAACGCCACGCAACGGCACCTCCACTGTCTTTTCCGTATAAATATCCACCGGAAGCATCATCTCAATGGAAGAAGGCACAAACTTCACACCTTTCTGGATACGCAGGGGGACTTGCTGCCTCAAGGTATCCGATATATCTTCCAGCTTCACCGGTTGCGTATAGGCAACAGCAATCGTATCCAGCACGCCTTGCGGCGCATACACCAATACGGAATCGGGACTGAATATCGTATCCGAAAGATAATACTCACGTCCGGCACTCAGCGTGCCGCGCAGCTTCACCGGCACCAGTTTGGAGGCTCCCGTCGAATAGATGTACTCCAATGTATCCGGCTTCATGGAAAGCAGGCGGGTAGAGGCATTCAGCTGGTTCAGCACTTTCTTTTCAAACTGCGAGGGATATATCCTTACTTGATTATCCACGCCCTTATAATCGGCATAATCGAGAATAACGGGATAAAAGCTCTTTCCCAACATATAGTTGAGCAGTACCGTTCCCTTATCCTTTACCTTGATACGGAGTTCTGAAGCAGGTTCAGAGGTAATCACCACATTATTGGGCACTCCCTTCAGCCGCACCGGTATAGAGAAGTCTGCCTCATAGTCGTTGTTCAAGGTCTGCAAGAGCCAGAAGCCACCGGCTACAAAGAAGAAAAACAAAAAAATGAAGAACTCCCTGCTTTTATCGCTAAGCAGAAAGTCCTTCACTTCTCTTGATATCTTCAGATATGTACGTTGTATGTTCCTACGTTCAAACATAGGCTCACATTTCTATTATTTAGATGCCTGACTGCTGTTCGCATCAGCAGCTGCAGCAAAAATAGAATTCTTGTCTATACGAATCTTAACGTTAGAAGCGATTTCAAGCACCACATCATTGTCGTTGATTTCCTTGATAACACCATGGATACCACCAGCTGTGATTACTTTCTGATTCACTTGAAGCGATTTACGGAAGTTTGCTATTTCCTTTTGCTTCTTGTTTTGAGGACGAATCATAAAGAAATACATAATAACGAACATGGCTATCAGCATAATCCACATCATGCTACCACCACCGGCAGGGCCTGCAGCGGGAGCCTGCAGGAAGAATACAGTCATTAAGTTCATAAATACTCAGTTTTGGTTTCTATTATTAAACAAAGGTATTAGTTTTTCGTTAACTTACCTTCTTTTTTTAATTGATTAACTATTCCATCCAATGTACCGTTCACGAAGCTGCCACTTTTGGCCGTGCTGTAAACTTTGGCAATATCGACATATTCATTCAACGAAACACTCACCGGAATGTTCGGGAAACTTAATATTTCGGCCAAGGCACACTGCATGATTACAACATCCATAAAGGCTACACGGTCCAAGTCCCAATTACGCGTATTCTCGCTGATGAGGTGACGGTAATAGTCACAGTTCAAGATGGCACGGCGGAACAAACGGCGTGCAAATTCCTGGTCTTCCTCATCCTTGAACTCCGGTAAAAGCTCCTGGTTGGCACCATTCTTCTCTTCAAAGCGCTTGATGGTTTTCAGCACGAAAGTATCCACAATCTCCTTGTCGTCATTCCAGTAGAGGCTCTGGTCTTCGAGCACATTGTCCAAGGCTTCGTTGTTGAAGACAAAAGTCTTATACAGCTTTCTCCACAATTCACGGTCGTATTCGTAAGAATTGTCCGATGAAGCCATATATTCCTTGTATATATCTGATTCCACAATTTTCTCATACAATCCCTTGACGAAGTCTTCATCATTGGCCCACGTGCGTTTTTGGTTGGCAATGAATTCCGTCAATTGTTTGTTCACTTCCAACTGGGCTATGAACTTGTTTTCCACAAATTTCATGTTGGGATACAGCTCCTCGGCAGTGGGAGCCAGCTTAGCTTTTGCCGCATCAATGCGTTTTTGTGCGTAGTTCGTCAAAGCTATCATCAGCATCAGCAGGTAGTTGTAGAGGTCGTATGCCTTTGAAAGGCTAAAGAACAATTCTTTCTCCGCTGAGTCTAAATTTTTACTGCCATTCTGATAATAAGCATATACAATCTGTATAATCTTAAGACGAATAAGAACTCTGTTGATCATAATTCTAAAGTAAATACTAGTGTTTTAACAAGGTGCAAAAGTAGGCATTTTTAATGAGTTTACATAAATAAATCACATTTTTTAATGCAGATATTGATTATCCGGTCTTTTTCTTTTGACAGTTTAAAAAAAATCGTCAATTTTGAGCCCGATAAAGAGCTAAAAGCTACGAGATACAAGTTTTAAGGTGATAATATCAAAATTGAGACCTATTATAATATGGAAGACTTTAAGAAGAAAAACGCAGCGGACATGAACGACAAGGAGATTGTATTCTCCCAATCCATCAAAGCAGGTAAGCGCATCTACTATTTAGACGTCAAGAAAAACAGAAAAGACGAAATGTTTCTCGCCATCACGGAAAGCAAGAAGATTGTGATGGGCGAAGGAGACGACTCGCAGGTAAGTTTCGAAAAGCACAAAATCTTTCTATACAAAGAGGATTTTGAAAAGTTCATGAACGGACTTCAGCAAGCCATCGGCTTCATCCAGGAACAGCAAGGCTGCTATACAAGACATACCACTGACGAAGAGGCTGAAAGTCCCGAAACGGGAAAAGAAGAACTGCCGAAAGAGGAAAAAGCGTCTTCATTGGAAGGAGAAATCAAGATAGACATTGAATTTTAAGTTATAACCTTTTGATAATTCAAAAAGAAGCTGTACTTTTGCACCGCTTTTTTGCAACATCGTGTGGCAAGCCACATCGTGTGATGGTGAATTAAGCAAAAAATTTACTTAATTTAGAGTAACACAAAAATTTTTAAAATGAAATCAATTGAAGTAAAAGGAACTGCAAGAACTATTGCAGAACGTTCTTCGGAACAAGCAAGAGCTTTGAAAGCTATTCGTAAAAACAACGGTGTACCTTGCGTACTTTATGGTGCAGGTGAAAATGTTCACTTCACTGTACCTGCAGAGGGTCTGCGTAACTTGGTTTACACTCCGCACATCTACGTAGTTGACTTGGTGATTGATGGCAAGAAAGTAAACGCTATCATGAAAGATATCCAATTCCACCCCGTAAAGGATACTATCCTGCACGTTGACTTCTATCAAATCGACGAGGCTAAGCCTATCGTTATGGAAGTTCCGGTACAGATGGAAGGTTTGGCAGAAGGTGTTAAGGCCGGTGGTAAGCTGGTACTCCAGATGCGTAAGCTGAAAGTAAGAGCTTTGTATAACGTAATTCCTGAAAGACTGACTATCAACGTTGCCCACTTGGGACTTGGTAAGACTGTTAAAGTTGGCGAATTGCAATACGAAGGATTGGAATTGCTGAATGCCAAAGAAGCTGTTGTATGCGCCGTTAAGCTGACTCGTGCTGCAAGAGGTGCCGCTGCTGCTGCAGGCAACTAATCGATTCTTTCCAAGAAAGACTAAATATTCGGGAACGCGGATTAACGCAGCCAACGCAGATTTCATACTGATTTCCGCGGAAAGTTGCGATAATCCGCGTTCTTTTTACGGCTCACGAGAGTGTATAATTCACCACAGATTACACAGATTAACACAGAATGAATTTAATGTACCGATAATCAAAGATGTCTATCTGTGCAAATCTGTGTAATCTGTGGTGAATACCAGTTTTAACACCCTCATAAACAGGAAGCACTGACTATGAAATATTTAATTGTAGGATTGGGCAATATCGGCCCCGAATATCACGAAACCCGCCATAACATCGGATTCATGGCAGTAGATGCTCTGGCCAAAGCAGCGGGTGCCACTTTTACCGACGGACGTTATGGTTTCACCGCAACGCTGTCAGTCAAGGGACGCCAACTGTTACTGCTGAAGCCTTCCACCTTTATGAACCTCAGCGGCAACGCCGTACGCTACTGGATGCAAAAGGAAAACATTCCATTGGAGAATGTGTTGGTAGTGGTAGATGACCTGGCACTGCCTTTCGGCACACTGCGCCTGAAAGGTAAAGGAAGCGATGCGGGACATAACGGCCTTAAGCATATTGCAGCAACGCTGGGCACCCAGAATTATGCACGCCTGCGTTTCGGCATCGGCAATGACTTTCCCCGTGGTGGGCAGATTGACTATGTGCTGGGACATTTTCCGAAAGAGGAAGCCGAAACGATGACGACGGCGTTTAAGGACGGTGCGGCGGCAGTCGTGGATATGATGACAGAGGGCGTTGAGGCGGCGATGAACCATTTTAACGGCGCGGCGCGCGGGGAGAAGGAGAAGCTAGAGAAGCAGAAAGCGGAGAGGAAGGAGGAAGTCAAGACACAATGAGCGACTTATTTGCAAATCCGTTAGAGGAGATGATCGAGTTCCAGGATCTCAAGACGGATTTACAGCGCGGACAGGGACCGCTTCTTGTCACGGGATGCCTGGATTCGCAGAAGGTGCATCTGCTGTCCGAGCTTTCGGATCTGACGCCCTGGAAGCTGATTGTCACCTATGATGATTCGAGGGCGCGGGAGATCTGTGAGGATTACCGGTGCTTTGATACGGATATTTCGCTGTACCCGGCGAGGGATCTGCTGTTTTATACGTCGGATATCCACGGAAACCTGCTGACGAAACAGCGGATTCAGGTCATGCGGCGGGTCCTGGAGAGTTCCGGCGGCGTGGTGGTCACGACGATCGACGGGCTGATGGAACATCTGCTGCCGCTTGCGTGGATGAAAGAGCGGAGCCTCACGATCGGGGCAGAAGATGTGGTCGAGGTCGGGAAGCTGACGCACGCTCTGGCGGAAATGGGATATGAGAAGGTCGCGCAGGTTGAGGGATCAGGGCAGTTTTCGGTGCGCGGCGGTATCATTGACATTTTCCCGCTGACGGAGGAGGTGCCGTACCGGATCGAGCTGTGGGGCGACGAGGTCGATTCGATCCGTACCTTCGACCCGGAAAGCCAGCGCTCGATCGAGCAGGTGGATGAGGCAGTGATCTATCCGGCGACGGAGATGGCGCTGACGCCGGAGCAGATTCAGGATGGAACCGAGGCGATCGAGAAAGACCGCAGGAAATATGTGAAAAAGCTCCGGGATGCCATGAAGACGGAAGAGGCGTACCGGATGGATTCGGCTGTCTCGGAGGTCTTAGAGGGGCTTCGCGAGGGCTTCCGGGTGCATGGGCTGGGAAGCTATATCCGGTATTTCTGCAAGGAAACGGTATCGTTTTTAAACTATTTTCCAGTCGATGAGCTGACGATTTTCCTGGATGAGCCGCTGCGCTTGAAGGAAAAAGCAGAGACGACCGAGACGGAGTTCCGGGAGAGTATGTCGCACCGTCTCGAGGGCGGCTATCTGCTTCCGGGGCAGACTTCCTTCCTCTATTCGGCGAAGGAGACGCTGGCGATGGCAATGCGTCCGCGCACTCTTTTACTGCTGGGGCTGGATCAGAAGCTCTCCGGCATGACGGTTAAGAAAAAATACAGTCTGAGCGTTAAAAATGTCAATTCCTACCAGAATGGATTTGAGCTTTTAATCAGCGATCTGGCGCGCTGGAAGAAGGAAAAATACCGGGTGGTATTGCTGGCTGGTTCGCGGACGCGCGCGAGCCGTCTGGCGGGCGATCTGCGGGAGTATGATTTAAGCGCCTTCTGCCCGGATGAGGGCGAAAACACCGTGAAACCGGGTGAAATCCTGGTGACTTACGGAAAGCTGCATCGGGGATTTGAATATCCGCTGATTAAGTTCGTCGTGATCACAGAGGGAGACATGTTCGGCGGCGGACGGGGGCGGAAAAAGAAGAAAAAGACCTCCTACCAGGGTAAGAAAATCCAGAGCTTTTCCGAGCTTTCGATCGGCGATTATGTGGTGCATGAGAGCCACGGACTCGGCATTTACCGGGGCATTGAGAAGATCGAGCAGGACAAGGTCGTCAAGGATTACATCAAGATTGAGTACCGCGACGGCGGTAATCTCTACCTTCCGGCGACACGCCTGGAGGGAATCCAGAAATATGCCGGTTCGGATGCCAGGACGCCGAAGCTCAATAAACTGGGCGGAATGGAATGGAATAAGACGAAGAGCAAGGTGCGCGGTGCGGTCCGTGATATTGCAAAGGATCTCGTCGAGCTTTATGCAGCGCGTCAGCGGAGCGAGGGCTACCAGTATGGACCGGATACGGTCTGGCAGAGGGAATTTGAGGAAATGTTCCCGTTTGAGGAGACGGAGGATCAGCTGGAGGCGATCGAGGCGACAAAAAAAGACATGGAAAGCCGCCGCATCATGGACCGCCTGATCTGCGGCGACGTTGGATACGGCAAGACGGAGATCGCGCTTCGGGCGGCATTTAAGGCGATTCAGGAGGGTAAGCAGGTTGTGTATCTGGTGCCGACCACAATTTTGGCGCAGCAGCATTACAATACCTTTGTGCAGAGGATGAAGGATTTCCCAGTGCGGGTCGATATGCTGTCGCGTTTCCGCACGGCGGGCGAGCAGAAAAAAACGCTGGAAGATCTGAAAAAAGGGCAGGTGGACGTCGTGATCGGAACGCACCGCGTCCTTTCTAAGGATGTTGTCTTTAAAAATCTGGGGCTTCTGATCATCGATGAGGAACAGCGCTTCGGCGTGGCACATAAGGAAAAGATCAAGAAACTAAAGGAAAATGTAGATGTTCTGACGCTGACGGCGACGCCGATTCCGCGTACCCTGCATATGAGTCTCATTGGCATCCGGGATATGAGTGTCCTGGAGGAACCGCCGGTGGATCGCCTGCCGATTCAGACCTACGTCATGGAGTACAACGACGAGATGGTGCGCGAGGCGATTCACAGGGAGCTGGCGCGGGGCGGACAGGTATATTATGTCTACAACCGTGTCAACAACATCGACGAGGTGGCAAACCATGTGGCGGCTCTGGTGCCGGAGGCAAACGTCGTGTTCGCCCACGGGCAGATGCATGAACATGAACTGGAAAAAATTATGCTGGATTTCGTCGAGGGCAATATCGACGTTCTGGTGTCCACGACCATCATTGAGACGGGACTGGACATTCCGAATGCGAACACGATCATCATCCACGACGCCGACCGGCTGGGGCTGTCGCAGCTCTACCAGATCCGCGGTCGCGTCGGACGTTCCGGGCGGACTTCGTATGCGTTTCTCATGTATCGGCGCGACAAGCTGCTGCGTGAGGAGGCGGAAAAACGTCTGCAGGCGATCCGTGAATTTACGGAGCTGGGAAGTGGTATCAAGATTGCGATGCGTGATTTGGAGCTGCGCGGTGCCGGAAATCTTCTGGGCGCGGAACAGCACGGTCATATGGAGGCGGTCGGTTACGATCTGTACTGTAAACTTTTAAACGAGGCGGTGCTGGCGCTGCGCGGGGAGAAGGAAGCGGAGGATTTCGAAACGGTGGTGGACTGCGACATCGACGCGTATATTCCGCCGTCTTACATCCGGAATGAGTACCAGAAACTCGACGTTTACAAGCGGATTTCCGGTATCGAGAACCAGGAAGAGTACCTGGATATGCAGGATGAGCTGATCGACCGCTTTGGCGAGCTTCCGCGTTCAGTGGAGAATCTGTTAAAGATCGCCGATTTGAAAGCGCTTGCTCATCAGGCGGGCGTCGTGGAGGTCGATGTGAAGAAGCAGGATATCACGATCCAGATGTACCAGAAAGCCAATCTGGACGTCTCCGGCATTCCGGCGCTGATGGAGAAGTACAAGGGCACGCTGACCTTCAGGACGGGCGATGTACCGTCGTTCTATTACCGCGATGTGCGGCAGAAACATACGGACTGCGAGACGATGCTTGTGAAGGCGCGGGAGATTCTTTCCGGGCTCGCGGCGCTGGCGAAAGAGTACTTTTTAATTGTGTAGAAAAGATTGAAAGTATATT
>OLZW01001129.1_pt1 | contig 20878 bp, 18 predicted proteins | sample 1674281 | NCBI WGS metagenome assembly OLZW01 (sample SAMEA103958157, study PRJEB25191) | human gut metagenome | biome: human-associated habitat [ENVO:00009003]; feature: intestine environment [ENVO:2100002]; material: feces | place: Germany | collected 2013/2015
ACACGAATTACGGATCGTACTTGCTAAGCTTGTGCTTTCGGGTAAAAAGCAGGAAGTTGTGGAGGAATAGGATCATGTCAAAAGATGAGTATTTGATTACCGATGCGCCGCTGAAAGCGTTGACGGTTTTTGCAATGCCGATGATTCTCGGCAGTTTTTTTCAGCAGGTATACAATATGGCGGACTCCATTATCGTCGGCCAGTTTGTGGGTTCCTCCGCACTGGCGGCGGTTGGCGCCTGTGCAGCGCTGACGAATGTTTTCATTTGTGTGGCACTGGGGGCCGGTGCTGGTGCAGGTGTGCTTGTGAGCCGCTATTTCGGTGCCAAAGAGTATGGAAAAATGAAAACGATTGTGTCTACATCACTGATTAGCTTTTTGCTGCTGAGCATCATCCTTGGTGTCTTTGGCTTTTGTTTTTCCCATGCGATGATGAGCGGATTACAGACTCCTGCCGATATTCTGGAGGAAGCAGTGCTGTACCTGCGGGTCTATTTTGTGGGCTTTCCGTTTTTGTTCATGTACAATATTCTCTCTACCATGTTCACTTCCATCGGTGAATCAAAAATTCCGTTGGGATTGCTGATCTTTTCATCAATCCTGAATATAGTAATGGATCTTTGGATGGTAGCCGGTCTGGGACTTGGCGTGTTCGGTGCGGCGCTTGCAACTTTGATCGCACAGGGCATTTCGGCTGTGTTTTCACTTTTGATTTTCTTTTACCGGATGCGGCGGTATAAGAGTATCTTTGCCTGGTTTGAGGGACAGGAGCTGCGCTCGATGCTTCGGATTGCTGTTCCGTCGGTTCTTCAGCAGTCTACCGTATCCATCGGTATGATGATCGTACAGGCGGTGGTAAATCCTTTTGGCACACAGGCACTCGCCGGATACGCGGCAACGATGCGTGTGGAGAATGTTTTTTCCCTGATTTTTGTGTCCATCGGCAATGCGGTTTCCCCATTTGTTTCCCAGAATCTTGGCGCAAACAAAACCCAGCGCATCAAAAAAGGCTACCGCGCAGCATTGATGCTGGATGTATGTTTTGCTGTTCTTGCCTTCCTTGTCATTGAAACGCTGCACACGCAGATTTCATCACTGTTCCTTGGAAAAGACGGAACCGCCCTGGCTTATCAGGTGTCCGGGGATTATATGAGATGGCTTGGTTACTTCTTTATTTTTATGGGAATTAAAATGGCGACCGATGGAGTCCTTCGCGGACTCGGAATCATGCGGCCATTCCTCGTTGCCAACATGGTAAATCTTGCGATCCGCCTGTCCGTGGCGTTGATCGGTGCACCGCGTTTTGGCATTAATTTTGTTTGGCTTGCCGTGCCGGCAGGATGGCTTGCCAACTTTCTGGTTTCCTATGCGGCACTGAGAAAATCCTGGCCGGCTGAGAAAGTGGAGCCGTCTCGATAAATTTGGATGTACTGAAACGAAATACATACGTTTGTCTTGTTTGATTTATGAATATCGATTTTGTTAAAAATATGTAATGATACCAGGGGTAAAAGGTCAGAAGTTCGACGCAAGCTTGCTTGCGGGAGAATTTTTGACCCCAACATCATGTAATTGCTTTAGGAGGAAAAAACGAATATAATAACATAAACTGACAGAAGGAGAAATTTGTGATGAAGAGACAGAAAGGTTTTACACTGGTTGAGCTTTTGATAGCGGTTGTTATTATTGGAATACTGGTATCAATTTCAATCCCGATTTTTACGGCACAGATGCACAAGGCAGAGGTGGCGGCAGACTGGGCGAATCTCAGGGCATATTATGCGGAAATACAGGCAGATTATATGTCTACCCAGCAACCGAATCCGAAAGTTAAAACGGATTGGCATACAAATCCCAACTATGACTGGCATTCGGTGACTTTTTTAGATGGGCATAAGGCTGAGATAAAGGCTGGAACCTGTGCAGTTAGTTTTACTACGGATAAAGGATATTCAATTGCATATAATTGTAATAAAGGTCATGCAAAATGTGACTTAGGTTTAGGAGAGAAGTATACGAGTCAATGATATAGCTTGAGAATACATAAGGAATTTCCGGTTCTAATGCTGGACATCCACCCCAAAGTCAAGTATAATGAACTAGAACAGTTGTACGATTATAATAAACGGGTAATCAGAGCACAAGCGGACATCTGATTTCCCGTTTTTGTATTGCAATGTATCCGGAAGACAAACAGAAGGAGGTACCCTATCCGATGTCAAGAAAAAATCCGTTCGTCATGCCCATCCTCAAATGGGTAGGCGGCAAACGGCAGCTGCTGGACAGCATCAATCCGCTGATCCCGGAATGTTCGACCTATTATGAGCCGTTTATCGGGGGCGGTGCGGTGCTCTTTGGGAGACAGCCGAACAAGGCGGTGATCAATGACTCCAACGAAGAGCTGATCAATGTATACCGGATGATCAAAGAAGAGCCGGAAGAGCTGATTGCGGCGCTGAGCGCCCATAAGGAACAGAATTGCGAGGAGTATTATTATACGGTGCGGGCGTGGGATCGCGACAAGGAGACGTATCAGACGCGGACCAACGTCGAGCGGGCAGCGCGGATCATTTACCTGAACAAGACCTGCTACAACGGCCTGTTCCGCGTCAACAGCTCCGGCGAGTTCAATTCTCCGTGGGGCAGATATAAGAACCCGAATATCACGAACGAGGCGACGATCCATGCGCTGAATACGTATTTAAATAAAGCGAATATTACGATCAAATGCGGCGATTACCGCGAGGCGTTAAAGGGCATCCGGAAGGGCGCGTTCGTCTATTTTGATCCGCCTTATATGCCGATCAGCTCGTCGGCATCGTTCACGGGCTACACCGCGGGCGGCTTCGGGGAGGAAGAGCAGATCGCATTAAAAGAGCAGTGTGACATGTTGAATGCAAAGGGCATCAAGTTCCTGCTTTCCAATTCGTCCTGCGAATTTATCGAGGATTTATATAAAGATTACATCATCGACCACGTGGATGCCAAGCGCGCGATCAACGTGAAACCGGAGAAGCGCGGAGAGATTCAGGAAGTTCTGGTACGCAATTATGAGCTTGATTGATGATAAATGGAGAATTTTATTTGATAAATACCGGATTGAGCGGGAAATTGAGAAACATGGGCGGTTTTACATCACCGCCGACCAGATCCGCGAAGTCAAGGAACCGCGTCTGATGACGAAATTTGACACGCGGGAATCCCTGCCGCGGGTGTTTGGAAAGAAGATTTCGATTCTTCCGGTGTCGCGCGGCGGCTATGTGCTGGGCGAGTTTGACTTGTATCAGGATTTTCCGGAGATTCCGTCCGATATCAAACGGGTGACGAGCGCGAAGATACCCGATTACTTTGAGTCGATCGACCTTCATGACATCCGCTCGGAAGCCAGCGCGATCAACGTTATGAGCATCACGGGGATTCTGGATGATTTTCTGGGCGAGGATCGCATGGTGCAGACGGTTTCGGGGCGGATGGGGTCTGGAAATTTTGAGTTTTATGTCAGCGACTATCAAAAATCAGAGCCGATTGAGAAAAAGCCGCTTATCCAGGTACAGAATTCGCAAGTCGAGATCGACGGTGGATTTGAAAATGAGAATGTATTTACGCTGATCGAGGGAAAAAACGTCGTCCACAGCAATTTTCTGATCCGGCAGCTCTATTATCCGGCGAGACTCTGGGCGGAGAAGATACACAAGCCGATCCGTCCGGTGTTTATGGTGTATTCGAATAATATTTTCCGCCTGCTGGAATATGAATTTACGGACCTGCGCTACTACAATTCGCTGCGGCTGGTGCAGGAGCGAAATTACAGCTTAGAGGAAATCGAGATTACGCTGGATGATTTATACGATGTCTGGGCACGAACAAAGGTCAAGCCGGAACCGGCGGTTACCTTTATCCAGGCGGACAGCTTTTACAAGGTTATTTCACTGGTGGAACGGCTGAACGAGAATCCAATGACGGGCGGGGAGATCGCGCAGCTTTTTGGATTTAAGGAGCGACAGTCGGACTATTATTTCAACGCGTGCCGCTATCTGGGGCTGGCGGAGAAGCAGACGGATGAGGACGGCGTGAAAGTGCATATCACGGCGATAGGAAGACGGCTTTTGAAACTGCCGTATAGGGCGCGCCAGCTCGAATACGTCCGCCTGATTCTGGAACACCCGATTTTCCACGATTTATTTGAAGCTGCCCTTCAGATCGGAGATGTTCCGGACAAGGAGTATGTCGCAAAGAAAATGCGGGAATACCAGGTCTGCGGGGAGAATCTGATCGTGCGAAGGTCAAGTTCAGTGCGAGCATGGCTGTACTGGATTCTGACGCTGGTGAACGAAGGATAGGGAAATGGTGCGGAATTATTATATGTATCCGTTATCATGCTAAGGGGGTAATTTCGTCTCAGATGCGGCGGCGTCCGTGCATGTGATGCCTGACCGTTAGAAAAACAGACCATTTGGACAGAGAATAAAATATAGAAAGTTACAGGACAGCATATGGGCAGACAAGAGCAGACAAATCATCTTTTCAGCAATCGCGATCTGCGGATTCTTCTGGTTCCGCTGATCGTAGAGCAGATTTTAAACTCCCTGATGGGTACAGCGGACAGCATTATGGTCAGCAACGTGGGATCGGCGGCGATCTCGGCGGTTTCGTTGGTTGACTCCATCAATATTTTAGTGATACAGGCATTCTATGCGCTGGCGGCAGGCGGCACGATCGTCTGCTCCCAGTACATCGGACAGAAAGATAAGAAAAATGCGGAGGAATCCGCGAGACAGTTATCTTTTGTGGTGGCGTGCATCTCGTCGGCGGTCATGGCAGTCTGTCTTCTGACACGCGGACCGCTGCTGCGGCTGATTTTCGGCAGCGTCGAGGCGGATGTCATGGAGGCAGCGCAGATCTATTTCTTCTACACGGCGCTTTCGTTCCCATTTATCGCCCTCTATGATGCCGGTTCCTCGATCTACCGGGCGCAGGGAAATACAAGGCTTCCGATGACGATCGCGGTCGTCTCTAACGGGTTAAATATAGCCGGAAATGCGGTGCTTATCTGGGGCTTCCATCTTGGAGTTGCCGGTGCGGCGATTGCCACGCTCGGTTCCCGCGTTATCTCGGCAGTGGTGGTGTTCGCCTTTTTGCACAATCCCAGCCAGGAAATTGCGGTGCGTGACTATCTGCATATCCGTCCGGACGGACGCCGGATTATGCGGATTCTCTCATTGGGAATCCCAAACGGTATCGAAAATGCGATGTTCCAGTTTGGAAAGCTTGCGATTCAGTCAACCGTCTCGACCCTCGGGACGATCGCGATCGCAGCCCAGGCGATGACGAATATTCTGGAAAACTTAAACGGCATCGCGGGGATCGGTATCGGAATCGGCATGATGACGGTGGTCGGACAGTGTCTCGGCGCGGGGCGCAAGGATGAGGCGATCTATTATATCAAAAAATTGACGGCAGTGGCGGAGATCGTCATCATCGCAAGCTGTGCGCTCGTATTTCTGGCGACGAAGCCGGTCACGATTCTGGGCGGCATGGAGCCGGAGAGTGCGAAGATGTGTCTCTACATGGTCGGATGGATCACGGTGGTAAAGCCGATCGTCTGGACGCTCGCATTTATTCCGGCATATGGAATGCGGGCTGCCGGGGATGTGAGGTTTTCGATGATTCTCTCCTGCATCAGTATGTGGGCGTTTCGGGTGACGCTGTGCATTTATCTCTGCCGCGTCCACGGCTTCGGACCGATCGCGGTGTGGATCGGCATGTTTACAGACTGGACGATCCGGGGCATCGTATTCACATTCCGCTTTATGGGCCGGAGATGGCTCGCGCATAAAGTTGTGTAAAAAACAGAGGGAGCAAAATGAAAATGGAGTTACAAATACTGGATTGGATTCAGCAGATGCGGACGCCGGTGGGCGATATCTGGATGGTGTTTATTTCGCGGCTTGGAAATGCAGGAATGATTTGGATTCTGTTTACATGCCTGCTGCTTATGATTCCGCGGACGAGAAGATGGGGAGCTGCGCTGGCGGCAGCGCTCTGTCTGGATGCGATCATCTGTAATATCTTACTAAAGCCTATGGTTTGCCGGATCCGTCCGTGCGATGTGAACCAGACAGTTCAGCTGCTCATTGCCCGCCCGGCGGACTATTCCTTCCCGTCGGGACATACGGCGGCTTCGTTTGCTGCGGTCGCGGCTCTGTACTTTGCCGGGGCGAAAAAATGGTGGAAAATCACGCTGCCTCTGGCGATCCTGATGGCGTTTTCAAGAATGTATTTATATGTGCATTACCCGACCGATGTTTTGGGTGGCATGATTGTGGGATGCGCGGCGGGGTATTTTGGAAACCGGCTGGCGGCGCATCTGATACGGTCCTGGAGACAGAAGATGAAAAAAACAGAGGACAGAAAAAATAGATAATTTTATGTAAGAGATGCCAGAAGTTACTGTTCACGCATACGTGAACAGTAATGCCAGAATACCTGTAATTGCCCCGTTTTTCTCTTGATATCCTTTATTTCCGATGGTATAATCTATAATCGAAATAATTTCTTTTATGATAGAAAAGGGATGATTATGATGGGGTTAGACCAGAATCAGTAATTTTATTCATTGTTAAAAGGTACGGCGTGATCTATCGACTCCAAAGCTTAGGATGATAGGAACTGCGTTTTTTGATGATGAGGTACCTGGAAAGAGACCAGGGGTAATGTGCTCTCGGAATCTTTCTGTGCTTGATTTTGTGAGATGATTTTTTTGTCAGTTGTGCCCAAATTTCTGAGGCGTTGGCGTTGCGTCCGCCTCTGAAATTCGGGTGCGGCTGGCGGAAAATCAGCCACAAAAGCAGGTGCAGAAAAGACTCCGAGAGTACATTATAGAGTGATGGAGGAGAAAGACATGTTAAATTACAAGAAATATAAGAGAGTTCCGGTGGTAGATTACCCGGAGCGTGAGTGGCCGAATAAAGAGATTGAGAAAGCGCCGATCTGGTGCAGTGTTGACCTGCGCGACGGCAACCAGGCACTGGTTGAGCCGATGGTCGTAGAGGAGAAGATCGAGATGTTCAACCTCCTGGTAAAACTTGGATTTAAAGAGATCGAGATTGGCTTCCCGGCAGCTTCCCAGATCGAGTACGATTTCCTGCGCCAGTTAGTAGAACGCAAGCTTATCCCGGACGACGTAGTTGTACAGGTTCTGACCCAGTGCCGCGAGCACCTGATCAAGAGAACCTTCGATGCCATCCAGGGTATTCCGAAGGCGATCGTACATATTTACAATTCGACTTCTACCTTACAGCGTGAGGTTGTATTCCATGCAGAGCGCGAGGAAGTAAAGCAGATCGCGATCGATGGTACCCGCATGGTAAAGAAATATATGAAAGATTACGACGGAAAAGTAATCCTTGAGTACTCTCCGGAGAGCTTTACCGGAACCGAGCTTGATTTTGCACTGGATATCTGCACCGCTGTACAGGAAGAGTGGGGCGCAACCCCGGACAATAAGATCATCATCAACCTTCCGGCAACGGTTGAGATGACGACTCCGAACGTATACGCAGACCAGATCGAGTGGATGAACAAGCATTTTAAGAACCGTGACAGCATTATTTTAAGTATCCATCCGCACAATGACCGTGGTACCGGCATTGCAGCGACCGAGCTGGCTCTCTTGGCAGGTGCAGACCGTGTCGAGGGTACACTGCTTGGAAACGGCGAGCGTACTGGTAATATCGACATATTAAATATCGCTTACAATATGTTCTCGCAGGGTATCAACCCGGAGTTGAATCTGGAAAATGTAAAGGAGATCACCGAGGTTTGCGAGCGCTGCACAAAGATGGCCGTTGATCCGAGACATCCGTATGCAGGCAAGCTGGTATTTACCGCATTTTCCGGTTCCCATCAGGATGCGATCAGCAAGGGTATGCAGGCGCTTCAGAAGAGAACCGATGGCATCTGGGAGGTTCCGTACCTGCCGATCGATCCGAGCGATATCGGACGCGAGTACGAGCCGGTTGTCCGCATCAACAGCCAGTCCGGTAAGGGCGGCGTAGCCTTCGTTATGGATTCCTTCTACGGATTCCGTCTTCCGAAGGGAATGCACAAAGAGTTTGCTGACATTATCCAGAAGATTGCAGAAAAGCAGGGTGAGGTAGCTCCGGAGCAGATCATGGACGAGTTCCGTGCAAACTATCTGGACAGAAAAGAGCCGATGCACTTCAAAAAATGTCAGATCACAGACAAGGAGTACGAGGGCGGCGCATTCGCAACCGTTGCAATTCTTACCTTTACCGATCATGACACCGAGCGTACCGTTGAGGGCGTAGGTAACGGACCGATCGATGCGGTACAGAGAGCGATCGAGGAGGCACTTGGCATTGAGATCCGTGTTCTGGACTACAACGAGCATGCACTTCGTTCCGGTTCCGGCGCACAGGCAGCTTCCTACATCCACCTGATGGATGTAAAGAGCGGCCGGGCAACCTACGGTGTCGGCATCAGCTCCAACATTACGAGAGCATCGATCCGCGGTATCTTCAGTGCGGTAAACAGATTGTTCTACTAAGAATTAAAATGAATCAATTCAGGGTGACTGCTTGTGTACGTGTGGACAGTCGCTGGTTTGGGCGGTATGCAGAAATGTGTGCCGCTCTTTTTCTGCCTGCCCATCTTTTTTAAAACAGGTTTCACCGGATACTCCGCATTCCAATATTGACAAGAACAAAATCCCGGTGTTACGATATAGAAAACTGAAAAACTGCATGAAATGACGATATTCGACTGAAAATTTCATGCTTATGAAAAAGAGAAAGGAAGTCCGTGAAAATGATTCTAAGGGCAAAGTATTTAATTACCGGAGATGGCAGAACCTGCTTGCAGGATCAGGCGGTGTATCTGGATAAAGAGGGAAAAATCGGCTGGATAGGAGACGCAGCGGAAGCGGCGGGGCGCTACCCGGAAGAGATGGTAAAGGATTACGGCGAGGCGACGATCCTGCCGGGACTGTTTGATATGCATGTGCATTTTGGCTACTACTACAGCCAGCCGGATCTGGATAATTATGACGATTATATGGTGGCATACTATGCGCTGGAACAGGCGAAACAGTCGCTGCGGCTCGGCATCACGACGGTGCGCGATCTGTCCTGTCCGCCCAATCTGATGAAGCAGCTGCGTCTGGCAGGGCAGAAGGGGTATGTGACGGTTCCGCGTATCATCCATGCGGACGCAGGTATCTGCATGACCGGTGGACACGGACATCAGGATGGGGTCGAGGAGGCGGACAGCCCGTGGGGCGTGCGCGCCGCTATCCGAAGACAGCTGCGTGCGGGAGCTGACTGGGTCAAGATCCTGACGAGCAACCGTGGCGATATCCCGGAATTTACGCAGGAAGAGCTGGATGCAGCGGTCGATGAGGCGCACCGCCAGGGGGTGAAGATCGCGGTTCATTCGGGTACACAGCCGTCGATTCAGATGTGTATTGACGCGGGATTTGACACGATCGAGCACGGAACCTTTTTAACAGAGGCGCAGGCGCGCCAGATGGCGAAAAAAGGAATCGCGTGGACGCCGACGATCACGGCGTACACGTATTTGTATGAGCAGACGAAGCAGATGATCGAGGCGGGTGTGGACATGGACAACCCGATCGCCGCCAGAGCCGTTCACGATCAGGCATTTTTCAAACCGGCGTTTGAGGCATACCGGGATAATTTTAAAAAGCTCTATGACACAGGGGTTACGGTGCTGGCAGGCAGCGATATGGTGCTTTACAAGGCACCGCCGCTTCCGATTCATCAGGAACTCGGCTATATGGTAGACTATGGAATCACGCCGATGGAGGCGATCCGCACGGCAACTTACAACGCGGCAAGCGTGCTTGGTATTGAGAACGAGACAGGCAGCCTGAAAGAAGGATTGGCTGGTGATTTGCTGATTGTAAAGGGGGATGTCTCAAAGAATATTCGTGCGCTGGATGATGTGCAGGAAGTGTATCTGGCAGGAGAAATAGTGTATACGGTGTAAAAGATATGAAAAAGCTGTCTTTTTCAGAAATGCAGGATTTTTTGTTTCCTGAGATGGGAAAAACCAAAAAGAAAATAAAAACATCTTGAAATTCTAAAAGAGACAGCTTTTATTATGTTTCTATACCGCGCAGACTATTTAAAATACGACTTCATTCCCATGAACAAACGGATTCGGCGTGTGTACGGTCAGAATCTTAACGACACGGTTTGTGTTGTTGACCCAGTCATGCGGGGTCTGGGAGTGGATCTGGATGCTGTCGCCCGGATTCAGGCAGTATTCGCTGCCGTCCAGATATACGGTCAGGATACCCTCCAGAACGTAGATAAATTCTTCACCGTCGTGCTGATTCATTTCAAGCTGGTTTTCAGAGCTTGTGGTGGCAGACGGCATCAGGTGGAAGATACGCGGAAGACAGGCAAATCCCTGTGCATTTCCATTGACCAGGTACTGTACGATCTGGGGGTTGATCTGGGAACAGTGCATGGCAAAACTCCGGCTGACCGGGGATTTCTCCTGATCGGCGGAGGAGTCAAAGAACGAAGACAGACTGACTCCGAGGATCGTAGCAAGCTTTGCCAGAGAGTCGATTGCGATCGAAGAGAGACCGCGCTCCAACTGGGAAAGAAAGCCGATGGACAGACCGGACTCTTCGCTGAGCTGTTTCAGTGTGTATTTTTTTGCGGTACGGAAGGCTTTCACCTTGGCACCGATGGTAACATTATGATCCATAGATATATCCCCCTTGCGGCATCATTCTTTAATATAATATATCCACTATACAGGATTTTCAGTGGAACGTCAACCAAAGGGGGAGTTTTGGCGGGCAAATTTATTTCAAAATGGAACGTTTTTTTGGAAAAGGCTGAAATGGGCGGCAGATTTGGAGAAGTGAATCGGTGAGAGGATAGAAGGGGCAGGAGAATGGGATAGAGAAAACGGGTGGACAGAAAATAAAAAACAGGGGGAGAAACAGAATGAAGGAAATAGTACGCGCTTCGATCGAGGATTGTTCCCAGATCGAGCGCTTCCGTTTGGTGACCCGTCTGGGAAATGCGATTCTTTCCAACGGCGGGGAGGTATTCCGGGCGGAGCAGGCGATGGAGTATGCGGCGCGGGCGCTGCGTCTTGAAGCATTTAATGCGTATGTGATTGCGAATGGAATTTTTTCAAATGTGGTGATTGACGGGCGGTTTTATTCCAGCCGTATCTGTTATGTGCCGCTGGCACCTACGATTCTATGCCGGGTGGATGCCTTAAATGATCTGTCGAGAAAGATTGCGGCGGGTAAATGCGGTCCTTATGAGATGCGGATGCGCCTTGAGCAGATTGAACACATGAAAGTGCTCGAAAATCGGGGAAAGGTTCTGGCGGCAGGAATTGGAAGCGCTGGATTTTGTTACCTGTTCCAGGGCAGCCTGCGCGATACGGCGGCGGCATTTGTGGCGGGAGTGCTGCTGTATTTGTTCCTTTTATACGCAGCTCCGCGCTTTTCTTCGTCCCGGATGATGCAGACGATCATGACGAGCAGCGTGCTTGCATTGTGCTGTTGTTTGCTGTGCTGGATCGGGCTGGGAGAAAGCCTGGATCATGTCATGATCGGAGCTGTGTTCACGCTGGCGCCGGGTGTGCCGCTGACCAATTCGATCCGGAATTTTTTGGAAAATGATTATTTATCCGGTCTGATCCGTTTTGTAGACGCCTTTTTGACGGCGGGCTGTATTGCGATCGGAGTTGGTGTGGCACTGCGGTTCTGGATGTTTGCGATGGGAGGTATGCTCTGATGGAAATGGCAGGGGAAATTCTGGGGCAGCTTCTGGCGGCCTGTGTCGGAACTGCCGCCTTTTCGGCGCTGTTTGGAGTTTCGAAGAAGTATTGGCTGGACTGTGGTATCTGCGGGGCAGTCGGCTGGGGCGTGTATCTGGCGGTCATGGCAGCTTATCAGACGCCGATCATCGGGACCTTCGCGGCGAGCGCGGTTTTGACGATGCTGTCGCGCTGTCTGGCGATACAGCGGAAAGCGCCGACGATCCTCTTTCTGGTATGCGGCATCTTCCCGCTTGTGCCTGGAGCGGCGATCTACTATACCGCCTACAACTTCTTCATGGGGCAGGAAGCGCTGGCGCTCCAGTATGGCATGGATACAATCAAGATGGCGATCGCAATCGGGCTGGGGATCGGAGCGGCATATTCGCTTCCGGGACATCTGTTTGGATGGAAGCGGGAGATAGAGGTGTGGGAACCTGGGAAAGAAGGTAAAAAGTAGCCGCGGTTTACTTTTCCTTTAAAATATAGTAGAATACCCTCGTACTATTAAGGAAAATATGATCGGCTGCGGCAGGAGTGGGGTATTCTGCGGGCTTGGTGGAGGGGACAGACATCGATATGGACAGTAAATTTTATGAGCCAGAAGTTCTGAAACAGCTGCAGGGAGAGATTTTGTCGATTCTGGATGATTTTATCCGGATCTGTGAAGACTATCATCTGGAATATTTCGGGATAGCCGGAACGGGAATCGGTGCGCTGCGGCACAAGGGATTTATTCCCTGGGACGATGATATCGATATTGCGATGCCGCGGCGAGATTTTGAGCACCTGCTCCGGATCGTGGAAAAGAAGATGAGCGACCGGTATCTGGTTCTCAATGCAGAGCGATATCCCAATTATCCGCTGATGACAACCCGTCTGGTGAAGAAGGGGACGGTGTTTGTCGAGGAGGTTATGAAGGATGTGGACTGTCCGTTTGGTATCTTTCTGGATCTGTATGTGCTTGACAATGTGGCGGACAACCCGGTTCTATACCAGATTCAGTCGTGGACGGCATGGTTCTGGAGTAAGCTGATGATTCTGCGGGCGATTCCGCGTCCGACGCTGCAGCAGCGGGGCATCAAGGCGAAGCTTATCTGGGCGGTCTGCGGGATGGTCTACAAGGCGATGAAGCTGCTCCATATCTCGCCTCAGTGGCTGCGGATGCGCTGTGAGCGGGTCTGCCGCAAATACAATAAATACCGGACACGCCGGATGGCATTTCTGCCGGACACAAGCCCATACTGGAATGTCGTGGACCGGACACGCTGTTATCCGCTCCGGAAGCTGGAATTTGAGGGCAGACGCATGAATTTTCCGGGAAATATCGAGGAAATGCTGACAAATATGTACGGCGATTTCATGCAGCTTCCGCCGGTTGAGAAGCGCAAAACACACACACCGAGCCGGCTGGAATTTTCAAAGGAAGAGATACTGTAGTGATAAAATATTTAGCGAACGCTCTAATTGGTGGAGACGGGCAGATTGAAAAACGAAATATGAGCTGGAATATGATAGGGAGCTTTCTCTATGCGCTGGCGTCCATGGTGCTGACGATCGCGGTCATCCAGATTGTCGGCGAGGATGAGGGCGGTATCTTCTCCTTTGCGTATTCTACATTTGGTCAGCATATGTTTATGGTGGCCTATTTTGGCATCCGCCCGTTCCAGATCACGGATACGAGGCGGCGGTTTACGTTTGGCGAATATCTGCGGCTGCGCCTGATGACCTGTGGTGCGGCGCTGGTGGCCGGGCTTTTTTATGTGACGGTGATCAACCGGGACTATGCCTTTGTCAAGGCGGCGACGGTATTTTTGATGGTAGCGTACAAGGTGATCGATGGTTTCGCGGACGCTTATGAGGCAGAATTTCAGCGTGACGGACGCCTGTATCTGACGGGCAAATCAAATGCATTCCGGACGGTTTTATCAGTCGGTGTCTTTTTGGGCTGTTTGAATGCGACCCATAACCTGGTCGGCTCCTGCCTGGCGGCAGTACTGGCGCAGCTGGCGGGCGTGTGCCTGTTTGATTTTTCGGTAATTGGTCATCTGCCGCAGGTGGACTGGGAGGTCCGCTCCGGACGTGTCGGGCTGTTGTTTAAAGAAAATGTAGTCCTGTTTTTATCGGTTATCCTGGATTTTTATATTTTTTCTGCCGCGAAATATGCGATCGAGGGCAATATGGCGGACAAGTATCAGGCGGTATTCGGTGCGATCTTCATGCCGACCAGCGTCATCAATCTGGTGGCAGGCTTCGTCATCCGCCCGTATATCACGAAACTCTCGGATCAGTGGGAGCGGAATGCGCTCCCGGAATTTGCCGGGACGATAGGCCGGCTGGCGGCAATCATCGCGGCGCTTACGGTGCTGGCAGTCGGGGGTGCCTGGATTCTCGGAATTCCGGTTCTCTCAATCTTATATCCGAAAATTGCGTACATGCTGCGGGAATGCCGTCTGGCGCTGGTGTTTATCATTCTAGGCGGCGCGTTCAATGCGTATGTGAATCTGTTTTATTATGCACTCATCATTATGCAGGAGCAGAAACGTATTTTTCTGGGTTACGTCGGTGTGACGGCAGCGGCGCTCCTTATTTCTTCGCCCTGCGTACGCGCGGCAGGACTGCTGGGCGGATCGCTTTCGTATCTGCTTTTGATGGCGGCACTGACTGCCTGCTTTGGACTGACGTCGCTTGTGATGTACCGGAGACGGGCACGTGGGATATAGAACTTGTTTGATAGATTTGGAGGAGACGTATGATTAATTTTGCGGTAGGACCGGTTCAGATGGACGAGGAAATCCGGGCGATCGGGGCGGAAGAGGTACCATATTTCCGCACACCGGAATTTTCTGCAATTATGAAGGAAAATGAGCGCCTGATGAAGCAGTTCACGGGGGCGCCTGAGGATGCACGGGCGGTTTTCCTGACAGGTTCGGGCACGGCGGCGATGGAAGCGGCAGTCATGAACCTTTTTACGGAGCGCGACCGCTTGCTGGTCGTAAACGGCGGCAGTTTTGGCGCGCGGTTTGCGAAAATTTGTGAGATCCATGAAGTTCCTCATGAGGAGATCCAGCTGGAGAGCGGACGGGCGCTTCGGTCAGAAGACCTGGCACCGTATGAGGGAAAAGGATTTACCGGATTTTTAGTCAATGTCCATGAGACTTCCACGGGCGTTCTCTATGATATGGAGCTGATTTCTGACTTTTGCAGACGAAACCAGCTGATTCTGGCGGTTGACGCGGTCAGCTCGTTTCTTGCCGATCCATTTTGGATGGGAAAATGGGGCGTTGATCTGGTGCTGACCGCTTCTCAGAAAGCGCTGGCACTTCCGCCGGGACTCTCGATTCTGGTGCTGGGGGCGCGTGCGATCGCGAGAGTGCAGGAGACGGCGGTCCGCTCGATGTATTTTGATCTGCGCGACTACCTGAAAAATGGCGAGCGGGGGCAGACGCCGTTTACACCAGCGGTCGGAGTGCTTTTACAGCTTCATAAACGGCTGACGATGATCGAGGAAAAAGGGCTTGCGGCAGAACAGGCACGGATCCGCTGTCAGGCGGAGGATTTCCGAAGCAAAATAAAAGATCTTCCGTTTGAGATCGTTTCCAATTCTCTCTCGGCGGCATTGACGCCGCTTCACCCGACGGGCGTGGACAAAGAGGGGAAAGCGGTCTCAGCGCATCGGATTTTTGAGATTTTGAAGGATGAATACGGCATCTGGATCTGCCCGAACGGCGGCGCGCTTGCCGACACGGTGTTCCGTGTCGGTCATATCGGCGCATTGACGCCGGAAGACAATGACAGCCTGATTGCGGCGTGGAAAGATATGCAAAGGAGGGGACTTCTGTGAAAGTATTGATTCTGGCAGCGGGACGGGGAACCCGGATCTCGCGTTATCTGTCGGGAAAACCAAAATGTACGGTGGATATCGGCGGCGGGCAGTGCCTGATCGAGTACACGATTGACCTGCTTCATTCCCGCGGCATCCAGGATATCGGCATCGTGCTGGGCTATGAGGCGCAGGTGATCCGCGAGGTCTTGGCAGACAAGGGAGTTTCCTTTTTCTACAACCCGTTTTACGATGTGACAAACAGCATCGCGTCTGCATGGTTTGCGAAGGAGTTCCTGACAGGGGACGATCTGCTGATCATGAACGGTGACGTATACCTGGAGGAAAAATTGCTTGACCGGATCCTCGCGCAGGGCAGGAGCCCGGTGATGTTTGCGGACGAGAGCCGCCGGGAGACAGCGGATTATAAGTTCTTCTATGAAGATGGAATTTTGAAAAAATATGGAAAAGAGCTGACCGGGGATGATGTGACGGGCGAGTACATCGGAATCGGACGGTTTTCAGCGGCATTTATGCCGGAATTTATCTGCCGGATGGAGGAGATGATCGACCGCCAGGAGCACGGCGTCTGGTGGGAAAATGTTGTTTACAGCATGACCGGGCAGCAGCCGGTCTATGTCGAGGACGTCAGCGGGCATTTCTGGGCGGAGGTTGATTATATTGAGGATTATGAGCGCATCCTGGAACACAGGGGCGTGGAGAAGATAGTGCGCTAGAGCGCTTGATTTGAAAGACAAAACACGGTTCACGGGTAGGCACTTTTGGAACCGAAAGTGCCGTAAGAAAACGTGGTGGCAGCAGAAATTTACCGAATTTAAACGGGAAAAATAAGGGAGAAGTACAGATGCAGTTTAACAGGCATTTTATCAATCGAATAGAGAAAAAAGATGTGCTGCGGCTGCTTCTGGCGCTTGTGGCAGTCTTTGTGATCGGTGTTCTGGGCGAGTTTGTCTGCAATTTCCCGGCGCTCCGGGCAAATGGATGGACGCGGCAGGCGACGCGGACGATCGCTCTGGACGAGGTGCGGGTGAGCGGATTTGAGCGGGTAGAGACAGAAAAAACAGAGGTGCTGCAGCTTTCGGATGCAAGCGGTTATCTTCACATTCCACTGGACGGCAGCTATGTCAGCCAGTTTCTCTACCACTATGATTACGATGGTCTGTTAAATGCCACCGTCCGCCTCGGTTACCGCAACATCTACGGCGAGCAGCGGGAGCACGACGCAAAGATGGTCATGGACCGCAACTGCCGGGTGCTGAAATTTTCTTCGGTTCCGGTGAATGGGAAGCTGGACTACGTGGATCTTCTGATCACGCGGGAGGATCTAGACGAAGAAGGGCTTTCCTACATGAATTTTGGCGGGATGCCGCTTGCACTGACCGGGTTTGCGACGGTGGCGCGGGCAGGTATCAACTGGTACCGGCTGGGACTTTTCTGGTGTGCGGCGGCGGTTTTGATCGCACTTCTCTGTTTCCGGGATTTCGTGGCAAAGCGCATCGAGGTTGGATTTCTGCTGATCTCCCTGACGTTTGGAACAATATTTTCACTGTCGCTCCCGGCAAATAAGGTGAGCTGGGATGAGGAAGTGCATTTCGCGCAGGCGTTCTGGATGGCAAATTACCGGACGCCGGTGCAGGCGGATCCGGCGCTTTTACAGGAGTTTACGGCGGGCGTAGATACCTGGCCGTACAATCAGCCGGAAAGCCAGGACGAGCAGGCGGCGCTCACTTCGTATCTAAATCAGAATGCGGGTTACCGGCACGGTGAACATCTCTGGAGTACGGATCTCAACAAAACGACGATGACCGGATATGTGGGCCCGGCGCTGGTGCTGAAAGCGGGCGGGCTGCTTCATATCCCATTTGGAATCCTGTATAAGCTGGGGCGGCTGGGAAATCTCTATGTCTATGCGGCAGTTTTGTATTTTGCCATCAAAAAAACACCGGTCGGCAAGGCAATCCTGGCATTTCTGGCGCTGATGCCCGAGCCGATGATGCTGGCGGGGGCATATTCCTATGACCCGACCGTCACGGCGTTTTTGTGGCTGTCTTTTGCGGGCATTCTGGAAGCGGCGCTTGGCGGGCGGAAAATGGACTGGAAAGCGTATGCGCTCATCGTGCTTACCTTTGTCTGGGGCTGCCGCGTCAAGGCGGTATATGCGCCGCTCATTCTGCTGGGACTGATGATTCCGGCAGAAAAGTTCCGTTCTAAACGGGAAATGTACCTGATGAAGGGCGGATTTATCGTGATCTGCGGTCTGATGATGTTATCCTTCATCCTGCCGGTTCTGATCGCGCCGCGCGATATCGGGGATACGAGAGGCGACAGCACCAGCGAGAAAGGGCAGATGGCATACATTCTGGGACAGCCGCTTGCCTATGCATGGGTGCTGATGTGCAACCTGTTCCGGACGCTTCCGTCCTATGTGCTGGGCGAAAATTCCCTGGGGCTTCTGGGACACACGGGAACGATGTCATTTCCGTGGGCGCTGTATGCTGGTTCGGCGGTCGTTATCCTCACAGCCGGGCAGTCATCCTGTGGAAAACGTCTATCAAAAAAACAGAAGCTGTGGATATTTATACTCTGCGTGGGAACGGCGGTGCTGGTCTGGACTTCGATGTACATCGCATTTACCAGACCGGGTAATACCTATATCGACGGCGTACAGGGGCGCTATTACCTGCCATTTCTGCCGCTTGTCTGGCTGGTATTAAACCCGGAGCGGGTGATGGTGCGGATGGAGAATAAAAACTATCATGCGCTGGTGTTAGGGGCGGCGGCGCTGATTCTGGCGGCAACGGTTTATCTGGATATCTGGATGAAGTTCTGCCGGTAAGCATAAGCAAGCTAGAAGAAGGCAAAGGTTACTGTATACGGGTAGGCACTTTTGGAACCGAAAGTGCCGTAAGAAAACGTGGTGGTAGCAGGAATTTGCCGTATTTAAATGCGAAGCCACGGCAAATTCCGTTACTGGGCACGTATGCGTGAACAGTAACAGGAAAAGATGTTTGAAACGTTAAAATCGATCATAAGTCTGGTAAAAATAAATTCAAGCAGGTACCGCTCTTGAAAAACGAGAAGGCAGAAGTGCGGCATGAAAGAGCGAGAGAGAAAGGGAAACGAGATGCAGCAGGAAATCATTCATACATTTGCGGTCTGTGCATACAAGGATTCGCCGTATCTGGAAGAATGTCTGCGTTCGGTGACGAGCCAGACGGTTAAATCGGAGGTGATCTGCTGTACCTCGACGCCGAGCAGCTATATCCGGGAGCTGACAGCGCGGTATCAGGTGCCGCTCTATGTGCGGGACGGGGCGAGCAATATCCGTGAGGACTGGATGTTTGCCTATGGAAAAGCGCAGGGGCGTTTTGTCACGATCGCGCATCAGGACGACCGATACCGCAGCGATTATGCAGAAAAGCTTTTAAAAGCATGGAAGAAATATCCGGATCTGCTGCTGTTTGCGAGCGATTATCTCACGATCCGCATGACGGAGAAAGAGGGGAAAATGAAAGCCATTCCGGAGCCATTTAACATGGTCTGGCTGGTAAAAAAGATACTGCGCCTGCCGCTGCGTTTCCATTTTCTGGCGGACCGCACCTGGATCAAGCGGAGCAGTGTCTGGTTTGGCAATTCGATCTGCTGTCCGTCCTGCACGTACAATAAAGAACAGATTGGGGACGATATGTTCCATTCGGAGTATGATTTTGCGCTGGACTGGGACAACCTTTACGAGCTGGCGGGCAAAAAAGGGCGTTTTATCTGTTCGGAAAAACCGCTGATTGCCTACCGCGTCCATGCGGCGGCGACGACGAAAGCCTGCATCGAGGACAACCGGCGCCCGGTGGATGAGATGGCGATGTTCCGGAAAATGTGGCCGGACTGGATGGTAAAGATTCTGATGCATTTTTACAGAAAAGCCTATAAGGAGTACGAAAAATGAGAAAAGCCGATGTGATTATACCTACGTTCAAACCGGGGGATAAGCTGGAAAAACTTCTGCGGCGGCTGTTGGAACAGAGTGTGCCGGTGGGCCGTGTGATCATCATGAATACGGAAGAAAAGTACTGGGATGCTGAGCGGTTTGAGTCCTTATTTGAGGGGGAAGATACGAAGCTGACCGTGTGCCATATCCGCCAGTCGGAATTTGACCATGGAAGGACGCGCCATGAGGGAATTTTGAAATCAGATGCGGATGTCTGCATCTGCATGACGCACGACTGCGTGCCGTATGACCGGAATCTGGTGAAAGAGCTTCTGGAGGCGCTGGATGCTTCGGAACGTGTGGCGGCAGCATATGCGAGACAGCTTCCGGCGGCGGACTGCGGTGTGATTGAACGGTATACGAGGGACTTTAATTATCCGGCGGTGAGCCGTCTGAAAGGGAAAGAGGACGAGGACGAGCTGGGAATCAAGACGTATTTCTGTTCCAATGTCTGCGCGGCATACCGGCGGGATATTTACCTGAAGCTTGGCGGATTTACGAAGAAAACCATTTTCAACGAGGATATGATTTTTGCCGGACACGCGGTGGAAGCCGGGTATCAGATTGCCTACGCGGCGGACGCGCAGGTCATCCATTCCCACAATTATACGGCGATGCAGCAGCTGCACCGGAATTTCGATCTCGGCGTATCGCAGGCGGATCACCCCGAGGTGTTTGGGCGACTTCATTCGGAGGGCGAGGGAATCCGTCTGGTGAAGAAAACAGCGAAATGGCTGGTGGAAAATGGTCATGTGCTTCTTCTGCCGCAGCTTGTGATGGCGAGCGGAAGCAAATATGCCGGGTACTGGCTGGGAAAGCATTATAAAAAGCTGCCGGAGGGGCTGATTCGAAGCCTGACGATGAATCCGGCATACTGGGAAGGAGAAGCGGGCGATGGGAGATAAGGCGTTATTGTCCACAGAAGAAGCTTCTGGGGCGGAAAAAGCCGAACTTTTGATAGTCATACCGGCGTACAACGAAGCCGAAAATATAGAGCGGGTTGTGAACCATCTGACTGCCAATTTTCCGCAGTATGATTATGTGGTCGTCAATGACGGATCGCGCGATGAGACGGCGGCGATCTGCCAGAGAAATGGATATAATCTGTTGAACCTTCCGGTCAATCTGGGACTGGCGGGGGCATTTCAGGCGGGACTTAAATATGCCGACAAGTACGGATATCAATATGCGGTCCAGCTCGATGGAGACGGACAG
>OLZW01001135.1_pt1 | contig 20769 bp, 21 predicted proteins | sample 1674281 | NCBI WGS metagenome assembly OLZW01 (sample SAMEA103958157, study PRJEB25191) | human gut metagenome | biome: human-associated habitat [ENVO:00009003]; feature: intestine environment [ENVO:2100002]; material: feces | place: Germany | collected 2013/2015
AGTCGGAGTTTGTGCTGTCGCTGTTCGAGCAGCTCATCGGTGACGGCATGGTGACGGCGAAAGAAAAGTCCATCCTCGGCCGCTGCACCGAGCAGGTGTACCTGCCCTACATTCGCAACGGCTATAAAGGCACACCGCCTACGCTGCAGGACTTTTACCGTCTGCTCCAGATGCAGCCCGAACCCGAAGCACAGGGGCTGGCGCTGTCATCTGAGTTGTTCATTACAGGCACACTGAACACCTTTGCCCGGCATACCAATGTGGACACGCAGGCGCGGATCATCGCCTACGACATCCGCGAATTGGGTGAGCAGCTTATGCCGCTGGGTATGCTGGTGACGCTGGATGCGATTTATAACCGCGTCATCCAGAACTGGAAGAAAGGCCGCAGAACGTGGATTTTCTGCGATGAGTTTTATATTTTGTTCCGCTATGAGTACAGCGCCAATTTCTTCTACAAGCTGTGGAAACGCATCCGCAAGTACAACGGACTTGTGACCGGGCTGACGCAGAATGTGGACGAACTGCTGCGCTCCGACACCGCCCGCCTGATGCTGGCCAACTCGGAGTTTCTGATAATGCTGAACCAGAGCGCCACAGACCGCGCGGAACTGGCGAAGCTGTTGAACATCTCGGACAACCAGCTTGGCTACGTCACCAATGTTCCCGCGGGCTGCGGGCTGATTCGCTGCGCGGGCAACATCGTGCCTTTCACCAATAGCTTCCCGAAAAATACTAAGCTCTACGGCTTGATGACGACCAAGCCGGATGAACAGCAAAGGGAGTGAAACAATGATTTATAAAAATAAAGGGCCGCCGAAGCGCCCTCTACTGTGCGACAAACTGGAATTTATCAGTATCTCTTTTTGCATGTTTTGGGTATCGTTGCTTCATAACTCATATCAAGCAACATTTTGATTTTGTCATCTGATACGCTGCCATCCAGTGCAACAGTAATCCAGCTATCCTTGCTCATGTGATACGCCGGGAAGAAGCCGGGTTCCTCTCGTAGTGTGCCAATCAGAATTGGGTCACATTTGAAATCGACCACTTCCAGCATTTCTTCGCCTTGCAGCCCCAGCTTGTTCTTTGGTACATCCATAATCAGAGCAAACCACTTCCGATTATTACAATGCCGGAACACCTCATAATTCGGATATTTGAGCCACGGATAATCTGTCTCGGCGTTATATGTCTGATTCTAATTCTGCGCGTTTCATAACCTCACCTCTACAACTTCTAGCTTTCTGCATGTTACTATATAGTTTTGATTACCTGTTCTTCTGCATTTTGGCCGAGGGATAATCTCTTCGTTGAAAAAATAATTGACCACGATAGGCGGATCGTTGAACGGGCGTTTGATGGAATCATCATCCCGGACATACAGTAGCCCTTCCTCTTGGCAAAACTGCCGCATCTGCGCATCCAGCATTGACCAGTAGCTGCGTTCTTTTTTATTGTAAATGGTATCGTACAGCGGCAGCAGGTCTGGATGTTTTTCCGTTATATAGTCAAAAATCGTTTTCTTATAACCGCCCCGCAAGTTTAGGTTTTCCAGCCAGACCAAATTACATTGATTCTTCGCCCGGTGGATGATGGAGGGCAGGTCGGTGAGGCCGGGGAAAATCGGCGAGATAAAGCAGGTGGTGCGCACACCAGCATCATGGAATGCTTTCATAGCGGCCAGCCGCCGCTCAATGCTCACTGCATTGTCCATATCAGCGCGAAAATCTTCGTCCAGTGTGTTTGATCGACCAGGATACCCGCGCATTGGGGAATGTTTTAATGAGGTCAAGGTCACGCAGCACCAGGTCAGACTTGGTAGCAATACTGAGGCTACATTCGCTGCCCTGCATCTGCTCCAAAATGGCGCGGGTGCGGCAGACGGTTTCCTCCAGCGGCTGATATGGGTCGGTCACGTAACAGAGAAACAGTTCTTTCCCTGCATACCGCTCCGGGTGTTTGATTTCCGGCCAAAATTTAACGTCTATGAACTCTCCCCAGGGCTCCGGGTGATTGGTAAAACGCTTCATAAAAGATGCGTAGCAATATTTGCAGCCGTGGCCACAGCCCACATAAGGATTGACCGAATAATCACTCACAGGCAAATTGGATTTTGTGAGGACGCTTTTTACTTCAACGTTTCAGATGATTGGCTCCATTGTATGTATGCTCCTTTGATTTTGCTTATTTTTCACGGGACAGTTTCATCATATCCTTCATATCGGCAAAACCGATTGTTTGATACAGCGGCCTGCCTTTGTTTGAGGTTTCAAGATAAATTTTTGAAATATGCCGCTGACGAGCCTGCTCTACAAGCCACCTGACGATTCTGTTCCCTATGCCGTGTCCGCGAAACTGCGGCCGGGTATAAATGTTCATCAGGTAGGCACATTTCCCGTTTAGATTGTCCGGTGAGGGCATCTCATGATAGAGGCATATCCCGCCGCAGCCGACGATTTCCTCCCCTACGTAGGCAAAGCAGGCAATATGTCCGCCCTGCGGCAGTTCTGTTTGATAGTAGCGGCGATTTTCCGATTCCAGCTCTGTTACAGACCGCTCCGAGGGGATGGAGAATACCTCATGCAAGACTTCCATTCGCCATTGCATCAATACATTCAGGTCCTGGATCGTGGCCTGCCGGATCTGAATCTCCATTATAATGCCCCCGCTTTCATTACCACCGGCAGTTTCGACACATCCGGCTTACCGTTGACATTCAAAGGAATCTGCTTCATCTTCACAAAGAACTCTGGGATCATAAAGGAAGTCAAATTTTCAGACAGTTCTTTTTTTACTTCCGAGACTTTCAGCTTATTGTCGGAAGGCACCACATAGGCGGTCATATAGGACAGTCCATCCTCGTCTGTAAAAGCCCGGACAATAGCCTGCTGCACATCCTTGCACCGATAGAGCCGGGACTCCACCTCGGCAAGTTCCACCCGCTTGCCGTAAATCATGATCTGGTCGTCCTTGCGGTGCAGGAATGCAATGTTGCCATCCGGCAGGATATAGCCCAAATCGCCGCTGCGGTACATGGTGCTACCGTCCGGCTGCCGCTCAAAAGCTCTGTTTTCCTCGGCATGGTCGCCAATGTAGCCCAGAGATACACCGCCGCCATAAATGCAAATCTCACCCGTCTGCCCTTTGGCAACCTCGTTGCCAGACTGATCCAGAATCCTGATTTGCGCACCTAGTACAGGATGACCGATGGGATAGGTACCGTCCTCCAGCACAGTTCCACTATTACAACGGTAATAGGAGGCGCAGACCGTTGTCTCGGAGGGGCCGTAGGTGTTGTAAACCTCTGCTTTGTTCAGCAGGTGATCCACATAAACGCCCCGCAACACATCGCCGCCGCTGATAAGCAGCCGCAGAGAGGACGGAATGACAGACAGGTGGTTCATTTCTGCCAGCAGATACGGAAAGCCGCTGATCATAGTCACATGGTGGCGTTCCACAAAAGCCATCAATGCATGGATGTCGGCCTTATCCTCGTCAGCGGGGATGGCCAGAGCGGCACCATTCAGCAGACTGGTGAACACTTCCTCCACAAAGATGTCAAAAGAACAGACGGAATATTGCAGCATGACATCACCGGGGCCGGGATGGAACTCGTTGGCAAAGGCACGGACATAATGGCAAACATTGCGGTTGGTGACACAGACACCTTTGGGCCGCCCGGTGGTACCTGACGTATACAGCACATAGGCGGGGCGTTCCGGGTCTTCGATGGCGTTGCGCTTCCAGGAGGGCGTCTCCACGCCGCAGATCTCACAATCTGTATAGCGGATGGGGAAACTGCTCAGTTTGGGCGCAAAGGCGTGTTCCGTCAGCACAAAATCCACCTGTGCCTCGGTCATCATGTCATGGATGCGCCCGGTGGGAAAATCCGGCTCGGCTGGGACATATCGGCCGCCGCATTTGAGTACCGCCAGAATCGAGGCAATCATCTCGGTTCGGTGACGCATGACGATGCCGATGCTGTGTACTTCCTGCGGAAAGCTGCACGTGATCATATCCACCATGTTGGACAGCTCTCCAAAAGTCATGGTGCGGTCGTTTTCAATGATAGCCGGGGCATTTTCATGTTCTTTAACTACCTTCTGAAAAAGCGAATAGATCGTATCCATCGTTTTATCTCCTTGTCGGTTTATCTATTTAATATCCAGTGAATGCCAGCCGCTGTGCGCTTGTTGCACGCCTGATAGTGGCTGCCACTGTTCAGTACGAAGGTGGTTTCGATGCCTTTCCCGTGGCACAGTGTTTCTATCTCCTGCGTATTCTGCTGCACAACGTTCAAAATCGGATTATCGGTGGAGCTCTCCTTGTCTCCGAGAGAAAAATACAGACAGTCAGGTTTGCGCTTCATCTCATGGGAGCACACATATTCCATGATGCCCTCAAACCAGAAGGAACCTGACATACTCGCTGCGCGGGCAAACACATCCGTTTGGTAGAGAGCGTAGAGGGCGAACAGCCCGGCCAGCGAGTAACCGGCGAGGCCCCGCCAGGCGGGCGCACCGGGAAGGAGCGCTTCCGCTTCCGGCATAATTTCATCCAGAAGCAGTTTCAGGTAATCATCCGCACCCCCGGTGCAGGGCGTATCGTGTTTAGAGATCGGCCCCATATACCACGGTGTCATGTCATGATCCCATTTCAGCTCACTGACCGCCACCAGACAGAAATCTGGGCAGCCGAGCGCCATCAGGTTTTTATACACACTGTTAACGGCATTGGAAAAGGTGTTGAGATAGATAACTGGGCTGCCCGGCTTTGCGCTTGGGTATATGTCCACTCTTTTTTGTTCTATGGTTAAAGAAGTCACTTTGTTGCCTCCTCTCTTGACGATTCATTGTATAAATATTGTACGGTATCCGAAAACGAAAGCAAGTACGCAGAAAGTTCGTACATAGTATCAAACTACTGACCAAGGCTATAAACAGGAGGAATCAAGATGGATCATATCATGACATATGAGGAATATCTGCGCGATGTCAAGAAGGGAATCGTCACCGATCTGGGCAACAGCCCGGTCACGCCGCTGCTTCTGATGCTTCAGGGAAAGTGGAAAACACAGATTCTCTATGAGCTGTGCATCCATGATACGGTTTCCGCTGTTCTATATCGGTGCGAAGCTACAGAAGTCAATATTCCTTACCATTATGATGATGGCAACGTACATATGAACCATGTGATGAGATTGAAAAAGCTGGATCAGTACAACCCGTCTTTTCTCCCGTTTGAGAAGCTGAAAGCCTATGGGATTGGTGCGGTACGTGGGCCACGAAGAATGCCTCACAGTCTGATTTGCGAACTGGAAAGGAATCGGTATGAGCAGTGATATTTGGAATCCCTGGCATGGCTGCCGCAAATACAGTGAGGGCTGTGACCACTGCTATATGTACTATCTGGACAATGAACGGGGCAAATCAGGCGGGGAAATTTATAAAGTCAAGACAAATTTCGATTTGTATGCCTACATTAGTGCATCCAAATGTTGTTTTCCAAATCGCGCAGCCGACCTTTATAATCGTTGATGAGAGCCTCAGCATTTTCACCATCCGGGAAAGTTACCAGATAGCCGTCCCCGGCCTCATGAAAACCGATGATCCCCGCAAGTCCTGCCATCTCGGCTACTTTCAGCAGGGTGTGGTAGTCATACTCGGCGGCACTGATATATAAATTCATGGGAGAAACCTCGCGTTTTAAAGATATAGTCCTATTATAGCGACATTCTTTCATAAATGCAAAGAAAATGCTGTATCGTCCAGAATCGGAAGATACAGCATTGCTTTTTTATATGTAATGGCCCTTTAGCCCAATTTGTTGTCTGGCCTTGACCGAGCGATTGCTCTGGCATGGTCTAAGGCGCAGTGGTGTGCGGGATGCTTCCCGCGTTTGTTTTGATTACGAGACTTATTATAGCGGCGACTTGTGTGTAGAATTTAAAAGCTGTTTGAACGATTTTGAAATTCAATTTGAATAATTTATGACGTGGGGTGATGCCATGAAAGATATTAAAGAAAAGCCAACCGCGCATATGCCGAGAAGCAATGCAACCGGGGAAATCCCGAAAGCTGCGCTGAAAAAGGCGTGGGCGGAGGCCAAGGAGAAAAGCCGAACCATGCTGCGAGGAAGCACTTCTACGCAGGGAGACGGTGATTATACAACTGCGCAAGATACCAGCTCGGTGGTAACCGATACATCCTATTCGGTCATCAAGCAAAACACAGATTTCACCGTGCAGCAAGGGCGCAAGATTGCCCGCAAACAGATAGAAAAATACCGGGAACGCCGTTCCGCCGAGCAAACCGAAACCACCCGCGCCCACACCGCCGGTGAGCGCAATGTCAGCCCGAAACAGACCGAGCGCGGCACGCTCCCCGATGCAGAGCAACGTCCGCGTTGTGGGGCAGATTTGCCCCGACAGCGGGCAAAAGAAAAAGCCGTCACCGCCAAGACCGTGCCGCGCAATATTCGCGGTGTGACCCAAAGTCAGCGCCAACTGCGTACTGCCGCAAATGAAACTGTGCGGAGCATAACAACCCAAGCACAAATGCAGACCCGTACCCGTCAAGTGCAGCTTGCTATCCAGAAAGCCACCAGCAGCACCCGCAAGACGGCTGTGGCGGTACGCTCGGCAATACGGCATTTTCTTGTCAGCCTGCACAGTCTTGTCGCGGCCATTGCTGCAGGGATTAGCGTGGCACTCAGCATTATTATTGTCATCAGCCTTGTGGCCTTTGTGTCCGGCTCGGCCTATGGCATCTTTTTTGCCGCCAATGCCCCCAACGCCGACACAATTACCGTACAACAGGCAGTAGAAACACTGACAGTAGAATACCGCGACAGGCTGGAAGAAATCTCCGACACCGTACAGCATGACCGCCAAGACATTACAGCCAACGATGACATGTACTACATTCGTTGGCAAGATGTCCTGGCGGTCTTTTCTTCGTATGTTTCGGGAAATGAACAAGGCGCACCCGTTGCGGCACTGACAGAGGAACAGGTGGATAAACTGCGGGAAACTATGTGGGCAATGAACGCAGTGGACTATTCCACCCACCCGGAGTCGATTACCATAGACACTACCGATGAGGACGGCAACCCGACTACCACAGAAATCACCGAAACTGTCCTTGTAATCGAACTGACCCACAAAACACCCGACGAGATGGTGGCAGATTATCATTTCACCACCCGTCAGAACACCTATCTGCAACTTTTACAAGACCCGCAGTATGAGGAACTGTGGGCAGAATTGCTCGGCGGTTTTGCACAGGGCGGTGGAGAACTTATGAGCCCGGACAGCACCCGCATCCCGACAGGCACCCTGCAATGGCCGCTGCCTGTCGCGGGTACGATTACTTCACAGTTCGGTCACCGCGTGGACCCCATCACCGGCGAGGTAAGCTCCCACACCGGCACCGACATTGCCTGTGCCGAGGGCACGCCCATCCTTGCCGCCGCAGATGGAACCGTCACCGTTGCCAACGGTCTTGACAGCTGGGGCGGCAGTTACGGCTACTACATCCAAATCGACCACGGCGGCGGACTGGAAACACTATATGCACACTGCTCCAGCATTTGTGTCACCACCGACCAACAAGTGCAGGCCGGGCAGGTCATCGGTTATGTCGGCCACACTGGGCGAGCCACAGGCAGCCATTTGCACTTAGAGGTACATGTAAACGGAAGCAGGACAGACGCAATGAGGTATTTCGGAATGTAAATTGTAAAGAAAAACATGTGAATTTTTGAACGAGTGTCCATGCTGCGGTTGAATCACCGGATTGGTATGCAACAATGCCTTGATAAATTTCCGGGGCCATTTTCTTCTATCACCCCGAAGGGTAAGGAGAAAACAGCGGACGGTTTGTAAACGTAAGAAAAAAGAAATTAAATTATAGCAGTAAGACTTTGAAAATCGCCATTTGAAAAGCATCCACACAACGCCGCTATAATGCCAAGTAGAATGATTCGGCGATGCTGCTACTGCTTTGCTTATTGCTGCTCGGAAAAATAGAGTCCCAGGTTTTCCTCGATGCGCTGGACGGCGGTGTCCAGGTCGATCTCGTTGCCGTAGTAGTCAAACGCAGCCTCATGCGTTACATCATAAATCGTGGCAGAGCTGACGGACGGCGCGCCCAGCTCTTCGATCAGGGAATCCCAATCGCAGGTCAGCGGGTCGGCGGCGTAGGTCTGCTCCCCGTCCGCGATGGTCTGCGCCAGATAGGCGTTTTCCACATCCCGCTGTACCGAGAAGCCCTTGTAGAGGGAATTCAACTGCACAACGGGGTCTGTCAGCATGATTTGGACAAAAGCTTTTGCCAGTGTGGGGTTGGCGGCGTTAGCCGGGATGGAAACGATCTCTTTGGCCTCAAAGCCGCTGCCGGGCAGCGGCCGGATGGCAACGGCGGGGTAGCTCCAAAACAGCTTCAGCGCGTCGGAACGGCTGCTTACAACGCCGGTACCGCAGGGGTAACTCCCCTCGGCCACCTTGATCAGGCTCATGGCAAACTCCGACTGGGCCACGCTCTGTCCGTTGCCGCTGGCCATCACATACTCGTTGGTTTGGGCGGTGATCTGCTGGGCATCGATCATCTCTCTGGTGGATTGCAGGAATGCGCGCAGCGCGTCCTCGTCAATGCGCTTCTCCTCCGGGAAGAGCCCGGCGCTGGAGGCAATATAGAAGGAATCAAAAATATCCTCGTAGGAGGTGTTAAAAATCAGGCTTTGCTCCTGATAGAGCGCGGCCAGCGACGCCAGCGAGGTGTAGTCATCCACGTTGATCTCGCTGCTGCCGCTTACAAAAACCGGCACGCGGAACACCGACGGATAGGCGTAGGGCCTGCCGTCCAGCGAGTAGGCGGTCAGGATGTTTTCATAGTATCCGTCCATCGAAACAACACCATCCAGCGACGCCAGCACACCTTTCTCCATCAGCGAACGGATGGGCAGGCCGTCCAGAAAAAGCACGTCGGGCGCTTCACCGGCCAGCAGACGGGTGTTTAGATTCTTGATGATATCCTCGTCGGAAAGGGCCTGGCTGGTGGCATCGCGGCCAAATTCCAACTGAACGTCACAATCCGGGTACTGGTTGGCAAAGACCGCGGCGGCGCTGCGGATGACATCGCTGTCCTCCAGCGCCCAAATATACAGGCTTTGCGCTGCCTGTGTGGGCAGGGTGGCGTCCAACCGGATCAGGACAGTCAGCGGCGCGCCGTTCTGCAGGCAGGACACCAGGAAGGCGGCATCCCCCAGCGGGAGAATCTCATAGTCGGTGGTCTGCGGTGCGGCGTAGACAAAGCCTTTTTCCTGCACCATGGCCTGCTTGACCGAGGAACCAAAGCCCGCCTGAAAAACTCCGTCCATGGTGAGGAAAACGATCTGCTGGTTCTCGCCGTCCACCGCATAGGCGGCCACCTCCTGTGCCTCAGGAACAATCGCAAAGGAATCGGCCTTTTCACCGGAAGGAAGCGCATAGACATCCATCGTTCCGGCATTCCGGTTGCGCAGATACAGCCGGTTGCCCGATACCGCAAAGGTATAATCCACAACGCTGGGACGGATCGTGGCGGAAATATCCCCGCTCTGCCCGTCCACAATCTGCAGAACACAGCTTCCTGCGCCGTCCGCCAGGCAGACGACCGCATACCCCGTGGCGGCGGCAAAGTCGGTGATGTAGGGCGCGGTGCCGCCGGCAGGCGGCGTATCCGTCAACACTGTGCGGACGCTTCCCTGCGAATCGATGCGGTAGAGCGTCAACGCGCCGCCGGTCTCGGCGGCGGCCACCCACCACCGGCCGCTGCCGCCGTAACAGGCGGTCAGCGTTTCCACCTGCGTTTTGTCCAGCCCGTCCAGAAAGGCTTGTACGGTGGAGGGATCGATGGTTTCCCAGCCATCCCCCGTCCAGGAAAACGCCGCTGCGGTGTTTTGGGCGTCATTATACAGCGATAACGTGGGAACGCCGTCCAGCATCTGTAGCTTGGCGGGAGCGAAGCCGCTGTCCACCGCGGGGGTGACCTCCGTCTGGGTGTATTTTCCCGTGGCGTACTTCGTTTGGGAGGCCGTTCCCGGCTCCTCGGTTGAAGGAGCGGCGGAACACCCTGCCAGCGCCAGCAGCAAAGCCATGAGGGCGGCCAGCGGCGCAAGCCGTGATCGAATTCGGTTCATACAAATTCCTCCTGACGGGGCGGCGGCGCAGGCGGCCGCTGCCCTGGCAATTTTGGTAATACCACTGTACCACACAAAACCTGAAAAAATCCTGAATGCGCCTGCGGCTCTTTCCGGCATTGGTTGCGCTCCGGGAGAATTTGTGCTATAAATTAAATAATCTGCCGCTTTTGATACGGCCTGCGAGATATGCCCCGGGAGGTAGAATACATGAACTTGCTAGTGATCGAAGATGACCGGAAACTGAACCGGATGCTGTGCGAAATCCTTGAAAAAGAGGGCTACACGGTGAAAGCCTGCACCGACGGGGAGGAAGGCGCTTACTATCTGCAGCAGAACGCCTACGACCTGGCGCTGGTGGACTGGATGCTCCCCGGCGAAAGCGGGCCGGACATCCTGCGGGAAAGCCGCCGCAAGGGGATCATGACGCCGGTGGTGATGCTGACGGCGCTGACCGCCGTGGAAAACAAGGTGACCTGCCTGGATGCCGGCGCCGACGACTATCTGGGTAAACCCTTTGACAGCCGGGAGCTGTTGGCCCGTGTCCGGGCCAACCTGCGGCGGCAGGCCCCCATCGAGGAGCTGGTGGTGCTGCGGTACGGGGATCTGGTGTACGACACCAAGGCGCTGCTGCTGGCCTGTGGCCGGGAGGAGATCGCGGTCTCCAAAAAGCTGGGCCTTATGATTGAACTGTTTATGAAAAGCAAGGGTCAGGCGCTGGCACGAGCCACCCTGTTTGCCCGCGTATGGGGCGCGGACGCCGACGTGGAGGAGGCCATTCTGGACAATTACATCGGCTTTTTCCGCCGGCGGCTGGCCCAGATCCACTCCAAGATGAGCCTGCGGACCGTTCGAGGTGTTGGGTATGCCCTTGTGGAAGAAAAAGAAGGCCGCTGAACCGGCCGCGCCGTTGGACGTTCTGCGGTGGAAGATCGTAGCGGTGAACATCCTGTTTGCCGCCATGGTGGTGGCTACCCTCTGTTTCGTGGCCGCCCGGCAGGGAAAGAACGCCCTGGAGGAGAAGCATAGGCTGGCCTTCGCCTCCCTCTGTTCCGCCCTGGAACAGCCGATCCTGGAGACACAGACCATCGACCATAAGGCGATCTACAGCAGCGCGTTGGAAAACCGCCTGGTGCCCGCCTTATTCGAGAAGGGAGCCCCCATCGAGAATCCCTACCTGCAGGGCGATGATGCCGCACCGCTGCTCACTCTCAGCGAACCAATGCTGGAAGAGGCGCGGCAAAGCGTGGATGGGCAGAACGGCCTGTGGGCCAAAACGGTTGTCCGGCAGGCATACACCCTGCGGGACGGGAGTGCCCTCTGGTTTGCGGAATACTGTGCAATCCCCACGGCCAGTGGGAATTGGATCGAGTTGTACCTGTTTCAGGATGCCGCGACCTTCCGGCAGGAATGGGGCAGGATGCAACTGTTGTACGTAGCGGTGGCGGCGGGCGGCGTGCTGGCTTTGGGGGCGCTGGCCTTTGCGCTGACCGGCTGGGCCATGCAGCCCGCCCGGCGGGCCGAGCGGATGGAGCGGGAGTTTTTGGCGGCGGCCAGCCACGAGTTGAAAAGCCCGCTGGCAGTGATCATCACCAGCGCCGAACTGCTGCCTTCCGGCGGCGAGGAGGCAAAATACCGCGCCAACATTCTGTCAGAAGCGCACCGGATGGCGCAGCTGGTGCAGGAGCTTCTATCCCTTTCCCGTCTGGAGACCGCTGCCCGTCAGATCATGCCGGCAAAGCTGGACACCGAGGCCTTTCTCTGGGAAGTTTACGAGACATGGCAGCCGGTGGCGGCAAAGGCCGGTGACCGGCTGACCCTCCGCCTGCCGGACGGCGCGCTGCCGCCCATTCGGGCAGACGAGGACGCGCTGAAGCAGGTGATGGCCATTCTGTTGTCCAACGCCGTTCAGCACACCCCCAGCGGTACGCAGATCGAACTTTCCGCCGTGGCGGCGGGGCGAACGGTCTGCCTGTCGGTGGCCGATACGGGGCCGGGCATTGCGGATAAGGAACGGGCTTTCCAAAAGTTTTATCGCGCAGACCCGCAAACCGGCGATGCCAGCCTGGGTCTGGGCCTGAGCATCGCGCAGAAGCTTGTGGCGCTGCATCACGGCAGCATCACGATCCGGGATACGCCGGGCGGCGGCGCTACGCTGCAGGTCACGATCCCACAGGCGTGATATTGGCAGAATCCACAACCGTTTGTCGCATCATTGTAAAAAGTGCTGTGAGAGCCTTTTGGTTTTCTCACAGCACTTTTTGTGTACATACCGAACAAGAAATCACTCGTCGGCATCGTCGATTTTCGATGAAAGAAACGCGCGTTTTCGCTCGAATGAGCACTTTGATATGAAATCCGTGCTATAACAAGGGCAATTTACGGAATAGGATGTGAATCGCCAATATGCAGATAGTAGAATTAGAAATGGTTCCTCTTTCTCTTCGACCGGTATTGCAGCGACTTTATGATATGAAAACTACGCAGTCTGCTCTGCGTGAAGGAGTACTGTTTTCCACCAAGAGAAACAACTACTACTATGATACAGGCACCGGAAAGGTAATTGTGTTGGACGATGATACCAGCTACATTTTCCGCGTATTGTTTGACCCCACGTTGAGCGCCGAAACATTTTTGATATCACTGACAAAAGTCGATCCTAATGCAGTGAAAAACCTCCTACAGACAATTGACGCAGAGCGCTTGTTCCAGCGACCGCCGCTTTTGAGCATGGGAAAAGAAATTGCGGCGGGTGTAACCGATACGGAGCAGAAAGTTGAACAAATCATTCTTGAAGTGACGGAGCAATGTAATTTCCGCTGCAAATACTGCGTCTACTCAGAGGATTTCTCAGGGAACCGTGATTTTGGGAATCGGCGGATGCCGACAGAAATTGCCTTTAAGGCAATTGATTGGGCGTTGGAAAACAGCGGCGCTAAACTGGCAATTACTTTCTACGGCGGCGAGCCGTTGCTCAACTTTAAGCTGATGAAAGCTGTGATTGAGAGGTCTCAGGCCAAGAGAGGGAACAAAGAGATTGTTTATAGCTTTACTTCCAATATGTCGCTCATGACACGCGAAATCGCCACCTATCTGGCTCAAGTTCCGAACTTATATATTATGGCCAGTATCGACGGCCCACGCACTGTCCACGACGCATATCGTGTGTACGCAAATGATGCCCCCACGTTTGAAGACAGCATTGGCGGTCTTCGAATTTTGGCGGATGCCTACGCAGGTTCCCACATGCCGGTTAATATAAACGCTGTGTTGACACCTCCATTTGGATTTGAAAAGTTGGAGCAGGTAAATGCATACTTCGAATCGCTGGACTGGCTTCCGGCAACCTGCCATGTAAATATTACTTATCCATCGTATGGAACTTGTCCTGGCTTGGATGAGTATTACGACAAAATCACCGGCAATCCCAAGTATGCTCTTCATGGTATGTGCAACCCCCTTATGATATGGCAACAGCGCAAGGCAGAAACCGACGGGCTTGACGCCTACAAAGCCAGAAACATATATTACCATTCGATCTTTGACGACTTGGTTAAAATCAACAATCGCATTATCGTTGATGAACCTACACTGCGCCGGGGATTAAATGGATGTGTACCTGTTTGATGAACCTTTTTCGGCGTTAGATGCTATTTCAGAGCAGCACATTATTAAGCGGCTTAACTTGAAAACAAAAATGTCTATTACCATTTTTATAACACATCGATACTCCAGCCTTCGATTGGCGGATTTCATTCTGGTATTAAAAGATGGCGAATTAGTCGAATCCGGTTCCCATCAGGAACTGCAGAAAGCTGGGAAGTATTATTCAGAATTAATCAAAGCGCAGATCGAACCAATCGACCATTTGGCGCAATTGGATGAGACCTAAAAGCTGTTTTGGCAGAAAGGTATTCAGGTTTTTTTCAGGTTCCCTGTGCTACAGTGTAGGCAGGGAGGTGAAGGCGATGAAACGGCCAAAGGTCACTGGCCTGCGCCGGAGGGAGAGCTGGCAGGCACTGCCTTTTCTGCTGCCCAGCCTGTTGGGGCTGTGCCTGTTCTATCTGTTCCCACTGGCCGAAACGGTTCGGGCCAGCTTTATGGACCCGCTGCGCAGCCGGGCCGTCGGGTGGGGGAACTACCGGGCGCTCTTTCAAAATACTGCGTTCCGTCTGGCTGTCCGCAACACCTGCCGCTTTCTCTGCATCTGCATCCCGGCGCTGCTGGCCGTCAGCCTGCTCTGTGCGGTGCTGCTTGGCGCGGCAAAACGGCGGGCGGCCTTTTTCAAAAGCGTCCTCCTGCTCCCCTATGCGATCCCTGTTGCCAGCATCGTTGTGTTATGGAGGGCGCTTTTCTCCGGCAAGGGGCTGGTCAACGGCTTGCTGGTGGGGCTGGGGTGCCGGCCCGTGGACTTTATGGGCAGCAGCGCGGCCTTTTGGGTGCTGATTTTCACCTACCTTTGGCGAAACAACGGGTACGATATGCTGCTGTGGCTGGCGGGTCTGGAGACCATCCCCCGGCCCTTGTATGAAGCGGCAGCGGTGGATGGAGCCACCCCTTTTCAGACCTTTGTCTTTATCACGCTGCCCAATCTGCTGCCAACGGTGGTGCTGACCACCATACTGAGCCTGGTCAACTCCTTTAAGGTCTTTCGGGAGGCCTACTTGGTGGCAGGCAACTACCCGCAGGAAAGCATATATCTGCTGCAGCACCTCTTCAACAACTGGTTCCTGTCGCTGGACATCGGCAAGCTGTCTGCCGCCGCCGTGCTGCTGGCGCTGGGGCTTGGCTGCGTCGTGTATCTACTGTATCACTTTTGGGGTGGTGGGCAGGAATGAGAAAAAAGGAGCCTCTTTTGCCGGTGCTGATCCTTGGCCTGCTGGCCTTCACCGTCCTTTGGCCGCTGTGGTTTACCGTCGACGGTGCGCTGATGGCGTCGGACGAATTGACAGCCGCCCTGGGGCCGGCCCTGTTGGACACAGCAGACGGCGGGTATGCGGTGTGGACGATCCTGCCTTCCTGGCCGACGCTCCAACCGCTGGCGGAGCTGCTGCTGGACACCCCGCAGTTTTTTTCGGTCTTCTGGAACACCTGCCTGCTGGCCTTTGCACAGATCGCCGGTCAGCTGGTGGTCGCCGCCCCCGCATCGTGGGCGTTTGCCAAGCTGCGCTTTGCGGGCAGGCGTTTCCTGCTGCTCGGGTACATTGCGCTGATGGTGCTGCCCTTTCAGGTACTGATGGTACCCAACTACCTGATCGCCACACGCCTTGGAATCTACGATACGCCGCTGTCCGTCATCCTGCCAGGGGTGTTTTCGGCGTTCCCGGTTTTTATCATGACCCGCAGCTTTCAGGATGTTCCCAATGAACTCCTCGAGGCGGCCAAGCTGGACGGCGCAACGGCCTGGCAGATCTTTTGGAAGATCGGCGTTCCGCTGGGATATGCCGGAATCTTTGCCGCCTTGGTGCTGAATTTTATCGAAGGGTGGAACGCGGTGGAGCAGCCGCTGCTCTTTCTGAAATCCCAATCCAACTGGCCGCTTTCCATGTATATGAACGATATTGTGACAGACAACCTGGGGATCGCCATGGCGGCCAGCCTGCTCTCGCTGATTCCGGCGATGCTGGTGTTCCTGTATGGGCAAACCTATCTGGAACTGGGCATCCAGGCCGGAGGCATCAAGGCATAAGGAAGGAGACATTTTCTGTGAAAATCGTCAGGGATTCTGCCGTTCGTCAGGAACCGGCGCAGCCGCAGGCCGTATCGCCGGAGGAAAACAGGTTTTCGATTCGCCCCCGGCAGATCGCGCTTTTCTTTTTGTGGATGCTGGCTTTTACGCTGCTTGCCCGCGGAACATCCGGCGCGCTGCTGCCAGAGGTGCAGCTCTCCACGCCGGCGCCCAATACCATCACCCAGAGCCTAACGGCGACAGGAACCATTCAGTGGGCGGCGGGCAGCCTGTTCTATCTGCCCGAAGGGCTGCTGGTGGAGGCGGTTTTTGTCTCGGAGGGGGAGGCTGTACAGGAAGGAGACAAAATAGCGGCCCTCCGCCGGGAGGATGTGGAACAGAAGCTGCGGAGCCTTCAGGCAGAACTTGCGCAGAAACAGACGGAATATGCCCGGCTTACCAAACCAGTGGCGGCGGACAGCTATGATCTGGAAAAAGCCCAGCAGGCCCTGCAGGCCGCCTACCAGGCAGCGGAGAACAGCGCGGCAGCCTGGGCGGAGAAAGAAGCGAACGCCGGCAGCGAGCGGGATGCCCTGCAGCGCGAACTGAACGAACGGCAGGAAAAGGCCGCCCAATATGCCCGCGAGATCGCAGAGAAGCAGGCACAGCGGGAGTTGCTGCAGCAGGAAGAATCGCCGGACGAGGAAATCATCAGCCGGATCGAAGCGGAGCTGACGCAGCTTACGGCAGAGGAAACGCAAAACCGGGAGGCACTGGCCGAAGCGGAAGCCCGGCTCAACGAGGCGGACGCAGCGCTGGAAAGCGTCCAAAGCCAACGGGAAGAAGCGGCTCGCACGGCTGCGCAGGCCGCCGAACAGGCGGAGCAGGCCCGAAACGACGCCCGGCACGCCTACGAGAAAAGCGTGGAAGTCGCCAGTGAAACAGCCGCCGCCAATGCGGCCAGTGCCACGGTTCTGGCGGAACAGATCCGGGAAATGGAAAGTAGCGTGGAGACGCTGAAAAAATTGGACGAGCAGGAGGGCGTCTTCTGTGCGCCGCAGACGGGTACCGTGGAATCTCTGCAGCTTATGCAGGGGCAGACCAGCGGCCAGGTGGGCGGGAGCATTTCCGACCCCGAAAGAGGGTATCAAATCCGATTTGCGCTGGAGGCCGAGGACGCGGTGCAGGATACCGCCGGCGTTACGGTGACGGTCATGCAGGGAGCAAAGTCCGAAAGCGTGAAAATCAATTCGTCCGTTTCTCAGCAGGATGGAGGCGTGGTGCTTTCCGCTGCGCTGACCGGGTCGGATTGGCAGGTGGGAAAAGCGGAACTCACAATCCGGCTTTCCGAGACGGAATATGACTGCTGCCTGCCGGTCAGCGCCCTTCACAGTGATAACGGCGGGGATTTCGTCTATTCGGTGGAGGAGCGCAACACTATTTTGGGGCTGCAAAACATCGTGCGCAAGGTTTATGTGGAGGTCGTGGAGCGCAACAACGAGCTGGCGGCCCTGCGGAATTATACGACCGGTGCGCCGGTGGTGGCCGCCACAACGAAGAGCTTGCAGGAGGGCGCACGTGTGCGTACAGCGGGATGAAGATTCGAAAGGCGGTGCTGCTTTTGGCATGCGCGGTTTCCTGGGGGATCGCTGTTTGGTTTGCGGGGAGGCTGTGGGCAGCCTATCCGCTGGTTTCGGTGCGCTCCGACGTGCCGGTCACGGGGCGGCAGCTGGAAGCGCTGCGGTCTGCTTTGCGGCAGGAGGATGGGGCGAGCGCGCTTGTTCCCGCTTTTTGGAGCCAGGTAGAGGGATCGGCGGAAAGCCGCTGGGAAACCTGCGGGATCACTGCCATTCTATATTGCGGCGAGTATGACGCGGTGTATCCTGCCGTGCTTCTGGAGGGGCGGTTCCCCGCTGCGCAGGAGAATGGCAAATGCGCGGTCTCAACCGCTGCCGCGTGGCAGCTCTGGGGCAGCGAGGACGTGCTGGGGCAGGAATTGGAGATAGAAGGAGACATCTACCGCGTGTGCGGGCTCTTTCGCAGCAGCGCCAGCCTGGCCCTGTGCGGGGAAAGCCTTGACCATGGCTTTTCCAACATCGAGTTTTGGGGCGGCTACGCTGCGCCGCCGGTGGAGACGGTGCAGCAGCTTTTGCGTGCGGCGGGGATCGCACAGCAGGTGACCCTCTATTTCCCTTTCCCCTGGATGGCCGCCCTGACGGCCTATGCCCTCTGCCCGGCGGGGCTGGTGCTGCTGGCCGCCGCCCGCACCCTGGGCGGCCGGGTGCGCAGGGGGTGCCCAAAGGAAACGTGCTGGTTTGTTTTGGGCGGCGCTTTTCTGCTTGCGCTCGTCCTGCCCGCCCTGCTACGGTTGCTCCCGCCCTGGATCACCCCCGCCCGGTGGAGCGACTTTTCCTACTGGGGCGGCTTGCTGCCCGCAGTGGGCAAAGCCATAGAAACCGGCTTTTCCCTGAACCCCTGTGCCAAGGATGTCCTCGCCAAATGGAACACGCTGGGGCTTCTCATTGCCGCAACGCTCGCCAATGCTGCGGCCGGAAAGCTGATGCTCAGCAGGCAGCAAAAAAACTCCACAAATTTATGAAACCAATCCACCTTATCTTACGGATAATATTTGTAAGATAAGGTGGATTTTTATGATAATCGCAGTTTGTGACCCGAAAGGGATTGCTATCGAAGCGATAAAGACGATATTGTACCATGATAAAGGACTTTCAGACCGTATCAGTCGTATTTATGAGTTTTGGAATATGGAACAGTTGCTGGATGCCAGCAGAGATAGTTCTTTCGACTGCATTGTTTTTCCCAATTACTGCAATTCCCACAATAGTGTAGTGTGCAGTTTATCCTGCGGATATAATCGGTTCCCGCTTGTTGAACATGATCCGAGGTACACTCTCATTGTACGGGATATTCACTATTGGGAAACGGCACGTTCCCTTTGGACGCAGTACTTGAAGGCAATTCCTGGCAAGGAGGAAAAAGTAAAGAGAGCCATCAGAGGGATACTGGCGGACTACGAAAAGGAAGAACGTGACATCATCTATTTGGAAAGCAAAAACCATTGTGTCCTTGTCCATTTGGATGGCATACGCCAAACGCCGGAAGGCTCTCCGTCGTTCTATGCTACATTGGACGAAGCGGAACATGAATTTGCTTCATCTGCATTCTTACGAATCCATAAAAGTTACCTTATAAACGGCGATCATATTCTACAAATGTCTAATTACAAGGTCCTTCTGGATACAGGAATGACATTGAAAGGATCAAGGAAATATTTCAGCAAGGCAAAATTGGAATTTTACCGAGGCCGTTAACTATATGGCAAAGCATAAGTATTCGAACTTCAAGAGGCTATTCATCAAATGATTCAAGCAGAAGCTTCCACGCACGGTGAATTCGACTTTTCACGGTGGCTTCACTGGTTTTTGTCATTTCTGAAATTTCTTTAATTGAATAGCCTTTAACGCGAAGCGTAAGCGCTTGCCGATATATAATTGGCATTGAAGAAAGAATTGAAACGTAAAGTTAAACTCGACCGTGCCAACAAAAGCATCCTGCTCCGGGCGCTGGGCGATGTCTACTACGGCCAGCGCGCCCGCGGCGGCAGTGCCGAAGAAACGGGACGGCTCATCCTGCGGGTGAACAATCTGCCCGCAGGCGGCAAGCTGACGATGTCGGCGGCAGAGTATCGGCTGGCAAAAGCAGCCCTCAACCAACTGCGCACCCAGCGCTTGGCTGAGGGCGGCTATACCGATGCCGTGGATGACGCGCTGACCCGGTTGCTGCACGCGCACACCCCGCTGCTGCTCTGGTGAAGAAGATGCAGAACGGGCAAGAGAATGGAAAATGTAAATATCGGACAAACAGGAACGAAAAAAAGTGAAAAAGAAATAAAAATACTTATGAAAAAGTACAAGATGCCAGATTCGATTTGTGATAACCCAAAGCAGCAAATTGGATATTGGTTTGAGAATGGCGTGCAGTTATCGGGGGGACAATGGCAACGGCTTGCAATTTGCAGAACAATGGCAAGAGATAATGAAATCCTCTTGCTAGATGAACCAAATGCGGCGTTAGATGCAATCACATTTAGAATGTTGTACAATGAAATTAATGCTCAAGCAAACAGAAAAGTATGTGTGATGTTATTACAACATTTTGTGAACTTCATTGGAGGAAACGAAGAAATTTGTGTATTTGACGATGGAAAGTTGATTTCTCGCGGAAAACATGATAGACTATATGATACATGTAGAATCTATAAGGAACTATATGATGCCCAGCAGTAAGGATAAACAAATTTAAAGAAAGCTATGATAAATTAAAACGATTGGAGAGGCAACCGATCATGAAAAGCAGAAGAAAGCATGGCTTCCAGTTTATGACTATACTATATTTTATGATAGTATTTGGTATGTGTGTATCTCGTTTTAACGTGATTATGACAATTATGGGTTATTATCTGGCATGTTATGTGGGAATCTTTTGTCTGAGTCGGGTGTTACTGTAGAAACAACAGAGAAATAGAATTTTGACCAAACCATAAAACCACGAACTAGAAAAATAAAGTACATTGTATAGAAAGCCATAAAACGCACAAATGCCCATCGGTTCAAAAGCCGATGGGCATTTGCGCGTTTTATGAGAAAAAATGAGCACCTAGAGCGAGGGAGTATTCTTATCATCGTTACTGTCACGCATCTTTTCAAGAATATTTTTAAGTAGTGGCGGAATAGGAGCACCCATCTTTTCGGCATTTTCGAGGATACTGCCTAATTCGGATACAATATACCAAAACAGAACGATTGGCGTAAGCAGCATATCATAACTAAAAGGAAGCGTAAGTCCGGAAATATGATTTAATGTCAATCCAAGCAGGATATCTGTCAAGACACTGACAA
>OLZW01001146.1_pt1 | contig 20686 bp, 19 predicted proteins | sample 1674281 | NCBI WGS metagenome assembly OLZW01 (sample SAMEA103958157, study PRJEB25191) | human gut metagenome | biome: human-associated habitat [ENVO:00009003]; feature: intestine environment [ENVO:2100002]; material: feces | place: Germany | collected 2013/2015
ATTATATTGCAAGTCCTGCGAAGTTGCTGACACCTGAAATTGTTCAGATGGTTGGCAGCATCCACGAACATAAAGGCAAACAGGAATTATTTCTCGAAGCCAATGTAGATGAATTGAAAACACTCTTAGAAGTTGCATTGGTTCAGAGTACGGGAGCATCCAACCGAATCGAAGGTATATTTACAAGCGATAAGCGTTTGGAAGAATTGGTAAGTCAAAAAGCAGAACCCCGCAACCGATCTGAGCAGGAAATTGCTGGTTATCGTGAAGTACTTTCCACAATTTACGAAGGTTATGAATATATCAACCCAAGACCGAACATTATTTTGCAGTTACATCGAGATCTGTACTCCTATTCACAGGGGGGTGCTGGTGGAAGTTATAAGAATTCCGATAATGTAATTGCAGAAACAGATGCCGAGGGTCATCAGAAGGCACGTTTTATTCCAGTTCCCGCATTTCAGACTGCTGAAGCGATGGAAGAACTTTGCGCTCGCTTCCTTGAAGCATGGGAAGCTGACCGCATTGATAAACTGGTTTTGATTCCTATGTTCATTCTGGACTTTCTGTGCATCCATCCTTTCAATGACGGAAATGGTAGGATGAGCCGTTTGCTCACTTTACTGCTTTTTTATAAGGCGGGATATATCGTTGGAAAATATGTCAGTATGGAAATGCTGATTGAAAAGACAAAAGAAACATATTATGAAGCCCTTCAAGCAAGTTCTACTGGCTGGCATGAGGGCGAAAACAGCTATGAGCCTTTTGTTAAGTATTATTTAGGTATTATGCTGAAAGCATACAATGAATTTGAAAGCCGTGTAGAACATTTGAAGTACCATAATCTTTCCAAGCCGGATAGAATTAAGGCGGTGATTGATAATAAGGTTGGTAAGATAACGAAGAAGGAAATTATGGAACTATGCCCTGACATAAGTAAGGTTACCGTGGAAAGAACACTGACAGATTTAGTTAAGAGTGGGTATATCGCAAAGGTCGGTGCAGGTCCATCCACCGGTTATGTCCGTATTTGAAAAATTATTTTCAGATTTCCATAATAATAATATTACTACTTTGAATTAACCAATTTGCCAGTCAAAAACGCATGGACAAACCGTCTCGTATGCGTTATATTATTTATAGACAAGAAAATATCTTGTGCTTTCGATAGGAAGTTTAATTGAATACTGTTTACCATGATCGAACGTACGAAGCATGGTGGTCATATAACAGATGTCGATGGTAATATCAAGGCATTCCCCAATTATTAGCTGGAGCAAACAATCAGCTAACTTTCAGAGCTTTACAGAGCTTGACAGAGGGGGTATTCAGAATAACTCAAATTGAATCGGAAACAGTTTTTAATAGTGTCCCATATGGGTTTACCTTACCTCAGATTGACAGAGAGTGACAATAGGTTGGAGCTCTCCTAAGCGGAAGGCCGCTGGTTCGATTCCAGTCAGATGCCCAGATGAATTCCCGGAATGTAGATGCTTTGGAGATCGGTGATACCGACGGCAGTCTGATCGAAGTGAGGATTCCGTTGATTGCTCCAGATGATCCAAACAGTCCTGTAATGATTCCTGCCATAACGACCCATGAAATGTGGGAAGGTGATAACGGTCTGTACAACACGTTTCACCGCTTTCTTTCGGATTTCATTCAGGAACAGTGCAACCTGGATCGCACACGGCATCTGGAATGATCATCAGGTAAATCATTTTATAATCCTTCCAGATTTTTCTTATTTTGTTTTTGCCCTTTTTCATTTTCTCCCTCCTGTTCTGGTTTCGTATCTCTTGAACTTTATGGCTTTATTATAGAGAAAACAGGGCCTTTCTAAAATGTACCTTTTCTCCCTTTTTCTTAGAAAAAAAGAACCTGCCATTGCATGTTCTTCCCCCAGGATCCTACCTTCCATCCTTTCTTTTCTGTCATACCCTGCTGTAAGTATAGCATAGACTTTTGTTTCCGGCATTAAAAATTCCATCGACATCCGTTTCTGCACACGGTATAATAGGTATCATGTAAAGAAAAAGGAGGTTGTTTTCTTATGTTATCCTGCACCTACGAAGTAGTCGCCATCGATGGTGATTACGCGCATTTACGCCGCAATGACATCGAGCCGGAGGACAATGAAACGAAACTGGTTGCCCGCGCGCTGCTGCCGCCGGAAATTATGGAGGGCAGTATTTTGAAATACGAGATGCTGCAGTATGAAATCATTGGCTGATGCTGTTTTTCCGGCTGAGGTGTTTTCTCTCCCGCTCTTTCATGGCATCTCGGAAACCGGGCGGGCGGCTCTTGTTTCGAGCGGGTGGCTGCGGACGTGTTCGTTTGAGAAAAACCAGACCATTTATCACATGGGTGACCGCGTGTCCGAACTGGGGATTGTGCTGTCCGGCAGCGTTTTCGTGGAGAATACGGATCTCTGGGGCAACCGCAGTATCTTAAGCAAGATCACCCCCGGCCAGGTATTTGCCGAAACGTATGCCTTCTGTCGGGAGCCGATGATGGTGAATGTCACGGCAGCCGAAGTCTCGACGGTTCTCTTTTTCAATCTTCGAAACCTCGACCAGACCGCCGATGGTGATGATGCATGGCTGTCCCAGCTTCGCAGTAACATGCTCCGCATCTCCATGCAGAAAAATCTTACCCTCTCCAACCGCATTTTCTGCACTACACCAAAGACGATCCGCGAGCGCGTGCTGGTCTACCTCGCCGCGCAGTCTGCCAAAACCGGCGCCGACACCTTTACGATCCCCTTCGACCGCCAGGGCCTCGCCGACTACCTGAACCTCGACCGGAGCGCCCTCTCCAAAGAACTCGGAAAAATGCAGAAAGAGGGAATCCTCGAATTTCATAAAAACAAATTTACGCTGCGTCATCCGTCTCTCTAGGCGGTACCGCAGCGTAAATTTTATGTGATTTATTTTCCACTTTTCTTTCTTTTTCTCTATTTCCGTGGTTATAACCACATACTTTTCCTGTTCTATCCGATATTCTGTACGTGTAAATTATGAAACTCCGCGCAGATCTGTTTTTCCCTCTGCGCTTAACCCCTCGGAAATACCCTACAGGAGGAACTATTTTTATGGAACAGAATATGTTTTGCTACCAGTGTCAGGAAACTGCCGGCTGCTCCGGCTGTACAAAATCCGGTGTCTGTGGAAAGCGCCCGGAGACAGCGGCGCTGCAGGATCTGCTGATCTGGACGACGAAAGGACTTTCCGCCGTGACGACACAGCTCCGCCGCGAAGGAAAAACCGTCGATGCCAGCGTCAATCATCTCATCACCGAAAACCTGTTTACGACCATCACAAACGTGAACTTTGATGATGATACGATCCGCGCACGAATTGAGGCAACGCTTGAGACCAAAGCGCTTCTCGCTCAGCTTGCCGACTGCTCCGCTCTGCCGGAAGCCGCCCTCTGGAACGGCACAACCGATAAGTTTGCCGCAAAAGCATTTACCGTCGGCGTACTTTCCACGGAAAATGAGGACATCCGCTCTTTACGCGAGCTCATCACCTACGGTCTGAAAGGACTTGCCGCGTACACCAGCCATGCCAATGTTCTCTTAAAAGAAAACGAGGAAATCGATGCCTTCCTGCAGCGTGCTCTCGCCGCAACGCTCGACGATTCCCTCTCCGCAGAGGAACTGACGGCTCTCGCACTCGAGACCGGCTCCTACGGCGTGCAGGGAATGGCACTGCTCGATGAGGCCAATACTTCCGCTTACGGCAATCCGGAGATCACCACCGTCGATCTCAGTGTCGGCACCCGCCCGGGTATTCTCGTCTCCGGTCATGATCTGCGCGACCTCGAGATGCTGCTCGAGCAGACCGTGAACACCGGCATCGATGTTTACACCCACTCCGAAATGCTGCCTGCACACTACTATCCGGCGTTCAAAAAATATGAACATTTTAAGGGAAATTATGGTAACGCCTGGTGGAAGCAGAAAGAAGAATTTGAAGCCTTCAACGGCCCGATTCTGATGACGACGAACTGTATCGTGCCGCCGAAGGACAGCTACAAAAACCGTATTTACACAACCGGAGCGGTTCGTTATCCGGGATGCCCGCACATCGACGGCGTCATCGGTGAGACAAAAGATTTCTCTCTGCTCATCGAACAGGCAAAGCACTGCGCACCGCCGACGGAACTCGAGCAGGGAACCATTGTCGGAGGCTTCGCCCATGCACAGGTACTCGCCCTGGCAGACCAGATCGTCGATGCCGTGAAATCCGGCGCGATCAAAAAATTCGTTGTCATGGCTGGATGTGACGGCCGTGCAAAGAGCCGCAGCTATTACTCTGATTTTGCACAGGCACTGCCGAAAGACACCGTGATTCTGACCGCCGGCTGTGCAAAATACAAATACAACAAGCTGAACCTCGGCGACATCAACGGCATTCCGCGCGTCCTCGATGCCGGCCAGTGCAATGATTCCTACTCTCTTGCCGTGATTGCACTGAAATTAAAGGAGGTCTTCGGCCTCGACGATATCAACGATCTGCCGATCATCTACAATATTTCCTGGTACGAGCAGAAAGCTGTGATTGTTCTTCTGGCACTGCTGTCGCTCGGTGTCAAGAACATCCACCTCGGCCCGACACTTCCGGCATTTTTAAGCCCGAATGTTGCAGCTCTTCTCGTTGAAAACTTCGGCATCGCCGGAATCGATACCGTTGAAAACGATATGGAATTGTTTTTCGGGAAATAAAGAAAACCCCTTGCTTTCTTTCATTTTTCCACGTATACTGTATATGTTCAGACAAAAATATCTTTGAATTTGGGCATATCAGAAAACGGACCTCAGATTCCATTTCTATACACGCCCGACACCGATGAGTCATCTCATCTTAATCACACATTTTTAGAACGTGCCTGGGAATTTTTTCAGACACGTTCTCATTCTATCACGGAGATTTATGAACTATGAGCATCATGAAAAATATCAATAAAGCCAAGGTTATGGTCTTAAAAGATCAGGTTTCCTACCAGGAAGGCCAGATCGTCAGCAAAACACTGGTACAGAATGAATCCGTCAGCATCACCTTATTTGCCTTCGACAAAGGCGAAGAAATCAGCACCCACGAGTCCGGCGGCGACGCCTTCGTCACCTGCCTCGACGGAACCGGTGAAATCACCATCGACGGCGTAAAATACGAACTCCACGAAGGCGAATCCATCGTCATGCCGGCAAAACACCCGCATGCAGTGTATGGAAAAGAGCAGTATAAGATGCTTCTGGTAGTGGTATTCTAACGTATCCTTTTTGAACCAATTATTGATATGCCTGGCAAAATAAGGCAGCATGCCTCAGGATTTCCTGTGATATGCTGCCTTGCCTTTTTATTCATTTAAGCCTTTTCTATCAGACATTCATGCTTTTTCGTCTTTTTATCATAATTAATTCCAACCAGCAGAATGTCTCCAATATAAGGTTCCAATGATGCAATGTACTTTTTCTCTTTGATCTGATTCAGTGCCGTATGGGCAGAATGATTCCATTTCAGTTCTACGAGAAGTGCCGGGTAATCACTGCGAAATTCCGGTTTCGGAAGATAAACAAAGTCTGCAAAGCCCCTTCCCGTCGGCAGTTCACGAATCGGCTTGAAGTAATATTTCATGGAGCTTAAATAAGCAATTGTCAGAACACTGCTCAGCGAATTTTCATCATGGTAAGTGATGACAGACGTATAGGAAGAGTGAATCTTCTTGATTTCATCAGCAACTGTTTCGGTATCTAAATCAAGCGTCGCATCAAGAAGCTGATCCGAGGCCGCCTGAAAAGCCATCATTTCATCCCATCTTTTCCGCCGGGTTGCGGCAGTCAGTTCCTGACGAAGTTCCTCATTTGGAATAAATGCTGACTGCGTATTCTGATCATAGCCAAGATAACCCAGATGAATCAAATAAGTGAGAACATCATCTTTACTGGAAAAATTGATCATATCATTCTGAAAACAGGAGACATCAACTTCAACAGAAGATCCAGAAAGCATAGTGATAACAGCAGTTTTCAATCCGTCAAAATCCATATTGATGAGCGGGACAATCGCGTCATACGTGCCTGTGCGGGACCAGTAGCTCTGATATTTATTCCAGCGAAGGACTTCGACAACAGCTTTTGGATTATAAACCTGACAGTTCTCCAGCAGATAACCATCATACCACCGTTTGACCTTCTCAAAATCCCGATGATATTGATCACAAAGCGTTTTTACTTCTTCTTCTGTAAAACCAATATATTTCGCAAAACCGCGTGCGTCCAACATCGTAAATTCATTAAAATTATTCAGTGCTGATTGTGTCTGCACTTTTTTTATTGGGAGAATACCAGTCAGATACGCAAGCGCAATATATCTGGTTGGCAGCGTTCCCTTGAATAGACCGCGCAAAAAATTAATATAAGAATCCTGAATTTTTGTGTCCGCTGATGCATCACGAATCAGGACATCCCATTCATCAACAATAATAACAAATCGTTTTTGCGTAGCATCATTAATCAAAGACAGCGCTTCGGGAAGAGATGTGATATTTTCGGGCAATTCAGCTGAATATAAGCTCCTCAGCTCTTGAAGCGTATTCTGTGTAATAAAATCCACAAGATTTTCCGGCCCGCCAGCAGGTTCCATACACCATTGCACATCAAAATGAATGACATCATATTTGTTTAAATGCTTTTCCCAATCCGGTGTCTGACTGATTTTCAAAGATAAAAACATATCTCTGGAGTCACATCCTCTGCTGTAATAAGCCGTCAGCATATCCGCCGTAATCGATTTTCCAAACCTGCGCGGACGACTGTTGCAGATAAATGCATCCGTAGATTCCAGAACGCTGTTCGTATATTCAATTAATCCGGATTTATCAACGTAGATCTGGGCATTCAAAGCACTCTGAAACGCACTCTGATCCGGATTCACAAATAATCCCATATGGCTGCAAACTTCCTTTCTTTCATAATGCAATACATGTTAGATATATTTTATTATAGCGTGTATAATAACGGATGTCGATGAAATTTTGTGATCATCTTTCACCCGCAACCAACAATTTCTCCCCCCTTTTCCCTCAACTTATTGTATAATAAACATATTAGAGTTTTTTGCACCAAACTCACAACGCATGCCAGCTCACTTGCCAATACGCGGACGCTGGAGATGGTGGATGTGCAGCTTGCCTGGCTGATTCTCCGGGCGCTCTACTATTATTATAAAAACAGTATGAGGAAAACGAGGACAAATCCGTTCTTGAGGAATATATCTTTTGCATTTTCAAGGTCGTCACCGTCGGCTACAACGTGATCCAGGGTTCCGACAAGGGACGCGCAACGAACAAACTGAATGACATCTACCGCAGTGTATCCATTGAAGCTGCAGAAACCGCAAAAACTTTATGCAGAACCCGGAACTCTTTGCCTGTCTTTCTAAAGAACGTAAGGAAAATCTGCTGGGAACACTGCTGTTCCGCCCTTCCATTTACGAGCGTCTTTATTATGAGGAAGAAATGGTCCGCAAGCAGATCGTCTGTTATGAAGAATTTCTGCAGATCGTCCGCAATCCGCAGATCCGTGCCGCAGCGCCGGAGATTGATTTTGAATTTGAAGAGTTTTCCGCAAACTCCTACCTCTCCCTTGTCGATGAATATTTATACTGGAACAAAGTACCCGGGGACATTCTGCTCCGCCTGAAAAAAGCCGCCGAAGACGCCCTCGCCTATGCCAGAGAAAACAAAAATTTCCGCCAGAACGAAGAAACCCTGCTTGGAACACTACACACAATCCAGGGCTATCTCGGCGAAATTTCGATTTCCGAGATGCTGGACACCTACGTCAACTGGCTGAACGGCGCCGATCCGACGCCGTATGACTAGATGAACGTGGAAAACAACCTGCTCCCGGCGCTCTACACCTTCTGGCTCTGCGAAGCCCGCCCGGAATGGACCGACACCTGCCGCTTATTTTTGCTCGAAGGCCAGCGCAAATCATTCGAATACATCAAAAATTCCCGCGACAAGGGCGCTTACGAATGCATGCAGCGTTTCACAAGCTACATCATGAACTCCTACATCGAGCTCGACGGCGGCATTCCGTTCCGCCATTATTATGAAAAGTTTGCGCGTTCCCTTTTCAATGAGGAATTTGACCTGATCCGACTGCCTCGATGCGGCAACCGATTCCGTCGGACGCGCCTACATCTCCAGCAAAAATTTTGCCGATATGCTCGCCGATCTCCGCTGCAACGCAGACCGTATGTTCAACCCGGATCTCGTACAGCTCTTTGTTTCCAAGATTTCCTGCCGTCTTCTCACCAGCAGAATAATACGCTTATGCGAATCACGTGATTGCTGTACCTGTGTGCATGGCCTAATCAGAAACATAGCGCATGGTGCAAACACATTTTAATGTTGGTGTTCACTTTGTTAATCTTTATGTGAACATTGTTTTCGAAAAAATTATTTTTTATTATTTTATGTTCACTATAGTTCATTTTATTATTGAACATTCTGTTGACACAGATAAAAGAAAACTGTTTACATTTTGAAAAAAATATACTAAAATAAGAAACAGGCAAATCTCCGCCGGGCGAAAAAACGGCGGAGATTTTTCTGGGAAAAAGGGCAAAAAAGCAGAAAATAAATTCTGCAGATCAGTCCGGAAAACATGAAAATACATTTTGTATTATTTTACAGGGAGGAACTCATACTATGAAAGAAATCATCCAGGGCTTCTACCAGAAGAAACATTTCTGGACCCGCCTGATTCTGGTCATCGCTGCCGTCATCCTGATGGGCTTTGCGCTCTCATGGCTGCTTCTCGTCGATCTCGGCACCGATCCGTGTACCTTGTTAAACCAGACCATCTCCACCCGCCTCGGCATCAGCATCGGAAACTGGCAGGCGCTCTTCAATACCGTCCTGCTCATCTTCGTTATCATTTTCGGCGGCAGAAACTTAGGCTTCGGAACCCTCGCAAACATGTTTCTCGTGGGATATTCCATCGACTTTTTCTCCTGGATCTGGGCGAAAGTCCTTCCGGCAGACCTCTTCACCTCGATGGGTGTGCGAATCGCCGTGCTGATCCCGGCGCTGGTCCTGTTTATCCTTGCCGCATCCTTCTATATGGATGTTGATATGGGAACTGCACCGTACGACGCAGTATCCTTCATTATCTCCACCCACCTGCCGAACGTTTCGTTCCGTGTGATCCGCATCGTCTACGACTTCGTTGTCAGTGCGATCGCCGTTCTGCTCGGCGGAAAACTCGGCATTGTCACCGTGCTGATGGTTATTACCCTCGGTCCGGTCATTGAATGGCTGGGAAATATCATGAAACAGCATCTGAATATTTTTGATGACTGAAATCATTGCTTTTCCGCGCTTTCTATACTACAATAGAACTACCAGATGATCTTTTTTCTAAAAGAAAAGCCTGCCTCCGGGACTCACATCTCTGTGGCAGGCTTTTCTTCCCTAAAAATAGCCGAAAAAAGATTCAAAAAGCAGAAAATCATTTATATTAAGGAGGTTTTTCCTATGAGCAACACCCCAAACCCTGTTTACGAAAAACTGATGAAATGCTACGAGAGCTTCCGCTCCCAGATCGATTTCCAGCCGGAAGTCGCACTGATTCTCGGTTCCGGCCTCGGTGATTTTGCGAATGATATCCGCGTTACCGCAACCCTCGATTACCACGATATCGAAGGCTTCCCGGTTTCTACTGTTCCGGGCCACGCGGGCCGTTTTATCTTCGGCTACGTCGGCGATGTGCCGGTTGTCTGCATGCAGGGCCGCGTTCATTATTATGAAGGCTATCCGATGACCGACGTCGTTCTCCCGACCCGCCTCATGAAGCTGATGGGCGCAAAAGCACTGTTCTTAACCAACGCCGCCGGCGGCATCAAACAGGGCACAAAGCCAGGCTCTCTGATGCTGTTAAACGGCCAGATCGCCTGCTTCGTTCCATCTCCGCTTATCGGACCGAACATCGACGAGCTCGGCACCCGTTTCCCGGATATGAGCCAGATCTACGACCTTGAATTCCAGAAAATCGCACGGAAAGCCGCAGCCAGCCTTGATATCGACCTGATGGAAGGCGTTTATCTGCAGCTCACCGGCCCGCAGTACGAGTCCCCGCAGGAAATCGCCATGTGCCGCACCCTCGGCGCAGACGCGGTCGGCATGAGCACCGCCTGCGAAGCCATCGCTGCACGCCATATGGGCATGCGCGTCATCGGTATTTCCTGCATTACCAATCTTGCCGCCGGCATCTCCCCGCAGCCTCTGTGCCATGCGGAAGTTCAGGAGGCAGCTGACATGGTTGCACCGCAGTTCAAAAAACTCGTTGCCGCAACGATTCAGGGCATCGCAAAGACACTGTAAACACACAGCGGCCGGGGTCTGTCAAAAAAAGCAGGCCCCGGCCGCTGAAAACAGCACGTAAAATAAAGGAGAGATCTTTTTTGAATACACGTTTTTACAACGCCAAAATTCTCGTACTCGACGCTGAAAACCATTTTTCCATCGCCGAAGACGAACTTCATGTCACCGGCGACACCATCACCTATATCGGACCTGGTAGAAAAGCAGATCCAGATGCCGCAGAGACCCCTGTCTTCGACCGCGAAATTGACGCCCGCGGCAATCTCCTGATCCCGGGCTTTAAAAACGCACACACGCACACCCCGATGACCTTCCTCCGCTCCTACGCGGACGATCTCCCGCTCCACGAATGGCTCGAACGCCAGGTCTTCCCGAACGAGGCAAAGCTCGCCGGGGACGACGTTTACTGGCTCAATATCCTCGGCATCATGGAATATCTGACGAGCGGCATCACCTCCAATTTCGACATGTACATCCAGCAGAAAAACAGCATCGCTGCCACGGTCGACACCGGATTCCGCACCGTTCTTACCAGCGGTCTCAACAACTTCGTCGACAGCCCGGAAATTCTCGAAGAGATGTATAACTATGTCAACGAACTCTCCGACCGCACCTCGTATCTGCTCGGTTTCCACGCCGAATATACGACCAGCGGCCCGCTTCTTGAAGCCGTTGCCAAACTCGCCGAAAAATACCATTCCCCTGTCTGGACACACAACGCCGAAACAAAAAGCGAAGTCGAGGGCTGTAAAGAGCGCTGGGGACTCACCCCGACACAGCTGATGGAACGCTTAGGCATGTTCCAGTACGGAGGCGGCGGCTACCACTGCATCTGGATGGAGGACCGCGATTTCGAAATTTTCCGCGACCGGAAACTGACGGCCGTTACCAATCCATCCTCCAACCTGAAGCTCGCGTCCGGCATCTGTCCGCTGAAACATTTTTACGATAACGGCATCAACCTCGCCATCGGCACCGACGGACCGGCAAGCAACAACTGCCTCGACATGTTCCGCGAAATGTTCCTGACCACCGGTCTTTCCAAAGTCCGTGAGATGGACGCCGCAGGAATCCCGGCTGATGCGATACTCTACATGGCAACCGCAGGCGGCGCACACGCGATGCAGATCGATGACTGTGACCGTCTCGCCGTTGGCAAAAAGGCGGATCTCGTCATGATTGATCTGCACCAGCCTAACATGCAGCCGGAAAATAATCTGATCAAAAACCTCGTTTACAGCGGCAGCAAACAGAACGTAAAGCTTACCATGGTAAACGGTCAAATTCTCTACGAAAACGGCGAATTCCGCATCGGCTTTGACCCGGAAGAAATTTATGCAAGATCCAACGCCATTATCCGAAGAATTTCCGGCTCGCATGCAGATAATTAGTGGATTTCACGCAGTTTTTCCTTTGCTTGACATACTTTTTTCTTTTATATTATAATGTAGCCATACACGCAGAAACGCTGTACCTATTGAAAGGAGAATACTATTATGAAAAAGAAAGTAGTTAGCTTACTGCTTGCAGCCGCCATGACAACTGCTGCACTCGCAGGATGCGGTTCCTCCAACGGATCCTCTTCCTCCGACGCATCCACAGGCGCCGATTCCACCAGCGCAACTTCCGCTTCTGCTTCCACAGATGGAGAAAAAAAAGACGCCGCAGGTGAGAAAATTGCCATGATCACAGACTCCGGAGATATCACCGACGAATCCTTCAACCAGATCACCTGGGAAACTGTATGCGCCTACGGCGATGCAAACGGCGTAGAGTACGAGTACTACAAACCGGCAGAGGATACCGATGAAGAGCGTATCAACTCCATCGATCTTGCTGTTTCCGAGGGTGCTACCGTTGTTGTAATGCCAGGTTACCTGTTCGGACCTGCCATCGCTGAAGAGCAGGACACCTATCCGGATGTAACCTTCATCGCAGTCGATGTTACCGAAGGTGATATTGTAAAAAACGGCAAAGCTGTTGATCTCGGAAAGAACGTGTACATCTGCTCCTTCGAAGAAGAGCAGGCCGGCTACCTGGCTGGATACGCTGCAGTAAAAGACGGCTACACAAGCCTTGGTTTCCTTGGCGGTATCGCTGTTCCGGCCGTTATCCGTTTCGGTTACGGTTATGTACAGGGTATCAACGCTGCTGCTGAAGAAGACGGCGTAGATGTAAACGTAAAATATTACTATGGCGGCCAGTTCTACGGCGATGACTCCATCACCGCCCGTATGGAGGGCTGGTATGCAGACGGAACACAGGTTGTATTCGCCTGCGGCGGCGGTATCTGGACATCTGCTCTGGATGCAGCTGAGACACACGACGGAAAAGTTATTGGTGTAGACGTTGACCAGCGTTCCAAAATCGGCGAGCGCTGCCTGACTTCCGCTATGAAAGGTCTTCCAAGCGCCATCAACAACGCTCTGGATTCCTACTTCAGCGGAAACTTCTCTGAACTTGGCGGAACTGCTCAGCAGCTTGGACTGAAAGACGGAGATTACATCGGCCTTCCTACCGATTCCGAATCCTGGGGATTCACAACCTTCACACAGGATCAGTATGAAACTGTACTGGCTGGTATCCGCGATGGTTCCATCGAAATCTCCAGCGATACAGAAAATCAGCCGGAAGTAGGTTCTCACGTAACCGTTGATTACATCAGCTAATGTGCATACTGTTTCTGTAACAATATGCCTTTTGGGGAAGAGAATATTATTTCTCTTCCCCTTTTTTTCTGCCATGCAAAATGCTATACTAGACATAATGAAAGCCCGCAGTTCTGCCCTGTTTTCCATACCTTCGGCAGTCCTGCAAAACCACGCTTGAAAGGGAATATGTATATGGAAAATGAATACATTATTGAGATGTTGAACATCACCAAAGAATTCCCGGGTATCAAGGCGAACGACAACATTACGTTACAGCTCAAAAAAGGAGAAATCCATGCTCTGCTTGGAGAAAACGGTGCGGGAAAATCAACCCTGATGAGTATTCTTTTTGGTCTGTATCAGCCTACCTCCGGAATCATCAAGAAGAATGGGCAGGAAGTCCATATCAACACGCCGAACGACGCCAACGATCTCAACATCGGTATGGTGCACCAGCACTTTAAGCTGGTCGAATGTTTCTCGGTTCTCGACAACATCATCCTCGGCGTAGAGCCGACCAAAGGCCTTTTCCTCGAGAAAAAGAATGCCCGTGCAAAAGTCATGGAGCTGAGCGAGAAATACGGTCTGATGGTCGATCCGGACGCTCTAATCTCAGATATCACCGTCGGCATGCAGCAGCGTACCGAAATTCTGAAAATGCTCTACCGTGACAACGAAGTCCTGATCTTCGACGAGCCGACCGCGGTTCTGACGCCGCAGGAAATCGACGAGCTGATGAAGATCATGAAGAACCTCGCAAAAGAAGGAAAATCCATCCTCTTCATCACCCATAAACTCAACGAGATCATGGAAGTTGCCGACCGCTGTACGATTCTCCGCAAAGGAAAATACATCGGAACCGTCAACATCAGCGAAACTTCCAAAGAAGAGCTCTCCCGCATGATGGTCGGAAGAAACGTCAGCTTCTCCGTCAACAAAAAGCCGTCAAAACCGGGCGACACCGTTCTGAAAGTAGAGCACATGACCGTACCGAGCAAGGTGCACGGAAACAACGCCGTCAAAGATGTTTCCTTTAATGTAAGAAAAGGCGAGATTGTCTGCATCGCAGGTATCGATGGAAACGGCCAGTCCGAGTTCGTTCAGGGCCTCACGGGACTGGAAAAAGTATCCGGCGGTAAAATTCTGTTCAACGGACAGGACATCACGAAAGCTTCCATCCGCGACCGCTCCAAGATGGGCATGAGCCACATCCCGGAGGACCGCCATAAACACGGCCTCGTGCTGGATTACTCCATCGAGCAGAACATGGTGCTGCAGCGTTACTGGCAGCCGGAATTTGAATCCTTCGGCTTTATCAAATCAAAAGCCGTGCGCGAATATGCCGAGCGCCTGATCGAGCAGTACGATGTCCGCAGCGGCCAGGGTCCTGTGACCATCACCCGCAGCATGTCCGGCGGAAACCAGCAGAAAGCGATCATCGCGCGTGAGATCGACAAAGATCCTGATCTTCTCGTTGCGGTACAGCCTACCCGTGGTCTTGATGTCGGAGCCATCGAATACATTCACAGCCAGCTCGTTGCACAGCGCGACAAGGGAAAAGCCGTTCTTCTGGTTTCTCTGGAACTGGATGAGGTTATGGATGTTTCCGACCGTATTCTTGTTATGTACGAAGGAGAGCTGGTCGGCCAGCTGGATCCGAAAACCGTTTCTGTCGAAGAACTCGGTCTCTACATGGCAGGTGCAAAACGGGATCCGGTTCCCGAAGAAGTATAAAAGAGAGGTAAGAAAAGCATGAACGAAAAAACGAAAAACGCTCTTCTGTCCATTGTCGCTTCTCTTGTATGTATTGTGATCGGTCTTCTTGTGGGATTTATCATTTTATACTGCATCAACGCGGAGAACGCAGTGGATGGATTTACACGAATCATCAAAGGCGGCTTTTACTTAAAGCCGAAGGGAATTGGAAGTGAAATCGCTCAGTCCGCTCCCCTGATTATGACCGGACTTTCGGTTGCATTTGCTTTTAAAACAGGTCTTTTCAACATCGGTGCTGCCGGACAGTACACCGTCGGTGTCTTCGGCGCCCTGTATTTTGCCATTATCCTCCACATGCCGTGGTATGTATGCCTTCTGGCTGCTATGGTCTGCGGAGCCATCTGGGGAGCAGTTCCTGGTATCTTCAAAGCATACTTCAATGTAAACGAAGTTATTACTTCCATCATGTTCAACTGGATTGGTCTTTATCTTGTCAATGAGCTGATGTACAACACCATCCCGGACATGTATGATCAGAAGACCACACGTACTTACAAATTAAGCTCCGCTTCTCCGAAATCCCTGATTCCGGACTGCGGCATGAACTCCATTTTCCGTACCAGTTCCACAACGATTGCCATTTTCATTGCGATTGCCATTGCGGTCATCATCTACATCGTTCTGAACAAAACAACCTTCGGCTATGAGCTGAAAGCCTGCGGGTTCAATAAGGATGCTGCCAAATACGCCGGCATCAACGAGAAGAGAAACGTTGTTCTCTCCATGACCATCGCAGGTGCGCTTGCCGGAATCGGTGCAGGCCTCTACTTCCTCTCCGGTGCATCCGAGTGGAACCCGCAGGTATCGACAGCACTCCCGGCCATCGGATTTAATGGTATCCCGGTTGCGCTTCTTGCACTTAGCAACCCGATCGGCGTTATCTTTGCTGCTCTCTTCGTTGCTCATATTTCGGTCGGCGGTGCTTACCTGCCTACGAAATATTATCAGCCGGAGATCGCGGACCTGATCGTTGCCGTTATCATTTACCTTTGCGCATTCGTTACCCTGTTCAAGGGCATCGTTGCAAACCTGTTCAAGAGCAAAAAAGAGCAGAAAGCAAATGCCAATGCAGACAACGGAAAGGAGGAGAAGAAATAATGTTCCTTTTAATTAAATTTACCTTACTGTACGCCGTTGTTCTGATGCTCGTTGCGATGGGCGGTATGTTCTCCGAGCGAAGCGGTGTCATCAACATCGCGCTGGAAGGAATCATGGCGATCGGCGGCCTTGCCGGTGTCTTCGTCCTGGTTCTGTTCCCGGATCTCCCGGCTCCTGCACTTGTGGCACTTTCCATTCTGGCGAGCGCCGTATCCGGTATGATCTACTCTCTGCTGCTTGGCTTCTCCGCCATCACACTGAAAGCAGACCAGACGATCGGCGGAACCGCGCTGAACATGCTGGCTACTGCCATTGCCATCGTCCTGGTAAAAGCATTCAACAACGGCTCGGATGCCGGAAACGGTGCAGCTTCCGCAAAGCTGAACTACACCAACGCCGCTTTCATTTACAAGATCGGACCATTTACCGTGAACATCTTCCTGTTCATCGGCATCATCCTTCTGATCTGCAGCTACGTGTTCCTCTTCAAAACGAAATGGGGACTGCGCCTGCGTGCCTGCGGTGAGCATCCACAGGCAGCCGACTCTGTTGGTATCAACGTATACCAGTGGAGATACACCGGTGTTATCATCTCCGGTGCACTCGGCGGTATCGGCGGATTTGCCTACATCGTTCCGTCCGTTACCACCTGGAATTTCGAAGTCGGCGTAGCCGGTGCCGGATTCCTTGCCCTCGCTGTTATGATCTTCGGTCAGTGGAAACCGTTCCACATTGCCGGAGCAGCCGTATTCTTTGCGGTATTCCGTTCCCTGGCAAACATTGCGGACTCCACCGTCCTCTCCCATCTGGGACTGTCCAAGAACATTTACAGCATGATGCCGTTTATCGCATCCATGATTATTCTCGCCTTCACATCCAAGAATTCCCAGGCTCCGAAGGCCGAAGGTATTCCGTACGATAAGGGCGCAAGATAATATGTAACTATTCAGAGCCATGTGAAATGGAAGAAAAAATTGCGAATCATGCTTGCATGAATGAGCGGTTTTTTCTGGAATTTCATATGGCGAGCAGCCACATCGAGATGCAGCGCAGCGGAATCGAGATGTGGCTCTGAATAGTTACAATTTTTAAAGGCAGAGCCGTTAAATCCGAACTGTGTTTTTTCGGCTCTGCCTTTTCTCTATCATTCTGATTTATTTTTCATCAAAGAAAGGAAAAAATTATGCTGAACACCAAATTATTTGACCACACCATCTTAAAAGCAGACGCAACCGAAGCACAGGTTGCAAAGATCTGCGACGAGGCACTTGCACATGATTTTGCTTCTGTCTGCGTCAACCAGTACTACACCAAATTCGTTGCTGAAAAGCTCAAAGGATCTGACGTCAAAGTCTGCACCGTTGTCGGCTTCCCTCTGGGCATGGCCGATACCCGTGTAAAAGCGTTTGAGACCCGTGCAGCCATCGAAGACGGCGCACAGGAGGTTGATATGGTCATCAACGTCGGAGCCCTCAAAGACGGCAAATACGACTTCGTACGCTCCGATATCCAGACCTTAAAAGAAGTATGCGGCAAGGACATCGTTCTGAAAGTCATCATCGAGACCTGCCTTTTAACCGATGAAGAGAAAGTAAAAGCGTGCGAGCTCGCAAAAGAAGCCGGCGCTGACTTCGTAAAAACCTCCACCGGATTTTCTACCGGCGGTGCAAAAGCGGCTGATGTTGCCCTGATGAGAAAGACCGTAGGCCCGGATATGGGCGTAAAAGCTTCCGGCGGAATCCACAACGCAGACGAGGCACAGGCTATGGTAGATGCCGGCGCAAGCCGTCTCGGAACAAGCGCAACACTGGCTATCATCGGATAAAAAGGAGTTTCTTATGGATACGATACTGATAGGAATTGCCGGAGGAACCGGCAGTGGAAAAACGACACTGGCAGATAAGCTGGTAGAAAGTTTTGGACGCGATGAAGTGAGCATTCTGCGCCATGACAACTATTACAAACGCCATGACGATATTCCTTTTGAGGAGCGTGCCAAATTAAATTACGATCATCCCGATGCCTTTGATACCGACCTGTTATGCCAGCACATTCTCGAGCTGAAAGCCGGAAAATCCATCGAGATGCCGGTTTACGATTATGCCATGCATAACCGCTCGGATAAAACGATTCTGGTCCATCCTGCCCCGGTTATCGTGCTCGAGGGCATTCTCCTCTTCGTTGAGAAGGATCTCTGCGATCTGATGGACATCAAAGTCTTTGTCGATACCGATGCGGACGTGCGGATTCTCCGCCGGATCCTGCGCGATGTAAAAGAGCGCGGCCGTTCCCTGGACAGCGTTGTAACGCAGTACCTGACGACCGTAAAACCGATGCACGAGCAGTTCGTAGAGCCGAGCAAGCGCCGTGCCGACGTGATCATCCCGGAGGGCGGACAGAACACCGTTGCTCTTGAAATGCTGATCGAGCGGGTGCGTAAGCATCTGAATCTGGTGCAGAACCAGTAAACATCCGTTTATCGCTATAAAAATCTGCAAAAAAAGAACGAGGACTGAATTTTCTCTTTTTCCGTCCTCGCTCTTTTTATTTTTCCCTTACAGATGTTCCAGCATTCCCTGCAGCCAGATCTGGCCTTTGAAACGTCTTCCCACTTCCGGTACTCCAAATAAATCCTTTTCGTTGATACAGATGTCTATCGGCACATCGTTGCAGACGAGGCTGAGCTCATACACCCGCTCGCCCGTTACCGCGTTCTTCGTTGTATTCATCTCCGTAATTTCACCCATCACGCTGTACTGGTCACATTCGAGACCGCTCGGCATGAAAAAGCTATCTACAATAGAAAAGACATCTTCCTTCGTCAGACGCTGGGAAATCATGGCATATGTGTCAATATCATCCATGGTGAGACTTTCCATCGCATCCTCATCCCCGTTTCTGGCAGCCGAGATCAGTGAATTCTTCTGCTGCGTGCTGCGGCGCTCCTTCTCGACCTGTTCCGGGTCTTTCTGGATCGGAAGCAGAATTGTTCCTTCCGCTGCAAGACCGGAGACAGAAAGCGGGAGCGGAAGCGGCTGCAGCGCATTTTTCTGTTTCATCTCAAGATATTCCGCTGCATGCGTCAGATAAAAGATCATCGTGATGCCAAGCCGCATATCGTCGCAGGCGCCTGCAAACGATTCCTTATCGACGTGGCGCTCCACCGATACCTCCTCGTAGGAGCTGATCTGCCCGCCCTCGAAATAGGGATAATAATATTCCATCTGGAAACGGTTGTTCTCATCAATTTCCCCACAGACCGTGATACCACAGTCATATGCATATTCTTTCGAAAATTCAGCAAAAAGGTGGTGTTCTTCTGTTTCCACAATCTTTTTACGGTCGTAGTTTTCTACTACATCACGAAGAATCTCCTGGAGTTCCTTCGTCGTCTTGATCTTTGAAAATCCAATGGTTTTCAGGTAAGCGTGCATAAGAACACCTCCTCTCATTCCTTTGTATTTCTTATGCGATTAGTGTTTCGGAACCAGTTTCTCTTTTCCGCCCATGTACATACGAAGAACTTCCGGAATGCTTACGGTTCCGTCTGCATTCAGGTTGTTCTCCAGGAATGCGATCAGCATACGCGGCGGAGCAACTACGGTGTTGTTCAGGGTATGTGCCAGGTATTTCTTTCCGTCCTCGCCGTTGACACGGATTTTCAGACGTCTTGCCTGTGCATCACCAAGGTTGGAGCAGCTTCCTACCTCGAAGTATTTCTTCTGACGTGGAGACCATGCTTCTACGTCGATAGATTTTACTTTAAGATCTGCCAGGTCACCGGAACAGCATTCAAGTGTACGGACAGGGATGTCCATAGAACGGAATAAATCTACGGTATTCTGCCATAACTTATCGAACCACATCTTGCTGTCTTCTGACTCACATACAACGATCATTTCCTGCTTTTCGAACTGGTGGATACGGTATACACCACGTTCTTCGATTCCGTGTGCACCTTTTTCTTTACGGAAACATGGAGAATAAGATGTTAATGTTCTTGGCAGTGTATCAGATGGTAAAACAGTGTCGATGAATTTACCAATCATGGAATGCTCACTGGTTCCGATTAAGTATAAATCTTCACCTTCGATTTTGTACATCATTGCATCCATCTCTGCAAAGCTCATAACACCTGTAACAACATCACTTCTGATCATGAAAGGAGGTACGCAATAAGTAAATCCACGATTGATCATGAAATCTCTTGCGTAGGAAATTACTGCAGAATGCAGTCTTGCGATATCACCCATTAAATAATAGAATCCGTTTCCAGCTACTTTTCTTGCACTGTCCAGATCAATACCGTTGAAAGACTCCATAATATCAGTGTGATACGGAACCTCAAAGTCCGGAACAACTGGTCCGCCAAAGCGCTCAACCTCTACATTCTCACTGTCATCTTTTCCAATCGGAACAGATGGATCATAATCATCATCTTCTGCTTCAGATCTGCCTCAACCTGCTTCTCCTCTGCACTCAGTGCTGCCATGCGCTCTTCTGACGCAGCATCCTCTGCACGCAGCTTCTCAGCCTCTTCTAACTTTCCCTGTGCACGAAGTGCACCATACTGCTTAGATGCCTTCTTATGATTTGCACGAAGTGTCTCAACTTCCTTTTTGATTTCACGGTTGCGAAGATCCAGAGCGATTACCTCATCAACCAGCGGAAGCTTTGCATCCTGAAACTTATTACGGATGTTCTGTCTGACAACGTCCGGATTCTCACGGACAAACTTGATATCTAACATAGTTTTCCAAACCTTT
>OLZW01001156.1_pt1 | contig 20603 bp, 17 predicted proteins | sample 1674281 | NCBI WGS metagenome assembly OLZW01 (sample SAMEA103958157, study PRJEB25191) | human gut metagenome | biome: human-associated habitat [ENVO:00009003]; feature: intestine environment [ENVO:2100002]; material: feces | place: Germany | collected 2013/2015
GCTCAGTTGGATAGAGCGACTGCCTCCTAAGCAGTAGGCCGCTGGTTCAAGCCCAGTCCGGGGTGCCAAAAACGCTGTAATCTCAATGGATTTCAGCGTTTTTGCTTTTCTTGGCTCACCCCGAAAAAGCAACTGCTTTGTGATTTGAAATGCAACTTATTTCCAGACTGTTCCCTGCTGGACTCGAACGATTTTCGAGAAATCTGCTAATGAAATTCGGATTCTGCTAATGAACCCTGCCGTGGTGTTTTATAGTCGTTTCGAGTCCTCCCGTTACCCTGCGTGCAAAAGGGCTTTCAGTTGGCGGGCAAGTTCGGGATTTTCCTGAAGCTGTGCAAGAAGCGACTGGAGGTTTAGGTCGGGAGCCGGTTCCGGTTTCGGCGGATTCAGTTCCTGCTCCACGCGCCGCATATCCGGGTTCGCATAGAATGCGACCTCAAACTTCTGCGCGTTGATTTTCCGCTCCTCATCCAGAATATGCGCATAAACTTCTGTAACCATAGACGCCTGCGCATGGCCGGTATCCCCCTGGGTGGCCTTAATGTCACCATGATTGAGCTTCAGCTTATAGGTGGTGCTTGAGTGCCGCAAAGAATGAAAGACTACATTCGGGAGGTTCGCTGACTTTTTCAGCCGTTCAAACTGATTCCCGATTACCCTGTCTTCGCAGGGCCGCCCGGTTTCCAAAGCTAAAACAAGATTATAGTCGGCATACTCGTCACCCATAATTTCTTTGAGCTTGTCCTGCTTTTGATGCCAGTCCCGAAGAATATACGCAAGGGTCTTCGGCAGCCATACCTTCCGGATACTGGTTTCCGTCTTAGGTCGTTTGAGCACAAGCCGTGTTGTCGATTTGGCTTTCACGATCCGCGGGAACATAAAGATGATGTCTTTCTCTCCGAGCGCGTCAATCGCACGTTGATCGACACGCGCCAATTCCTTGTTGACAATGATATGGGCATCGTCTTTTGCAATGTCCGAATCGGAAATGTGAACACAATCCCATGTCAGCCCTGTGATCTCGCCCATGCGCAGTGAACAGGCGAACGAAAGGTTGATTGCAACATACAGTTTCCCCTCAGAGCAGTTATCCAGAGCCTGTCTGATAATGTCAGCCGTCCAGATAGCGCGAGGATTTTTCTCTTTCTTGGGAAGAAGAACATCGTCAAACGGATTCTTCGGAACCATATCCCATCGGACGGCCTGGCGGAAAGCGCAGTGCAGCACCTTGCACACTTTTTCAATCGTGTTGGGCGGCAAGAATTCCGAGCGTGCGTTTCGGTATGTTGTGCTGACGGGTTTCATCTTTTGCAGTTGGGCGATGAAGCTGTCTACGGTACGCCTTGTCACATCCTGGACATTCATATCGCCAATGACTGGATTGATGTAATTGTTGATGATCCCGGTGTTTCCAGAGTAGGCTGAAAGCCCCCACCGCTTTGAACCGTAGAGTTCAACAAAATCTGCCAGGAAGTCACGGACAGTTACGCTGGATGGCGGAATGAAGGTTCCGTTGTTCATTTCATTCTCTACCTGTGCTTTTCTGGCCGCAGCCTCCTTCTTTGTTCCATAGGTTTCCCACTTCTGCCTTTTGACATCGGCAGAATCCGTATAGGTATATACGACGGCATACTTTTTACCGCGTTTTTGAATTGATGCCATAGCTCATGGCTCCTTTCAGGTGTTGTCTCTGCCATCAAGCCAATCATCGAAAGCCTTCTTTGATATTCTCAGCCTGGTTCCAATCCGTACACATTTGAAGGTGCCGTTAGCACACATGTTATAGACGGATTTTTTGCTGACACCGAGAATTTCCGCTACTTCCATAACGGAATAGCTTCTTTTTTCAGAGTTGGCTTTAAGGCCGTTTGTATTTATCTCAGCCACAGAGGGCCTCCTTTCTTTGGTGGCTGGGGAAAAGAGCCTGTGATGTCCTCACAAATATATTATACGGATTTTCCCCACTATCACCAACAAGTAAATTACATTAGGTTCTAATCCAAGTTCGATTCCGAATTCCGGGCCATTTCCTGCGCCCTCGCTTCAGGCCGCGTATTTGCAGGCTGCCGCTGTGCGGTACTTCCCCGGCAGGTACGCAAACGCATACTGTCAGCCGATCCTGTATAACTCCCGGACAAATCGATGCAGCCGCATTCGGGGGCGGCGTTTTCAAGGTTCAATAGGTGGTTTTTACCGTTCACAAAATAAATACGGGGCCATGTCCGTATTTTTTGCACGCGCACCAGAAAAACTAAATATAGTATTTTTGTATTGACTTATACAATATATTGTGTTACACTTTGCCCGTAAATGAGTTTTGCGCAATTTCCCTTTGGGCATAGGTCAATGATCTGTGTGTGGAGTGATCCACCTGCGCACGTTGTCAGGTTTGTACGTTTTTGTCAGTAGTATTGCTGTGCCATGAGAGCCGGCTGCTGCTGGCTTTTTTGTTTTACGGGGCACCGTCCCATACTGCGGGAATGACGAGAGTTTGCTGTCAGGCAAACATACTGGATTTTACCAGAATCGTTGTTCCCGCTTTTTTGCGCCCAAATGCCGAAGGGCTTTGAGGATATATCATCAAGAAAGGTGGAAGCAAGAAATGAAATTCAGACGAAAATGGAAACCCGGAGGGCATCCCAGACGATCCTTCCGACCGTACCACAGGTACAGAGAGAAGCGGCTTTTGAATAAGCCGCGCATCAAATATGAAACCGAGGAGGAATGCATCCATGGAAAACGCAAAGTGTTACGCTCCGCAAATTCTCGTCGGTACAGAAGGTCTGCCGCGTGAACAATGGCTGGAATACCGGCGCAAGGGCATCGGCGGAAGTGACGCCGCTGCCGTTCTCGGAATTTCACCATTCCGTACCGGACGGGATCTCTACTATGACAAGCTGAATATCGTCACAGCGGATGATGCCGAAAACTGGGTCCAGTTGGAAGTTGGAACCCTGCTGGAGCCACTGGTTGCCAAGATCTTCGCTCATAAGACGGGCTATAAGATCTACCGCCGACCATTCATGTTCCAGCACCCGCTGTATCTCTGGATGCTGGCGGATCTGGATTACATGGTGGAACTGCCGGACGGTACAACAGCCATCCTTGAGATCAAAACCACGAATTACAACGCCAAGGATAACTGGTGGTACAACGGCGAGGAAATCGTTCCTATCTACTACGAATCGCAGGGGCGGCACTACATGGCGGTCATGAACATTGACCGGGTCTACTTCTGCTGCCTTTACGGAAATTCGGAAGACGAGGCGATCATCCGCCGCATTGACCGTGACATGGCCTATGAAGAAGAACTGATTGCTTTGGAACGGGACTTCTGGGAGAATCATGTTCTCACAAAAACGCCGCCTCCCTATGTGGAAGCGGACGGTGACCTGATCCTCGAAAGCCTGCGGCGAAAGATAGGACCGGCGGACAAGGACGCGCCGCCTGTGCTGTTGGGACAGACACAGTTTGGGCAGCTGTCCATGCTTCTTTCCCTGCAAGAGAAGAAAAAGACGTTGGCGGCTGATGTGAACAAGCTGGAAAAGGACATTAAACGGCTGAAGGGTATGCTCATCGAGAAAATGGGCACAAGCTGCACCGCCGTGTATAACGGTTCTGCGGAGAGCTACACCATAACCTACAATCCGGTACGCTCCGCAGGCATATCGAAGGACGCCTTAGAGCGTTTGAAGGACGAACACCCTGATATTTACGATCAGTATGTCACGGTGTCTGAATGGCGAAGATTCCATGTGAAAAAAGCTGCTTTGCAGGCAGCGTGAAAGGAAACGGAGGTGATGTGCTGTGAGCATTGTTGCAGCACTGGACAAGGTACTGTTTTTCAATGCGTCCAGCAAATATTCTGTCCTTCGGATGAAAACGGAGGACAGCAGCGTACCGGCAGAAGCCCGGAGTCCCTATCGCTATCACGACCACCTGATCCGCTTTACCGCCGTCGGCATCGAATTGCCGCAGACGGATACGGTGAAGATCGAGATGGATGGAGAGTGGAAGGACGGAAAATACGGGCTTCAGCTTCAGGTCGATCATTGGCAGGAGATCGTGCCGCCCACATTGGAGGGCGTCCGCAATTATCTTGCCTCCGGTCTGCTGAAGGGCATCGGAGAAAAGACCGCCGACGCGATCATTGAAAAGTTTGGCATCAATGCTCTGGAGATTCTGGAACATCAGCCAGACCGGCTTCTTGAGATTCGCGGCATTACGAAGGAACGGCTTGCGGAGATCAAGGACGCCTATGCGGAAACCAGCCGGATGCGTGTCCTGATGACCCTGCTGGCCCCGTTCAAGGTCACGCCGACGACCGCGCAGAAGATTTATCAGCATTTCGGGCCTGCCTGTGCGGACATCGTGAGACAGAGTCCCTTCAATCTCTGCCAGGTGCCGGGATTCGGCTTCAAGAGGATTGACGCCATCGTACAAAAATCCGGCGGAGATCTGCGTGATCCGAAGCGCGTCCACGGTGCGCTCTTTTATGCGCTGGAGGACGCACGGACAAAGGACGGACATCTCTATCTGGAGGCAGAGGCTCTGCTCAAAGCGGCTATGCAGCTGCTCAATGAACGGATACCCCTCCCGCAGATGCGCGTCCCCATGAGCCAGGTCGAACAGGAACTGTCTGCCATGATCCGGCAGGACGAGGTGGTATCGAATCACGGCAATGTGTATCTGCCCAAGCAATTTCTGCAGGAGAGCGAAACCGCACAGAAAGCGGTAGAGCTGTTTCTGGCAAATCCGGCGGTGGTAGACATTGCACAGCCGTTGGAGCGAGTGAAACATAGCTTAGGGCTCAACCTGTCCAAACGCCAGTCAGAAGGCGTGGAAATGGTGTTCCGGCATAACCTGTCCATCATCACAGGCGGCCCCGGCACCGGCAAGACCACGGTTCTGAAAACGGTGATCGAAGTGTACCGTCAGCTCTATCCTCAGCAGAAGATCGTACTCGGAGCGCCCACAGGTAAGGCGAGCCGGCGTATGGCGGAGGCAACGGGGATCGATGAAGCACAGACGCTCCACAGCATTCTGGGACTTCACGGTGATTCGGAATCGAAGAAAGACCGGGAACGGAAACCGCTGGAAGCAGGGCTCCTGATCGTGGACGAGACTTCCATGGTCGATATGTGGCTGATCCATCAGCTCTTTTCCCGCTTGCGCCCCGGCACCAAAGTCCTTTTGGTCGGTGATGCAGACCAGTTAGAGAGTGTGGGCGCCGGTGATGTATTTCACGAGCTGATCGGCTCCGGCGTCGTGCCAGTCACGGTGCTGGACGAGATCTTCCGTCAGGCGCAGGACAGCCTGATCGCCCACAATGCCCGTTTTATCAACGAGGGCAAAACGACGCTCTACTATGGTGAGGACTTTGCCTTTCATAAGGCAGAGAGCCAGGAGGAGACTGCCGGCATCATCCGTGAGCTTTACCGGGAGCAGATCGCCGCAAAAGGAATTGAGCAGGTGGAGATTTTATCGCCGTTCCGCTCCGAGGGCGAGGCATCGGTCAACAGCCTGAATGAAGCTATCCGCGAGGAGATCAACCCCGCAGCGCCGGAGACGCCGGAGATCGTGTACGCCGGAAAGATATTCCGCCTCAATGACCGCGTGATGCAGATGCGGAATAATTACGACATCAAGCTGTATAACCGATCCGGCAAGCAGGTCGGCGAGGGTGTTTTCAACGGTGACATCGGCACGATCCGCAAGATCAGCGGTACCAATGTCGTGATCGAGTTTGACGGCCGCTATATGGATTGCCCGCAGGTACTTCTGGATGATTTGGAGCTGTCCTATGCCATTACGATCCACAAATCCATGGGCTCAGAGTATGATACGGTCATTATTCCACTGCTGGCTGCCCATAATGTGCTCCTGACGCGGAATCTTCTCTACACGGCAATCACGCGCGCCAAGCGCCGCGTGCTGCTGGTGGGTGAAAAAAGGGCGCTGTATATGGCTATCCATCGGAGCCGAAAAGGAAAACGCAATACCATGCTGGGCGAACGCATCGCCCTCTACTATAAGGCAGTCACGCGCAAGGCTCTCCGTAACGAAGAGGGCGAAGAATGGCAGCGTGCCAGTTAATGTGAGATGAATGTGCAAAAAAACGCACAGACATCTCTTATTTATTTTATGAAGGGAGTATCAAACCATGTCCAGAGAAAGAATTATGCTGACCCAAGCGATTCCTGCCGTGCAGCAGCTTCGTAGGGTGCAGGGCTTTGACCCGCTGCGCTTTCTGAAAAGAAACGCCAACGGCGGAATCGAGCTGGAGCCGCGCTATCAGCGGCTCTGGTTCCGATTGGCCTGCCCTGATGGAAAAATGCTGCTGAACCGGCTGCGGGTCACAGACCAAATCGCCGTTTATGAGGCGCAGGTATTTCTGTCCAGAGAGGACAACCAGCCCATTACCAATTTTACCGCGGCGGTGGAAAAGACACAGGCCCCTGCCGGACGCTATGTGCAGGCCGCGCAGGACGAGGCGCTGAAAACGGCGCTGGATAATGCAGGCTTCGGCATCCAGCTCTGTGAGATCAACCCCTCTGCGGCGGTAGATGCACAGGCCGATGGGAAACAGGAAGTCGCAACGGGCGCTGTAAATCGTCAGGAGACTGCTCTGGCGGTAGCGGGAGACTGGCATACAGTCTCCCGCTTCAACTATACAGAGAACTTGGGGTGCTGCGGTGAAAAGCAAAATATAAGGCTGTGGTAAAAGAAGGAGCGTATCCAGAGAATATTTGACGGTAATTATAGTACAAAAGCTGGGCAGCGAATTTCCTCGCCGCCCAGCTTTTTTAGGTAATGAACTGCGGTTGCCTCCCCGTTTGGGGCAGCTTAGAGCTTGAACATCCTGATACAATGAATCAGCGTTGCACTAGCCCTCCGCGTTGGTATAACTGGTAAGACGGTCCAGCGCATCATAAACATAAGTAGTGGCATTTCCTTCGGCATCGACAGCCTTGACAATGTTCCCGTTATGATCGTACTCCGCGCGGGTCACGCCGCCATTGGCGTCCGTAACGGCAACAGCGCGGCCGAGAGCATCATAGGTGTAGCCGGTCGTATTGCCGTTGGCGTCTGTAACCGAGGTCATATTTCCCGTTTCGTCGTAGCGATAGGTTGTGCTCCCGCCCAGAGCGTCGGTAACAGAAGTCACATTGCCGACAGCGTCATAGGCGTATGCCGTTTTGCCGCCCATGGCATCCGTCATCTCAATCAGTCTGCCGTTGGCATCGTAGACATAGGAGATCACGCCGCCCAGTTCATCGGTGGCAGTCAAAACCTGACCGTTGGCATCATAGGTGTAGGCAACAAAGCCTCCATCCGCGTAGGTGATCTTTGTGGCGCGACCCAGCACATCATATTCGTAGCCGGTCACGTGGCCCAGTGCATCCGCCGAGGATATCTGACGCCCCAGCGCGTCATAAGTGCTGGAAGTCTCCGCGCCCATGGCAGAGGTGGTCTTGGTCATCTGACCGTTAGCGTCATAGGTGTAGGAGGTCGTGCTGCCCTCAGCATCTTCCATGCGGATCAAACGGTTCTCCGCGTCGTAAGCATAGCGGGTGGTGTGGCCGTTGCGATCCGTAGTGGCGGTCAGATTACCGTTGGCATCGTATTCGCTGACGGTGCTCTTGCCGAGTGCATCGGTGATCTTTGTAAGGTTGCCGACGCCGTCATAGGTATATTGGGTGGTATTGCCGTTGGCATCCTTGACGGAGGCAGCACGCCCAACGCTGTTGTACTCGGTAGAACTGACGCCGCCGACAGGATCGGTGGTGGAAACCAGTTGACCGTTCCGATCATAAGCATAGCGCCAGGTATTGCCGCGGGCATCGGTCATGGAAACAATACGGCCATCAGCATCGTAGGTATAGCGGGTGACCGCTCCGTTGGCGTCTGTTGCTGTGGTCAGATTTCCGCTGTCATCATAGGTATAGCGGGTCACATTGCCCAGCGGATCGGTGATAGAGGTCACGTTGTTCTGCGCGTCACGGGTAAAGGTGGTGACATGGCCCATGCGGTCACTTTCGCTGGTATTGAAGCCGTTGCCATCCACCGTGTAGGTCTGCTCGCTGCCATCGGCGCCGATGACCTTCACCAGTTTGCCGGCCTCGGTATACTCATAGGAAGTGACTGACCCCATGGCGTCGGTGACTGTGATCAGGCGGCCCTGCCCGTCATAAATATAGGCGGTCACATTGCCCAGCGGGTCTGTCATGGACGTGCAGTTATACCTTCTCCTTCCGGTATGACAACGAGGGAAATACGGTTGCCTCTACTGACGGTAACGGCAATACCACCCGCTATACCTACGATGGACTGAACCGCGCAGTCTCCAGCACCAATGCCGAAGGCAATACCGCGTACAATACCTATGACGCAGATGGCCGTATGGTAAAGTCCGTGAATGAAGAGGGTGCGGAAACCGCCTATGCCTATGATGCGGATGGCCGTCTGATCTCCATGACGGATGCCCTGGGTAATGTTACCAGCTTTGAGTACGACAGCAGGGATCGGGTCATCAAGGTCACCGATGCCAAGGGCAACGCGACCACATTCACCTATGACCTGGCAGGCAATGTCAAGAGCGAGACCAATGCCAAGGGCGTTGTGACCAGCTATGCCTACGATGCCAATGGCAACCTCACCTCCATGACGGATGCTGCCGGCACCGTGACCTATACCTATGACGCCCTGAATCGGGTTACCAGTGTGAAAGACCGCCGTGGCAATACGCAGTTCTTCACCTATGATGCCACAGACCGCATCGTGCAGGTCAAGGACCGCAACGGCAATGCCACCCGGTATGTCTATGATGGCAATGGAAACATTGTAAAGGCCATCGATGCACTGGGCACGGAGTCCGTATTTACCTACAATAAGAATGACCAGCTCATTTCCACCGACCTCCACCGTGTGGATGCCCTCAACGGCGTGGACTCCCACGAGATCACGCTGTATGAGTACGATGGTCGGAATCTGGTCACGAAGGAGATCAACGCGCTTGGCGACAGTACCGTTTATGTCTACGACGGCAACGGCAATCTGGTCTCCAAGACCGACGCGGACGGTTATGTGACGCAGTATTCCTACACCGCCCTTGATTTGGTGAAGAAAATCAATTACAATGGGGCAAAGGAGGTCTCCTACCAGTATAACAAGGTCGGCGAACTGGTGCAGATGGATGACTGGACTGGCACCAACACCTTCGAGTTGGACCTGCTGGGCCGCCTCCAGAAGATGACCGACCACAAGGGCAACACGGTTTCCTACACCTATGACGCCGTGGGCAATCAGACCGGCATTACCTATCCGGACGGCAGCAAGACCCGCAGCTTCTACGATGCGGTGTATAACCTCACCAGCGTCATTGACGCGGATGACGGCACCTACGCCTATGTCTACGATGCTGCCAACCGCCCTGTCAAGCTGACCTATCCCAACGGCTGGATCGAGCAGTATACCTATGACGCGGAGGGCAATCTCCTCAAGACGGTGGACACCGATCCCTTCCAGCTCTACAACAAAACGCCCAAGGTCAAGTATGAGTACACCTACGACGCCGAGGGCAATGTGCTGACGGAGTTCCAGCGGGACAGCGACGCCACGGAAAACCTCAAGAGCCGCACGGCCTTTACCTATGATGCATTAAACCGGCTCACCGGCAGCACCCGCAGGCTGGAGGTCTATCCCTACGATACCCTCGCTTATAGCTACACCTACGATACGCTGGGCAACCTGCTGAAGCAGAGCGGTCCCACTAAGGGCGAAGAGGATACCTACCAGTACAACGACCTCAACCAGATGGTGAGCAAGCATGTGTGCGGCTACGAGCAGAAGCTCACCCGCATCTATGACTACGGCTATACCTACGATAAGCGCGGCAATCTGGTGAAGGAAGAAGAGATCTGCTCTCCTACGACCACCGGGCCTAGGAACATCACCATTGCAACTTATCTCTATGACGAGACGAACCGCATGGTGCAGGGCACCAACAAGGCCGGCGAGGTCAGCGCGTATACCTTCAACGGCCTCGGCGTCCGCGTCGGCACGGAGCTGATCCTGAAGGACAATACCCACGGCTACACGGACTTCCACTGCCAGACGCCCAGCGTGGAGACCGGCATCGAAAAGCCGGAAGTGGTCAAGACGGATTATGTCATTGACTATACCAGACTGGACATCGACCAGCGGGTGCTGATGAAGTCCGAGCAGGACGGCTATGATTTCTTCTACACCTACGGTCTGGACAAGCTGCAGGTCATGACGATTGGCGAAGGCAGCAACTGGTGGGGTCAGAGCATCAAGAAATGCGTCAATATGGCCTACGTCCACACCGACCGCCTTGGCAGCGTGGTGAATCTCTCCGATCAGTATGGCCGTGTGACCGCACGGGCAGACTACACCGATTGGGGCGAGGTGCGCCGGTACACGGACATCACCGTGGACGGCGGCTTCCGCAGACTGCTGCCGGAGATCACCTACGCCACCCACGAGTATGATGATGTTCTGAACCAGTTCTATGCAAAGGCCAGAATGTACGATGCGGAGAACAAGCGGTTTGACGCGGTTGATCCGGTGAAGGGGCTTGTGACTCAGCCGGTCAGTCTGGTGCAGTATGTCTATGTATTCGATAATCCTGTCAGCTATATCGACCCTGACGGTGAATTTGGCTTGCTGGCAGGTACGATCATCGCTACCGCAGCTTCGGCTGTTATTTCCGGCGCCACCGCAGCTTATCAGTCCTACAAGACAGACGGCAAGGTAAACTGGAAGCAAGTCGGAAAGGCTGCTGTCGGCGGCGCAGCAGCCGCAGTCAGCGTAGGTATTGCCGTTGCAACCGGCGGTACAGCGTTGGGCGTTGGCGTAATGGTGGCTGGTGCAATTGCCGGAACCAGAACGGCGCTGCACGGCGGGAATGCGGCTGATATAGCGTTCTCTATGGGCAAAGCCAGCGCAGGAGCGGCAGTTGGCGGCAAGGCCCTCTCTGCGGCATCTGCAACGGTGAAGTTTGTGGCGGGCGTTGCCGGAATTGCTGCGGGTACTGCTGCAACTGTAAAGACAACGCAGACTGCTGCAAAGACGATTCGGGATAAGAACGCCACCACGCAGGAAAAGGCTGCTGCTGTTTTTGATGCTGCTTTGAGCGCAGCTGGCACGATTGGATCTGCGGCACTTGCGGTTAAGAGCTTCCCCGCGGTTAAGCAGGAGATTGGCTATTACATGGCCAAGTATCAGTGCAAAACTGTAGGCAGTACTGGAAATAAACTGGGAGAGGTATTTGATTTAGCGGACAATTATACATTAACTGACGAGACCTTTAACAACCATATTTTGGATAGACATGGTCCTGGCTCGACCTATGCAAGCAAATCTCATTTCAATGCGAATTTTGATATTAAGCGTGGGATTGAGAGCACATTGAAAGGGGATAGCTTTATCGTTGGCCCGAACACTGGAGGTAGATCTGGATATATTTTTGAGCAGACATTTGATTCTCCGATAGGAGTAAGTAGTAAAGGAAAGTATCTATACACATTGAAAGTTGTTATTGACGAAGTTGGAAATGTGATTACTGCTTTCCCCAAAAAATAACTACTGGAGGCAACTGTTGTGACGTTCTACATTGGAAATTTCGTAAATGAAGTTGATAATTCGAAAAGAGGAGTTGAAGTGAGCGATGAATTATACAATTTTATTTGGAAAGTATGTAGCTTATCTCACAAGAATGTAGAGATACTGCGCCGGATTGATCCTTATAGCGATGTAGAGATACCTCAAAAGCATTTGCAACAGCTAATTGAGATATGCAATTGCATCATAGATTCATCGCTTCTTCAAGACTATGATGAACCAGACGACGGGAAGCAATCACTTAGAGACTTAGTGGATATTGCTCAAAAAGCAATATCCACTAACACAGGATTGGTTTCAATAGGCGATTAGCATTCATCAGAATAAAGTGCCATTTCTCGCAATGGAAGAGTCTACTTTTGCTGTTTCGTGCCTCGTGTAATTGATGGGGTAGGCTGGCAAAACCGAAATCAAAAAGCATGTAAAAGGTATAAAGGACATTATAAACTCAGAGGGATGCGGTTCAAATCGAACTGCGTCCCTTTGAGTGTAGATTTGATTAACCAGAAGATTGGTAGCGATTCATCAATTGTTCTCATTCCTAAAGGAGCTGGACTTGGAAATCTTCCTGAGCTTCTTAGAGGCTTTGACTGATTAGGAGTAAAGTTATGGCAGCACAGTTTTCGTATTTTACAACAAGTGACGATTTAAGAGAGATAGTTAAACAAGTTGATGCAAACACTCAATTCCAATATATTGAGTACAAAAACTTCTCTGAAAGTGAGTATCCGAATGCGAGAATGTATGATTCCTTGCTTGAATACCCCCATCTTGGCTACGCACGATCGGCGCAATGTAGAGGAGATATGTTTTTGGTGTTGAATCGCACACAGGCGTTGTGCCCCAAAATCATTCCTACTGATGAAGGCAGTAGAATTGTTGTGTCTCAGGAACTGAATACGCCATCTATTGTCTGGGCACTCGGGGGACATCGATTCGAAAACTTGTTGCTGAAAGGTGAAGTTTCGACAATTTGCTCAGACAATGTTTCCAAACAAATGATGGCAGATGTTCGAAAAGTGTTTTCAAGATATTGTAAAAAGGTAGATGGGTATTATGTTTCTCCAGGAGTAGCAGTTTTGAACTGAGTTAACAGAATAAGAACTGAATGGAACTCCTACGGATTTCTACAAATAATTAAAGACGGGGGATGGCTGATAGATGAAATCAGCCATCCCCTTAACACAATTAAAAGATTTTTCTTAGAGTCAATGTTGTATCGACATCGAATTCTTCGCTGTTTGGCAATTGAAGATTTGAGATCATGCCATAGGATTCTTTTGCGCGGATGATGAAATTCCACTTTTTTCTTGTAAGCGGTCGATGTTATTGACACTCTGCATAGCGTTCACAACAGTAAGCGTGTGTACACAAAAATTTGCACAAAGAGTGACGCCCTTTTGGACGCCACTCAAGAGATAAGTGAGGTTTTCGTTAGGGCGCTTTTACAGTGGAGGTGGTAATAACCCGACTGTCATATTCTGACCCAACTTTTGCAAATACTTTGACATTTGCATAATAAAAAATTCCAGAGGTCAACTGGCAGTCATAATAGCTCTTACAAATATCGCTATTCGTCTCAATTAAGCCGTTGCTGGTTGATCCAGTAATGCTGGTAACATAGCTACCATCAGCTTTATAAATGTCTACAGTCTCTACGCCAATGGAACTTGCCAGTTTGTTTGACTGCACATCATAACTGATACTGATCATGCCTGCACTGTCCCCCGCCGTCAGGCCAACATTGTAGCTGGATAGCGTAAGGCTGGCCCGCGTATCAGGAGCTTCTAATGCAGAGACTGAACCGTAGCAACACACAATCACCATCACCACCACAAGGGTAGATGAAAAAAGCTGTTTCATGTTACTTATCCTCCAATCGAATCCACAATCGCCTTCACCTCGTCTATTTGAAGATTTCCAGAAATCGTTTCGACAAAAAGTCCATCAGACCATACTGCGGTTATAGCATCTAAATTTGACATGATATAAAATGTTCTTGACCCGCTGACATATTGTTCAACCAGGGCATCGTCCTTTTCAAAGATGTGTGTATTCAAATAGGATGTTGACCGGTAGCGGGTGATGTTTAGATTGAAAAAAAGCTTATCTCCATCGCTGAAAAAGATGTGTACTGTATCACTTAATTTATCACTTAGAATTTTGGGGTCAGATGCCTCAATACCTACTGGATACCATGTTGGGGCTAATTCTTCCGGTATTTCGCAGTCTTTCAATGCACCTTTAATCACATTGCAGGTTTCAACATTTTCGAGATTTGGCGCTGTCGTTTCCTGGTCCTGTGGGATACTGTGGGGGAAAGATACAAAGTGAAATGTTTCATCCGTCCACCGTCCAATCGCACCAAATACATCTATGCCCGCAGCCTGAGCGCCAATCAGCATTGCAAACATAAAAATCACCGTGGCGGCGATAGTGCCTAACACCCTTATCCAGGGACGCTTCGGGATAAAACCGACCATAGTAACGGCATCTGTCACGCTCTCTGCGGTCTCCTCGGGATAGAGCGTTACGCCATTCATCTCAGGGATATTGTAGTATGTCTGAAATTCCTCCAACGCCTTGTCCACATCGGAGAGACGACCAGTGGGAATGGCTTTCTCCCGTTGCTCTATCACCTCCAGAATATGCAAAACAACCTCATCATCGTCATCATCCGGCGATTTAATATCCGCACACAGAAGTTCCTCCAGAGCTTCTGTGCTCAGCCGATCTAAGTGGGCATATGTATTTTTCTTGTTTTCTGTGTGCCCATTCATCTCCCGAGCCCCCTTTCTATTTATTTATGTACGCCGCTTGAAAAACGGACATCATTTCCCTATTTCTTTTTCTTTTTATGGTCAGGAAATTCTTCCGATAGTTTCTGTCTTATGCGCTGCATCCGTTTTTGACAGGCCCATAGGCTGATACCTAATTCCTGTGCGACATCAGAATAGCAGGCGCGCTCTATGGCTATCCGCTTCAGCATGGTTATTTCCGTTGGTGTAAGTGTCTGTCGGATCGTTTCTTCCACGGACGCTCGTTGCTGCTCGTCCTCTTGCTCTATTATCGCATCTTCTACAGAGCCTGCGGAGGATACTGCTGGTGTTTCCGGGGCATCCAGAGAGAGATACCGCTTCAAATACCGTTGACGGGTCCTCTGCTCGTTCCGTATTTTATTCTTTGCTGTCCGCTTTAACCATCGGATTGGTTCATCTGCTTTCATGAGGGTATCAATCTTTTCAACAGCTGTGTGGAATGTATCCTGCGCAATTTCCTCCGCACGGTGAGGATCAGAAATATGAGCCATGGCATAGAGCTTAATTTGGTTGAAATACTCTCGGTAGAGCACAGTGAAAAATTCTTCTTGGTCGGGGCGCATCTTCGATCACCTCTTTTTTTGCCTGTGGCTTGTTGGCATCCCAGCCCTTGTCTAAAATCTCAGCACATGGGCATGGCATACAAGTGCCGAGATATGCGTATACTAACCTCTTTGCGGCTATTCTACCATACGCAGACACCATGATGAAACTATTATTTGAAAATTTTAGCAAATCCTGTCCGCTTTTCAAGATAGCGTACATATAACAACGAATACAAACAAATAAAAATTTGGCATTTGGCACATGCGCATATCAAGCAGGTTTGCCATATTTACAAAATGACTGTGTGGAGAGGAAGTGAGTCCAATGGGCAAGTTTTTAGGAAAAGGTTTGTAGGAAAACCTTTGATAAATCATTCAAGAGTACCATAATTTTCTGTCACTAAATTGAGACTCGAGTTTTGCAAAAATAGTAAGGAGGAACTGAAATATGGCGCTTAACGAATTTGTTCAGACAGCACTTGACGAAGAAGGATACGAAGAGGGTTCTGACGGTTATACCAAATATGGTTCATGGTATGGTTTAGCAAATGCGGACTGGTGTGTCATGTTTATTTCTTGGTGTGCAAACCAAGCCGGAATCATGACCACATCTTCTACGGGAACTGTTCCTAATGTTCCCAAAATGGCAAGCACTTCCGCTATGTACACATGGTATACTAACAATCGCAGAAATTTAGCGCCATCGATGTCAGCAAGCAGTCCCAATAGACTCCAGGTCGGTGACATTGTTGTCATTAACACGCAAAACGGCGGGCCCGTAACTGACCATGTTGGCATTGTTGTAAGTGTGGATTATGATGCTGGCACAGCTGATGTAATGGAAGGCAATCGTAGCAACAAGGTAAAGAAAGTTACCTATACAAATCTTGTGGATTCTATCGGCTATACGATTGTCTATCTTTGCAGCAATCACACGAGCTACTAATATCTATGATATGAGCGGCTCTTGCATAGTGAGAGCCGCTCATAATTTAACGGCTACACAAGAAATATAGTTTTCCATCAGCATTTAAATTTATGTATAGATCATAAGACGGAAGTTCTATATTACTGACCTTTGTTAGACGAAAGGATGGATGTTATTTTGAAAAAGGCAACACTGTGCTTACTGCTGGGTGGGATTCTGGCCATTTTACTACTGAGTGCTTGCACTTCCGCAGAGAGTGGGAATTCTGACTCAATTATAGATAAATCTCCTAGTATGGGCGCCGACGAGGATAACCAGGAAGCATCGGAAGTAACGATCCTTTCTGTAGATCAGCCGGCCTTGAGCCTCTCCATTCCCAAAGCGTGGGAGGACATTGCAATTATTAAGCGACAGACTGACATCCAACAGTCCGCAGAAGCGAAGGACGGTACACTACTCTTTCAGCTCTATGAAAAAACAGCCTATACCACGGACGAGGCAATGGGCAACGTATGGAGCCTGGTTGCCTTTACTAAGGATGCCTTCAAGGAAAAATTTGGCGATGCGGATCTCGCCACGGTCATCGGGGTGGAGAGCTATGTACTTGGAAGTGATAGTGACTATATTTACCTGCTCGTAAGACCATCCGATGTACAGTTTCTTGAAAATGATGATACATCACTAAAGCAGTACAAACAGCTTCAGCAGGAGTCCCAGGTAGTTCTTGCAGGCTTTCTGAAGGACAATAGCATTACCGTAAATGAAGACTGCCCCAACAGTTCTTGTTACAAAGTGGCTCATGGCGCAAACAAGTAGTGTTCAGAGTATAGTCGCACGAGGTTGGCTTAAAGGCCTCTATTTCGGCAGCTGAGTTCTATGTGCCAAGCAAAATATGGTACAGACACTCTGAATCGACAAGGATTTATCGACTCGCCCGGTTATTGGACAAACAATTATGGTAGATTTCTTTACTATATATGGTTCTTCTTCCGGGTCTCTCTAACTTGTTAAATAAGTTCGTCCCGTAAACAGGATTATCCTGGTGCTGGATGCGAAAAATTATTTCGTTCCTTATCTATCGTGTGCTTGCGTGCTAGCTTTACCAAAAAGGGGCTCCGCTTTCTATTAGGGATGAGCAAAACTCTGATTTGTTCGCAGTGACATACAATATATAGATTCTGTAACAATTTGTAACTCAATATATTGCTTCACGATTTTGCAAAACTTGCGTTTTGCTCATCTCTGCTTTCTATATCAATGGAGTGATTTTCGGTTTTAGCCATGGTCGAAAATCATACTTTTCTCATAAAAAAACATTGAAAAACGGGCTACATATAATATGCTAAACTTACCGTAGTAGATTGATTATACGGCATAATTCAAAGGAATGGAGGAATCGATATGTACGGTATGCAGTTCATGTGTCATACCAGAGGCCGACAGGGTCAAAAATATTCGTCTCTTCAATTCTGGAGAGGACGAATTAAAATCGTAAGTGTGGGCGCATGAACATCGGCTTTATGTAGGATGTTCATGCGCTTTTTGCTGTTTAAAGGAGAGGAAGATAGCATATGGAAAAAAGGAAAATCGTTTTTTATCTTACCATTGGAATGATTTTGATTCTCCATCTGACTGCATGTACTAACAGATCAAGTGAGTTGCCGGCTTCTGATTCGACTGTTTTTGGATATGAGGGAGAAACAAAAATCATATTTGATGGAGTGTGCGCGAAATATAATGATAAAAAAGAAAAGAATCAAGTGTTTTTGCCAATTGTGCAGGTTTTAGGGACATATGAAGAGGGAAACATTACAAAGATCGTTTCCTGTGTGTCATTAACAGAAATGAGTCTCGAAGAAGGAAACTTAACAATAGCAGGAACAAATATTTTTCCGATGGTTACAGAAATAAAATATGAAAATGAAGAGTATGAGATAATAAATCTGAATTCAGCAGAAACTGTTCTCGCAAATGGTTCAGCCTCATTCCCTGAGGTATTTCTTTTAATATGTGGTCCGCTTGAAGATGTGAAACAAGACATAGAAAACAGGACTTTTGCATTACCAGAAATGGAAAAGAGAAAAAGCCGTGAAAGGGAATATATCGAGTGGTCAAACGTAAATGTATCTACTGTGAATGGTGATATCAATTATGATGAGTATTTTCGGCTTGCGGATTAAGGAGGATCGTATGAAAAAAGCAATTAAGAAAACTTGCGTTGTTCTGCTCCTTTTTGCTCTTTTGGTTTCCCAAGTTGCAGCGAGTTATAGTGAAACTGGTACGTTAAATGAAGGAACATCCGCTATATCGGCTGCAGAACGGTATTTATCTAATTGGGCGTATAACAGTTACATGTATGCGGATAAGAATTTGACTTTAGGGACGGTTCTTGACGCTGAGGTGGATCCTGCTAAACTTACACTTGCAACATCGGAGTTCATGGCATTGAGAAATGATGCAGATGGGCAAGAAAATAATATTAGTGTCGCTGTGAGTAAAATGCAGGCGAACATTCAATTTATGATAGCAAAACCCTTCCAATTTCCTCCCAATTCTCTTTCAAAATACTCTCACACATCTGGCGGGAAAAAGCAGTCCAGCGTTTTCAAAGTGTCCTGCGCGGAAAATCCCCAAAGGACAGAGCTTAACGCTTCCACGGCAGCTTTGCGCAGGCGGTAGTAGGTGCTGAAGCTAATGTCCCTGATATGCGGGTGGAGCGCTTCAATGATCTCCTCCACATTTTTCAGCTTCTGTGGGGATAAAAATGAGTAATACAAAATCCAGTAGTACACCTCTCCGCTCTGGTGGTGCGTGCGGAGAAGGTTGACGGAATTTTCAAGCAGGGTCAGCATTTTGTAGCTGCGCTCAATGCACCTGGCATGATTTTCGATGTCCGTGCCGCCGAGATCCGCGCCTGCCATATAGATGGACTCCAAAAAATCTTCAATGCTGCAATCATAATCAATGCGAAACTGATTTTTGACCTGTCGGATAGACAGTTCCAGGCTCCATGTTACATCTCGATATTTTTTGAGCAGTCTCCATGTGTCGTGATAGCGGGCATCCTCTTCCGGCCGTTTTTCATACATCTTTCCTGACATTGTCGCACGCTCCTTCCGCTTCAGCATTTGGGATGATCGTCATTTCAAACCGATACAACGGACTGCCGGCGCCGCAGCAGATCGCAAGTCCCGCTGAGATAGTGCCTTTCTCTATTCCTACCGTGCAGTCGTCGGATAATGGATATAACATATATTTGGATTTTGGGCATGAAAGGCAGGAAATGCCTTGCGCTTCAAGGGTTCGCAGCACTTTCCGAACGAAGTACAACATGTGAGGTTTTGAAACGCTGGGAAGCTCTGTTGAAACGCAGATCTGCTCATCAGAAATTGAGCCGGACTCTGGCGAAATGGTATCTGGCACAGATACGCGAAGGTTCAGACACATAGCAACCTCCTCTTTGTCTATCATGACATCCGAAATTTGGAACATGGTTGAGAGATAATTCTTTAGGTAAATTACCGTTCCGCTGCGGCCTGGGAAAGTCAGCAGAGAAAGATAATCAAAATCGGCCAGTTTTTTGAGCAGCCGCCCCACGCTGGAACGGGAGATTCCCCAGCGCGCGGATAATTCGCTGTAATTGACGAGCGGATTCCCTGTGCCGTTTCTGAAATACACAACTGGCCCGATCTCAGAGCCGCGTACTTGCTGATCCTTATAAATCGCAGAGATCCAAAGATCCAGAATGACATCCATCTCGGACGCGCGTCCCGCGGAGATCAACTCCGTTGCCGTTGAAACAGGAATGAAGAAAAAACCGGAATCTTTTTGGCATGGGCAGTTATAATCGAGTGCGGTGTTATTGCGCCGCCAGTCCGTAATGGAGAACTTTACGATATGCCCGCGGCCGAGGCGGGTAAATGTAATGAGCTGCCGATCCTGCAAAGATTTTAGAATTGCAAATGCCTGATAATGGAAACGGACACGAAACCATTCTGCAACATCGGTGATGGAGCAAACCCATTCACCAGGATAGACCGTATATGAAATTCCATCTATGCGTCGGTAAGAGGTTCTGAAGTTGGCATAGGAGCAAAGAACGACATAATAAAAAAGACCGGAGCATCCGCCTGTGCGAATGCTCCGGTCTGCAATCAGAGTTTGTATAAATTCTCGATAAATTCGGCATCGTGGATAATCTACAATCTGCCTGAGTTCAAGCTGATAGTCTGCCATGGGTGGCCTCCTTTGCTAAGCATGATTGCTTTTGCATACATGATGTGATATACTTTTTTTGCCATTAGAATAAGTGTCGGATTCGAACACGCGCAAGGAAAAACTGCCTCATTTTTTGCTAATGGCTTGCTAATTTGCAGTTTGAAATATCGTAGCTAATTTTTTGCTAATGATTACTTTGGTTATAAAAGGCTCTGAGAGTTGACTGTATTGCACAACAGGAGATATGGATAATAGCCGCAGCATGGTCGAAATGCACAGCAGTATATGTGAGGACATCGCAGGCAATTCGACAAACATATCTCCTAAGCGAAAGGCCGTGGGTTCGAATCCCGCCAGGGACGCCAAAATGTGTTGATGAAAGATGCAGCACAGAAAACGCCGCACGAAAGTGCGGCGTTTTCACATATAATGCGCCACTTTTAGAAT
>OLZW01001161.1_pt1 | contig 20560 bp, 20 predicted proteins | sample 1674281 | NCBI WGS metagenome assembly OLZW01 (sample SAMEA103958157, study PRJEB25191) | human gut metagenome | biome: human-associated habitat [ENVO:00009003]; feature: intestine environment [ENVO:2100002]; material: feces | place: Germany | collected 2013/2015
CCTTGTCGGCCACAGCCTTCATCACCTCGGCGCAGCGGTCGGGGTACTGCTGCAGATAAGCCATCTGGCAGTATGCGCTGGAATGGCGGCCGGAGGAAAGCAGGAAATGGCCCTCCAGAAATGCGTCACAGCTCTTCAGAATCTCAAGTGCTTCACTCATGGTATTTCTCCCTCTCTATGTTCCGTTGTTTTCGTTCATGCGGTATTGTACCACGCATTTTGTCAAAACGCAAATTTATTCACAAATTTTAAGATTTGATGAATATTTGCAGGCATTATGCGCTTAAACTTTATTTTATACGCTCAGCGTGCGCAGCCGCGGATCTCGTCCAGCGTCCGGACTCCGTGGGCATCCATCCATGCAGCCATCTCCTCGGCGATGGTCTCCATCGCCCGGGGGTTGGCAAAGTTCGCTGCGCCCACCTGCACCGCCGCCGCACCGGCCATGATGAACTCCAGTGCGTCGCGGCCGGTGGCGATGCCGCCGAGGCCCACCACCGGGATGTTCACTGCGCCGACGGCCTGCCAGACCATCCGCAGGGCGATGGGGCGCACCGCCGGGCCGGACAGACCGGCAAAGATGTTGTCGAACACCGGGCGGCGCTTCTCGAGGTCGATGGCGCAGGCCTGAAAGGTGTTGGTCAGGCTGATGGCGTCCGCACCGGCAGCCTCCACCGCCTTGCACATCGCGGGGATGTTCTCGGCCTGCGGGCTGAGCTTGACCATCAGGGGCTTCTTGCAGGCGTCGCGGACCATCCGCACCACCTCGCCGGCGGCCTCGGCCTTGACGCCGTAGGCCATGCCGCCCACCTTGACGTTGGGGCAGGAGATGTTCAGCTCCACGATGTCCACGCCGCTCTCGCTGAGCATGGCCGCACCCTCGACGTACTCTTCCTCGCTGTGGCCGCCGAGGTTGGCGATGGCCACCGTGCCATACTTCTGCTTCAGCTCCAGCATCTCGCCCAGCTCCACATCAATGAAGTGCTGGACGCCGGGGTTCTGCAGGCCGATGCTGTTGATGAGGCCCGAGGGGGTCTCCCAGAGCCGCTCGCCCTTGTTGCCGTACTGACCGTAGAGGGTCAGACCCTTGCCCGAGATGCCGCCGATCTTCGAGAAATCGGCCAGCTCTTCGTATTCCACGCCGTAGCCCACCGTGCCCGAGGCCCCGATGATGGGGCTGTTCATGGTGAAACCCAGCAGGTTCGTTTTCAGATCTGCCATCAGAACACCTCCGCTGCATCAAACACAGGGCCATTCTTGCATACGCTCTTGCCCTCGCCGCTTCTGGTCTCGCAGGTGCAGCCGAGGCAGGCACCGATGCCGCAGGCCATCTTCTTTTCCAGACTGACGAAGCAGGGGGTGCCCTTCTCCGCGCAGAGGCGGGCGGCGTTCCGCATCATGACCGTGGGGCCGCAGACCAGCACCACGTCATAATCTGCCGGGTCGTACAGCTGGGTGACAAAGCCGTGGAAGCCCACCGCGCCGGTGTCCGTAGACACCTTGACGCTGTTTGCAATGGAGCGGTATTCCTCCATGCAGTAGGGCTTATCCCGGAAGCCGAAGAAGACGTCGGGCTTGACCCCGCCCGCCGCCAGCTCACGGGTGAGCTGATACATGGGGGCGGTGCCGATGCCGCCGCCCACGACGGCGATCTTCTTGTACCGGCTCAGCAGGTCGGCCGTATCGAAGCCGTTGCCCATGGGGCCGGTGAGCTGGAAGCTGTCGCCCGGCATCAAGGCCGTCAGCTTCCGGGTGCCCTCGCCCACGACGGCGTACAGGAACTCGACGGTCTGGGTCTCGGCGTCCCACTTGTGGACGCTGATGGGCCGGGAAAGGAAGGGCGCTTCGTCCGCGCCCCATGCACGCAGGGTGAAGAACTGCCCGGCGTGGGGGATGTGCTCACGGTCCGGCCAGAGGACGGTCAGCAGGCGGATGTCCTCCGCGATGACCTCATGGCGCAGAACAGTGGCCTCACAGCAGGCTGCACGCATGGGCAATGGCCTCCTTCATGTTCACACACTCGTTGTAAGCGGCCTCGTCGAAGGCCACGCCCGGCTGCTTCTTGTAGGCCAGCAGGATGCCGCGGCTGGAGTTGACCACGCCGCCATTGCCCTTGCTCAGATACTGGGCGATGTCCTCGGCCTTGCCGCCCTGTGCGCCGTAGCCGGGGATGAGGAAGAAGCTGTCCTTGTACTTGGCGCGGATCTCGGTGGCCTCCTCGATGTGGGTGCCGCCGATGACCAGACCGATGGAGGAGTAGCCGTGCTGGCCCATGTAGTCCTTGCCCAGGGCGTTCAGCTTGTCGCCCACCAGGTCGTAGACGTGGCGGCCGTCGGCCAGCTTCTCGTACTCGAAGTCCTTTGCGCCGCCGTTGGAGGTGCGGCAGAGGACGAACATACCCTTGCCCTGCTTCTCGGCGTAGGGCAGATAGGGGCTGATAGAGTCCAGACCCATGTAGGGAGCCAGCGTGACGAAGTCGGCCTCGAAATCGCCGGTAAAGTGGCCCATGGCGTACATTTCGGCGGTCTTGGCGATGTCGCCGCGCTTGATGTCGGCGATGACCGGCACACCGGCCTCGCGGACGGCCTTCAGGGTGTCGGCATATGCCTTCAGGCCCTCGAGGCCCAGAGCCTCATAGTAAGCGATCTGCACCTTGTAGCAGCCGGCCACCGCCTTGGTGGCGTCGATGAGCTTCTTGTTGAAGCGGACGATGTTCTCACCCTTGGAAAGGGTGCTGTCCACAAAATCTGCGGGCAGGTAGCTGAAATCGGTGTCCAGACCCACGCAGACCGGGCCGCGTGCTTCGACTGCTTCGTAGAGCTTATCCATGTTCGTCATTTTGGGGTTCCTCCTGTTGTCTCTCTTTTTATAGGTATCTCTTCTATTGTCAGCATCCTTGCCCTCTCCGTCACGGCTGACACCGTGCCACCTCTCCCAAAGGGAGAGGCTTTCGCTTGACCGCCACGCTTTTGGCTCTCCCTTTGAGGAAAGACTTCCCCCGGTCGGGGGAAGATGTCGCGCAAGCGACAGAAAGGGGAATCTGGCGCGCAGCGCCTGAGAGGGCTAGGCCGTGAAAGTTTTTTTATTCTTCTGCCTGATGAGTCAGCTGGCCGCCCTTGACGGTGGCGCAGACCCTGCCGTAGAGCTGTGCCCCGTCGAAGGGGCAGTTGTGGGACTTGGAGTGGAGCTTATCCTTGTCCACCGTATAGGGGGTGTCAAGATCCACCAGCACGAAGTCGGCGTCATAGCCCGGCTCCAGCTGTCCCTTGGCAAGGCCCAGGATCTCCGCCGGGCGGGTGCTCATCAGGTGGCTCAGCAGCTCAAGGGGCAGCCCCTCCTCTTTGCAGAGCTTGGTGTAGCAGACGCCGAAGGCCGTCTCGCTGCCCACCATGCCGGCCATGCCCTTGAGCTTGTCTTCCTCGGAGTGGGGGGCGTGGTCGGTGGCGATGGCGTCCACCACGCCGCTGCGGATGCCGTCGATGAGAGCCTGCACATCGTCCGCCGTGCGGATGGGCGGGTTGACGCGGTAGTCGCAGGTGTCGTTGGTGAACCAGAGATGGTGGGGCGTCACCTCGCAGGTGACAGGCGCGCCCCGCAGCTTTGCCATCTGGATGGCCTCGATGGCTCCCCGGGTGGAGACGTGGCACATATGCAGCCGGGTCTGGTAGTATTCGCTCAGCCAGCAGTTGCGCACCGTCTCGATGTCCTCGGCCAGGCGGTAGTCCCAGGGGCTGATCTCCATGTCCTCGGCGTGGCTCATCACGGTGATGTCCTTCTGGGTGCAGATGGCAAAAGCCTTGGCCATGGTGGCGTTGTCCTGCACGCCGTGGCCGTCCTCGGTGATGAACTTCACACTGGCGGGCAGGGTCTTGAGGTGGTCGATGCTCACACCGTCAAAGTTTTCGGTGATGGAAACGGTCTGGTTCACGTCACACAGACCCACCTCGGCGGCCTTCTGCTCCACCTGCATGGCCTGCGCGGCCGAGGAACAGACGGGCTTGGTGTTGGGCATCAGGTTCACGAAGGTGTAGCCGCCGGCGGCTGCGGCACGGCTGCCGGTCTCCACGTCCTCCTTGTACTCAAAACCCGGGGTGCGCCAGTGGCAGTGCAGGTCCACAAAGGCGGGCAGCACCGTCAGGCCCCCGGCATCCACTACCGTCTCGTTGTCCCCGGCCAGAGCCTCCAGCTCCTGGCCCACGGCGGCGATCCTGCCGTCCTTCACAAAGATCTCCAGCGGTCGTCCTTCGGTGTTCACAGCGTTTACAAGCAGCATGGCGGTCTCCTCTCCTGTCCGGCACGGTCTGCGGCCAAAAGCCGCAAACGGGCAAAAAAAAACTTTTCCCCGCAAAGGGAAAAGCTCACTTCACAAAAAAAGGAAACAACGAACCCACGGCAAAACCGGACGCGGACAGTTTTTTCAGTTTCCGGCGCATCACGTTGCACTCCATGGCATTGTCTCCTTTTTGGCATTTGCAATTTCTTCTTAATATTTTAGCATAGAAACGCGAAATGTGTCAATGCCTGCGGCCGGGTTTGTTTGTGAAAAGGTTTGCCGCTTCTCTCTGCATTTTTTAGCTACTCTACCCAAAAGACGGTTTTTGTGCCCGGCGGGCGGGTTAGCGGCAGCAATTCCTAGCATATCACTGTACATTCCAGCCCGGCTGTGCTATTATAATAGGAACGACGTGAACGCAGGAAAGAGAGGACTCCTCATGGGTTTGTTGGAAGATGCACGGAACATCCAGCGCAAGGACCCCGCCGCACGCAGCGTGCTGGAGGTCATTCTGCTGTATCCCGGTTTTCATATTCTGGTCTATCACCGCATTGCGCACTGGCTGTACCAGCACAAACGGTTCTTTCTGGCCCGGTGGGTCAGCCAGCACGGACGCCGCCGCACCGGCATCGAGATCCACCCCGGTGCTACCATCGGCCGATGCCTGTTCATCGACCACGGTATGGGCATCGTGTTCGGCGAGACCTGCGAGATCGGCGACAACTGCACCATCTACCACGGCGTGACCCTGGGCGGCACCGGCAAGGACACCGGCAAGCGCCACCCCACCCTGGGCAACAACGTGCTCATCGGCGCGGGCACCAAGGTGCTGGGCCCGGTGTACATCGGCGACAACGCCCGCATCGGCGCGGGCAGCGTGGTGCTGTGCAACCTGCCCGCCAACTGCACGGCCGTGGGCGTGCCCGCCGAGGTGGTGCGCATCAACAACAAGGCCGTGAACCCCGCCGACGACCTGGACCAGCAGGATCTGCCGGATGTGGTGGCCCAGCGCATCCGCGATCTGGACCGCCGCATCGGTGCGCTGGAAAACGCCGCGCAGGGCGACACGCCCCCCACGGCCAGCCAGATCGCCGCACGGCAGAAACCGTAAGGGTCCCTGCACATTTTATCCAGACAGGATCCGCGAATCAAAAACAAAGGCAGCCCCTCCGCACAGGAAGGGCTGCCTTTGTTCATTCTGCCGTCTGCACCGGCACCGTGGACACAGTGATCTGCTCGTAGTCTGCGCTGTGGGCCAGATAGGTGTTCAGGTCGGACGTATTGGTGGTGATCATGCCGTCCAGCCGGGTGTAGGCCGACAGGCCGAAGGCCAGCACATCCATACCGTTGGCCGCGCCCTGCCAGAATTTGTCCTCACAGCCGGGCTTTGCCCAACGCCGGGGCAGGTACTGCACAAAGCCCGCCTCGGTAAGCAGCTGGGCTGCCTCGTCCAGCTGGGCCTGGGCTGCCGCGTCGTCCAGCATATCCGCTCCGGCGCAGCGCTGCAGCAGCACATGACACACCGGCCGGCGCGTCACCTCCAGCACCGAGTGGCGGAAGCCCCAACGGGACACCGTCTTTTTGCCGTACAGCAGCACAAAGCCCATGCTGTCGCGGCGGTCGGCCCGCAGGAAACCGTGGGTGATGTAGGGCATCTGCTCGGAATAGTTGAGGGTGTCCAGCGTGCAGAAATCCAGCGGCTCCAGCGAGTACAGCTCCAGATCGTAGCGGGTGAAGTGGGAGCGGTTGTAGAAGGGCATGTTGGCGCCGTTGATGTCCGCCGGGCAGGTACGCATGGTCACCGGGGCGTCCTCTGCCACATGATAGCAGCTGCGGATGAGCCGTAGCAGGTGGTCCAGATCACTGCCATTGATGATGGAGGCAGACCCGCCGCCCAGACGGATGGCCTGCACCTCGCAGTCGGCCAGGTCGGCGGCGTTGGCCTTGAGCTCCAGCGCCATGGCCAGCACATACCGGTGCAGCAGTTCGGTGTTGTGGCCCTCGATGAGGGTGCGCCCGCAGAAGGAAGGCTTGCGGGTGATAAAGGGAAAATTGAGCTTCATCACGACCGGATGCAGCGTTGTCGTCTCCATGTTTGTTTCAAACCTCCGCATAACAGCAATGCCGCGCCGGGGCAGGCAGATGCCCGGCCCCGGCGCGGCACCGAGAAGAAAAAAAGAAAACCGATTGTGTGGAACGCACACGGTGCCGTCAGAGCAAAACCTGTTCTGGTCTTATTCTACCGGGCGCGTGCGGTTTTGGCAAGTAAAAGATCAGGCCTTTGCCTGTGCGATGCAGTCGGCCACAGCCTCCTGCACAGCCTTGACCGAGAAGCTCAGGGTGGAAGAGGTGATGGCATCCACGCTGGTGTCGCCCTGGCTGTCCACCACGGCAGCGGCCATGCTGCTGCGCAGGTCGTCCTTCATCAGGTCATCGTTGCCGGAAGAGGTGATCTTGCAGTCGGTGATGGCGTCCTCGCTGAAGGTCATGGTGACGGTCACGGTGCTGTAGCCGGAGTTCTTGGAAGCGGTGTAGGTGCCGGCATAGTACTGGCCGTTGGTGGTGCGCTCCTCAGAGCCGTTCTCACCGCCGCCGATGCCGTTGTCCAGATCGTTCTTGACGTACTCGGCAGCCAGGTAACCGGTCACGAACGCGCTGCCGCAGCTGTTGCCTGCGGTGGGGGTGTGGTACTGTACACCGTAGCGCTGGCCGCAGCAGTTGCCGACAGCGTACAGGCCGGGGATGGGAGCCTTGGCACCGGTCAGGACGCGGTACTCACCATCGGTGCAGACTGCAGCGTGCTGGCACAGGCCGCCGGAGGGGTTGCCGCCGGTGACGGAGGAAGCTGCGAAGAACGGAGGATCCTGGATCTTGAAGTGCATCATGGATGCGTCTGCGCCCCAGTCGGAGTCGTAACCGGCATCGCACATCTCGTTCCAGTGCTTGACCTCGTCCAGGAAGCCCTGCTTTGCGTCGCCCTCATAGCCCATGATGTCGGCCAGCTCTTCCAGCGTGTCGGCAGCATACAGGGTGGTGGGGTCGTTGCCGTAGCGGGCAAAGGCCTGCACGGAGAAGCCGTCGGGGCCGGTCTTGTAGTTGGCCATATCCTTGCGGACCTTCTCCAGCATGTAGTCGTTGCTGCGGTCCATGGCCTGATGGTCGTATGCCTGATACTCGCAGTAAGCATCCCAGTTGGAGTCGGTGACGCAGACCATCTTCTGGCCTTCCGGCATCATATCCAGGTAGCCCACGGAGCCGTGGCGGGTGATGGTCTCGTTGAAGAAACGCTTGCCGTCATTGCCGAAGATGGGCCAGATGCCGCCGAAGGGGAAGGACGGGCGGCTGTTGATGCCGGCTGCCTGACCTGCACGGGGGCCTGCCTCCATAGTAGCGCCTGCCCACAGCATCATGCGGATGCCGGAACCGTCACGGCCCATGGAAGAAACGTTGTTCACGTCGGTGCGGTCCTTGCCGTAGGACCATGCCAGGTTGCGCAGGGTGTCGCACAGGTCCAAACGCATGTCCGGGTTGCCGCCGAAGTCGCCGGCTGCCACGATGACAGCATCGGCATTGACCTGGAAGTACTTGCCGTCGATGTCGGTGAAGATGGCACCGGTGACCTTGCCGTTCTCGTGCACCAGGGTCAGACCCTGTGCGCCGTAGATGTACTCGCAGCCCTTTTCCACAGCCTTCTGCTGCAGCAGACGGACGGTGTACGGCCACATGTTGTTGTTGGTGTTGGTGTCCGTACCGGTATCACGCCACTGGGTCATGCCGACGTAGTAGTAGCTGTGGCTGCAGGGGTTCTGGAAGTGCTTGTTGCCCTTGTAGTTCACGGCGTGTGCGTACTTGGCAACATAGTCGGGGTCCAGCTCAGCCAGCATCCAGTCCAGTGCCTCACCAGAGCGGGTGGCGTAGTCCTTGACGATCTTCTGGTTGGCGTGGCCCAGAGCCTTGACCATGTACTCGGTGAAGATGTCCATGGGGTCGTACTTCTCGGCACCCTTGTCCAGGAAGAACTTGGAGTTGTAGGTGGTCAGGTCGCAGGCATAGTTATCGTACTCTTCCCAGGTCTGCACTTCGCAGCAGATGGTGTTCAGGCCCTCTTCTGCGCAGCGCAGGGCGGCGGCAGTACCAGCCTGACCGGCACCGATGACCAGAACTTCGCAGTCCTTGGTGTACTCGACCTTGTCGGCCAGCTGGGGCTCATCGCCCAGCCAGGCGGGCTTGTTGTTCATGAACTGCTCTTCCGGGATGTTCAGGGAATCGACCATGCCGACCATCATGGAGCCCATGATGTCGCCGTTGCCCTTCTGGTTGATGTACTCTTCCGGGGTCTCAGGAGCCTTGGCGTCCGGGTTGGAGCGGCGGTTGGCCTGCGAGTAGCTGGTGGCAAAGATGTCATCCCAGGTGATGGCGGAAGCAGCGGCTGCAGGCTGCTCGGAAGCAGCGGCAGAGCTTGCCACGGAGGAAGCGGCGGCGCTGCTGGCTGCGTTGTTGGAGCAGCCGGACAGTGCGCCTGCAGCGGCAGCGCCCAGAGCGCTGAGAGCCGATGCACGGATGAAGTTTCTGCGCGAGATCTTGTTCATAGTGCGGGAATCCTTTCCATTCTTCTTTTTCTTCCAAAAGCGCCCTGCTTCGTGCAGTTTGACGCTTTTTTGACAATGCTATTATAGTGAAATTTTTGCCAAAAGAGAAATTCAATTTCCGGTTTTCAGTTATGTATTTTTTCTATAAGTTCATTGACCTTCCATTGCAGTTTTGTTACAATGGGGAAAACACCGGAAAGGAGGCGCCCCGCGTGACTGATCGGCAGATCCGCTGTTTTCTGGCTCTTTATGAAACACTGAATTTTTCGGCTGCCGCGCGGCAGCTGTTTCTCACCCAGCCCACCCTGAGTTACCAGATCCGTACACTGGAAGAAGAACTGGGCACCCCGTTGTTCACCCGCACCACCTGCCGGGTGGAGCCCACCGAAGCCGGGCAGCTGTTTGCCGCCTTTGCCCAGAACGTCCGGCAGAGCTATCAGGCGTTCCAGCATGCACTGGCCGCCGGGCCCGCCCGGCGCGAAAAACTGGTACTGCAGGTGCCGCTGACCATGGCGTCGCGGGATCTTGTGTACCACGACCTGCTGCTGGCGCTGAGCCAGGAGCTGCCGGACTGTGACCTTGAGGTGCGCACCGATACCTCCTGTACCTCCCCGGAAGAGGTTCTGCAGAGCGGCGTGGACGCCCTGGTACAGATGCTGCTGGAACCGGTGAGCGACGCCATCGACTGCCTGCCCCTGTTCGACACCAAATGCCATCTGCTGGCAAGCCCCGGCAGCCCGCTGAGTGCCTGCGGCACCCTGACCCCCGACCAGCTGGCCGGGCAGACCATCTGCTTTGAAAGCTGTGACGCCGTATTCGTGTCCATGGTACGGCGCTGCATGGAGGACATTCCCCTGCGGTGGCTCATGGTGCCTGACTTTGAAAAGGAATACGTCCGGATGCTGGCCGGAAAATGCCTGTTCCTGAGCCCGGTGCGGAGCCACGGCTACCCGCCCGAGTGGTTTCACCCGCTGATTTTCCCCTTTCCGCCGGCACCCACCTGCCTGTTCACCCGCAAGGACGACACCCGCCCCTGCCTGCAGGTGCTGCGGCAGCTGACCCTGGCCGAACACCGGCGTGCCGTGGCAGACGGCCGCCTGTGAAGCCCCGCTATATGACCCGCTATATGATATAAAGGAGAACCGACCGATGAATATTACGATTCCATCATCTGCTGGCACGAAACACGCAATGGCGTCACCGGCCTGACAAAGGAGTGCATCGGCTACGAGAACGGTGTGCTGGGCGGCGTGCTCTCAGCCTTGACCAGCTATGCCGCTCCCGGCGACTATGTGTTCAACGGGGAGTGGGTGTGAGCCTGCACACAAAACTCCTCCAGTCATCGTTGCGCGATGCCAGCCCCCTCTATGAGGGGGTCTTTTTTTGTACCAGAAACAAGGCCGCACCACCCCAAGGCTCCCTCCTTGAGGGAGCTGGCAAAGCCGACAGGCTTTGCCTGAGGGAGTTTTTCAGCACATAGAAAAAAACCGGAAGCGCACTGCGGATCGCAGTGCACTTCCGGTTTGCAGAATGAAGGATCGCTTATTTGATCTCGCGCATGGCACCCAGCAGGCCGGGGTAGTCGCCTGCGGCGACTTTGGCCGTGTTCTCCGGGTGTACCACGAACCACTTGTTGCGCTTTTTCAGGATGCCCTTGGGCCCGTCGGGCAGCGCGTCGCCGGTGCCGCGGGGCAGGATCTCCACGCCCGGATTCCGGCTGCGCAGTGCTTCCAGTTCCGTGTTCATGCTCACTGACCCTGCTCGTCCACAGCCTTCAGGCCCTGGGTTTGCTCGATCTCAGCCAGCATATCCACGCGCACCTGATGGCGGCCGCCCTCATACTTGGCGTTCACCCACTCGTCCACGATCATCTTGGCCATCTCCACGCCGATGACGCGGGCACCGAAGGCGATGATGTTGGAGTTGTTGTGCTGCTTGCTCAGGCGAGCAGAATAGGGCTCGCTGCACACGCAGGCACGCACGCCCTTGACCTTGTTGGCGGCCAGGCTGATGCCCACGCCGGTGCCGCAGATCAGCACACCGCCGTCCACTTCGCCGGAGGCGACCATCTTGCCCACCTTGTAGCCGCTGATGGGGTAGTTGAAGCTCTCGGTGCTGTTGGTACCGACGTCGATGACCTCGATGCCCTTGTCCTCCAGATACTTCTTGATCTCTTTCTTCATTTCCACTGCGACGTGGTCGTTGCCAATTGCCAGTTTCATACAGACACACTCCTTATTTTTTAAACAGAGGCACACCGCCGCAGGGTGCAGCGGTACGCCGTTGTTTGCGGATCAGATGTTGGTGCTTGCCATGCGGAAATAGGTGTACGGGCGGCCCTTGATGGACACCGACAGCTGGTGGATGTTCTCCGGGCTGGTGCAGCCGGCAAAGCCGCCGTCACCAATGGCGTGCACATCCGCGCCGGTCTCCTTCATCTTCAGGGCGATCAGACGCACGACGTTGCTCATGCCTTTTCTCCCTTCAGCTCCGGGATGATCTCTGCATACGGACGGCCCTTGCCGAACAGGGCGCTGGTGCCCAGGATGAAGCCGTCGGCACCCATGGCGGACAGCTCCTCGATGACCGCCGGGCTGCAGGAGCCGTCGATCATCAGCTTGAAGCCGTACTTTTCCTTCAGCTCTGCCAGCGCACGCACCTTGTTCTTGGTGAACTGGATGAACTTCTGGCCGGCGAACCCGGGGTTGACGGTCATGACCATGACGTAGTCGCAGAGGTTCAGCATCTCTTCCACGGTGGCCAGGCTGGTGTCCGGGTTGATGGCAATGCCGGCTGCGGCGCCGCGGCTCTTGATGTGCGCCAGCGTCTTGACCACATAGCGCTCACTCTCAGGGTGGATGTACACGATGTCGGCACCGGCATCCAGGAACCAGTCCACCTTCTCGCCAGGGTTCTCGATCATCAGGTGCACGTCCACCGGCTTTTTGGTGTACTTGCGGATGGTCTTGAGGTCCATCAGACCCATGGTGATGTTGGGCACAAAGGTGCCGTCCATGATGTCACAGTGGAAGATGTCCACACCGGCTTTGTCCAGCGCCTTGATTTCCTCGGCCAGGCGGCCGTAGTCCGCGCACATCATACTGGGGCAGAGCAGCTTTTCCATTTTGCAGATCCTTTCCTGTCAGGCAGGTAATCGTTTTCCTCATTCTAAAGATAGCACAGGCCGAAAGCCTTGTCAATAGGTTTTAAAAAAATTATGTAAACGTTTACCCTTTTGCTTGCATTTTCCGTTGATTGCTGTATAATGGATGCAGTAGCCCCTCTTTTTGGGGCGTTTCATTTCCTTTTATAAAAGGAGCAAGTCTGTATGTCTGACACAAGCAATCCTCCGTCCATCCGGGACATTGCCGAGATCGCAGGTGTGAGCGTGGCCACGGTTTCCCGCGTCCTGAACAAAAAGGGCAAATACTCCGCCACCACCGAAAAGCGCGTGCTGGCGGTGGTGAACTCCTGCGGCTACATCTCCAACATGTCGGCCAAGAGCCTGCGGGAGGCCCGCTCCCACACGGTAGGGCTCATCGTGCCCAACGTGACCAACGCTTTTTTCTCGCAGCTGGCCTACTCCATTGAAACAGAGCTGTTCCAGCGCAATTATTCGGTGTTCATCTGCAACAGCGGCACCGACGCCGACAAGGAGCGGGATTATTTCCGCACCCTCATCGGCAAATGCGTGGACGGCATCCTGTGCATCAGCGACCTGAACGAGATCCCGTCGGACATTCTGGACCGGGGCGTGCCCATCGTCTGCATCGACCGCCGCCCCGTGGTGGACCGGGTGGTGCCCTGGGTGGGCAACGATGACCGGGCCGCTGCTTTTAACGCCACCGAGCTGCTGATCCGGAAAGGCTGCCGCCACATCCTGTTCATTTCCAGCCACCACTCCGCCTACACCCGGTTCGACCGCGACAAAGGCTACCGGCAGGCCCTGGAAGCCCACGGCATCCCGGCGGATGAAAATTATAGCATGCGCCGCCCCGGCATCGACCCCACCCCCATCGAAACGGAAGTGATGGTGTACGACTTTGTGCAGAAGGGCCTGCCGCTGGACGGCATCATCGCTTCCAGTGAACCGGCCGCTCTGGGCACCCTGTATGCCCTCAAGCGGGCCGGGCTGCGGGTGCCGCAGGATGTAAAAATTGTTTCCTTCGACAGCACCCTGTATTCCCTGCTCACCGACCCGCCCCTCACTTCCATTGAGCGCAACCCCCAGAGCATCGCACAGAAAAGCTGTGAGCTGATCTTGCAGATGATGCGCGGCGAGCCCCCCGCCGAGACCGAGATCTACATCCCCACCAACCTGGTGGAGCGCGCCTCCACCGACGGCTGATCTCCAAAATCATTTTTCCCCGGGCAGGAACCGCCCCGTGTGCCGTTCCTGCCCGGGTTTTGTTTTACAGATTGGCAAATTCCCGCCGGGATCGCCAGAATGAACAGATTCCGGGACCACCTCATTTCCCGGTATTTTGTTAAAGATTACAAAATGTTATCAAAAACTTTTGAGCAAATGAACCAAATATTTCCGAAAATCTTTGGGTATTCTTTCGCTTACGCCAACTTTGGGAATTGTTTATACTACGAATAGGTTTATAAGGTGCTTGTGAATTCTGCGTCAAGTTTTCACACACCGATGATTTTAAATCTCTACAGGAGGGACAATACCATGAAAAAGATTTCTCGGCGTAATTTCCTGAAGGGCGCTGCCGTTCTGGGCACCGCCGCTGCCATGACCGCTTGCGGCGGCAGCTCTTCTTCTACCTCCACCGCAGCCTCCACCAGTGCTGCAGCGTCCACCGGTGCTGCTTCCGCAGCAGAAGCCAGCGGCAAGCTGGTCATCTACTCGCCCAACTCGGACACCCAGATCGACTGCACCCTGACCAACGGCTTTATGGTCAAGTACCCCAACATCGAGGTGGAGCTGCAGTCCATGGGCACCGGCGACGTGCTGGCCCGTATCGAGGCCGAAAAAGAGAACCCGCAGGCCGATATCGACTGGGGTGCCATCAACTTCAACTTCTACAAGCAGCACCCCGACCTGTGGGAGTCGTATGTTTCGCCCAACGAGGCCAACCTGGACGAGAACTACCGCAACAACACCGACGGCAACGTGACCTACTGTAACCTGTCCGGCAGCGGCTGCTTCATCCTGAACAACACCCTGCTGAAAGAGCTGGGCGTTGAGGTCAAGGGCTACGCCGACCTGCTGCAGCCGGAGCTGAAGGGCAAGATCGCCATGGGCGACCCCACCGCTTCTTCCAGTGCCTTTGCCGAGCTGACCAACATGCTGCTGGATATGGGCGAGGGCGACACCCCGGCCGACCGCTACATGAGCGATGCCGCATGGGATTACATTGCAAAGTTCATTGACAACATCGACGGCATCGTGCTGTCCAGCTCCTCTCAGGTGTACAAGAATGTCATCGCCGGTGAGTATGCCGTGGGCGTTTCCTACGAGGACCCCGTTGTGCAGGCCATCATCGACAACAAGGACAACCCCGACGCCGACCTGTCGCTGGTGTACCCCGAAGAGGGTGCCGTGTGGCTGCCCGCCGGTGTCGCCATCGTGAAGAACGCCCCCAACATGGACAACGCTAAGCTGTTCGTCGACTATGTGCTGAGTGAGGAAGCCCAGACTGCCCTGTCCAAGACCACCATCCGCGGCACCATGACCTCCATCGCACAGGACTGCCCCGAGATGAAGCCCTTTGAGGAGATCAACGTGGTGTACGAGGATCAGGCTGCTGTGGCAGAGCTGCAGACCGAGATGCTGGAGAAGTGGACCAACCTGCTGACCAAGTAAGCATCTCTCCGCTGAAAAACAAAAAGTAAGGACGATCATTATGAGTGTTTGTATTCGCATCAAGGACGCCGTGAAGAAATACGGCGACAATACGATCATCTCGGATCTGTCGTTGAACATCAAAGAAGGCGAGTTCTTCACCCTTCTCGGCCCTTCCGGCTGCGGAAAAACGACACTTCTGCGTATGATCGCAGGCTTCAACAGCATTGAAGGCGGCGACTTCTACTTCAACGACAAGCGCATCAACGACATCGACCCCTCCAAGCGCAACATCGGCATGGTGTTCCAGAACTACGCCATCTTCCCCCACATGACCGTGCGGGACAACGTTGCCTTTGGTCTGAAGAACCGTAAGGAATCCAAGGAGACCATCCAGAAGGAGACCGACGAGTTCATGAAGCTGATGCACATCAGCGAGTATGCCGACCGCATGCCCGACCAGCTGTCCGGCGGTCAGCAGCAGCGCGTGGCACTGGCCCGCGCCCTGGTGATCAAGCCGGATGTGCTGCTGATGGACGAGCCCCTGTCCAACCTGGACGCCAAGCTGCGCGTGGAGATGCGCACCGTCATCAAGGAGATCCAGCACACGGTGGGCATCACCAATGTGTACGTCACCCACGACCAGGAAGAAGCCATGGCCGTTTCGGACCGCATCGCGGTCATAAACAAGGGCGACATCCAGCAGGTGGGCACCCCCAAGGACATCTATCAACGCCCGGCCAACCTGTTCGTTGCCACCTTCATCGGCCGTTCCAATGTGCTGGACGGTGAGCTGCGCATGGAAAACGGCAAGCCCGTGCTGCACTTCCATGCCGGTGCTTCGATCACGCTGGACAATGTGCGTGCCGAGGAGTGCAAAAACCAGCCCGTCAAGATCTCGGTGCGCCCGGAGGAGTTCATTCTGGACGCCTCCATCGACGCTACCGGCCTGAAGGCCACCGTGGACAGCAGCGTGTTCCTGGGTCTGAATACCCACTACTTTGCCCACACCGACGACGGTGACAAGATCGAGATCATTCAGGAATCCCAGATCGACAGCATCATCCCGGATGGCACGGTCGTCCGTCTCGGCGTCAAGACCGAGAAGATCAACGTGTTTGACGCGGAAGGCAAGCAGAACCTGCTGGAAGGTGTCCGCAACGACAACGCCGTTTAACGGGCAGGAGGCAGTACCATGAAAAAGACCAAAAAGCTGGACATGTGGACGGTTTTGTCCTTTGTGATCCTGCTGTGCTATGCGGTGTTTCTGCTGTACCCCATGCTCAACCTGCTGCGCCAGTCCGTGGTGACCATCGACGGTGCTTTCACGCTGGAGTATTTCCAGAAGTTCTTTGGCAAATCCTATTACCTGATCACTCTGTGGAACTCCTTCAAGGTGTCCATTGCTGTCACCATCATCACGCTGATCATCGGCGTGCCGCTGGCATATCTGTACAATATGTATGAGATCAAGGGCAAGGGCCTTTTGCAGATCATCATCATCCTGTGCAGCATGTCCGCCCCCTTCATCGGTGCCTATTCCTGGATCCTGATGCTGGGCAACTCCGGCATCATCCGCAAGGCCATCAAGTCGGTGCTGGGCATCACCCTGCCAAGCATCTACGGCTTCAACGGCATCCTGCTGGTGCTTTCGCTGCAGCTGTTCCCGCTGGTGTTCCTGTACGTTTCAGGTGCCATGAAGAACATCGACAATTCCCTGCTGGAAGCCGCTGAAAGCATGGGCTGCAAGGGCATCAAGCGTTTTCTGACCGTGATCGTGCCGCTGTGCATGCCCACCATCCTGGCCGCCATGCTGCTGGTGTTCATGCGCGCCTTTGCCGACTTCGGCACCCCGCTGCTGATCGGTCAGGGCTACCGCACCTTCCCGGTGGAGATCTACAACGCCTTCTTCTCGGAGACCACCGGCGGCGACTACGGCTTTGCCTGCGCCACCTCGGTGATCGCCATCGTCATCACCACCGTGGTGTTCCTGGTGCAGAAGTGGTCCTCCAATAAGTTCTCCTTCACCATGAACGCCCTGCATCCGGTGGAGCGCAAAAAGGCCCACGGCCTGCTGAATGTGCTCATCCATCTGTTCACCTATCTGGTGGTGGGCATCGCCTTCCTGCCGCAGGTGTACATCTTCTACGAGTCCTTCCGCAAGACCTCCGGCAAGGCCTTTGTGCCCGGTTACTCGCTGGACAGCTACCGCTCCGCCATGAAGGTGGCCGGCAGCGCCATCAAGAATACCTTCGTCATCGGCATTTCCGCACTGGTGCTCATCATCCTGCTGGCTGTGCTGGTGGCCTACCTGGTCATCCGCCGCAAGAACACCGTGAACAACGTGATCGACGTGATCAGCATGCTGCCCTACATCATTCCCGGCAGCGTGGTGGGCATTGCCCTGATCATGGCCTTCAACCGCAAGCCGCTGATCCTGACCGGTACCATGATCATCATGGTCATCGCACTGGTGATCCGCCGCCTGCCCTACACGATCCGCAGTTCGGTGGCCACCCTGCAGCAGATCCCCATCACGGTGGAGGAAGCCGCCATCTCGCTGGGTTCCTCCAAGGCCAAGACCTTCTTCCAGATCACGGTGCCCATGATGGCAAACGGCATCATTTCCGGTGCCATCCTGAGCTGGGTGACCATCATCACCGAGCTGTCCACCGCCATCTGCCTGTACACCGTGCGCACCCAGACTTTGACGCTGGCCATTTACACCTATGTGTCCCGCGGCAACGACGGCATCGCCGCAGCACTGGCCACCATCCTGTCGCTGACAACGGTGGTCTCGCTGCTGCTCTTCATGACGCTGTCCAAGTCCAAGGACGTCACCCTGTAACAGCTCCAACCGCAAACAAAAAGCTCCGTTCCCCGCAAAGGGAACGGAGCTTTTTTCGGTTCCGGATCAGGCAAAGACCGCCACGATCACCTGCATGGCCACTCCCACAAAGGCACCGGCGGCCCAAGTGAGGCCGGTGATGAACAGGTTCTGCTTCCAGGAAGGGTTGGTGCGCCACAGCACGGCCAGGCCTACACCGGCACCGGTGCACAGACCGGCCACCAGGCTGGAAAAGCGCAGGGCACCCTCCACATACAGCTGGGTGAGCAACACGCTGGCGGCGCAGTTGGGGATCAGGCCCACCAGGGCCGCCACCACCGGCTGGAAGAAGCCCATCTGACCCAGCAGGTCGGCAAACACATCCTCGCCCACGCCTTCCACGATGAGGCCGAACACCAGACTGAATGCAAAGATGAACACGAAGATCTCCAGCGTGTGGCGCAGAGCCGCCTGCCAGATGGGGCGCTCGTTGCCTTCTTCATCGTTGTGCTCCTCGTGGCAGTCCACCTCGTCGGCATGGCCGGTGTAGCCGCCCCGCAGCCCCTTGGGCAGGATGCCGCGCAGCACAAAGTCCAGCACGAAACCAACGATGACAGCGTACACCACCTTGATGACCATCAGCACGACCAGCTTGTCCCAGTAGGCCGGCATGGACACCAGCAGCGGGATGGCTTCATCGCTGGTGGCCAGATACACGGCCATCAGGGTGCCCAGCGTAATGACGCGGGACGCATAGAAGTTGGACGCAATGGCCGAGAAGCCGCACTGCGGCACACAGCCCAGCAGGGCACCGGGCACTGCGCCCCAGCGCCCGCCGCCGGCCAGCAGCGCTTCGATGCGCTCGCCGTGGCGGTGCTCGATGTATTCGATCAGCAGATAGGCCAGAAACAGAAAGGGCAGCATCTTGGCGGTGTCCACCAGAGATTCGCCCAGAACATCCAGAAACAGTTCCATAAATATTGCTCCCAAAAACCACAGCGAGTTTCTTCATTTTAGTAAATTGCAATCAGTTTGCATTTTCGTGCAGGGATGATTATACACGATATCCTGCCCGATTGCAAGCCCAATTTGCAAAAAGATTGCATTTTTAGAAAAATTGCTCCGGAACGTCTGTTTTCTGTTTCTGTGCAGCTGCAAAAAAACGCCGCCCGGCTGCCGGAATGCCCGGCCGCAGAGCGGCATCTGTGTTTTTGATCAGAGAAATTACAGCATCTTCACGGCCAAGGCCTCGGTGGTGCGCTCCTGGGCTTCGGTGGTGCGCTGCTTGTCGTCCAGCAAAAACCGCAGCACCAGCACCTCTGCCACATACAGCACCGCCACCTTGATGGGGATGCTGCCGGAATCCAGGGGGCTTTCCTGGGCACCGCACAGCAGCACGATATCGGCCAGCTTGGCACCGGGAGAATCCTCGTAATGGGTGATGAGGATCACTTTAGCCCCGGTCTCCTTTACCACACGCAGGGTCTCCATCATATCCCGGGTGGCACCGGAGTAGGAAACGAACAAGACCACGTCCTGGGGGGTCATAAGGCTGGCCGCCATGATCTGCATGTGGCTGTCCCCGGTGGCACGGAACTTATTGGTGACACAGGCAAACCGGGCGCAGATCTCGTCTGCCACCACCATGCTGCCGCCCTGACCCATGCAGTACACCTGCTTTGCCTGCCGCAGCAGTGCCACTGCCTGGTCCACTGCCTCCGGCGACAGGGCGTTCTGGGTGCCGTTGATGGCGGTCATAAAAAGAGCCGATGCGTGCTCGCAGAGGGTGGTGGTGTCGGCATCCGGGCTGGGTGCCTGCTGATTTACCAGTACCCCGGTGGCGTTGGCCTGTGCCAATGCAATGCGCATTTCATGGTAACCTTCAAACCCCAGCGCCCGGCAGAACCGGAACACCGTAGCCTCTGCCACCTTGCATTCCCTTGCCAGGGATGAGATGGACAGATACTGTGCCTCTGCTGCGTGCTGCACCAGATAGTCGGCCACCATGTGACCCGATTTTGTCAGGTCATTCTGGTGCTGCTGCAGCAGCTCCCAAAAATTTGTAGACATTCTCCTTCTCCTAACCCGGCCCCCGGGCAAAGCCGGTGCCGCTGCTGTTCTTTTACCTTCCTATTAAAAGTATAAGAAAAAAACGCAGGCTCCGCAAGGGGCGCATTGCCCACATTTTTGGTCTGGTTTCTGTGCAGACGGCACAGAAAGTGAGGAAAAACGGCCCATTTTCTGAAAATCTCTTTCTTTTTCAGATTTTCAGGCCGAAAAGTCTTTTCATTCATTTTTCCAATTTTGTACCGTTTTGTAACTTTTTAACGAGTAGTTTTCACTTTTCTTTTGTGTTTTTTCTGATATCCCACAATCTTGTACAACCTGCACAGTTCCAAAATGAAAAATTTATGAAAAGGAAGTATGGACAGAATGAAAATATTTTTCTATAATGGAACCATCAAAGGCAGCCGCCCGCACAAGCCGCTGCCACAACGTGAATTGATGAGAGCAAGGAGAAACCATCATGAAAAACTGCATTTCCCGCCGTTCGTTCCTGAAGGCTGCCGGTATCCTGGGCGCTGCCGGTGCACTGGCCGCCTGCGGCGGTTCTTCTTCCAGCACTGCTCCCGCCTCCAGCGCAGCCAGCTCTGCTGCCGCTTCCGGCACCGCCAGCTCCGGTGCAAGCATCAAGCTGTGGACCTACCCCATCGGCGGCTGGGGCAACGACGACACCGTCCAGAACCTGATCTCCAGCTTCAACGCCAAGTACCCCGACATCAAGGTCACTGTGGAGTACCTGGATTACACCAACGGCGACGATCAGGTGAACACCGCCATCGAGGGCGGCAGCGCACCGGACCTGGTCATGGAAGGCCCCGAGCGTCTGGTTGCCAACTGGGGTGCCAAGGGCGTGATGGCTCCCCTGAACGACCTGTGGACCGACGATGCCAAGAAGGACATCTACGAGTCTGTGGAGTCTGCCTGCCGCAACGACAAGGGCGACTACTACGAGTACCCCCTGTGCATGACCGCACACTGCATGGCCGTGAACATGACCAAGGTCAAGGAAG
>OLZW01001162.1_pt1 | contig 20547 bp, 20 predicted proteins | sample 1674281 | NCBI WGS metagenome assembly OLZW01 (sample SAMEA103958157, study PRJEB25191) | human gut metagenome | biome: human-associated habitat [ENVO:00009003]; feature: intestine environment [ENVO:2100002]; material: feces | place: Germany | collected 2013/2015
GTGTGATCGGCGCCGCTACAGCCTACGCATTGTCGCGCTACGAGAACAAAGTCGTCATTCTGGAGGCAGAAAACGACGTGGCCGACTGCACCACCAAGGCCAACAGCGCCATTCTGCACGCAGGCTACGACCCCGCTCCCGGCACCAAGATGGCACGGCTGAACGTGCGCGGTGTGGAGCTGGCCAAGGAGATCTGCGCAAAGCTGGATGTTCCCTACAAGCAGTGCGGCTCCCTCGTGCTGGCTCTGTCCGAGAGCGAGCTGCCCCACCTGCAGCACCTGTACGAGAACGGCACGGCCAACGGCGTGCCCGATATGAAAATTTTGACCAAGGAAGAAACGCTGGCCATGGAGCCCAACCTCTCCGAGAATGTCTGCGGTGCCCTGTGGGCCCCCAGCGCCGCCATCGTCAGCCCCTGGGAGTACGCCCTGGCCATGACCGAAGTGGCTGTGCGCAACGGCGTGGAGCTGCGCCGCAGCTGCCGCGTGGAAGACGCTGAGGCCATGGCCGACGGCGGCTACCGCCTGACCACCACCCAGGGCACTGTGGAAGCCCGCTACGTCATCAATGCCGCCGGTATCTGGGCCGAGAAAGTCCACTGCATGGTGGAGCCCGCCAGCTTCCACATCACTCCCACCCGTGGTGAGTACTACCTGCTGGACAAGAGCGAGGGCACCCGTGTGAACCACGTCATCTTCCAGTGCCCCAACGAGCTGGGCAAGGGCGTGCTGGTCTCCCCCACCGTCCACGGCAACCTGATCGTGGGCCCGGATGCAGTGCCCGTCCATGGCGATGACACCTCCTGCACCAGCAAGGGGCTGGAGTTCGTCAAGGCCACGGCCCAGCGCAGCGTGCCCAGCATCAACTTTGGCGAGTCCATCCGCAACTTTGCAGGCGTCCGCGCCAATGTGGACACCGGGGATTTCGTCATCGGCGAGGCGGAAGGTGCACCCGGCTTCATCGACCTGGCCGGTATGAAATCGCCGGGCCTGTCCAGCGCACCGGCCGTTGCCAAAGAGGTGGTCCGCATTCTGGAAGGCCACGGGGATCTGCCTGCGGTCAAAACGGATTACCGGGACGGCCGCACCCGGGTGCGGTTCAAGGAGCTGCCGCCGGAAGAAAAGGCAAAGCTCATTGCCCGGAACCCCGCCTACGGCCGGGTGATCTGCCGCTGCGAGACCATCACCGAGGGCGAGATCCTGGACGCCCTGCACACCGAGATCCCGGCCACCACCATCGACGGCGTCAAGCGCCGCTGCAACGCCGGGATGGGCCGCTGTCAGGGCGGCTTCTGCGGGCCCCGGGTGCTGGAGCTCATCAGCCGGACGCGGGGCATCGACCCGCTGGACGTCCTGCAGGACAAGGCAGGCAGCAACGTCTTACTGTGCGAAACCAAGCAGGAGGGAACCAACCATGATTGATCTGGTCATCGTCGGCGGCGGCCCTGCAGGCCTTGCCGCAGCCTACAGCGCATGGCAGCACGGCCTGCGCGATATTCTGATTTTGGAGCGTGACAACGAGCTGGGCGGCATCCTGAACCAGTGCATCCACAACGGCTTCGGGCTGCACCGTTTCGGCGAGCAGCTCACCGGCCCGGAGTACGCCGGGCGCTACATTGAAATGCTGCGCTCCACCGGCGTCCGGGTGGAGCTGGGCACCATGGTGCTGGAGGTCACGCCGGATAAAAAGATCCACTGTGTCAGCAAGGAGAAGGGCTACCAGATCCTCGAAGCAAAAAGCGTCATCCTCTGCATGGGCTGCCGGGAGCGCACCCGCGGGGCCATCGGCATCCCGGGCACCCGCCCGGCCGGCATCTACACCGCCGGTGCCGCCCAGCGCTATGTCAACATGGAGGGCTATCTGGTAGGCAAACGGGTGCTCATTCTGGGCAGCGGCGACATCGGCCTGATCATGGCCCGGCGGATGACGCTGGAAGGGGCCAAGGTGCTGGCCTGCGTGGAGGTCATGCCCTATTCCGGCGGCCTGACCCGCAACATTGTGCAGTGCCTGCAGGATTTTGACATCCCGCTGTACCTGTCCCACACCATCGTGGACATTCAGGGCGATACCCGGGTGGAAAAGGCCATTGTGGCCAAGGTGGACGAGAACCGCCGCCCCATTCCGGGCACCGAGATGGAGTTTGACGTGGACACCATCCTGCTCAGTGTGGGTCTGATCCCGGAAAACGAGCTGACCCGGCAGGCCGGCATCCCGATGGACCCCCACACCAAGGGAGCCGTGGTCTACGAGAACATGGAGACCGGCATTCCCGGCGTGTTTGCCTGCGGCAACGTGGTGCATGTGCACGATCTGGTGGACTTTGTTTCCGGCGAGAGCGACCGGGCCGGAGCCGCAGCCGCCGCCTATGTGCTCCACGGTGAGACCCCGGACGCGGCCGTGCTGGACCTTGTCCCGGGCAATGGCGTGGGCTATACCGTCCCCCAGCGGGTGCGCCCGGCGGACGTGGACAAGGGCGTGGAGATCTCGTTCCGGGTGCGGCAGAATTACGGCCCCAGCCAGATCACCATCACCTGCGGGGAGAAGCAGCTGGCCCGGTTCAAGCGCCAGCGGATGGCACCCGGCGAGATGGAGCACATCACCCTGCCCGGGGTCCTGCTGGCAAAGGCCGACGGCCCGCTGACCGTTGCAGTAGAGGAGGTCGTAGCAAAATGAACAAAAAGCGTGAGATCATTTGTATCTGCTGCCCCCGTGGCTGCCACTTGCAGGTGGACCCGGAAAACGATTATAATGTAACCGGCAATGCCTGCCCCAACGGTGCCGCCTATGGCAAGGAAGAACTGACCCACCCCACCCGTATCCTGACCAGTACGGTGCGGGCCGAGGGCGGGCGCTATCCGCGCTGCCCGGTCAAGACCGCGCAGGCGGTGCCCAAAGAAAAGATCGTGCAGGTCATGGCTGCGCTGGACGGCGTCACGCTGCACACACCCATCCGCACCGGGCAGGTCGTGCTGACCGACGTCTGCGGCACCGGTGTGGATGTCGTAGCCACACGGGACCTGTAAAACCGCCCCTGAGCGAAACGGAGGTCGTTGAACCATGTCGACAAAGTATGTTCTTGCACTGGACCAGGGAACCACCAGCAGCCGCGCCATCCTGTTTGACAACGAGCAGAACATCATCGCGGTGCAGCAGCGGGAGTTTGAGCAGATCTACCCGCAGCAGGGCTGGGTGGAGCACAACCCCATGGAGATCTGGTCCACCCAGTACGGGGTCATGAACGAGGTGGTGGCCCAGAGCGGCGTGGATGTCCATGACATTGCCGCCATCGGCATCACCAACCAGCGCGAGACCACCATCCTGTGGGAAAAGGCCACCGGCCGCCCCATCTACAATGCCATCGTCTGGCAGTGCCGCCGCACCGCCCCGCTGGTGGACGAGCTGGTGCAGCAGCCCGGCATGACGGAATACATCCGCGAGAATACCGGCCTGATGCCGGATGCCTATTTTTCCGCCACAAAGATCAAGTGGATCCTGGATAACGTGCCCGGCGCGCGGGAGCGGGCCGAGGCGGGCGAGATCCTGTTCGGCACCGTGGACACCTGGCTGGTGTGGAAGCTCACCGGCGGCAAGGTGCATGTGACCGACCGCACCAACGCCAGCCGCACCATGCTCTACAACATCCGCACCCTGGACTGGGACGACACCCTGCTCAAAGCGCTGGACATCCCCCGCTGCATCCTGCCCCGCGTGGCGGATTCCAGCGAGGTCTACGGCACCACCGACCTGTGCGGGGTGCAGGTGCCGGTGGCCGGCATTGCCGGGGACCAGCAGGCTGCACTGTTCGGGCAGGGGTGCTTTGCCAAGGGTGAGGCCAAGAACACCTACGGCACCGGCTGCTTCTTGCTGATGAACACCGGTGACACCATCTGCCGCAGCCAGAACGGCCTGATCTCCACCATCGGCATCAGCCTGAACGGCAAGGTGGAGTATGCTCTGGAGGGCAGTGTCTTTGTGGGCGGTGCCGTCATCCAGTGGGTGCGCGACGGCCTGCGGATGATCCAGGAGAGCCGCGACGCCGAATACTATGCCCAGAAGGTGCCGGACAACGGCGGCATCTACATCGTGCCCGCCTTCACCGGTCTCGGTGCGCCCTATTGGGATATGTACGCCCGCGGTGCCATTGTAGGCATCACCCGCGGCACCACCCAGAACCACATCATCCGGGCGGCGGAGGAGTCCATCGCCTACCAGAGCGCCGACCTTGTGGCCGCCATGGAAAAGGACACCGGTGTGCCCATCACCTCCCTGAAGGTGGACGGCGGTGCTTCCCGCGACCAGTTCCTGATGCAGTTCCAGGCCGACATCCTGAACAAGGACGTCCTGCGCCCGGCCATCCGGGAGACCACGGCCCTGGGCGCTGCCTATCTGGCCGGCCTTGCCACCGGCGTGTGGAAGGACCGGGACGAGATCCGCAGCCTGTGGCACTGCAACATGACCTTTACCCCCGCTATGCCGGAGGCCGAGCGCGCACGGCTGCTGTCCGGCTGGCACAAGGCCGTGGGCCGCAGCAGTGACTGGGCAGAGCATGAAAAGACTTTGTCTGGATTTTGACTGCTTCCAACAAAAAATCACGAATTTGTGAATTGTCTGTTGACAAACCGTTGAGAAATGGTATACTGAAAGCATCCCAAGAGAATTGAGATGGGGATGCACTGTGCCACACGACCGCAGTGCGTCCCCATTTTTTTGTTCCCATCGCACCCCTTGTCCGCCCGTTCACATCTGTTCCGGGGGCTGGTTCTGGAAGTGCAGCCGCCGGGCATGTCTCTGAAAAAAGAAGGAGGATCCCCATGAAAAGCACCGCAAAGGCCACCGAAAAGCGTTCGCGCACGGTCGTTGTGCTGGCGATCGCTGTGGCGTTGATGCTGCTGGGCAGCATTTTTGCCCAGATGTTCAACACCTCATTCTACAAGGTCAAGGTCTCCCGCATTTCCTTTGATACCGACTCCGGCACCCTTTCGGGCCTGTTGTACATGCCCAAGGGCGTGGACGCCTCCAACCCGCACCCCACCATCGTGACCACCCACGGCTACCTGAACAGTGCCGAGATGCAGGACGAGACCGCCATCGAGATGTCCCGCCGCGGCTATGTCGTGCTGGCACTGGATATGTATGACCACGGCCATTCCCACGGGAACGCCGACAATACCGGAGGCTTCTTCAACTTCTGGCCCACTTCGCTGTGGGATGCCGCACAGTACATGTACAGCCAGGACTACGTTGCCAAGGATGCACAGGGCAACGGTCAGATCGCGGTCAGCGGCCACTCCATGGGCGGCTTCTCCTCCGAGATGGCCATCTATCTGGATGAGCAGAACTACGCTGCCGCCGGTTACCGCATCATCAAGGCCGGTTTGAGCATGGGTGCCGATTACTCCTGGACCTCCTACCTGAGCCTGGACGAGGAGGCTGCAGTTGCCACCTTCGGCGGACGCACCATCGGCAAGATCTGCGGCCAGTACGACGAGTTCTTCTTTGCGGCCGACGAGCCTCCCACGAAGAGCGGCACCGTCTACCACAAGGACTATGTTGCCACCACCGCTGGCAAGACCCTGCTGGAGCAGGAAGCTCCGCAGGCTGACACCTGGTACACCGGCTCGGATGGCGGCCAGCGCATCATTTACCAGCCGCGTGAGATCCACCCCTGGAACCACTTCTCCAAGGCTTCCACCAAGGATGCCATCGAGTTCTACGCCACTGCATTTGCCGACCAGTCCGATCTGGTGCAGAACATTGCTTCCACCAGCCAGATCTGGTACTGGAAAGAAGTCTTTGAGCTGGTCGCTCTGGTGGGCTTCCTGCTCATGCTGGCACCTCTTGCCCTGCTGCTGATGAAGCTGCCCTTCCTGTCCAATGCAAAGCAGGCCGTCGCAGCACCCACCCCGGCCGTCGGCACCCTGTCCGGCAAGCTTGGCACGATCAGCCTGTTCGTGGTGGGTATGCTGATCCCGGCCATCATCTTCCCCGCCGTATACGACGGCAGTCTGACCGCAGAGCCCATCCGCTGGATGCGCTACGCCAGTGACATTGCCCTGCTCCTGTCGGTGGTGGGCATCGTTTTGGCAGCCCGCAGCACCGAGGACGACCGCAAGACCTGGCTGTCCGGCTCGGTGTGCGTCCTGATCGCTTCCATCGTCCTGCGTGTGCTGGTGACCAAGAACATCTTCGAGACCAATGCCACCTGGCAGGGCCCCACCGTCAACAGCATCGTGACCTGGGCTCTCATCTGCGCCTGCATCTCCATCGTGACCATGGTCTGCGTCTACCTGTTCGGCGGCCGCAAGCAGAAGGGTATCACGCTGGAACAGTACGGCATTGCCGCAAAGCCGGTGTCTGTGGCTGCAGCCTTCTGCGTGGCACTGCTGGTGTGCGTGATCGCCTACGCCTGCCTGTTTGCCGTGGATGCCATCTTCAAGACCGACTTCCGCATCTGGACCTTCGCCTTCAAGACCTTTGAAGCCAGCGCCATCCCGGCGGCGGTCAAGTATATGCCGTTCTTCTTTGTGTACTACTTTGTCAGCGGTGCCGCCGCCATCTCCAACACCAGCAGCGAAAAGCTGCAGGGCGGCTGGGGCTACCTGCTGGCTGCTCTGACCAACATGGGCGGCATCCTCCTCTGGCTGGTGCTGCAGTACGGCACCCTGTTCCGTACCGGCGTTGCCTTCTACCCGGGACAGGCCCTTGGCGGCATCCTGCTGTTTGCGCTGGTGCCCTCGCTGGCCATTGCATCCTGCCTGGCCAAGTACCTGTACAAAAAGACCGGCAGCGTGTACGTTGCGGCCTTCCTGAATACCATCCTGATGACCATGATGACCGTGGCTAACACCGCGATCTATTTCCAGGCATAAGCACAACCGCAGACTGGGGCTGCACTTTACAGTGCGGCCCCTTTGTGCGATAATGAGAACCATCTGAGAGAAAAGGAGTCCTGCCCGATGCATCCACTTGCTGAAACTCTGCTGGACGAGCCGGTGATCGCAGCCGTCAAGACGGATGACGCTCTGACGGCCGCCCTGGCCTCGCCCTGCAGCACGGTCTTTCTGCTGGCGAGCACCCTGCTCAATGTGGGGGAGCTGGTCCGGCGCATCCACGCGGCCGGAAAGCTGGCCGTCGTGCACATCGACCTTGTGGACGGCCTTTCGGCGCGGGAAGTTGCCGTGAATTCCCTCATTGCGCTGTGCCACCCGGATGGTATCATTTCCACCCACCCGTCCCTGATCCGGCGGGCGCGCCATCAGGGCCTGCTGACCATCCAGCGGGCGTTCATCCTGGACTCCCTTTCCCTGAACAACCTTTCCGGCCAGCTGGAACAAGGCAAGCCGGACTTTGTGGAGATCCTGCCCGGCATCATGCCCCGGGTCATCACCGAGATCAGTACCCGCACCCGGGTGCCGGTGATCGCGGGCGGTCTGCTGCGGGACAAGGCCGACGTCATGGCCGCCATGCGGGCCGGTGCCTCGGCGGTGTCCACCTCTGCCCCGGAGCTGTGGGACATCTGAACCCCGGAAAACACAAAAATGCCTGACCGCTGTCGTTGGCGGTCAGGCATTTTTTATGGAAAGCAGCAGCGTTACGGGTGGCTCTTCTTGACAAGATCTTTGGTGTACAGGGCGCGGGTGGCGTTGAGCACGGCAATGACCATGACGCCCACGTCGGCAAAGATGGCTGTCCACATGCTGGCCATACCGATGGCACCCAGCAGCAGGCAGGCAAACTTGACCGCCAGCGCGAACACGATGTTCTCGTACACGATGCGCAGGGTGCGGCGGGCGATGCGCATAGCCAGTGCGATCTTGGCCGGGTCATCGTCCATCAGCACCACGTCGGCGGCTTCAATGGCGGCGTCGGAGCCCAGGGCACCCATGGCGATGCCCACATCGGCGCGGGACAGCACCGGGGCGTCGTTGATGCCGTCGCCCACAAAGGCCAGATTCTCCTTGGACTTCTTGGCGGCGATGAGTGTTTCGATCTGGTCCACCTTGTCGCCGGGCAGCAGACCGGCGTGGTATTCGTCCAGACCCAGCTGGGCAGAAACGGCCTTGGCCACCGGCTCGGCGTCGCCGGTGAGCATGACGGTCTTGCGCACTCCGGCGGCCTTCAGGGCCCGGATGGCCTCGGCACTGTGGGGTTTGACCACGTCGGCGATGAGCAGGTAACCGGCGTATCTGCCGTCGATGGCAATGTGCACGACGGTGCCGGTCTCGCTCACGGCGGGGGCAGAAAGACCCAGCTTTTCCATCAGACGGGCGTTGCCGGCGGCAACGGCCTTACCGTCCACTTTGGCGGTCACGCCGTGGCCGCCAAGCTCCTCCACGTCGGTGACGCGGGAGGTGTCGATCTCCTTGCCGTAGGCGGCCTTGATGCTCAGGGAGATGGGGTGCTTGGACCAGCTCTCGGCCAGGGCAGCGGCCTCCACCAGCTGCTCCTCGCTGACGCCGTCGGCCGGGTGGACGCCGGTGACCTTGAAGGTGCCCTGGGTCAGGGTGCCGGTCTTATCAAACACCACGATGCCGGTGCGGGCCAGCTCCTCCAGATAGGTGGAGCCCTTGACCAGGATACCGCAGGCGGAAGCACCGCCGATGCCGCCGAAGAAGCTCAGCGGAATGCTGATGACCAGTGCGCAGGGGCAGCTGATGACCAGGAAGGTCAAAGCGCGGTAGATCCAGTCCCCAAAGCGGGCAGGCTGGCCCATCAGCAGCAGCACGATGGGCGGCAGGAAGGCCAGCGCCAGCGCACCGTAGCAGACAGCCGGGGTGTATACCCGGGCAAAGCGGGTGATGAAGTTTTCGGCGCGGGCCTTCTTCATACTGGAATTTTCCACCAGATCGAGAATTTTCGAGACGGTGGACTCGCCGAATTCCTTGGTAGTCCTGACTCTCAGCAGGCCGGTCATGTTCACGCAGCCGCTGATGACCTCGTCTCCGGTCTGGACGTCGCGGGGCAGGCTCTCACCGGTCAGGGCGGCGGTGTTCAGGGCGGAGGTGCCCTCTACGATCACACCGTCAATGGGCACCCGCTCGCCGGGCTGCACCACGATCACGGTGCCGACCTCCACGTCATCGGGGTCCACCTGCTCCAGCTTGCCGTCCTCGTCCTCCACGTTGGCGTAGTCTGGGCGGATGTCCATCAGGCTGGAAATGCTCTGGCGGCTCTTGCCCACGGCCACGCTCTGGAACAGCTCGCCGATCTGGTAAAAGAGGATAACGGCGCAGCCTTCCACATAGTCGCCCAGGGCAAAGGCACCCACGGTAGCCACCGCCATCAGGAAGCACTCGTCAAAGGGCTGGCGGTTCTTGACGCCCTTGATGGCCTTGCGCAGCACGTCCTTGCCCACCACAAGGTACGGGATGAGGTAGAGCAGCAGCTCCACCGGGGTGGGAAGTGCCGGCAGCACACGGAGCAGCAGCTTGAGCAGGATCACAAGGGCCAGCGCGATCAGGATCTGCTGCAGGCTCTTTTTTTGCTTTTTGGTCATACAAAACGCTCCTTTTGTCGGATTGCGGCGGTTCTGAGAAAAAACGGGAAAACGCAGTGGAATTCAACAGGTTTTCCCCACAAAAATGGATTTTCCACCCTTTCCCCCGTGTTTTCCACGGGTTTTTCCCGCAGAAAACTTGCTTTTCCACGTTCCTTTTTGGAGTTTTCCGCGAAGGGTGTTGAAAAGTGCGTGGAAAGTGTTGAAAACTGCCCGTTTTTTCCACGAAAAAGAGGAGTTTTCCGCTGCCCGGCGGCAGAGGAAAGAAAAGCTCTCCCACAGGGGGAGAGCTGCCGCCCAGCAGCGATGCCGGGAACCGGACCGGAAGAGGTCAGATGTCAAAGATCTCGCAGTCGTCCTCCACCTTCTTGCAGGCGGACAGCACATTCTCCATGGTGGCGTGGGGGTCGGCACCCTCGGCAAACTCCACCTTCATCTTCTGGGTCATGAAGCTGACAGTCGCCTTTTCCACACCGGCAACGGTGTTGGCAGCGTCCTCCATCTTCTGGGCGCAGTTTGCGCAGTCCACTTCGATCTTGTAGGTCTTTTTCATCGTAGATACCAGCCTTTCTGTTTTTGTGCGGGCCGCAGCCCGGAAAATCATTCTTCGATATGGTCCATCCCCAGAGAGAGGATGCTGCGCACATGGTCGTCGTCCAGTGCGTAGTACACGGTCTTGCCCTCCCGCCGGAAGCGTACCAGCTTGGAATCCTTGAGCACCCGCAGCTGGTGGCTCACGGCCGACTGGCTCAGCTGCACGGCGTTGGCAATGTCCTGCACGCACAGCTCATTGTCGTGCAGGGCGTACAGGATCTTGATGCGGGTGGAGTCGCCGAACACCCGGAACAGGTCGGCCAGCTCGTACAGCACTTCGTCATCCGGCATGTCCAGCTCTTCCGGCTGCACGAGGGGTTCGTTCTGCTGTGCCATGGAAGCATCTCCTTTCGGGATGGAATCACATGAACGTCTGTTCATGTGTTCATGATACCACGGGTACAATACCCTGTCAAGGGGGTTGCACAAGAATTTCTGCATCTGCCCTAAATTGCTGAAAAAACACCTGAAAACGCAAAAAAGATGCAGATTAGACGGGCAAAAAAACAAAAGGCCTGCCACACCTCTTTCGTGCAGCAGGCCTTGCAGGATATCTGCCAGGGGTCAGATCTTTTTCCGTTTTCCCACCACCCAGGGGGCATACATCAGCGCAAGAGCCAGGGCGATGGCGGGCAGAAAGCCCAGGATGTAGAATTTTTCACCGAACCACGCGGTGAAGGTGCTGGTGATGACGTTGCCATAGGGGTTATTCAAAAAGTAAAAGTTGGTGTGCAGGGGCTTATTCAGGAAATAGATGGGCAGGGCCGAGCCGAACAAAAAGGCCAGCACCTGCGGCACCCGGCGCACGCTGGGGCGGTATCCGCCCGCCACCAGCAGCACAGGGTAGAGCACCAGCAGGGCGTGGATGCTGACCGAGTGCAGGTTGATGAGGGTGAACCACCCGGGCACATCCCGCCAGCTGGGGCACAGCAGAGCCAGTGCCGCGCCGGGGATGCACAGGGCGTACAGCTCCTCCTTGCACCAGCTGCGGTCGGTGAGGGTGTTGTACAGGCAGACGAACACGTTGATGCTGCACAGGTGCAGCGGCAGATAGCTCCAGTTCCACTGGCCGGTGCAGGCCATGCCCAGCAGCAGGGCGGCTTCGTCCACCAGCAGGGCCGCCGTGACCCCCACCAGGATGTGCCGCCGGGTGCGCGGCGTGCTGCGGCGGTACCACCACACCATGCACAGAAGGAACAAAGCCGACAGCGCCAGCTCTATGAGATGGACAGTGCCGAACAGCGGGTAGCACTCATAGCCCGCACCGTATTCGGCGGCGGTGATGTCGTAGGATTTCCAGAAGTCAGACATGGAACGTCCCCTCCCTTTTTGACCCTATCATAGCACAGCGGGCAGGAAGCAGAAAAGGTATTTTTTACAAAATGCGCCAAAGTGGGTGCATTCTTTGCCAAGCTGTGGTATCTTATAAAACGTATAGAATCGAGATCTGCGTACAGACGCACAGGAGGGAATTTTTTATGACACTGGAAACCGGTATCCGCGGCGAGCAGAGCGTGCCCGTCACTGCTGAAAACACCGCAAAAACCATGGGCAGCGGCACGCTGGACGTGTTTGCCACCCCGGCCCTGGTGGCCCTGGCCGAAAAGACCTGTTGGATGAGCGTGGCCCCGGCTCTGGCCGAGGGCGACGGCACCGTAGGCACAAAGCTGGAACTGGAGCACACTGCTCCCACCCCCGTGGGCATGACTGTGACCTGCGAGAGCGAGCTGGTGGCTGTGGAAGGCCGCAAGCTCACCTTCAAAGTGAGCCTGCACGACGAAAAAGGCCCGGTGGGCGGCGGCACCCACGAGCGCTTTGTGATCCACAACGACAAGTTTGCGGCCAAGGCGGAGGCAAAGAAGAACTGAAAAAGGCTTCCCCCAAGGGGGAAGGCTAAGGCTCCCTCTTTGACGGAGGGAGTTCTTCCGGCTCCAGCCGCAGCGGCGGCGGGTCCTCGGCCAGCAGCTGCTGTTCGGCGTGGGCCTGTGCGTCCTGCAGCAGCTGTACGGCCTGCACGCTGGCGCGGAACAGCTCAAAATACATCGCTTTGTAATCCGGCACGGCCCCACTCCCCTTTTGCATTCCGTGGGGATAGTCTGCCCCGCAGCACGGGGCCTGATACGCTGCCGGAACGAATCGCCTGAAACGAAAAGGAATCATTATGAAAAACAAGAATCTGTCCTGGGCGGCGGCACTGTTCGTGTTTGCTCTGCTGCTGTGGTGCACGGCAGCCACTCCCGGCAAGATCGCCGACCCGTCTACCTACACCTGTGCGGTGTACAGCACCTTCTTCTCGCTGCTGCCGCCGGTCATTGCCATTGTGCTGGCCCTGAACACCAAGGAGGTGTACACCTCCCTGCTGGTGGGCATCGCCTCGGGCGCACTGCTGTATGCCAACGGAAACCTGGAACTGGCCCTGAATACCCTCTTCTTCCACGAAGAGGGCGGCATGATCGCCAAACTGTCCGACAGCAGCAATGTGGGCATCCTGGTGTTCCTGGTCATGCTGGGCATCCTGGTGGCCCTGATGAACAAGGCTGGCGGCTCGGCCGCCTTTGGCCGCTGGGCATCGAAGCACATCCACTCCCGGGCGGGCGCACAGTTTGCCACCCTGCTGCTGGGTGTGATGATCTTTGTGGACGACTATTTCAACTGCCTGACCGTGGGTTCGGTCATGCGCCCGGTCACCGACCGGCAGAAGGTGTCCCGCGCCAAGCTGGCCTACCTCATCGACGCCACGGCGGCCCCCATCTGCATCATTGCGCCGGTGTCCAGCTGGGCGGCGGCGGTCACCTCCAGCGTGCCGGAGGGGTCTGGCATCAACGGCTTCACCATGTTCCTGCGCACCATCCCCTACAACTACTATGCCCTGCTTACCGTCGTCATGAGCCTGTTCCTCATCTTCACCGGCACGGACTTCGGCTCCATGAAGCTCCATGAGGACAACGCGAAAAACGGCGACCTGTTCACCACCGAGGACCGCCCCTACGGCGACGACGTGGACGACGGCACCGAGACGAAGGGCCATGTTGTGGACCTGATCGCACCGGTGCTGGTGCTGATCGCGGCCTGCATCTTCGGCATGATCTACACCGGCGGCTTCTTTGACGGGGTGGACTTTGTCACCGCCTTTGCGGACTGCAACGCCTCTGCCGGCCTTGTGATGGGCAGCAGCATTGCTCTGCTGTTCACCTTCGTGTTCTACCGGGTGCGCAGCGTCATGACCTTCCAGGACTTTGCGGCCTGCATCCCGGAGGGCTTCAAGGCCATGGTCAGCCCCATGCTCATCCTCACGCTGGCCTGGACCCTGTCCGGCATGACCGGCCTGCTGGGAGCCAAGTATTATGTGGCCAATCTGCTGAGCGGCTCCGCTGCGGCGCTGCAGTATCTGCTGCCGGTGATCATCTTCCTGGTGGCGGTGTTCCTGGCCTTTGCTACCGGCACTTCCTGGGGCACCTTCTCCATTCTGATCCCCATCGTGTGCCACGCATTCCCGGAAGGCGAAATGCTGGTCATCTCCATCGCGGCCTGCCTGTCCGGCGCTGTCTGCGGCGATCACTGCTCCCCCATCTCCGACACCACCATCATGGCCTCGGCGGGTGCCCACTGCAGCCATGTGAACCATGTGTCCACCCAGCTGCCCTATGCCATCACGGCGGCGTCCTGCGCGGCGGTGTGTTATATGATCACCGGCCTGGCACAGGCGGTACTGGGCAGCCGGGCCAGCCTGTTCACCTCGCTGGTGCTGCTGGCCGTGGCCATCGTCGTAGAGCTGGTGGTGCTCAGCATCATCCGCGCCCGCACGATCAAAAAGGCAAAAGCATGATTGGGCTTTGCCGTCGCGGGCAACTTGTGATAAACTGAAAGAAAACGAACGAGCGGAGGCGCGATCCATGCTGGAACAGGCTTTTCAGGATGTATACACCAAATTCAAGCTGCACTTTTATCAGAACGTATTCCAGCGTTTTGCCACGCGGGAAGCGACCCTGACCACGGTGGAGTCCTTCTGTATGGAGGGCATCATGGCCATGGGCGAGCCCACCATTGCGGAGTTCTCCCGCATGATGCAGATCTCCACCCCCAATGCGGCCTACAAGATCGGCAGTCTGGTCAAAAAGGGCTATGTGGAAAAGATCCAGTCCACCGTGGACCGGCGCGAGTACCACCTGCGCCCCACCCAGAAGTATATCGACTACTACAACATCAGCTACTCCTACCTGAGCACCGTGATCGAGCGGGTGCGCAAACGCTTCCCGGAAGAGGACGTGGACAAGCTGGAGCAGATGCTCACCATCATCAGCGATGAGCTGATGCCGGAGCTGGATATGCCCCGGCATCAGGACGAGAAAGCCGAAGCGTAACATAACAGGCAAAAAATACCCGGAACCTTCCCAGCGGAGGGTTCCGGGTCTTGCTGTTTTCAGGAGAATTAAAGGTCGGTCTCCTTGTCCACCACCTTGCTGCCGTTGGAAGAGCTGGCAAACAGGCCCAGTGCCATGGAGCCGAACAGGGCCCGCATGCCGGGGCTTTTGCGTTCTGCCGGTTGCAAAAGCGGCAGAACCTGTTATAATACATACATAATTCATAAAATCATATCAGAGAAATAGGTTTAAGAAAGCAAAGCGGCCGGGAATGCCGGCTGCCCTGAGGGAACAACAAATGCAGCAGACAAACGAACAACTTCTGGTGCGGCCGCAAAGCCCCGTTCTGCGGGCGCTGCGTGCCGCCGCACCCCAGACCCTGCCGGTGCTGGCGGGTTATTTTGTGCTGGGCCTGGGCTACGGCATCTATGTACAGTCGCTGGGGCTGCCGGTGTGGATGCCCATGCTCATGGGCACGGTGGTGTACGGCGGCTCGCTGGAATTCGTACTGGCCAGCCTTCTGCTGGGAGCATTCTCGCCGCTGTCGGCCTTTCTGATGGCGCTCATGATCCAGGCGCGGCATCTGTTCTACGGCCTGGCCATGCTGGAGCGCTACAAGGGCTACGGTCTGCGCAGCTTCTACATGATCTTTGCCATGAGCGACGAGACCTTTTCCATCACCTGCTCAGCAGAGCCTCCGGAAGGGGTGGACAAGGGCTGGTTCATGTTCTTCATTACCCTGCTGGATCAGTTCTACTGGGTGGCCAGCGCGGGGCTGGGGGCTGCGGTGGGCTCTGTCCTGCCCTTCAGCACCGAAGGCGTGGATTTTGTGATGACGGCCATGTTCACGGTCATCTTCCTGAACCAGTGGGAAAAGGATAAGCAGCATTACAGTGCCCTCATCGGCATTGCGGCCCCGCTGGTGTGTCTGGCGGTGTTCGGTTCCGGCAGCTTCCTGCTGCCTGCCATGGCCTGCATTCTGGTGCTGCTGCTGGCCCTGCGCAAGCCCATTGAGAAAGCCGAAGGCACCGAAGCGGACAAACGGAAGGAGGAAACCAGCGTATGACGGCCATTCAGATGGGCATCACCATCGCGGTGTGCACGGCCGCCACGATGCTGACCCGTTTTTTGCCCTTTGTGGTGTTTTCGTCCAAGGACCAGCAGCCGCCGGAGGTGGTGCGGTATCTGGGGCGGGTGCTGCCCGCCGCCATCTTTGGCATGCTGATCGTTTACTGCCTCAAGAGCGTGACTCCCTTTGCGGGCAGCCGCGGTGCCCCGGAGGCCATTGCGCTGCTGGTGACCGTTGCCCTGCACAAATGGAAGCACGAGACGCTGCTCAGCGTGGCGGGCGGCACCCTGTGCTATGTGCTGCTGGTGCAGCTGGTGTTTTGAAAAATTGCGCTGAAAAGCGATTGTTTTTCAGAAGATGGTTGACTTTTTCTGCGGATTCCACTATACTGAAGCTGCAGAGAGATCTGCAGAAGACGCAGCTCGTAGAACGCGAGTAAAAAGAAAGTTCGCTGAGAAGATTTGGTCGTAGAACGCGACCAAGTAAAACAAAAGAAACGTTCACTGAGAAGACTGGCCCCTTGAAAAAGGGGCTTTTCTTTTTGTGAAAAGAACAGGATGTACCGTATGGAATTTGTATTTCTGACTGCTGCGTTTTATGAGGACCATCCCAAAGAGAAATTTCCGGAAATGGAACATAAACAGGATCGCCCGTATGTGCTGATTCTGGTCACGATCGGCGCAAACCGGTTTGCAATTCCGTTGCGGTCGCATATTGCGCATCCGTATGCGTACATCACGGATAAGGCGAGACGCTGTGGCGCAGACTACACCAAAGCCGTGGTCATTACGGACGAGGCCCGGTATATCGACCGGACACGGAAACCCTATATCCGTCCGGAAGAATTTGACGCGCTGCGCGGAAAAGAGTACCGGATCAAGTGTGGAATGCAGAAGTATATGGAAACCTACCGGTCTGCGTGCAAGAGCGAGAATGCCCGCGATCAAATGCTTGTGCGTTATTCTACCCTGCAATATTTTGAAGATTGCCTGTAAAATACAAAGCAGCCCGTTTCATTCTGCAGAATGAAACGGGCTGCTTTCTTTTATGCTCCGGGCGTATGGCAGAACTCAATGGTAGAACGTATCAAAATTCACCTGACGGTAGAAGCGCTGCTGCAGCTGGTCGAAGCTGTCGCAGTTCTGGGCCAGCAGCCACATGCTCTTGGTGACCACGGCTTCGATGGTCATGTCATGGGCTTCCAGGAAGCGGAATCGGTTCTTCACCCGCTTGCCCACCTCGTACACGCCCACGTCGCTGCCCTCATAGGTCACCTGCGTGGTCAGGATGAGCACCTTGTGGGTCTGCTCGTAGTGGCCCAGCCCCTCGGCAAAGGCGTCCATGAGCCGCTGCGGGATGCCGCCCACGCCGAAGCTCTCCACGATGACGCAGTCGTACAGGCGGAAGATCTCCGGAATCATGCCGGGGTCCATGCCGGGGATGAGCTTGAGCAGGAACACCCGGGGGTTCATGGCGCGGCCGAACTCCACCGGGCCGGTGGGCCAGGGCGAAGGCACATAGCGCACCAGACGGTCGCCCTGCACCAGTGCCAGCTCCGGGAAGTTGACCGAGGCAAAGGCGTCGTAGCTGATGGTCTTGTTCTTTTTGGCACGGGTGCCGGCAATGACGTGCCCGCCAAACACCACCATCACGCCCCGGCTGCCCGGGTCCAGTGCACAGATCACGCTGTCGCGCAGGTTTTTCTTGGCGTCGGTGATCTCGTTGGAGATGGGCTGCTGGGCGCCGGTGAGGATGATGGGCTTGTCCGCGTTCTGGATGAGGTAAGAAAGTGCCGCTGCGGAATAGGCCAGCGTATCGGTGCCGTGGCAGATGATGAAACCATCGTACAGGGCGTAGTTTTCCTGAATGGCGCGGGCCATCATCAGCCAGTGTTCCTGGCCGAGGTCGGTGCTGTCGATGCTGCACAGGGCCAGCGTTTCCGGGATGCACAGGTCGTTGAGCTCCGGAAGATGGGCCAGCAGCTCGTCGCTGCTGAGCACGGGCCGGAGGCCCTGCGGAGTATGTACGCTGGCAATGGTGCCGCCGGTGGTAATGAAAAGAATGCGCTGTTTGGTCATAAAAAGCCTCCATGGCAGAAAATCAGAGAAACGAACCCAGTATAACACACTCTTTTCCGGCTGAAAAGTGCCCCGCAGCGGCAAAAGGCTGCTTTTTGCGACCCGGTCACAGAAGTTTTGCGGAAAAAGGTGTATACTATAAGAAAAGTTTCCGATGCAGTGGATGTGGTGAAGCTGCCCGCTACGACCCCATCCGCAAATTAAAAATCATGTTTCCTCTGATCATGGCCAGAGCGAAGCGGAGGCCATTTTAAATCGTGACTCTGAAAAGGAGGACCAACCATGTCCAACATTGTGATCGTAGGTTCCGGCCCGGCGGGCGTGTCTGCCGCACTGTACGCGGTCCGCGCGGGGGTGGACACCATCGTGCTGACCAAGGGCCCCGGTGCGCTGGACCGGGCCGAGAAGATCGAAAACTACTACGGCCTTGCTCAGCCGGTTTCCGGTGCGGAGCTGGAGCGCCGCAGCATCGAGAATGCCAAACGCCTGGGGGTGCGGTTTGTGACCGCCGAAGCCGTGGGGCTGACCTATACGGATAAACTCACGGTAGAAACCATAGGGAAAGATTACCCGGCGGACGCGGTGATCCTGGCCACGGGGGCCTCCCGTGCGGTGCCGCGCATTCCGGGCCTTGCCGGGCTGGAGGGCCACGGCGTGAGCTGGTGTGCCGTCTGCGACGCCTTTTTCTACCGCGGCAAGGATGTGGCCGTGCTGGGCAGCGGAGCCTATGCCCTGCACGAGGTGCAGGCCCTGCTGCCGGTAGTGAAAAGCGTCAGCCTGCTGACCAACGGCATGCCGCTGACCGCAGAATTCCCGCCGGAGGTGACCGTATACCCGCAGAAGGTGGAGGCTGTTCTGGGCGAACAGGTGGTCACCGGGGTGCAGCTGTCCGACGGGCAGGAGGTTGCCCTGTCCGGTGTGTTCGTGGCGCTGGGCGTGGCGGGCAGCACTGCGCTGGCCCGCAAGATCGGGGCCGCCGTGGAGGGCAGCCGCATCGTGGTGGATGAGAAGATGCAGACCACCGTGCCCGGCCTGTACGCTGCCGGGGACTGCACCGGCGGCCTGCTGCAGGTGGCAAAGGCTGTATACGAGGGGGCACAGGCCGGCACGGAGGCCGCCAAGGCCCTGCGGAAAGGATGAGTGCCATGCAAAAGACCCCGGAAGACCGCAATTGTCTGGCCTGCGCGTTCCCCTTCTGGGCGCAGCTGACCGCCGACGAACAGGAGATGCTCTGCCGCTACACCCGCCCGGTGCACTACCGCAAAGGGGCCCGGGTGCACAGCCCACTGGAAAGCTGTGTGGGCATCCTGCTGCTGCGCACCGGCCAGCTGCGGGCCTATCTGCTGTCGGAGGACGGCCGGGACGTGACCCTCTACCGCCTGTTCGGCGGGGAGGTGTGCATCCTGTCGGCGTCCTGCGTGATGGACTCGGTGAATGTGGACCTGTACATCGACGCTGAGGAGGACACCGAGGCACTGTGCATCAGCGCGGGCATCTTCCGCCGTCTGATGCAGCAGAATGTCTATGTGCGCTGCTACGCCTACCAGCTCACGGCAGAGCGCTTTTCCGACACCATGTGGACGATGCAGCAGATCCTGTTCATGAGCGCCGACCGGCGGCTGGCCATCTTTCTCACCGACGAGCTGGCCAAGACCGGCGGCGACGAGGTGCGCATGACCCACGACCAGATGGCAAAGTACATGGGCTCTGCCCGCGAGGTGGTGAGCCGGATGCTCAAATACTTCGCACAGGAGGGCTGGGTGCGGCTGTACCGCGGCGGCGTGCAGGTGCTGGACAAGCCAAAGCTGCAGCAGCTGGCAAGAGGCGAATGAAAAAAGAGGACGATGCGTTATGCATCGTCCTCTTTGCTGTTACGGGAGATCAGCCCTTGCAGCCCTGCTCTTCCCAGTCGCCGAAATCGCTGGCGTCAGCGATCTTGGTGGCGTCGAACTTGCCGTTCTCGTCCTTGGGGGCGACGGCGGGGCCGGCCTCCACGGGGTTGGGGTTCGGGGCCTCAGGGTCATACACCGGCTTTTCCTCGCTGGTGTCCTCCAGCGTGGCCGGCTCCTGTGCAGGGGCGGGCTCGGCAGGAGCTTCCGGGGCGTCGGCTTCGGCCGGGGCGGCGGGCTGCTCTGCGGCATCGTCCGCTGCTTTGGCCTCTGCTTCGGCGTAGGCCTCGGCGGTCTTTTCGGCCTCGGCGGCGTCCTGCTCGGCTTCTTCGGGGAACTCGACCTCCTCCACATGGAGCGGGTCTTTCTGGTTCAGGATCTTGTCCAGTGCCACGATGGCGGCACCGGTGACGGCCACGGCAGCGGCCGTGCCCAGAATGCGGAACAGTGTTTTCATGCCAGAACCTCCTGTTTACAGATCGATCAGAACGTTAAGAGAACGTTACGACTTCATTCAGCGGCTTTTCGGCAGGCTCCACCGAAATGGCGGTCAGCACCGGGCCCTTGCCGCGGTAGATGTTGTGGAACTTGTAGCCCACCTTGGCGGTCACCCGCACCCAGCTGCGCTGCTCCAGAGCCTTGTAGCCGTCGTAGCTGCAGGGGAAGCCCACGAACTGGATATCCTGCACGCAGCAGGTCATGGCAAAGCGGCCGGGCACGAAGCTGTTCTTGCCGGCGCGGTTGGTCTGGCACACCTGTGCCAGGAATTTGACCGTTTTGCCGGTGTACTTCTGGGGCTCGTCCTGGCAGTCCATGTACCAGATGCCGAAATCGTCGTCATGGATGTCGATGACCGGGGCGTTCACGTCGAAGGGCAGCGGGTCGGGGATGTCGTCATAGGCCACGCTGCCGTCCTTGAACTCGTAGGCGATGTCGCACTTGCGGGAAGCCTGACGCACCAGCTTGTGCAGCTCCTGCCGGGCCTCGTCGTTGTTCACGGCTTCGGCGCGGTTGAACACGATCAGCTCACTGCGGGCGATCTTGTCCAGCAGCAGGCTGC
>OLZW01001167.1_pt1 | contig 20517 bp, 15 predicted proteins | sample 1674281 | NCBI WGS metagenome assembly OLZW01 (sample SAMEA103958157, study PRJEB25191) | human gut metagenome | biome: human-associated habitat [ENVO:00009003]; feature: intestine environment [ENVO:2100002]; material: feces | place: Germany | collected 2013/2015
CAGGACACTGCAGCATCCCAGCATCTTTATTAAAGCAGAAACCTTCCTCAAGGTTCCCGTTTGCTGCAGCAGCTACTGCTGTATTGGTTCTGGCAATCAATGTAATCTCTTTTCCGCAGACTTCCAGATTGTCATCACTGACATATGCCATATCGCCTATAACTTCTGTAACTTTTATTCCATTTTCCTTCGCGTTTTCTATCAGTTTTGGTAATTCCTGCCCATCTGGTGCTCCTCCATCTGTTACAGTGATCCCCGCAATGAGACGTTCTTCAGTCATCGCAAGATGATTCTTATATCCATAGAACGTACTGGTTGCCGTTTTATGTCCAAACCGTGCATCTTTATCATCTTTGGATCGGATCTCTTTGAGCCGCTCATCTTCTAGTAGTTCTTTCATTTCATGAGAAAGTTTCTGTATCTTTTTATTTCCACAGGATTTTATTCCTTCCTCCAGAACCTGGAGTAGTTCCCTAGTATAGGCAATTTCTTCATCCAGTCCTGCTTCCAAAGAGGGTTTCTCAGGAAATCGCTCTGATAATTCAAAAGCTGTTTTATAAACCTCTTTCCGAAGTTGTTTGCTCATATCCCGCAGAATCTGCGTTGGAGATTTTGCCCAGACAGAAGCAATTGTATGGGTGGAATCAACGATAATGGTTCCCGATTTGATCAGATTTTTATCCAAAGCCTGTTGAATGGTTTCTTTTAACATTTCTTCCAGAATATCTTCTGTAATACGAGTTTTTCTGAATTTTGTGAGAAGACTGGGATCTATCATTTTTGCTTCTGGTTCCAGGTCAAGGAAAAATTTATATGCCATGTCCGTCTGGGCGCTGCTAATCAGGGCTTCGTCAGAAAGATCGTACAGTTTTTTCAGGAAAAGCAGTTTAAACATCATTTCTGGTTCCTTTGCCGGGCGACCGAAATTTTCACAAAAAAGCCCAATTCTTTTTTAGAATCAGACTTTTTCAGTGCCCTTTTAAATATGGTTTTGATTTGGTTTTGTAGCATAAAAAAATCTCCTTGTAGTTGTATTTGCATCGTGCAGATGCTTCTTTAACTACAAGGGCCGCTCTCACTACTTCTAAAAACCAATCAGTAGTGAGAGCGGCCGCACATTTGAGTTGAAGTGTCAACCCCTATTTAGGGAAAAACTAAAAAAGAGGTTAGACCTCATGTATAAGATCTAACCTTGAAAATTAACTAAATGACATTGACCAGTGAACAGTAACAAAATAACCTTACATAAAACAACAGTATATACACCCAAAAACAGCAGGTTCCGGATCACTCCGAAAACCTGCTGTCCTGATTCGCTGACTATTATTATTTTACGATAAAAGATTTTCTCTTGCTGACAACATCGAAGATAACCGCTGCCAGAAGAACCATACCTTTAACAACCTTCTGGATATTCTGGTCAATACCCATGATACTCATACCAAGATTCAGAACACCCATCAGAAGTGCACCAATGATAACACCAGGAACTGTACCGGTACCACCATAAGCAGAAGCACCACCAATAAAACAAGCACCGATCGCATCCATCTCAAAGTTTGTACCAGCCTGCGGGTTGGAAGAATTCAATCTGGCCATTGTCACCATACCTGCGATAGCAGCCAGAAGACCCATGTTCAAGTAAGCAAGGAAATAAACTTTGTTCGTATCAATACCGGAAAGCTTTGTTGCCTTCTCATTACCACCAACTGCGTAGAAATAACGGCCTGTTGTAGTCTTGGAAGCAATGTATGTATAGATTGCGATGATCACTGCAACCCAGAGAAGAGAATTCGGGATACCTTTGTACTGAGCAAGTCTGAACATGAATGCAAGAACAACTACACAGATCAGAACCATCTTCACTGCAACACCACCGAAAGACTCAACACTGTAGCCTTTTTTTGCACGGTCTGCACGGTTTTTCATAACAAGTGCAACATAGACGATGCAGACAATAATGCCAACTACGAAACATGTTCTGTTAAATCCTTCACCTCCACAAAGGAAGTCCGGAATATAGTTATTGAACAGAGCCAGATAAGCATCCGGCATCGGGGCCAGGGTCTGTCCTTCCAGAACTACGTTGGAAAGGCCACGAAAAGCAAGCATACCTGCCAGAGTAACAATAAATGGAGGAATTCGTACATAAGCGATCCAGAATCCCTGCCATGCACCAATGGCAATACCCACAAGAAGCATCACGATCATAGTGAGATACGGGTTCATACTGTTGAGAACCATCATCTTACCACCGACAGCAGCAACAAAGCATACAACAGAACCAACTGACAGATCGATGTTACCACCTGTTAAAATACAGAACAGCATACCGGTTGCAAGAATAAATACATATGCATTCTGGGCTACCAGGTTATTTACATTCTGCGGAAGAAGCATAACGCCCTTTGTGTTCACAGAAAACATGATCACAACAAATACCAGAACAATGACCATGGTATATTTTTTTAATATTTCTGAAAAACTAATCTTTTTCTCCATCTTCTTACTCTCCTTTACCTGACTTCACGATCCTGGACATGATCAGCTCAGATGTAGCTTCCTCACCACTTACCTCTCCTACGAATCTGCCCTCGTTCATGATATAGATTCTGTCTGACATTCCAAGCACTTCCGGAAGCTCAGAAGAGATCATGATCACAGATTTTCCTGCTGCGACCAGGTCATTGATGATACAGTAGATTTCATATTTGGCTCCTACGTCAATACCTCTTGTAGGTTCATCCAAGATCAGAATATCCGGCTCTGCAAACATCCATTTTGCAAGAAGGACCTTCTGCTGATTACCACCGCTCAGGTTTCCGACATTCTGCTCAACTGTCGGACACTTGGTTTTCAGTTTCTTCCTGTATTCCTCAGCAACTGCGTATTCTTTATCCGTATCGATCACTTTTCCATTACTGATACCAGACATGTTTGCAAGCGTAGTGTTCATCTTTATGGACTTGGAAAGGATCAGCCCGTTTCCTTTTCGATCCTCTGTAACATAAGCAAGCTTGTTGTCGATGGCTTCCTGAACTGTATTCAGCTTCACTTCTTTTCCGTTCATGAACACCTGTCCAGAAATTTTAGTTCCATAGCTCTTGCCAAAAATACTCATAGCCAGTTCTGTACGTCCTGCTCCCATCAGTCCTGAAATACCGACAACCTCTCCTTTATGTACTTTAAAGGATACGTTATTTACCACCTTACGTTCTGTATACAGCGGATGATAAACATTCCAGTTTTTAATCTCCATGGAAACATCGCCGATCTTTACATTTGGACGTTTCGGGAACCGATCTGTCATCTCACGTCCAACCATTCCCTGAATGATCCTCTGCTCAGAAAAATCGTCTTTCTTTTTATCCAGTGTTTCAATGGTAGATCCATCTCGGATAACTGTGATCTTATCTGCTACATAGGAGATTTCATTTAATTTATGGGAAATGATGATAGAGGTCATTCCCTGCTTCTTGAATTTCAGAAGAAGATCCAGAAGAGCTTTGGAGTCATCTTCATTCAGTGATGCGGTAGGCTCATCCAGAATGAGCAGCTTTGCATTCTTTGCAAGTGCCTTTGCGATCTCAACCAGCTGCTGCTTACCTACACCAATATCCTTGATCAAAGTTCTGGAGGATTCCTCCAGTCCTACTATTTTCAAATATTTATCTGCTTCTCCATAAGTTTCATTCCAGTTGATGGAAAAGCTTTTGCCTCTTTCATTACCCAGATACATGTTCTCCCCGATGGTCATGTACGGGATCAGAGCAAGTTCCTGGTGGATGATTACAATTCCTTTATGTTCACTGTCTTTGATAGTGTTAAACTTACAGATCTCACCATCATAAATAATATTTCCTTCATACGAACCGTACGGATAAATACCACTTAATACATTCATCAATGTAGATTTACCGGCACCGTTTTCACCTACCAGTGCGTGGATCTCGCCTTCCTCGACCTGGAGATTAACATTATCCAGTGCCTTTACACCTGGGAAAGTTTTGGTGATATTTTTCATTTCCAGAAGTATCTTAGCCAACTCAATTTCCCTCCCTTTCCACTGTTCATGCAGGCGGTTATATTCCCCGCCTGCATGTGATAAATTTCTTTCTTAAAAATTCTGATTATTTGATCTGATCCTCTGTGTAGTATCCGGAGTCGATCAGGATCTCTTTGTAGTTATCTGTTGTAACAACAACCGGATCGCAAAGGTATGTCGGGATGACACCGGTTCCGTTATCATAGGATTTTGTATCGTTCACTTCCGGCTCCTCACCTTTCATGATGGAGTCAACCATTTTTACTACTGCAGATGCAAGAGCTCTTGTATCTTTGAATACAGACATTGCCTGTTTTCCGGCTACAAGGTTCTTAACGTTTGGTGTGTCACAGTCCTGACCAGTAATGATCGGATATTCTCCTGTGTAGGAAGCTGCCAGTGCATTCTCAACACCAAGGGCTGTGGAATCGTTGGAGCAGAGAACTGCGTCAAGGTTTGTTCCGTCAGAGTAGTTACCTGCGATGATAGTATCCATTCTATCCTGTGCTTTTGCACTGTCCCAGTTAGCTGTAGCAACCTGCTCGAACTCTGTCTGACCGGATTTTACTACCAGCTTACCGTCATCGATGTATTTCTGGAGAACATCCATTGCACCACCGAAGAAGAAGTTACAGTTGTTATCGCCAGGATCTCCTGTGAACAGCTCAATATTGAATGGTCCGTCCTGATTGTCAAGATCCAGTGCATCTACCAGGTACTCGCCCTGTTTCTGACCTACTTTGTAGTTATCAAATGTTGCATAATAGGTTACTGCATCGGAATTCATAAGAAGACGGTCATAAGAGATAACCGGAATTCCTTTTTCTTTGGCCTGTTTCAGAGGCTCGCCAAGGCTGCTTCCATCGATGGATGCCACAACCAGAAGGTCACATCCGTTTGCTACCTGGTTCTCAAGCTGGGAAACCTGTGTGCTTACATCATTGGATGCATACTGAAGGTCTACCTCATATCCTGCTGCCTCCAGCTCTTTCTTCATGTTATCGCCATCCTGGTTCCATCTCTGGAGATCCTTGGTCGGCATGGTAACACCGATCAGTTTCTTGTCTGCTGCCTGTGCTGTTGCTGCCGGAACTACCACCATACCAGCTACCATTGTTGCGCAAAGAAGTGCAGATACCATTTTTCTTTTCATTGTAAAATCCTCCGTTTCATTATTTGTTTTTGGAATCACGTTTCCTTTGATGATGTTACTATAACACAGGACTGTCTGGACATAGTTGGCAAGGACAGAGACATTTTTTTGCAAAAGAAAAATGCCCTGCATCAGGCAAGACATTTTTGCACCAAAAATCTGCTATTGATTTTTGTCATAATTGTGTATTATTGCGCATATGGATACACTGCCACATTACTTGCAGAATTTCACTGCCACATATATGCCGGTATGCAATCTGTTCTGCATTACTCTGTATCGTAATCTATATTGAGATATACTTCATCTCGTCTGTGGAAACCGCCGTCAATGATCACCTCATCAATATTATCCCTTGTAACGGCAACCGGTTCCAGCACCTTCGCCGGGATATCATAGCTTCCATCGCTCATGGTATCTGTCACATCTGACGGAATCTTTCCCTCTTCTGCCATCTTCACCGCATATTCAGCTGCCTGGCGTGCCAGATCTTCGATAGATTTAAATGCTGTCATGTACTGGGTTCCTTCCACAATACGCTGACATGCAGCCAGATCACCATCCTGGCCTACCACGATCACCTGTCCGGCAAGCTGGTTTTCCGCAAGAATCTGTATCACCTGGCTGGCAATATCATCATTTCCGCACATGATTCCCTTTACATCAGGATACTCTTCCAGTGCTTCCTCCACATAATCTGCTGCCAGCTCTGCGATCCAGCCCTCACAGTTGGCTTCGTAAACTACCTTCAGATCACTGTTTTTCAGAGTGTCTTCAAATCCCTCTTTTACCATGTCCACATTGTTATCTGAAGCAGAGCCCTGGATCATAAAAATCTTTCCGCCATCAGGGATCGCTTCCATCATGGACTGTGCCATGATCTCTCCGACTTTCCGGTTATCAAAGGAAATATACATGTCTGTATCCGCATCATTTACCATGCGGTCATAGGAGATCACCCTGATTCCTGCATTGTGGGCACGCTCCACAGCCTCAGATAATGCTTTGCAGTCTCTGGCAATGATCACGATCACGTCCATATGCTTCTTGATAAAATAGTCAATCTGGCTGATCTGCTCTTTTGTATCTGCTCCCGCATCCTGAACATTCACTTCCGCTCCCAATTCCCTTGCGGTTGCCACGAATGCATCCCTGTCACGAATCCACCTCTCAATAACAAAGGAATCCACTGTAAGACCAATCTGAATTTTCTTTTCACCACTGTCTTCCTCTGTATCGTTTTCCTGTGCAGCTGTCTGCTTTGTTTTTTCGGAAGCGCAGCCATTCAGCATCAATGTCAACAGACACAGCAAGATCAACAGCTTCCTGATCATTTTCCCCCCGCTCATATTGTCTACCTCAACCTCTCTCTGAATTCACTTGGTGTCACGCCTTCGTATTTTTTGAATATCCTGCTGAAATAATTGGGGTCGCTGTATCCGGATTCCGCACAGATCTCCTTGATGGAAAGCCCTGAATCCTTGAGAAGTTCTCTTGCATTCCGAAGCCGCACTTCTGTAAGATACTCGATAAAATTTCCTCCGGTCTCCTGCTTAAAAAGCTTGCTGAAATAATAAGGGCTGATATCCACCTCCCGTGACACCTCATCCAGTGAAATATCTTTTTTGTAATTGTCCCGAATATAGGACTTTGCTTTTTCGATAATAGAAACCGCTTCTTTTTCCCTTGCACTTTCCATGTTACTGCAGATTTCTGATGTTTTGCCCAGGAACCATTTTTTCATTCCTTCTATATCTGTATATTTCTGGATCTCATGAATATAATTTCTGCGGCAGCTGATCGCATATTTCACGGTACCTGCAAAAAAGGCCTTTTTTTCCACTCCCATCACAAGCTCCAGGATCTTGATGCGCATGTCCTCCAGATCTACTCCCGGCTGCTTCTCCATCCACCGGATAAATTCCTCGGCACAGCTTAAAGCTCCTGCCACATCCTTATCCATCACCCGCTTTTCATAGCGACGTTCCAAATCTCTTGGATATTCGCCGTCATATTTCTGTGCAGCCGGAACATCCTCAATATGTATAACATGGCTGGTGCTTTCCCGAAGTGCGATCATGGCCTCCTTGAAGGATTCTTTCATGGTGCTTCCCATCTCCTTCACCCGGCCGATACCACAGCGAAATTTACTGTCGATCCTGCTTTCCAGCTTATGTACCATGTTTCTGGTTCTTGTTACAACCTCCACACGTTCCTCATAGGACTCCCTGGAATTACGATATGGAACAAGCAGTACAATACGGTTTCCCATAATGGGTCCTACCAGACATTCAAAAAATCCCTGAGCGATTTCCCGGAATGTGGAATAAAATTTGTTTGCCTTCACACTGGCCCCCACCGCATTGGTAAGAACGCCATTTTCCGTGGAATCCCCGAATTCAGCCACGATCATATATCCATATTCTTCCCGGATATCCAGAAGCTCCCTGTAATTATCCTGATATGTCTGAAAATCATCCTGCAGAAGAATATTATTGATATATCCGCTTTCGATCATGGGCACAACTGTCTCCAGCTTTTCACGGATACGGAGATCATCGCTTCGCTTCTGTCTTGTGTAATCTACCTTTTCCATAGCTTTGGAGCATGTTTCCAGAATCACCTTTTTGTTTACCGGCTTGGTAAGAAATTCCATAACTCCAAGATTTACCGCTTCCTTGGCATAATTAAATTTATCATAGGCTGTAATGATCACAAAGACCACAGATCTGTTAAATTTCTGAATTTCCCGGATTGCCTGGATTCCACTTAAGCCCGGCATCTGAATGTCCATAAAGCAGATATCCGGCGGATATTTCTCCGCCTCCTCCACAACCACACGGCCTGTCTTGGCTGTATGGATCTCACATTCATTTCCATAGTTGGAACTTATAATATTTTTCAGGGATTCCAGCATGATCCCCTCATCATCAGCAATCAGGATTCTGTACATTTTTTTCGCTCCTCTCCAGAGGAATATTGATCACTACCTCTGTTCCCATTCCTTCACCTTCACTGTATATTTCCATTAATCCGTCCCGCTCATAATACAGTTCCAGACGGCTGATCACATTATTCATTCCGATTCCCGTGGAATCACCCTCGCCTGAACTGCTGTGGACTTTTTTTGACAGTACTCTTTGTATCTGTTCTCCGGTCATGCCCAGTCCGTTATCCCGAACACTGATCTCAATATGGTCGTTCCATCTCTCCACACTGAGATCAATATGTCCTTCCCAATCTATATTCCGGATTCCATGATTGACTGCGTTTTCCACAACCGGCTGCAGGATCATACTGGGAACACGTACATTTTCCACATCACATTCCACTTTTTTTGAAAAATGGATGTCCCCGGCAAACCGTACATTCAGAATATAAATGTAATTGTCCACAGCCTCCAGTTCTTCCTCCAGTGTGGCATCTTCCTCACCCTTCTTCACATTGTAGCGAAAAAAATCTGCCATCTTTTCCACAAAGATACTGGTTTTTTCTGCATCCTCCATCATTGCAAGCTGTACTCCTGCATTCAGGGAATTAAAAAGGAAATGCGGATTAATCTGAGACTGGAGATACTTAAGCTGTGCCTCCTTGAGATGTGTTTCCATCAAAAGCTCCCTCTCTATCATCTGCTGTTCTTTTTCCATGCTGGCCTTTGTCCTGGCAATGTAAAGACCAAGATTATCCACCATGGTATTAAAGGCTCTTGTTACCGTTCCAAGCTCATCCCTGGAATCTGCTGGGGGCATCTTTACATTAAAATTCCCCTGACCTACCAGCTGTGCAGTTTCTGCCATATTAGTCAGCGGCAGGAACATCTCCCTTGTTGCCATGATCAGAAGGAACATTCCACAGATCACCACCAGAAGCATGATCATCATATTACTGATCTCCAGATATCTCATAACCGCCCGGAGAGCTGCATAAGTCTGGGAATTTTCTTTAAAAAGCTGCTTGTTCAGCTCATCCATAGAACTCTGGATATAACTGTAAAGCTCCAGACTTTCATCATATTCCTGCTTATATTTCTCCACATTCCTGCCTCTCTTGGCAGCTACAGTTCCTGCGGTACAGGAAAGATATGATTCCGACATCTTACGTATCTTCTTCTCCAGAAGTTTTACGGAATCATCAATATTCCGTTCATTTAACTTCTCCAGCTCCTGCCTGTATTTCGCCTCATTCTGATAATAATCCATCAGTGCCTGAGAGTTTTTTACCTTCAGATACTGGTACATACTGTCCTGCACATCGTCAAAAACCTGCCCAAGCTCTGTGATCTGGGCATTGCTGGCATACACATCATCCATCTCCTGCATGGAGTTGTTGATCCGCGCATAAAACAGCATGTTGATGCTGAACAGTAAAACTGCCAGCACGCCAACCTCGATCATGATCTTGCTTACAAGAGAAAAGTCACTCCAACGGATCTTTTTCATCTGTGACTGCCTCCCTCCTCATCTTCTTCACTGCTGTTCTGTCAAGAAAATTAATGTCTACGTTGTAGAAAGAATTGGTTCTTCCATCTTCTATATAGCTGGTAACTGCCTCCACACTGTACTGTCCCAGCTGGGTCGTGTCCACATCACAGGTAACTGAAATAACACCTTTTTCAACTGCCGCCAGAATATCCTCAGATGTATAATAACCAATGATCTTCACTTTTCCTGCAAGGTTGAAATCCAGAATTGCCTGTCTTGCACACTCCGTTGTCTCCTCATCCATACACACAAGGATATCCGGAACATTCCGCTTCTGCTGAAAAATATCAGTAACTGCCTCCTCTGTTTCAAAGGTTCCTGTTGACAGAAGATTCCTTCCCTTGATCTCAATATCCTCAGACCCAGCTGCCATCTTCACCGCATTGCTGATCTGAGTGTATATCTGACTTTCGTTCATATCATCAATGTCCCGTTTCTGCAGGATCAGGATCTTCTTCGTGTTCTCATCCACGTATTTGGCAACAATTTCCCCGTAAGCCATGCCAAGCTGATAATCGCTGACTCCCACAAAGCTCTGGCGGCGGCTGTGCACCGCATCACTCATGACTGTAACCACCGGTATTCCGTTTCTTACTGCAGTATTGATTGCTTCTTCCAGACCGGCTTCTCCATTATACTGCAGGATAATACCATCCGCCTTGGCCGCAATGCTCATATTCATATAATCAAGTTTATCATAGGATGTTTCTCTGTCCGGCCCCATGATCTCAATCAGTACATTATTGGGAGCTGCTTTTTTCTTCGCACTGTCATATACTGCCTGCCAGAACTGGGAATCGGGGCTGTCCACGATCATGTCGTACTGGTATTTATATATTTTCTCTTCCTGTTTATCCAACCCTGCTTTTTCACTGATTCCTCTGTAATAGGATTCTCCTGTCACATAAGTAAGTACTATCACGGCAGCAAAGATCAGCAGGATACAAACTGATTTTTTCTTCATAGTACACTCCGTTCTGTTCCGTAAAATATTCCAGGTTCAGTTTATCATAATTTCACAGAAAAGTCACTGTTTGGCATGGATTTTCTGTGCACTTTCATGTTATATTAGTAACCACAACATTACCAAAGGAGGCCGCAAAACATGACAAATGCAACCAAGCTTGCCCTGGAAGAATCCCTGAAGCATCTACTTCTTAAGAAACCTTTAGATAAGATCACCATCAATGACCTGACTACGGACTGCGGGATCAGCCGCATGACTTTTTACTATCATTTCAAGGATATCTATGATCTTGTGGAGTGGTGCTGTCTGGAAGATGCCAGAATTGCCCTTCAGGGCAAAAAAACCTCTTCCACATGGCATGAAGGGCTTCTGCAGATCTTTGATGCCGTGATGGAAAACAAGCCGTTTATCTTAAATGTATACCGCTGCGTGGGGCGGGAACAGATCGAGAATTATCTGTTCCAGCTTACCTGCGATCTTCTTATGGGCGTGGTAACAGAAAAATCAAAAGATATCCCCATCACGAATGAACAGAAAATTTTTATCGCAGATCTGTATAAATACAGCTTTGTAGGGATCATGCTGGACTGGATCAAAAACGGCATGCGTGAAGATTATCGCGAAATCGCAGATGATACCGCAACCGCACTGTACGGAAGCATCGACAACGCCATCCGCAATTTTGCCGCCAGAAACAAAACAGCAGAAATGCATACAGAATAAAAACTTATCAAAACAGACATAATGATAAAAAACTGAACACTTTCGGTATTTTGTAAATAGAATCTTTTTTCCGGATGGGCTATCATAGCCTCAACAGCAACAAAGAACAGTTAATCCGATACAAACAGGTATCTCATTTACGAAAGGTGGATGTCATATGTCAGATAAAAAAGGATTCATGGGACTTGCAGCACTTGCGGCAGCCGGCGCCGGCGCTGCCATGCTGATGAAAAAAACAAGAGAGATCAACGAAGAGGAAACCCTCCATGTGAAAGAAACTACTGCAAACTACCGCAACACCGAGCGTGGAAAGCATGACAAAAACAGCAAAGGGATTTATTATTCCAACGGTAACTACGAAGCCTTTGCCCGTCCGGAAAAACCGGAAGGTGTGGACGACAAGCATGCCTACATTGTAGGAAGCGGTCTTGCTTCCCTGGCTGCTGCATGCTTCCTGGTAAGAGACGCACAGATGCCAGGTGATCATATCCACATCCTGGAAGCCATGGATATTGCCGGCGGTGCCTGCGATGGAATCTTTGATCCGTCCAGAGGCTATATCATGCGTGGCGGTCGTGAGATGGAAAACCATTTCGAGTGCCTGTGGGATCTTTTCCGCAGTATTCCTTCTCTTGAAAAACCGGGTGCTTCTGTTCTGGACGAATTCTACTGGCTGAACAAGCACGACCCGAACTATTCTCTCTGCCGTGCAACCGTCAACCGTGGACAGGATGCCCATACCGACGGAAAATTTAACCTGAGCCAGAAGGGCTGCATGGAGATCATGAAGCTGTTTATGACAAAGGATGAGGATCTTTACGATAAAACCATCGAAGATGTATTTGATGATGAAGTGTTTGATTCCACCTTCTGGCTGTACTGGAGGACCATGTTCGCATTTGAAAACTGGCACAGTGCTCTGGAGATGAAGCTTTACTTTCAGCGTTTTATCCACCACATTGCAGGTCTTCCGGATTTCAGCGCCCTGAAATTCACCAAGTACAACCAGTACGAATCCCTGATCCTTCCCATGAAAAAATATCTGGAGGATGCAGGTGTTGACTTCCAGTTTAATACTGAGGTCACAAACGTGATCTTTAATTTCAAGGATGGCAAAAAGATCGCCACTGCTATCGAGTGCAAGGTAAAAGATGTGGAGCAGGGCATCCTTCTTACAGAAAATGATTATGTTTTCGTCACTAACGGAAGCTGTACAGAGGGCACGATCTACGGCGACCAGAACCATGCACCAAACGGCGATGCAGAGGTCCGTACCAGTGGTGTATGGTCTCTGTGGAAAAATATCGCAGCTCAGGATCCTTCCTTCGGACATCCGGAAAAGTTCTGCTCAGACATTTCCAGAACAAACTGGGAATCCGCTACTGTCACCACTTTGGATGACCGTATTATCCCTTATATCACCAATATCTGCCAGCGTGACCCCCGTACCGGCAAGGTTGTTACCGGCGGTATCGTAAGCTGCCAGGATTCCAAATGGCTCTTAAGCTGGACCATCAACCGTCAGGGACAGTTCAAGGATCAGGACCCGAAAAAGGTCTGTGTATGGGTTTACGGATTGTTCACAGATGTTCCCGGTGATTATATCAAGAAGCCGATGAAGGATTGTACCGGTAAGGAAATTACCGCCGAGTGGCTGTACCACCTGGGTGTTCCGGTAGATCAGATCGACGATATGGCAGAAAACAGCGCTGTCTGCGTTCCGACCATGATGCCGTACATCACCGCCTTCTTCATGCCGCGTACCAAAGGTGACCGCCCGGATGTTATCCCGGATGGCTGTGTAAACTTTGCATTCCTGGGCCAGTTCGCGGAAACTCCTCGTGATACCGTATTCACAACAGAATATTCCGTACGTACTGCAATGGAGGCTGTATACGGACTTTTCGGTGTAGACCGTGGGGTTCCGGAAGTATGGGGAAGCGTTTACGATATCCGTGAGCTTCTGGACAGCAGTGTGAAGCTGATGGACGGAAAATCCCCGCTGGAGATCCAGCTGCCAGGGCCGCTGAATGCACTGAAGAAACCACTTCTGAATGTTGTGAAGGGTACTGTGATTGAGAAAGTACTGCGGGATCATGATGTGCTGAAAGATTATATGTAAGATATACAGCCTGCCAGGCAGATATTCTCAATCCGAAAATTAAGATTTGAACACAGTAACGGGCCTCCGGTTCTATTCGTGCAGCAATCCCCCGGAAATACTTCTCGCGCGGTATTTCCGGGGGATTATTTTATTTTCTGATACTTATTTTCCCAGTGTTTCATTCATACTTCCGGAACGGAAGCCCTGAAGATCCAGAGTCACGTAAGAAAATCCCAATGTGCGGAATTTCTCTGTGATCTTTGTTCTTATTTCATTATCTGCAATTTTCAGGATCTCTTCTTCCAGAACCTCGATCCTTGCCATGGTACCGTGGATGCGAACACGGAACTGATGGAATCCCAGATCCATCAGAAACTGCTCGGCCTGATCTACCATGTGAAGCTTCTCCTCGGTAATGGTCTCACCGTATACAAATCTGGAAGCAAGACAGGCAAAAGATGGCTTGTTCCAGGTCGGAAGATTCATGTCTTTTGACAGCTCCCGGATCTCTTCTTTATAGAGGCCTGCTTCCTGGAGCGGACTGCGGACCCCAAGCTCCTGGATAGCCCTTTTTCCCGGACGGTAGTCGCCCAGATCATCCATGTTGGAACCTTCCACGATCATGTTCATATGGCGCGCCTTTGCAGCTTCCCAAAGTCTGGTAAAGATGGCTTTTTTGCAGATATAGCAGCGGTCCGGCGGATTCTGACGGAACCCCGGGATGTCGAATTCGTTGATCTTGCATATCTCCTGGCAAATGTGATTTTCCTGGCAGAAATCTTGCGTTTCTTTCAGTTCTCTGTCGGTGAAGGAGCATGGACATGCGGTAATGGCCATAGCTTTGTCGCCAAGTGTTTCCTGTGCAGCTTTCAGCAAAAATGTGGAGTCCACTCCACCGGAAAAAGCTACGGCTACACTTCCCAGGGAACGGAGGATTTCCTGGAGTTTTCTGTATTTTTTTTCAAGTGTGATGTTATCTGTTGCTGGCATATGTTCTGTCACCTCGTAATTTGTAAAATCTTATTTTTGCCGGATACGAATCTGTAATTTTCAGATCTGTTCTTATTGACATGCTCTTGCAATGCTATGTGTGTATTATTTATTGTAAACGATACCTTTTTGCCATACAAGTATTTTTCTACCTGACAGATGTACTATGAAATTTATTAGTATCCTCTCTGTTTCCAAACATAATAAGACCGGAAATACAGCATATGCCATACTTCCAGTCTTTCTTTTTACAGTTATTACATTTCGATCACATCAAGATCATCCGGAACAAACAGATTTCCGTGATAATACTCTCTGCCTTCTGCTCCGTAAAGCTCTTTACGTTTCTTAATGTTCTTATCCTCTGTGTGATACAGGACAAGATTCTTAACTCCAAGGTTCTCAGCCAGCTCACTGGCATCCTTAACTGTGGAGTGATGCTTCTCATATGGATTGAAGATATCACGCTGTCCATACAGACAGAATGCTTCGTGGAACATCCAGTCGCTGCCTTTTGCGTATTTCTCTTCACATTCATTGTATGGCTCGTCTCCGCAGCAGGTAAGCACCTTACCACCGTCATAGATCATCTGGAAACCGAACTGTTTCGCCTTGGTGGAACCGATATCAAAGAAGGTCACTTTCTTATTAAGAATTGTTTTTTCCTCGCCGTCTTTTACCTCGATCAGATGAAGTCTGTCACCGATGTACTGTGTCTCCTTCTTATTCAGAAGCTTAAATGCCATGTCTTTCAGAAGTCCGATCACTTCATCATGAGCATAGATGTTTGCCTCGCCCTGATAAGTGCCTTTTTTCATGTTCTGGCAAATGATGCGGATCACCCACACGATCCCCATGATATGGTCTACGTGCTTATGTGTAACAAAGATCTCATGAACATCCATCAGATCAACGCCAGCCTTCTTCAGCTGGGAGAGCACCGTATTTCCGCCGCCTCCGTCAACCAGAAAATGGCCGTACTCATCGCTGAGCACGAAACATGTATTGTAGCACTCTGTTACCAATGCGTTACCTGTTCCAAGCATGGTTAATTTCATTCTGTTCTCCTCCTGTATAGCCCTAGTCATCAAACATTCAGCCACCCACCATTCTGCTCTCTGACACTCTGACCGGCTGTCTCTGGTCATATTACAGACAAATATACAACCGTTTAATTTTTGTTTTCTTATTTTTTCTGTGTTTTTCGTGTCCAATGATAACATTATGAAGAAATATTTTCAATAAGATCCATTCATTTTCATAGCAGAAAAATCAATCCACAAATCTTCATATATTCCTGCTTTCACAGAATCCAGTCCGGTGCTCCCTTGCATCCTCTGTCATCCAGTTTATCTGCATCGCAGATAACAGAAATATATAATATATGGATCCTGTACAAAAACAGGAGCAGTCACATGGCGTACCATGTCTGCTCCTGTTTTACATTTTTATTATTTCAGCATCTCTATATCCGTCTCAAAATACTGTTCCTGAAACCGGACCTGTTCTCTGATCTCCTGTGCTGTCATGGTCATATCTTCCGGAACTGCCACCCATTTGTCTTCCACATCATTAAGGCGGTGGATGATGGCTATCACTTTTCCTGTAAATTCTTTTACCGGATGATCGATTCCCAGAACGTAAACATCCTGTTCCTCGCCGTCCGGAGCGATGATTCCTTCGATGTAGCCGTAATTTACCGGGTAAAAAAGCTCTTTGTGTTCCGGATGATAACTGTTCATTGGGCGGTCGATCATGATATGTACGATCTGCCCCGGAGTCTTTTTTTTATTCATATGATCCATATGCTTCATTTATATTCCTCTTTGAGCGCATGCCGGAAATCAACAGATTTTTTGCTCTTTACCATATCTCAGACTCTACAGCCGCACGCTCAATGCCAAGACCCTTCATATATCGATCCATAAATGCGTTGAATCCTTTCACACCTTCTGCTTCCGGCGCCAGTGTGCTGCCTTCGTTTCCTTTGAAGACATCTTCATCCAGGAAATCCGCAAGGTCTTCGCCTTCTCTCTTGTTGAGCAAATAGGAAGCCAGAAGTGCGATTCCCCAGGCTCCGCCTTCTCCTGCTGTAGACATTACGGATACCGGTGCATCTACCGCATCTGCAAGGATCTGCTGGCCGACACCCTTTGTCTTAAAGAGACCGCCGTGGCCCAGAAGCTTATCGATCTTTACATGCTCCTGATTCAGAAGGATATCCAGACCTACACGCATGGCGCCGAGGCAGGTGTAAAGATTATTTCGCATAAAGTTTGCCAGTGTAAATTTGCTCTCAGGAGAACGTACAAACAGTGGACGTCCCTCTTCAAAGCCGGTCATATGCTCGCCGGAGAAATAGCAGTAGGAAAGAAGTCCGCCACAGTCCGGGTCGCCTTCCATGGCTTTGTTATAAAGAGTTCCGAACAGTTTGTTCATATCTACTTCCATGCCCATAGCTTCTGCAAATTCCTTAAACACATTTACCCATGCGTTCAGATCCGAAGTACAGTTGTTGGAATGTGCCATGGCAACCGGGTCTCCTGCCGGAGTGGTAACCATGTCGATTTCTTTATACGGTTTGGAAAGTGCCTTCTCCAGGACGATCATGGCAAATACAGAAGTTCCTGCGGAAACATTTCCGGTACGCCGGCGGACACTGTTTGTGGCAACCATACCGGTTCCTGCGTCTCCCTCAGGCGGACACATCGGGATTCCAGCTTTCAGCTTTCCACTTACATCCAGAAGCTTTGCGCCTTCCTCAGTAAGAACTCCTGCATCCTGACCTGCCACCAGAGCTTTCGGCATAATATCGCGAAGCTTCCATGGGAAACCATAAGGTGCAACCAGTTCATCGAACTTCTGAACCATCTCCTCGTTATAGTCCTTCGTTTCACTGTCGATTGGGAACATACCTGCCGCATCACCGATACCAAGAACTCTTTTTCCGGTGAGTTTCCAATGCACATAGGCTTCCAGAGTGGTGATATAATCGATATCTTTTACATGCTCCTCACCGTTAAGGATCGCCTGATACAGGTGTGCGATGCTCCATCTCTGAGGGATATTGTAATGGAAAAGCTCTGCCAGCTTCTCAGAGGCTTCTCCTGTGATGTTGTTTCTCCAGGTACGGAACGGAACCATCAGCTCTCCCTCTTTATTAAACGGCATATAGCCATGCATCATGGCACTGACACCAAACGCACCTACGCTTGTAAGCTCCACTCCATATTTTTTCTGAACATCTTCTGCCATATCCTGGTAACTGCCCTGGAGACCTTTCCAGATCTCCTCCAGGCTGTATGTCCAGATACCATCCACATACTGATTCTCCCATTCATAGGCTCCGGATGCGATGGGCTGGTTCTTATCGTCCACCAGAACTGCCTTGATCCTTGTGGAACCAAACTCAATACCAAGAGCCGTGCGATTCTCAAGAATTGCTGTTTTTGCCTCATTTACTCCCATTGTAAAAAACCTCCCATATTATTTGCTGAAATACATGCTGTTCCATCTCAGCTCATTCTGCAGATTCCGGATCGTTGTATCGCCATCAATATAAACCGCTTCAATACCCATAGCTGCTGTTTTCCAGTCACCCTCGCCACCGAAGCCATAGCCTTTTTCCATCAGTCGCTGGATCGCAAGTCCCGGAAGCTGTTTCAGGGAGCCCAGATCACCAAAGTGTGTTACGATAGCCTGATAATTTTTCTCCTCGAGGAATCGCTCAAAACCGATCTCGATCCCTGCCTGGACTGCTACATGCTTCTTAAATTCCTCAGGGTCACGTCCATCCAGAATCATATCGTATTTATTATAATATTCTTCTACCAGAACATCAATATCTCCCTGGCTTACATCCTGAACATATTCTGCGATCTCATTAACCGGATAAGCATCGATCTCCCAGTTTTTCCTGGGGATGGGTGATAGTGGTAATGCCCTGTCCCTGTCTTGCATATAGTGAATTATCATAGCCGGTTACCGCAACATCTTCCGGGATCTTTTTGCCCTGACGTTCCAGTTCTTCCATGACCTGGACAGCGATCTGTTGTTTTTATTATTTATCAAAAGTTCCATATAAAGAAAGGCCGGAACACCCTCCCCATTCTGGTGTTCCGGCCTTTATATGCCGCCTTGCATATTTATTTCAAAGTTTTTGCTGCCTTCCGATCATTTCCTGCCTTAGCGGTACATCTTCATATAGTCCCCATGTGCCTCGATCAGCTCATCACACATTGCCTGGATGTCTTTGATGTTCAGCTCTGCACCTGTGTGCGGGTCCATCATGGCTGCCTGATAGATTTTCTGGCGGTCTTTGGTCACTGCTGCCTCAATAGCAAGGAGCTGCGGGCTGACATTGGATGAATTCATAGCTGCCAGCTGTGTAGGAAGCTTGCCCACTTTTACCGGATGTACACCGGTTCCGTCGATATAGCATGGAACCTCTACGCAAGCATCCGACGGAAGGTTATCGATGTAACCGTTGTTAAGAACATTTCCACCGATCTTGTACGGTGTGTTTGTAACAACAGCCTCCATGATATAAGAAGCATACTCTTTACTTCTCTCATGGCCGATCTTGCCATCCTTGAGGATATCCTCGCGCTCTTTTTCCCAGCCCTCGATCTGTTTGATACATCTTCTCGGATATTCGTCAAGCGGAATATTGAACTCCTCGATCATCTCCGGATATTTGGATTTAATGAAGAACGGATTATACTCTGCATTGTGCTCACTGGACTCTGTGCAGTAGTAGCCAAGATGACGGATGTACTCATAACGTACCATATCCTCATGTTTCTCACCGGATGTATTCTTCTCCTCTGCAATTCTGCGGATCTCCGGGTACAGGTCGTTTCCATCTTTGTCATGGATCTCAAGAAGCCATGCCATGTGGTTGATACCTGCGATCAGCTCGGTACGTCCCTCAATCTTGTCTTCCATTCCCATTCCCTCAAGAAGCTTCTGGGAGCAGACCTGAACGCTGTGACAGAGGCCTACAGTACGGATCTTTGTAAAACGCTGCATATAGCCGGTAAGCATTGCCATAGGGTTGGAGTAGTTCAGGAACAGAGTGTTCGGGCAGACCTCTTCCATATCCCGTGCGAACTCTTCCAGAACCGGAATGGTACGAAGTGCACGCATGATACCACCAATTCCCAGGGTATCTGCGATAGTCTGTTTGATGCCGTATTTCTTCGGGATTTCAAAGTCTGTTACTGTACATGGCTCATAGCCGCCTACCTGAATGGCATTGACTACGAAGTCTGCATCACGAAGTGCATCTTTACGGTTCTCAGCACCGAGATATGTTTTGATCACTGCGCGATCCTCATTTACGTTGTGGTTGATGGCACTTAAGATAATTCTGGAATCCTCCAGTCTCTTCTCGTCAATATCATAAAGTGCGATCTCGCTCTCGCGAAGTGCCGGTGTGCACATACAGTCGCCAAGTACATTTCTTGCGAAAACCGTGCTTCCAGCTCCCATGAATGTAATTTTGATCATGTTCGTTTCCTCCTGCTTTCTTTGTTGGATCTCTTATCCGGAATTGTTATATTTTTCTTTAAAATTCCTGATTTTCTGCTATTTCTGCGGTGCAGTCCCGCTTCGTTTTCTTTGTGATCTTATCATACTACCGGAAACTTGTTTAAAATATGTACTTTGATGTTAATAATTGTTGTTTTGTTGCATGAGATACCTGGAAGTAATTTTCTATAACATTTCTTATGACATAAAAAACGCTCTGCCCGATACCAGAATTTTATATATTCCGGCCAGACAGAGAGTTCTTTTTTCTTCGTGAAATATATCACAGAATCAGTCCTCAGATTCCGTATAATCCCCTTTTTTCCCCTTCACTACAAGTTTTCTCTTTTCTTCCTTGTATTCTCTCGGACTTCTTCCTGTTCTTGCCTTGAATACCTTGGAAAAAGCCAGCGGATCTCCATACCCTACTTTTGCAGCTACTTCACTGACCTGAATATCTCCGTTTTTCAGAAGAGTCTTTGCCTTCTCGATGCGAAGATTCATAAGATATTCCTGCGGCGA
>OLZW01001181.1_pt1 | contig 20422 bp, 7 predicted proteins | sample 1674281 | NCBI WGS metagenome assembly OLZW01 (sample SAMEA103958157, study PRJEB25191) | human gut metagenome | biome: human-associated habitat [ENVO:00009003]; feature: intestine environment [ENVO:2100002]; material: feces | place: Germany | collected 2013/2015
ATACTGCTGTATAAGGGTAACGCCATACAATATCTGACTGGCACTCTCCGGGTGATTTTTAAACAGATATTCATAAATCCGAAGTATATCATTCATATTTGAACTCCCCCTATTATAACGAGATGTAGAAATTTCAATTTTTTCGACAAACATTTATTATATCTGATATAATTATACAACATTTACAAGTAAATTACAAGCCTTTATAAACAAATATCCGCACACAAAAAACCCGCCCCCGAAACCTCGGGGGCGGGGAAATCGCCTATATCTATCGCTTCACTTACGCATTCTTGTCAAGACCTGTGATTTCAAGTGTATCACGGGCAATAAGAAGCTCCTCGTTTGTAGGAATTACCCATACCTCAACCTTGCTGTCGGGAGCAGAAATCTTTGTGAGCTTGCCCTTTAAGCCGTCGTTTACAGAGTTGTCGAGCTTGATGCCGAGATATTCCATATTCTCGCATACGCCCTTTCTGACTTCGGGAGCGTTCTCGCCGATACCGCCTGTGAAGATAACAACGTCAAGACCGTTCATAGCGGCTGTGTAAGAACCGATGTACTTCTTTATCTCGTATGTCAGCATATCTGTAACAAGCTGTGAACGCTTGTCGCCCTGCTGTGCGGCACTTGTAATATCTCTGTTGTCGCTGAACTGACCCGAAAGTCCGAGGAAGCCCGACTTCTTGTTGAGATAGTCGCTCATCTGTGCGGGAGTGAAGCCCAGCTTGTTCTGTACGAATTCAACAGCCGATGGGTCAACACTACCTGAGCGTGTACCCATGATGATACCGTCAAGAGGAGTAAAGCCCATTGATGTATCTACAGACTTTCCGTCCTTGATAGCTGTTATGGATGAACCGTTGCCGAGGTGGCACGATACGATGTTAAGACCTTCAAGGCTCTTGCCTGTGACCTCGCCGTACTTCATTGATACAAAGCGGTGTGATGTTCCGTGGAAGCCGTACTTTCTTACGTGGAACTGCTCATAGCACTCATAAGGCATACCGAACATATAAGCCTTGGGAGGCATTGTCTGATGGAACGCCGTATCGAATACTACTACCTGAGGAGTTGTTTCGGGGATAACCTTCTTGCAGGCTCTCAGCGCAAGTGCGTGTGCGTGGTTATGTACGGGAGCAAGGTCTGCAAGACCGTCTATCTGATCTATAACCTCGTCCGTTACGATTGTTGTCTTTGTGAATACCTCAGCGCCCTGCACTATTCTGTGACCTACAGCGCCTATCTCGCTCATATCCTTGATAACAGCGGCGTTGCCCTTTGTCATTACCTCAACCAGCTTTTCAAAAGCCTCTGTGTGAGTGGGGAACGAACATTCCTCTACATATTCCCTGCCGTCAAACGTCTTGTGAGTGATCTTTCCGTCTATACCGATACGCTCGCAATTTCCCTTTGCTATGACCGACTCATCCTTCATATCTATAAGCTGATACTTCAGTGATGAACTGCCGGCATTTACTACCAGAATTTTCATTTAAATAAGATACCTTTCTGAATTAATTTTTGCTGAACGCAATATCATTATTATTTTAAACCAAACCGCCCGAAAAATCAAGTGCTTTGACGAAAATTACGACTGCTTGCCGATATTTTTACACCGTGAGGAGAAAACAAGAAAGCCGCCCCGATTAAAAGGCGGTTGATTTTTAATTCAATCTTGTGAGCGGCTGTTTATGAAGTTGCATTCTCCCCGATAATATGCTAAAATATTCACGAGGGAAACCTTGGACGTCAGGCGACCGGGTGCCCCGGTTCTCTGTTCCGCCTTTTAACAACATAATGTATGCTACACTTTTTTTGACGGCGGATTTAAATGTCGAAACTATAAAAAAGCAACTCTATCTCCCGAAAGTGCGAAAGCGCTTTGAAAGGAGGTGAAGCTGTGTACATAACGCTAAGTGATTTAACACAGATAGGAATATTTCTTACTGCTTTCACAGTTATGATATTCACAATCATTTCTTTTAATAAAAAGAAATAACCGCCCCTATGTCGCAAACTGAAGGCGGTTATTCTTTAACTACCATTGGGAGCGACCGTCTGTCGTTTCCCTCTTTTTGTATCTATAATATAACATAAAATCAAGCCGGTGTCAAGTATGCCCTTGTCGGTATCTCTCAACTCCCTCAGCGCAAAAGCAAGCCTGCGGTATCTCATATAATCCCTGAGCTTCATTCCCGATATTTCGCCGAATTTCCTTGAAACATAGTATTCCGAGTAGCCAAGCGTCTGCGACAGCCTGCCGAGCGTCAGCTTTTCGTCCTCGCCGCTTCTGATACACCTGTCTATGTCGTCAACAATATTCTGAATATTCATATACCATTCGTTTATCCCGTTCATCTGTTTTTCTCCCGTACAGCTTTCTTCCATCTTTTCGACTGTATTCATTTTATCACAAACGAGCAAGCCGAAACTTGATACGGCTTGCTGTTTTTACTGAAGGCAGCACAGTATTTTCATATCAGATCAAGATAAGTCTTGAGATCGCCGACAAACTGATTTCCGCACCGTGCAAGCTCACCGAGCACTCGATCGGTTCCTTTTTCGGTCGTATACCAGTTTTCTTTGGTGATGTTATAGCAATGTACGGGGCAGACCGTCATATCAACATTCGGGAAAGCCATTTGATACAGCATTAAGCATCGGCGAGCATGAAAGGCTTTACAAACAATTATACCGCTTTTTATCATTATGCCCTTTTCATCAACGGCTTTACGAGAGAGAAATGCGTTATCACGGGTATGCCCCGACTTGCTTTCTTCAATGATCGCAGTCTGCGGAACGCCGTTTTTTACGAGTACATCTGTAAAAAACTCGCAGTCTGACCGGTAATCGCCACTATAAATTTCCGCTTTTGAGCGGACGCCGTGCCATTTTTCCTCTTTAACGCTTACTCCTCCTGACGGGACTATCCAATCAGTCAAACCTTGTCGGTATAATTCTGCGGCATATTCGGGCTGTTCGGGGTGTGAGCCGCCCGGCAGAAAAATCGCATCGACCTTTTGAGGTTCTCCTGACACAAAGATATAATCTGAAATATCTGTGATGATCCGGTTTGTCATAGGGGTTCTCCTCTTAGTTTTTTTGTAAAAGAAAAATGCGTGATCGATACAGCTTGCTGTTTTTACTACTCCTCCGGCGTAAAGAACACATTCCCGTCATCGTCGGTCGTAAACACCGTGAAGCCGGTATAGCACACATTTCCGTAAATGTCGTTTATAACAAAGCTGTATCTGTAGTCGCCTGCAGGCAGATTGACAAACTCTATCATATTGTCGCCGCTGTAGGTGCATTCATCGCCCTCCGCCTTGCCTGCAAAGTTACCCTCGCTGTCGTAGGTGTTGAATATCGGCACTATGACATCGCCCTCTTTAAGCGGAACAACGCTTCTTGCCGACTCGCCGTTTTCGTTTACGCCGTCCCATGTTCCAAGCGCCGTTATGTCATACGCATTGCCGTCCTGCGTCATAGCTATACGCAGATTTGTTTCCTTGCCGTTGAGCTTTATAGGTGATGTGTAAACCGAGCTGTTTCCGTTCTTCTCTACTATGAACATAGGGATAAGATTATTCTCGATCATATACCACTGACCGCTGAAATTATCCTCAACAAGTCCCGATGAGAAATCTACCTTTGTACTCTGGTCAACACCGAATTCGATAAGCTCACCCGTTTCTTCGTCAACACGGTAAACCGAGCAGTTTACGCTCGCAAGGTTGTTTATAGTATCGTCCGTAACATTGAAGTAGAACGTTCCCTCATCGTCAAGCACAGGTCCGACATCTATCTGAACACTGCTCTTATCACCGCAGAAGCCCATGTTGTCGGTCTTGTTGTTGTAATGCTCCCAGTTGCTCTCGTAGTCGGAATAATCCCCGTCGCTCCAGTACACCGCACCGTCCGCAAGCCATGTTTTTTCACCGCTGTACCCGTCCGTACTGCCGTTTTGTGCGCCGTATGCGATTCTGTCAACAAACGTCATATAGTACGGGCTTACGCACACCTTGCCGAATGTGGCAAGCTCGGCAGAGCCTGAAACGCCGAACGGATAGTAGGTCGAAAGCCCCGTTGAGCCGTCCTTGTCCTCGCCGTAGATGTTATACACTACCGCCTTTTCAAGCGCCGACATAACCTTGTCCGCCTTGTCGTCCGATACCGCAGCCGCTATCATAGAGCCGAGATCCACCATGTTGGTATATCCCTCTGTATCGTTGTTACTGCCGTATGCTCTTACGGTATAGATGCTTCTTACCGCATTCGCAAGCAGTGCAGGGTCAGAAGAAATATCGTTCATTTCCTCGGCGGCGTCATTCACTGTCTTTACAAGCTCGTCTATACGGCTGAGATCCGTTATCGAAAGCGTAGCCTCGCCGCCTGCGCCGATAGCCTCGCACGATGCCATAAAGCTGTCAGCGACCGTCTTTCCGAGTTCGGCTGTATCCGCTGTAGGATTACTTTCCATAAAGCCTGCTATCTCGGTATAATCCCAACCGTATCCCGGTTCCGTTTCTTCCGATGCAAACATATAGTCAGCGTGCGGAACAAGCATATTCGCCGTTTCGACCGTTGCCATAAGGCAAGCGTCAAAGCCGATGAACGCAAACTTATCCGTCATCTTATCGTATATTGAGGTAAGCGCAGTGTCTATCTCCTCAAGCGACAGCGAATCGTTCTCGTTAAGCTCATCGAAGCACACGCCGCTTATACTTCCTCCGCCGTGGTTCCAGAAGATAAGCCCCATTTTAGCCGCCGCATAGTTTTCTATGCCCCAGCCGAGAAAATCGACAAGCACATCCTCCTTGCCCATATTGACAGACTCTTTTTCTTCGATAAGGCTTATTTCTCCGCCCGTTACAACATAACGCTGTGTCTTTTCGGCAGAGATGCCGTATGTATCAGCCCACGCTCCCGCGCCGCCCGTCTGAATGACGAACTTCACGTTCTCGCTTTGTGATCCTGCAATCATTTCCTCAATGTCGCCGCTTGCAAGCCCGTTCTCGCTTTCAAGGTCACTTCCGCACATATACACGAATACCGTCTGTGTGCCGTCCTCGCCCATAGGCTTTTCGGCTTCACGCTGTTTTCTCGTAATGCTTATCCCGTCCGAGCCGCTGAACGTCAGCTTTGACGCACGACTGCCCGTAACACTTTCGTCATATTTATTATCACTGCCTTCACTGCTTTCCGAATTGCCGCCGTCACTCGTCTGCCTGTTGTCGCTTGCCGTGCTGTCGGAAATCTCCTCCTCATCGTCAAGGCAGCCGCTCGATAGCACAGCCGTTGCAAGTACCGATACCGCAAGCAGTGCCCGTAATATCTTTTCACTTGTTTTTCTCATAAGCTCTCCTTTTCTTAATTATAACCATATTCTCACATATTAATTATAATCGTTTTTCACTGCAATTGCAATAAAAAGGCACAAAAGGCATTTATTCGGCTGAAAACGGTAATCCCACTTTATTCGATTAGCTCTGAGATTCTTTCCTCAAGATTTGAGTAATCGATTTCATGGCCGATTTCTAAGTCCTCTATTATAGTTTCAATAGGATCGTCAAGCAAGTCATACAGGATTTGAAAGCCCGGGCAATTCTGTGCGAGGCGTTCGATCTTTTCTCTGAAGATTGCAAAAATCTTTTCCTTAATACGCTCTACGAAATCTGGCTCCGAAAACAGCTCAGTTTTTACCGATTCCACCGTCATCTCGTCCCCTCTTTTTTCCATTTCGTAAATTACATAGGTCACCTCCTCTTGCGGGACGAGTACGATACACTTGCTGGAAAGATTATCACCTTTTTCCATGACCCCTTCTGTCCCTACAACAAGAGCGATATATAGACCCATTTCGCCGTGTTTTCTATTTTTTGCAGGAAAGCGGTCATAGCCTTCAACGTGCTTGGCAAATTCCGGGGAATGGTTATCTGCAATAAAATTTAAAATATGGGAATATAATTTCTCAAAATATTGCTCATATACAGTTTTTAGCATAGCATACGGAGACTCTGCTAACTCTAATAATAATTCGGCTAAAAAAGATTCATAATATGTTGATTTCTCTTTTTCGTTCATGTTTTTTTCCTTTCTGAATAACTTAATGCTTATTTTCGTTTGTGCGCACAAGATATTCTATCATATATTTCCACGTTTGTCAAGCACTCTGCGCTTGACTATTCACAAGCAGAGCATTTGAATTTTGTTACATAACCCCCACTAACCCAATTTCCCCAAAAAAATTTTCAAAAACCTCTTGACAAACGCCGAAGTATCGGTTATAATAAAATCAACAAATCAGTAAACATTACTGATTTCGCTAAAAACAATAAGAAAATAATGATTTTATCACTATGAAAGGATAGGTAATTTACTATGAAAAAGTGGGTATGTCCGGTATGCGGTTACGTTCATGAGGGAGATACACCTCCCGAGTTCTGCCCCCAGTGCAAGGTTCCCGGCAGCAAGTTCATAGAGCTTAAGGAAAGCGAAAAGCTTGTATTTGCAGACGAGCACAAGGTAGGCATTGCAAAGGCAGTTGAGGATGAAGAGATTCTTGCAGGTTTAAAGGCTAACTTTGAGGGCGAATGCACAGAGGTAGGTATGTATCTCGCTATGGCAAGAGCCGCTCACAGAGAAGGTTACCCCGAGGTAGGTCTTTACTACGAAAAGGCAGCTTGGGAAGAGGCTGAACACGCTGCAAAGTTTGCAGAGCTTTTAGGCGATGTTGTAAGTGCATCGACTAAGGAAAACCTCGAAAAGAGAGTTGCCGCAGAGCACGGCGCTACACAGGGCAAGCTTGACCTCGCAAAGAGAGCAAAGCAGTTAAATCTTGACGCTATCCACGACACAGTTCACGAGATGGCTAAGGACGAAGCCCGTCACGGTAAGGCTTTCGAGGGTCTGCTGAACAGATACTTCAAGTAAGCGGCGGCTGTGAGCCACACCAAATTCGCCGTTCCGGCTGTTTCAGTTCGGCTAAGGTTACGTTACCGGCGGATATTAACGTTATAATTATGCAAATCGAGCCGTAAGCACTCTTGCTTACGGCTCAGTTTGTTCTTATAGTAAAAACGCATCTGATACACAAAAAAGAACACCGGTCGCCCGGTGTTCTCTTTTTTTACTGTCAGCTTATTTGGCTGTCTTCACATTTGCATAAGTATAAGTGCTTGTATTTGCACCCTTATAAGACGCAATCCTTACCTTATACACGCTTCCGGCCCTGAGTCCGCCAATAGTGACAGTAGCATTCGTACTGCCCTTTAACGTCTTTTTGACCCACTTGCCGCCTTTGTAAATTTCAACCTTATATCCGTCTGCACTGGCATTTTTACCCCACTTAACGGTTATCGAGTTTCTTTTTGCCGATACAACCTTGATATTGGTTACCGGTGAAAGCACTGCAGTAACCGTAGTATAGCTGTAATCGCCGTACAGATTGTCCTTATACGCTCTTACCCTTACTTTATATGTGATGTAAGGTGTAAGTCCGCCAAGCACAGCCTTTGCTGTCTTATTATCGGTTATGGTCTTTTTGACCCACTTACCGCCGATATAATATTCTACGTTATATCCGTCAGCGTTCGCATCCGCATTCCATATAACTACTGCTTTTGAGTCAACTGCGCTCTTTACCTTAAGACCGCTGACCTTTGTCGGAGCGGTAGTGATATAAATATCGTCGAATGCACTCTCAAGCTCACCCTTATAAGCCTTTATTCTGACCTTGTAGGTTTTGTAGCCCTTAAGCGAGCCTATTGTAACGGTAGTTTTGTTATTGCCGGTCAGCGTCTTTTCATTCCACTTACCGTCTGCATAGTACTGAGCGGTATAACCGTCCGCACTTTCGTTCTTATCCCATTTAAGCGTAAACGAAGAAGATGTTACTGTCTTCGTAATACCCGTAACTTTTGACGGGAGCGTATCGATATAGCCATATGTATACGGACTGTAAAGGTCGCCCTTATATGCGCTTACCCTTACTTTATATCGTGTTCCTGCACAAAGTCCGTCTATAACCGCCGATATATTATTGTTGCCGGTAACAGTCTTTACGGACCACTGATTATTAATGTACCACTCTACCTTGTAGCCGTCCGCTCTGGCGTTTCTGCTCCAGCTTATTCTTACCGTTTCATCGGTAGCCTTCACCGTATTTATATTCCATACGGGAGAAGGAACAGTATCAACATAGAAACATCTGAATTTGGCGGTGAATCTTCCTGCATAAGCCGCTATCCTTACCTTATATTTAAGGCCTGCAGAAAGACCGCTCAGCTTTGCCGCTACTCTGTCGCCGTCCGTGCTGAAGCCGATCTGCTTCCACTGATTGCCGACATAGCATTCGACATAATATCCGTCAACGCCGCTTATATTCTTCCAGCTTATATCGACTTCATTGTATGTTGTCTTTTCAACCGCTATTTCTTCCACGTCGGGAATAGGCTTTACGGGAACACGGTTTCCGATATATGAATCCTTACATCTTGTGCATTCAAATACGCTGTAGCCTTCGTTGCGATAGTCAGGCTCAACTACTTTGATTACAACATAGTCGTGACCGAGAGGTTCGCCATACTCCGCACCGCATATTTCACACTTTGCCTTTTCGGTGCAGGTAGCCTCTCCTCCGGAATGCTCACATTCGGTTATCGTAGCCGTTACAACGTCCGACTTCATCGAAACTCCCGCCGTTGCAGCATTGCTGTAGGTAAGACGGCAGTAGTACCTGCCCGTTGTGAGATTTTCGAGCGACAGCTTTCTGTCTGTAGCGCCCTCTATCACTGTTTCGTAGCCGTTTTCATCAATGGCGATCCACTGATAAGCAACTTTTGCGTCAACCTCGTTTGAATACCACGGCTCTGCATTTATTTGAAGTGACGGTATGTCGCCTGGATAATAACCGTTGGTGTAATATACAGTATCAATCGGCTTGATTATCTGCATCGGACATAACCGTACCGTAAGTCCGTTTGTCGATGATGCCGTTGCCTTATTAAGACTGTATATATCTATCCACTCTTTTGTTCCTCTGTCCTGTACCCAGAAGCCGGGATCGATATAATCGGCTATCACCTTATTCGGGGCATTAGTTATGATTTCGGCAAACCCACCTGACGAAATGGATACATTACCGCCGTTTATTGTAAGGCAATTTATATTGTTTGCGGCCATTGTAACATTACCGCCGTTTATGGTCACATTGCTGCCTGTTGCAAGCCCGTCAAATGTGACATCACCGCCCCTCACTATGAATGCGTCTTGATTCTCAAACGCTGTCACCGCACAACGTCCCGTAACCGTCAGCTTTGCCTTGCCGTTTATGATGATCGGACGTGAGAACGCTGTACGAACTGCGTACTTGAGCGTGAAGTTACCTTCGGTTATGACTAACTGACCGCCGTATCCGTTCTTGTTATAAAGCGGATATAAGGTACAGCCCTCGTTTTCGCTCTTCTGAGCGTCTTTCGCAGCCTCGTCAAGATCGTTATAATACCTGACATCGTCGCCCTTTGTTATCTTTGCATTGAACTTGCTCTCGCATATCTCGCAATATGTCGGCTCGGTAATATTACCTGCGGTTTCCTTGTCCGCTGTAGGATCGACCACCTGAGAATGATCACAGTCAACAAGGTCTATGCTTACAGTGTTCGACTTTATTTCATAGCCGTCATCGGTAATAACTACGAAGTATATCTTGGCAGCAACGCTGTTGCCCGCCTTATCAATTATTTCGTCTGCCGACAATTTAGCGTCCTTTACAAGTGCGCTTAAGCTGCTATAAATTATATCTCCGCTTACATAGGAGTTTATACCGTATCTCTTACTTACATACGAGTCGTTCAGGTTCGAGCCGTTAGCAAGAGACAGGTTGAACTTCAGCGTGGGATTTGCGTTGCTGTTGCGATACAGCTTGTTCATTTCTGTGCTAAGCGTTGCTTGTACTATCGGTGCCTTAGCAACGGTAACACCGCTTGCTTCCGACACCTCACGTTCTTTAAGCGTCAGCCATGCACCGCCCTCTGTTTTCTTATACGCATAGCCGTTGCCGAGAATATCTGTTATCTTGCCATCTTTTACCGTAATGTTATCATATTGTCCGCCGCTGAGCTTAACATCTCCGCCGTTTACGGTGAGATATGCGATTCTTGTGGCTTCTTCGGCAGTCAACCTGGAGCCCGGCTCGGCAATTACAGCGAAAATATTGGCGTTGCCTCTAAGTGTCAGCTTACCGCCATCGGCGACCTTTACTGTATTATACAAGATGGCGTTATCGCCATTTGCAATAAGTGTAACATCACCTGTAACAGGGAGGTAGTCTGTATCATAAGCGGAAGGCATCAGCATTGTTATTGTTGCACTTGCAACGCTGTTTGCCTTGGCAAACGCCTTTCCCAGATCTTCCTTAACAAAATATTCTGTCTTTTCCGCTCCGTTCTCGGTATAGCTTACGCTTGCAGCGATCAATGAATTGCAGTATATGCAACGGTTATCTCTGCCCACACCGTCCGGGTGGTCGCATCTTATTATTCTTACGTTATCGAAGTTTGACGAAGCGTTTGCTTTCAGATCGCTGTACAGCTGAGAATCGACACGGCTGCCGCTCGCTAAAATTTGATAAAGATAAATTTCACTTGAGCAGTCTATATTAGCGATATTAGCATTCGTGATACTTGCCAGCTGTTTAAGCAGAACACCGTCTTCTAAAATCAGCGTGTCAATTTTCAGCGTTTCAACATAGGAGGAGAAATATGTGGCATTTAATTTCACATTCTGGCAAACTACGCTGACCTCTCCCGAGAAAGTAACAGTGCCGCCGTCCATGCTAAATCCATTTTCAACCCCAAAAGTACACTTACTGTCACTGCGTATAGTGATTTGGGTTCCGGATCCGTTAAAGCTATTGAAATAGACACCAAAGCCGTTCATATCGACAGTAAGTTCTCCGCCGTTTACGTTAATGTCAGTATTTCTATCGAAGAAATCTCTGAGCATTTTCAGCGTACAGCCCTTGTTTTCGTTCTTTGCCGCAAACTCAAACGCTTCCGTAAGTTTTGTAAAGTATTTTACCGTTGTTCCGGTCTCACTCTTTACAGTGACTGCAACATACATCTTTGCATTGCACTCGTTGCATACACCTTCCGCATTGATCTCACTGTGTGCACACTGATAACCGCAGCCGCACCTTCCTGTTTCGTCATACTCATGCTTGCTGTGGTCGATTACCGTAAGTGACATATCGCTTTCCGAAACCTTGCTTGCGTCAAACAGCTTTCCGTCGCTTGTCGTAAACGCCTTGTTCTCGCCGAGCAGATCTTTCAGTGCCTTGCCCTCTGCGCTTACATCTATGCTGCTGAATGTACCGCTGTTTATAGTGACCGTACCTCCGCTGACGCTCAGCTTATTATAAGTACCGCCGTTTATAACAGTCTTGCCGCCGCTTACGCTGATACTGTCATCATTGATAGTTATGTCATCAAACGTTACCGTGCCGCCCGTTACAGCTATGAGATATCCCACCGAGCTTCCCGGATACTTCGATAATGTACAGCCGTCATCTCCCGTGATCTTGACATTTCCGCCGCTTACTTTGATCACAGCAGATGCACTTCCCGTTTTCTTGAATAAAACGGTAAAGCTGCCCTGTGTGATCTCACAGTCTCTGTTCACACCTCTGTATAATTCTAATGTACAGCCGTTGTTCTCCTCAAGCTGTGCCGCTTCAAATGCTTCGGGCACATTGTCGGTATAGCATGCCTTGTCGCCGTTTGTTTTAACAAGTATCGCATTTATGCTGGCATCACATAACGAACAACGATAGTAATCATACTCGTCTGTCGTTAATGCGCCATACGGATGCGTACAGGTCGCTATTTCAAATTCGACATCATCGGTCACATATTCGTATCCGTTTAACTTGATAACAAGATGTGCCTTTACAGTGCCGTCAGTATCGGAAATTTCATCTGCATTTGCAAACGTATATGAATTTCCGACGAAGTCGAGCTCTCTTATTAAGGTATCGCCTACATATAAACCGACTGTGACCTTATTGGCATCGCTTATCGTGTATCCGTCGCTTGTATTAACATTGAAGTTAAATAAGATCTGCCGTGCACCTCCGCCGTTGCGGTACAGTACAGTCTTATCTACTGTCGCCGTTGCGCTCTTTATCGGCGCTTCCTTTACTTCTACATTAGTTATATCCTGCTTTTCACGCTCTGCAATAGTAGACCAGATGCCGGAATCGATAAAATTCCAATAGGCATAGCCATCCGCAAGAAGCTGTCCTACGTTTCTGCCTTCGCCTGAAACCTGTAAGCTGTAGAATTGACCGCCTTTAATTACAGCGTTACCGCCGTCTTTAATTATGAAGTCAGAGAAAGTACCACCGTTGATTTCCGCATTGCTGCCGTTGCGAACGGCAACACGTTTTATTAAGCCACTGCCGTTAACGGTCAGCTTACCGCTCGTTACTTCTATGGAATACCATACATCAGTACCGGGTTGTGAGAGCCTTTTACCGTTAAGTTCAAGCGTAACATTGCCTGTAACAGCTATCGTATCTGTAATATCGTCCGTAATATCCTTATACAGCGTTACAGTAGCCGTACCTATCTCATTAGCCTTGTCAAAAGCGTCATAAATATCGCTGAACAGATCCGTCTCTTCGCCGCCGTTTGCCGTATAGCTTACAGTTGCAACAATTTCCTCATTGCAGTAAGGACAGGGATTTCCGTCAAGCACATAACTGCCTTTTTCACCCTTATGGACGCACTTATCAACAAAAATTCTATCGGTTTTGGTCATGGTCTGAATAGCTTCGTATGTGTAAATAGTAAAGCCATTTATATTATTGCCGAAAACTACGCTTCCACTCGCAATTGCCATACCTAAAGTATAACCGCTGTCTGTTTTGCAAGTGGTGCTGCCGAACTCGCCGGCTACGATAGAGAGGCTACCGGACCCGTTGATATTCACGCTTAAAGAATCGGCTGTAACATAATTGATGACCGTGTCTCCGCCGTTAGCTTTCAGTGCATCAATATTTGCACCGTTTACAACAGTCTTTCCGCCATTTATTGACAGTTCTTTAATATAACTCTCGGCACTGTTTACTGCAAGCGCACCGCTTGATATTGTTACACTTCCCAGCTTGATTTTACCGTCAATTGTAACCTCAGCGTCAGTTCCGTTAACTGTGATTCCGCTTGGCAGATTTTGATTGCTCACGTCCTGTACTGCCGAAGAAGTGAAAGTCACGTCACCGCCGTTGACAGTGAACTGATAATATGCCTCTTTACCGTTAAAGTCAACAGTAAACTTACCGCCCGTCACGGTAATGGACGCAGGTACTCTTTCCGAAATCAGCTTTACAGTGCTGCCTTCGTTCTCCTGCGCCAGCTTTATGGCTCTATTAAGACCCGCATAGCCTAACGACTTGCCGTCAGCATCTACTACCTCGGCTTCTATCAATAAATCACATATACCGCAGAATACCAAACCGTCGGTTTCGTTATTAAAGCTATCCTCAGGGTGCGAGCAGGTCGCAAGTGTAAACTTAAGCACATTCGACTTATATTCGTATCCGTCACACTTCAGTACAGTGTAATATTCAACCTCACCGTCTTCCGCTACAATCTCACCGATTTTATAACCGAATACCATATACCAGTTAACAGAAAGCTTAGAATCTTTACTGCGATTATTGCCGTTTACGAAATCCGAATAGGTTATCCGCTTTGAAGTGTCCGCCACATCGCATGTAACATTGACTTTCAATTTTTTCGCTCCGTTACGGTATATAACAGGCGTTCCTTCGTCTGCCCACGCAATACTTGCGCTCTTTATCGGTGCTTCTTCTACGGATAACGCTCCTTTAGAACCGCCCAAATAGCTATCTTTTTCACGCTCATCAATCGAAAGCCAAGTGCCGTCAGCATTTTTATACGCATAACCGTCTGCCAGTACAGATTCGATTGCCTTGCCGTTGTACATAAACAAATACTTGAATTTACCGCCGCTGACCTCTGCTTTACCCGTACCATAAACGGATAAGCAGTCTATTATACCATCCAGGATTACCACTTCACTGTCTGAAAGGGCATACACATCGTAGTATTCGCCGTTTGTAATGGTTAATTTCGAGTCCGGCTTAGCTTCAATTGCGCTCCATACTTTACCGTTTCCATTCACGGTAAGCGTGCTGCCACAAATATATATTTTTTTTGCTTTATCCGTAGCACCCAATGTTTTGCCGTTCAGTGCAAGCGTTACATTGCCCGTAACATTTATTTCATGTGCAATTTCACTGTCTGCAATATCCCTGCACAGCGTTATAGTAGCAGTACCTGCCTCATTAGCCTTATCAAAAGCGTCATAAATATCACCGAACAGCTCTGTCTTTGCACTTCCGTCAACCGTATAGCTTACGCTTGCGGCAAACTCAGAGTTACAGTATTTGCATATACCGCCCTCATTAAAGGCATAACTGCCGTCCTCATTCTTATGCTCGCACTTTGTGACCAGATAATAGCGTCCGTCACTGTAGGCTAAAGAGCTTTCTTCGGCTATATCGCTGTATAATAAAGCCGTTGCTGTTTTCTCCGCAGTCGGATCTGACGGGTTATCATAGCTTATCACACGCGCACCGCTTGCAAGCACGTCCTTAAATTTATGCTGTCCGAGAACGATACGGCCGTAAGTACCGCCGCCTATAGTAAGCTTTGCGTCGGTTGCGTTATTGGCTATAATCAAATTATCAGCACCGGCATTATTGTCGGCATTTACGCCTTTGCTGATGTTTACAGTACCGCCTAATATATAAATTTGACCAAATCGGGTACTTGAGTCTTCAGGCAACGTAAGAGAACCGCTGTTCACATATATCTCGCACTTGATTAACAGATGACCTTTGGCAACAACATCTGCACCGTCAATAGTTATTCGCCCACCGTAATAATTACCGATAGTACCGTAATTATTTGCGGTAATCGTAAACTGACCGCTTGACAGTGTAACATAGTCCTTAATCTTACCGCTTGTTACAAGAGTGAAAACACAGCCCTTGTTTTCAGCCTTATCGGCATATAATAAGCCTTCCTCAATGCTGTCAAAATATTCGTTAGTAGTACCGTCGGCTGATGTCACCTTTGCATAAAGCACAGCACCGCACGCACACTTTGTATTTGTTTCGGTGTATGTATGAGTATGCTTTACAACCGTGACATTTGTAAGTCTTCCGCCGATTGTCTTCGCACTGCCGTCAACTATACTTTCGGGGAGATGTGTGACACTGTTTAAGGTCGCAAATGCATAACCCTTTGCAAGCAGAGTGTTTACAGGTGTGCTGTTGCTTTCCTCGCCGCAGATGGTGTTGTACCTTCCGCCGTATAAAGCTACACCGCTTGCGCTTAAAATGTAAACATTATCAAATATGCCGCCGTATATTTCGACACACTTAGCACTGTTAATGACTAAATTGAGTACATCTGCGGCTGAACTGCCGCCGTCTGCAGTACCGTTTATAAGCGTACCGCCGTTTACACTAAAAGGTGCGTCTATGCATCCGTTGTAGGTGCTTTTCCTGCTGTCCTTAAGGTACAGCACACCACCGTGATTTACATTGATATTTGCCTCTCCGCCGAGTGAATATCCGTTCACATCGACAGTAACCGTTGTATTGCCGATTTCTACGTTCTGTGTAATCTCGCAGTGCTTATACAATGTAAGCGTACAACCGCTGTTTACCTCCGATAATGCCGCAGAAAAAGCGTCGTCTATATTATCAAAATACTTCGCTGTTCCCGCGCCCGAAATGCCCGCAGTAAGCTGATATTTGCAGGTAGAGCATACACCTGTTTTGCTGTCAACATCCGTATGACCGCACCGCTTACCGCAAATCGTACACTTGCCCGTTGTGCTGTCGTAACTGTGACCTTCATGTGGTATTACAATAACAGTTGTTGCAAAACCGTCTTTCAACAGTGTTTTTGAGCCGTCTATCGGCTCAGGATTGGGAGACTTCATAAACATACGGTTCTCAGCCAACAAAGTCAGTATTTCTGCGTTTGCTCTGTCCCCGCCGCCGTTATAGCATATTGTTTTGAAAGCTCCGCCGTGAAGAATTACGTCACTGCTTGCATCGTTTATATTGAGTGTTATAGCAAATGTACTATAGCAGTCAAATGTACCTGCACCTACCGACACAGTTCCCATAGCGCCGCAGTTTTCGTCAAATGTCAGCTTACCGCCGGCCGCTACATTGAAATCGCCATAAATACGATTATTTTTTCCCGATCCCGTAACGGTTATATCTCCCGAAACAGTTAACGTACCTACATTGGCTTTCTCAGCGATCCACAGCGTGAACTTACCGCTGAGTGTTGTATAGCTGCCTGTATAATTCTTGTATACTTTTAATATACAGCCGGTGTTTGCTTCTCTGTCAGCCGCTTCAAAAGCCGCTCCCATCTCATTTTCTTCATAAACAGAAGCTACAGCCCCGTCCTTTACGATAACAGCCGCATACTGATATTCACACTCGTTACACTTACCCGTTTCGCTGTCAACATCGCTGTGAGGGCAAACATATCCGCAGCCGCACTCGCCGTCAACATAGGTATGGCTGTGGTCTTTGACTGTCAGCGTTTCACTGCTTGATATTTCCTTAACGTTTGCGTTGAAAAGAGTTCCGTCAGTCTTGAAGAAAGCCTTACCATCTCCGAGCATATCGTATAATGTCTTGCTGTCCCTGGCGTAAAGTCCGGCTGGATATGCACCGGCTTTCAATATAACCGTACTCGAATCATATACATAGATCGAAGTGTCTAAAACTACATCGCCGTCTATTATAAGCGTACCGCCGGCGTATGAAGCGTCGCTTGTCGGATATACATTACAACCGAGCATAACCGGATTGCCGCTGTTTTTGATTGTAAGCTTTCCGTTTTTGCAAGGAGTAATACTCCGGATATTTAATCTGCGTCCGTTTAAGTCAATTGTAAGTTCTCCGTATAAGTCATACTGAGCTTTTGAATTATCATAATCCTTAAACAGCTTTATCGTACCGCTTCCGTTGTATTCATTCAGTAAAGAGTCAAGCTCATCGGTATCTACATACTTTAAGCTTCCGTTCTTGTCTGTATAGAGTGCGACAGACACAACCGCACCGCAGATTGAGCAGATGCCGGTGTCCGTGTTTATATCACCGCCATGCTCGCAGGGCTTTCCGCACTCCTCGCACTTGCCTGTTCCACTGCCGTATTTGTGGTCAGCGTCAGTATGCTCAACAACAGTAAGCGCAACGGAATAACCCATACTTCCATATTCTTTATAAAGATCAAGATAATTGCCGTTATCTTCACGTCGCAGTGCCTGCCGGGTAACATCAAGAAGATCACCTAATTTCAGAGCGCCGGAATTGTTTTGGCGATGATATGTCAGCCCACCTAACTTCATTCCCGTAGCGAGCTTTACAGATGTCGTTGTAGTTCCGTCATCATTCACGGATGCTATCACAGTCAACTGCTCTGTAGTTACTTTTGCGCCATCGTTTACAGCAAGCCGTGCACTGTCCTCAACAAAAATTGTATTAAATTCTACATTTGCTTCGCTGTCAATTATGAATGATCCGCCGCCTTTGCGAACATACACCTGCGTAACATAACTGCCCGCTGTGCCGGTTAATGCAAGCTTGACGTCTTTGTTGACCCCAAGCTTGATATTGTTCAGCTTGTGACCGTTAAGGTCGATCATAACATTGTGATTTACATCTATAGTATCTAAAGTTGCAGTTGCCGATGCATCGCCGATATCCTGATAGATCTTAACATAGTTTCCGGTATCGGCAGTAATGCTGTCAAGGCAGTCTGCGAGCGTGTCATAGCCTGTCGGCGCATTGCCGTCTGTGCTGATTGTAGCAACAAACTGATGCTCACACTTGTTACACTTACCCGTGTCAATATCAATATTGCTGTGATCACATAACGCTCCGCAGTTTGTGCATTTACCGTCGGAATAACCGTTTTCATGTGCACATTCTTTATATGTAAATGTAAATTTTTCTGTAACGGTTTCTGTGCTGTCACCGTCTGAATAGGTTATATCGCAATACAGAACATAATTTCCGGCAGGAATATTATCCGCAAGCTTGAATTCGCCGTTGCTTCCGGATACTGCCGCACCGAGCTCATCTGCACTGTATGCACTGTTCGTACTGTACCAGTTATAGCTTATGCTTTCACTGTCAACCGTATAGGTGCTTACAAGCTTGTAATTGTCCTTCTCTTCCTGCGAAGTGTTTGTATAGAAAACCGTTCTGTTTGTGTTGTCACCCTGTGTAACCTTGTTGAAACGGTTTGCATTCGACTTTACCTGAACGGTATTGGATACAATATCTCCGCACTTTATTGTAAGAGTATTATCAGTGTCGTATGTAACCGAAAACTCGGTATCGCAGACCATGCACACCCAGCCGTAATCGGTCTTGATTATGCTTGCTGATAAATCGGGTTCATCGCCGCCGAAATAGCCTCTTGCGTCTGCAAACTCTTCATCGCTCATATTCTTCAGAGTAATATCAAAGTAAACCGTACCCTTGAGCTTGGTATCAGTCATGCCTTCAATTATTTCATACTCTTCCGTCTTGAATATTCCTGTCTGCTTTCCGAGTATTATACGGGGAGAAGTATCAGGCTTTATAACTACCGTCTTAGCGTCTGCTCCGCCAATCTCATAATAGCCGCTGTTATACTTGACCTCGCCTGTCACAGCACTTTCCGAAGCCTTGAACTCGGTCGAGCCCTTTATTACAAATTCATTCTCGTCTATTGCCGGTAAAGTTTGACCGATAGCGTATGAACCGCCCGTAGTATATACCGAGCCTGTACCGCTCATTATAAGGTTTACTTTGTAAATGCCATACTTAGCACCGTAAGCAGTGACCTTACCGCCACTTATTTCGGCATCCATTCCGTCGCCGTTGTTTCCGCTGTAGTATATTCCGACTCTTGCTGCATTGCCTTCAGGCACAGTAATACTGCCGTTTTCGCTGACGGAAATTTTGTCGCCGGAATTACCGGTAAGCAATATTGCACTGTTTAACGTAGATTCATTAGCACAACCTACTGCAGTAAGACTGCCGTTGCCGTCAACAGTAATGCCGCCGCTGACATTGACAGCCACACCCTCAAAAGATGCAGTTGTCGCATTTGCGTTCAGCACACCGTGATTATGTATCTCAAGCGAATTTGTCTTTACAGTACCTGTTGCGTTTACAGTACCGCCGTTCAGGATTATTGTTCCGCCGAGAGAGCGCGCCATACTGTCTGTAGAGCGGTTCTCTGCATTCAGCACACCGTCGCCGCTGATCGTCATAGTGCCGTCACAGTTAACATCATTCGTATTTACGGCACTGAGAACGTATGTATCGCTGTCGCCGGTGTTCGTCTGTACGATAGTATTGTTACCGTTCAGCACTATCTCCGTACCGTCGGGAACTGTTACGACGCTCATACTGTCTGTTGTCGCCTGAATGTTCACTCCGTCAAGCGTCAGCTTCTTTGTGTCATAATCCCAGCTCCAGCCGACACCGTTTTCGTCCGCCGTCTTTTCTCTGAAATCAAGCGGTGTCGTGATGACATTGCTCTCGCCGTCATGCGTATGTGCCTCGCCCTCGGCAAATGCCGATAACGGTACAGCCGTCAACGTCATTGCCGCAGACAGCACCGCACTTATGAGCCGTACAAATTTTTTCTTCATGTTTTTCCTCCTTAAAAGGAACAATCAGTACCTGTATGGTACGTCCTTCAATACGATAAATATAAAGTTTAATACCGGCTCCCCAGAGGCTGATCCGGTTTTCAACATTTTTAATGCCAATGGAATCTGGTGAATTTAATTCTTCATCCTTAAATCCCACGCCATTATCTTCGATCAGGATATAAAGACTGTTTCCATGACGTTCAGCCTCTACAGACAATTTACAGGGAACCTCACTGGGCTCAATACCATGGATCACTGCATTTTCCACCAATGGCTGCAAAAGCAGCTTTGGCATGGAAAGAGATCTTAACTCTTCCGGGCAGCTGATCTCATAAGAAAGCCTGTTTCCAAAACGCAGCAGACAAAGAGAACAATAATCATTTAAAAAGTCCAGCTCTGCCCCCAGAGTAGTCTCCCGGCTGCGGCTAAGTACATACCGCAGCAGATGGGCAAAGGAGTAAAAGGCATCATTTAAAGTTTCCTGTTCCCCGATCTGGTTTAATGTAATAAAACTGTAAATGGTATTAATAATAAAATGGGGCTGGATCTGGGACTGCAGTGCCTGAAGCTGCAGATTCTTCTGAGCCAGTTTCAGCTCATACTCATTTCGGATGGTCTCCTGAAGCTGTGCTGCCATGGCATTAAT
>OLZW01001187.1_pt1 | contig 20359 bp, 15 predicted proteins | sample 1674281 | NCBI WGS metagenome assembly OLZW01 (sample SAMEA103958157, study PRJEB25191) | human gut metagenome | biome: human-associated habitat [ENVO:00009003]; feature: intestine environment [ENVO:2100002]; material: feces | place: Germany | collected 2013/2015
TTATAGCTGGTACCATCACTAGCCGTTATGGTTGTGTCTGCATAAGAGTTATTATACGACCCGTTTCCACTACAACCGTTTATCTTATAACCTGTTGTTGTTCCGCAGGTATGGCCACTGTCGGTTGTATAATACTTATATTGTCCAGAACCCTTCTCAGCTGAAGATATTACGCAGTCGCCACGCTTTACCGTTTCGTTTTTCAAACACGTTCTGCTACCACCACAACTTGTAGAGGTTGTAGAATATGTAAAGTAATTCTGACATTCAGACGTTACACTATATTTACATCCAGTTGCCCAATAACAATACCTTGTTCCGGCGGAACTATTTGCAGAGTCATAGTTTGTATTAAAGTATGATGTACTCGGTTGGCTACTACAATAGCTTCCAGCACACCCTGTCGGATTATAGCACCGTTCTCCGCACCAGTCTTCATAATCACAGCTAAAGTACGAACCACATGAACTTTCATATTTACAGCCGCTTCCGGTTGGGATGTAACAGGTCTTGCTATGGCCGCAACCACTCGTGCTAGTTGTTGTATAAGATGCAGAGGTAAAGTAGCTACCCGGCGTATCTGAGCAGGCGTAACCATTACCACGACATCCACTCGGATAAGATGCAGTGAGAGTTTGACGCGTGCTGGCATTTGCACCACCATTCACCGAGGTTTTATCATAGGTAAAGTGTGTTGTATCATTTGCCGAACACAAGGTGCTAGTATACTTATGGCATGTCACATTAGACTGACTACAGTGAACACCTGAAGATGTGGACGTATAAGCAAAATATTTGTTAATCAAATCGCTGTTAAGACTACTGTACCAATAGTAGTAATCGTTACATCCATTCGGCCAAGTGGCTGTTAAAGTAGAACAACCCGCAGCCGCTGTTCCGCCTTGTACTGTTGTTGATGTTGTCTTAAAGCGCGTTGTATCGGCAAAAGTACATTTCGGAGTTGTGTATTTATAGCAATTTCCAGAGGAATGGCTACAATTGTCGCTTCTAGACGTTGCCATATAGTTGAAATATATATTCCTTGTCTTGTTACCATCATTAGACCAGCAGTTAGCCGTATTGCAACCGATTAGATATCTCGCAGTATCCTCTACGCCATCGGCGGTTACATTTGTTTCTCTTGTGCCATACGCAAAGCGTACGGAATCATCTTCATTACACTTTTGCCCTGTTGAATACTTACAGGTTACACCATTAGACGTGCTGGTTGTCGTATTAAAGTACTGGTCTTTAGGTTTATTGTTATCTAGAACCGTATCAGCACGGCAGGTCGATGCTCTATAACAGGTTTTACTGGTACTGACAGAATGTACTGTGTTAAAGATATTCGCATTCGGGGTATAAACACAACTTTCCGCACGATAACATCTTGAACCACTGGCAAGCGAGCTTGACGTATGGAAGAAGTTTGTATTCGGACTGAATGTGTAGGCACCTCGGCTGAACGCACAGTTCTGACCACGAAAACACTGGACGCCTGTCGCATACGATGTGATAACATCAAAGAATGTTGTATTCGGGCTGGATACATAAGCACCAGCATTGGTACGGCAGCTTTCACCGCGATAGCATCTTGAACCACTGCTTATTGAATGCGACGTATTGAAGAAGCTCGTGTTCGGGTACGAACTGTACGCACCTCTGCCCAGAGCACAGTTTTGACCGCGATAACAGGTAATACCTGTCGCATACGACGTGATTACATCAAAGAACTGGCTGTTCGGGCTGGATACATAAGCACCGGCATTGACACGGCAGCTTTCGCCACGATAGCAGGTTGAACCGCTGGCTATAGAATGTGACGTATTAAAGAAGCTCGTGTTCGGGTATGAAGAGTAAGAACCACGTGTCGTTGCGCAGCTTCCGCCACGATAACAGGTCGAATCCTGCTGAGCGTTAGTAGATGTCAGTACGTTGAAGAACGAGCTGTTCGGAGCCGACGTATAAGCACCGGCATTTGTACGGCACCCGCCCTGTGCACGGTAACAGGTTGAACCGGAAGCGGAAGACTGTGTTGTTACAAAGAAGCTGGTATTGGTTACAACCGCCGACGAGGAGGCGCACTTCGCCCCACGGTAGCAGGTTGAACCGGAAGCATAAGACGTATGGACAACAAAGTATGTGCTGTTCGGCGTCGAGGTATAGGCACCAACCGCAGCATCAGCCACTCTGTCCGCACGGTATGACGTTGAACCGGAGGCCAAAGACTGGATATAGTGGAAGAACGACGTGTTCGGGTGCGAACTGTATGCACCGGCCGCGATATGTACTTTATCGGAACGATATGAGGTTGAACCAGACGCCAAAGAGTGAATTACATTAAAGAACGATGTGTTCGGCATAGAACTATACGCGCCGGCGGCAATATGCGAGCTTTCGCCTCGATATGACGTCGAACCGGAGGCTAACGAGTAAATTACATAGAAGAACGATGTATTCGGTGTCGAACTATAGGCACCAGCATTGGTATGAATGCCTGATCCGCGATATGCCGTTGAACCGGACGCCAGAGAGCCGCCGTACAGGAAGAACGACGTATTCGGGCGGGAAGTGTACGACCCGTTCGGGTTTGCGCTCTCGCCACGGTAGGAGATAGAACCGGACGCCGAAGACTGAATAACGATAAAGTAGCTGGTGTTCGGCGTTGACGTATAAGCACCGGCAGCAATGTGCGAGCTTTCACCGCGGTATGACGTCGAGCCGGAAGCCAGCGAGCTGATGGTGATGAAGAAGCTTGTGTTCGGATGCGAAGAGTACGCACCGGCAGCAATGTGCGATTCCTGACCGCGATATGCCGTCGAACCGGAAGCCGATGAACTAATCACATAGAAGAAACTTGTATTCGGCGTTGACGTATAAGCACCGGCCGCAGGATTTGTGCTTTCGCCACGGTATGATGTCGAGCCGGACGCCAACGAACTGATGGTGATAAAGAAGCTCGTATTCGGTTTGGAGCTATACGCACCGGCGGCAATGTGCGATTCTTCGCCACGATATGCCGTTGAACCGGTTGCCGAAGAACTAATCGTTATAAAGAACGACGTATTCGGCGAAGACGAGTATGCACCGGCAGCCGTATTACAGCTGGAACCGCGATAACATCCGGAACCGGAAGCAAAAGAGTTTATGGTATAGAAGAACGACGTATTCGGTTCCGAACTGTATGCGCCGGCGTTCAGGTCTTTACAGCCTTCGCCGCGGTAGCAAGTTGAACCAGATGCGATTGAGCTTTCTACATAGAACCATGCCGTATTCGGCGAAGACGAGTATGCACCACCGGCTATATAGCAATTTTGACCACGATAGCAGGTTGAACCCGATGCATAGGAATTAATAGTTACGAAGAACGACGTATTCGGAACCGATGTATAGGAACCTGTTGCCAGATAACATTCCTGACCGCGGAAACAGGTCAAACCGGTTGCCGTTGAACTGATGGTAACAAAGAATGACGTATTCGGACGAGAGCTGTAAGCACCAACGCTCGGCTCACAGGACGTTGCGCGGTAGCAGCGGGTCGCATCATTACAGAGCGCGCGAATATCGCCAAACCACGGATACCAGTCATTTTCTATCTCTTCATGGTCGCGAATATCTTCAAAGTTCGTTTCACAACCAATCTTTTTATAACAGCCGGATGCATCATTACATTCATTGATTTCATACAAGCAAGCCGGATAAATTTCCTTATCTTGCAGACCGGTATAGAATTCATCCCAATACGGCGCGTTCAGCGAGCTCAGGTAAAGCTCCTGTTTGCCGGTTTTGTTATCAACATTAGACGCATTGATAAACGAACTGTAGAATCGGTTTTCTTCACTACAGGAAATCTTTTTCCAACACTGGTGCTGCGCATCATCCTGGTGGCAGTTTGTCGTAATATAGGTACAACCGTTGTTGGCGCTGGTTATGCGGCACCCTATCCCTTTGATACAAGAGGAATTATTGACAGCATCGTAAGTGTTGCCGTTTTTGGTGTAAGTTCCGTAGCCGGGGTTAACATCCGCATAAAAGGCATCGTGATACGGATTGTTTTTAACATATTGGGCACTGTAGTTGTAGCCTTTCTGATTTTCAACAATTTCCATCCATTTCAGATAGGCCTCTTCCGAATCGTAAATTACGCCTTCGTTGACATGATTGCTGTACCATTTGCGGACATTGTTACATCCTGTCCACAAATAACAGTAGTTCGGCACGTCATTACAGTTCAAACCGTTACCGGTATCGTTACCGGAACCGTCCGACTGAGCATACGAACATACGATTTTGTTAGTCAAATTATAATCTTCCGTAACCAATCCGTTTCCGGTCGTATTCAGCGCCTTAATCAGCTGAACTGTTCCGGACGCGTCTTTTTCGTTGGTCATCTGGTCTTCGGAAAGATACGGAATAAAGTTGTCCCAGCCGCCTGCCAACTGAGCACTGTCGTTACGGTAATATTCCTTACCGGTATTTAATTCATCATGATTGCAGTCATATACCTGCATACAGCCGAAACCACCGCAACGGGTTTCCTGACGGTATTTACAGTATTCACCGGTATTTTCAAAAAAGAATCTTCTGTCTGTATTACACTGGGAGAAGCGGCACTTTCCTCCATAAAGTTTGCTGTCCCATGCGCACCGTGCCTCATACGGTACAAGATTTCCGTCCAAATTAACAATCGGATCGCCATTTCCATCTAAAAGCGCCTTATCGTCGGGGTCGTTTGTCCCGTCAACCTCGACAAAGCCGTATGAGCAGCCGCAGTATTGCCAGTATGTGATGTTGTCTGCAGCGCCTTTACACGACTTGCCATAGCCGACCAATGCGTCGTCAATTGAGCATTCCTGATATCCTTCATTTGCAACCAATGTGGAACAACAGTCGTTATCCTTGTACTTTGCCTCATCCCCGGCATAACAGAACGTTGCACCGGCACGAGGGTTCGCACACGTCTTGTAGGAAGAATCGCATTCTCCTTCTCCGACTCCATAAAAACCGTTAGTATCACAACTCAAATCTCCGAGTCGGCAAACCTTCGCCAATGAGGCCTCGGAGTACAGCAAGCCCAGTGCGGCAACTGTAATCAGTATCAGTTTTTTAGTCATCACATACCTACTTTTAAATAGAATAATACTCTTGGGAGAGTACCATATTTTTGGACAAATGTCAATCCTTTTTAATATGCGAATCGTAAAAAAAGCTTTAAAATGTGCAGTTTGAGATTAAATTTTATGTTTTATTTTATACTTTTTACTGTTTAATTTTTGTGCGCAGATTTTCTAAAAGCCCCTCTACCCCCTTAGGAGATTTTGCAATAAACGAGGTATATTCGTTGCGCGCCGTCTGAGCCAAACTTACATTTTCAATAATAATATCTATAATTTTAAGCTTGCCGTTATGATTGTAAACACGCCATTTCACGCTGACCGGCTTACCTTCCGGCATCGGGACTTTGGTATTTACAAAAATCTGGCTGGGATTGCTTGCCGGGCTCGTCCCTTCAAATACAAATTTCTTACCTTTGAATTCATCAAACCGCTTTGACCACGTCTGAACATTAAATTCCTTGTACAGGTTTATGAACTCCGCCTGCTGCTTTGCCGAAGCAGTCCGCCAATAGCGGCCAAGCACATATTTCCCGATAAAATCCAAATCCAGGTTCTCCGTAAATAACTGCTTGAATACTTTATTTTTTTCTGTCGAAGAAGCGTTTGAATTTATAATCTTTTCAATTCCTTCCCTGGTCAGATTTTCCACCATTTCCACCGCTTTGCCGCCATCTATCCCTGCAGACGCAGCCTGAGCAAAACCAAACATCAAGAATAAAAATGCCAGTATTTTTTTCATTTCGTCCCTCTTAAATTCTAAAAATCGTCGTTCATTTCGCCCATATCAAAATCATAATCAGGCACCGTATTTTCCTCATTCCGGCCGCAAGCCTTTATTTTGCCCCGGTTTTGCAGATATGCGGATTTTACGGCTTCATAATAGTCAATCGAGCCTTCTTCCAGACTTTCAAGGAATTTCAAGTTCTCAGCCATCAGATTCAGATACTTCAAACCGCTCGCCGTATAATATACGAGCCATGCGTCCTCCCCTCCGCTCTCCTGTGCAATCCAGTACCCGGGAGAAGAGTACCCGTCTACGGTAAACCCTACGGCAGCGCGCGGGGTGCTCGGGCCAACCACCGGCAAAACAATAAACGGGCCATCAGGCACGCACCATGTCGCCAGTGTTTCATCAAAACCGGTCTTATCCTTTTCCATCCCCATAGAAGACGCTACGTCGTATAAGCCGACAAGACCGAATGTCGTGTTAATAACAAAACGGCCAAGATTATTGCCGGAATCAGCAAGTTCCCCCTGAAGAATATGGTTTGCCGCAGATATCGGTTCATCAATATTACTAAAAAAATTTGTTACACGCTGGCGAAAGTACTCATTTGTTACCGCGCGGTAGCCTTTTGCCACAGGCCGGATGACGAATTTATCCAGTTTATTATTAAAAGAAAACATTGCCCGGTTATATGTTTCCAACGCCGTGTCATTCTCCGGCGAAACAGTTTCAGAGGCAGGCGCTCCGGCGCATCCACCCAGTCCAAGCAATAATAATAATGCAGTATATGTAAAAAACTTTTTAGTCAATTTTCCCTCAAATCTCAAAAAATATTTTGGTTTAATATAGCGGCTTTATTTGATAAATCAACTATAAAATTCTTACTTGCTGTATGTAAGCAGACATTTATGCCGCTGTTCCGGATTAAATGAAGGCATACCTGTCTAAAAATGCAAAAATATTACAAATTGGAAATGTTTTGTGTTTTGCAAAACAAATTTCCCGCGCTAGTATTCATGTATGTCATAATTTTTGAGAGGAAGACACTGATGACTACATATAACGGAAAAATCAATCTTTTCGACTGCGCCACCGCGCAGAAAGTAATCGGCCAGGAAACATTTTTAAATGCGTTCAAAACCGTTCTTGACCACGGCGCTTATTGTCAGGGACCGGAAACCAGAGAACTGGAAGAAAAACTCGCCCAATATTCGGGAACAAAATATTGTGCAACAAATGCTTCCGGTACAGATGCCCTGACGCTGGCTCTTATGGCCTGGGATGTCAAACCCGGCGATGCTGTTTTTGTTTCTTCGTTTACGTTTGTCGCTTCTGCAGAATGCGTCGTCTTGCTTGGCGCCACGCCGATTTTTGTTGATTCGGCACCGGACACGTTTACGATGGATCCGGCAGACTTGAAAAAAGCAATTGAAGAAGTCAAGAAAGAAGGGAAACTCAATCTGAAGGCCGTCATTGCGGTAGACATCTTCGGTTCGCCCTGCAATTATGACGAAATTATGAAGATTGCCCATGAAAACGGGATGAAAGTTTTGAGCGATGCCGCCCAAGCTTACGGCTCCACGTACAATGGCAAAAAAGCCGGTTCCATTGCAGATATGACTGCAACTTCATTTTATCCGACAAAGCCTTTGGCTTGCTACGGAGACGGCGGTGCAACCTTCACAAATTCCGAAGAAGAATACGAACTTTTAAAATCCTGCCGCGTTCACGGTATGAGCTCAACAGACCATTATGATAACGTTCGCCTCGGCGTTACGGGACGTATGGACTCTTTCCAAGGGGCTGTTTTATTACAAAAGCTTAAAATTTTTGATGATGAACTGGTAAAAAGGGAAAAAATTGCGCAGACGTACGATAAAGAGCTGAGCCCTTACTTTGGTAAACAAAGAGTTCTTGACAATGCCACTTCCGCCCGGGGGCTGTACACAATTACCTGCGAAAAAAGGGATGAGCTGATGGCGTTCCTAAAAGAAAACAACATCCCCTGCGGCGCATACTATCCGCGTCCGGTCAACACACAGACTGCTTACAAAAAGTGGAATACGAGAAGCCTTCCCGTATGCGAGAAACTTTCCAAAACAGCTTTAAGCATACCGATGCATCCGTATTTGGAACCGGAAGCGCAGGAATATGTCATCAGCAAGATGAACGAATTTGCCGCCAAGTACGCTCAAACCGCTGCATAATCCGTTTGTCCGACATTGCATCAACAGACGCCGAAAGGCGTCTGTTTTTTGTATCTCGAAAGCCCCGGATAGACCGACGGGGTCTTTTTTGTCGGAGTTTATACACTGGGTTTACATACTGCATTATAGGCAATTGTACAGATGGTATCGCTATGGTTATTGATTTTTTAAGTAAATTATCCTATATTACAGTCAGAATCATAATTTTAGAAGAAGGGGAAACCAAATTATGTTAGAAAGTAAAGAATTTGCCGCATACAGCAACGGTCAGGTTATTGACGAAGGCTTAAGGAACTTTATGCTGAAGATTTACAACTATATGGCCGGCGGTTTATGCGCTACGGCTTTGGCCGCTTATATAATTGTCAGCAACACCTCATTGTTGCGCCTGTTTTTTAATGAATCAGGCTACTCGGCATTCGGCTGGCTGGCTTTATTTGCACCGCTGATTTTAGTATTTGCCTTTGGCTGGGTTTTACAGAGAGGAACATTGCAACAAGTTCAAGCCATGTTTTGGGGGTATTCCGTATTGATGGGCGTTTCTCTTGCACCGATTTTTCTGGTATATACCGGTGCCAGCATCGCCCGTGTCTTTTTAATCACGGCAGCAACGTTTGGCGCTCTCAGCCTGTACGGATATACGACGAAAAAAGACCTTAGCGGCTGGGGAAGCTTTTTGTATATTGGCGTATTCGGATTGATTATCGCCTCTATTGTCAATATCTTTATGAAAAGTTCCGGACTTGATTATGCCTTGTCCTATCTCACGGTATTTATCTTTGCCGGACTTACGGTTTACGATACGCAGAATATGAAGTCCCTGTACTATGCAAACGGCATGGGCGGTGATATGGCAGCGAAAGGTGCTATTGCCGGTGCATTGTCATTGTATCTTGATTTTATCAATATGTTTATGGCGTTGTTAAGACTGCTTGGCGACAGAAGATAAGACAAAACAGCAGGCCGGTTTTAACAGCCGGCCTTGCTTTTATAATAAGAGGAAGAGAAGATGGATAACAATATTTTTGATTTGTATGCTAAAAGGCACAGTTTTTATAATATAACCAATGATTGCCCGCTAACCGCGGAAGAAATTGAGAACCTAGTTCAAAAATCTTTAGAACTGTATCCAAGCCCATTTAATTCGCAAAGCGCCAGAGTTATGGTTTTATTCGGCAAAAACCACAAAAATTTATGGTGCATTACTCAAACAGAGCTTTTAAAAGCTGCACCAAAAGAAAAGGTTCAGGCAATTTCGGATAAAATTGCAAGCTTTGCTAACGGGCACGGAACTATTTTATATTTTACAGATACTGACGTCACCCGTGCACTACAGAATAAATTTCCGCTTTATGCTGCAAATTTTGATAATTGGGCTTATCAGTGCAATGCTATTTTGCAATTTATGGTGTGGACCGCTTTGGCCAATTCCGATATTGGCGCCAACCTGCAACATTATAATCCTCTTATTGATGATGCTGTTCGTCAAGCTTTTAACATACCAAACAATTGGGAACTTGTTGCCCAAATGCCTTTTGGCGGCATTGGCGCGACTCCTCAAGCACACAGTGTTGAAAATATAAAAGAAAAATTTATTATTAAAACATAGATTACAAGGTGTGAACACAAGAGTCTGCCTTTTGTGTTCCCCCATCCTGTTTCAACAAGACTAATTGTTCTGTTTTGTGATATATTGAGGCGGGATAATACCATCTTTAACAACTATCAGATAATAGGGGACAACCGAAAAACGCAGCCCTAATTTTTCATTACATACAGACCAATCTACCGGAGATGTATCTATATCGGCAACTGAATCCAGTTTCACCAAACGTTCATCAACATCTTGTGGTAAATCTTTATCTAAATCCGGACGAATTGCCGGTGAAACATAAACGGCTTCTATCAGTCCGTCTTTCATCAGGCTATTCACATCAATTGCGAACAAATCGGCATTTTCAATAAACGGCTTAAACATATTAATACTTTTTTCAGTGTATTGTATTGGCTCAGAAAAAGCTCTGACAGCACGACTTCTTCCTTTAAAACACCGTTCCATCCACTGACATATCCCGTTATGTGTGGTTTCACCGGAGCGTTTGTAATAATAGCTTAAATCAGCATAAGGATTTTTGGCAAAGGATAATATTCCGTCTGTCAATACTGTATTTCCTTTGGCTATGTAATGATATAATTGCATCTTTTTCTCCTCTTTAACTTCGTTTATATTATTGTGAATTATTACAAATATTTTTTTGTTTTCAATAACTAAATCATTCGGCAGACAATTAAATTGATAAATAATACAGAATACCGTGTAATTATCACATTAATGAGTATGAGAAATTCTAACAAAAGTGACAACGCTTTAAGAAGAACCCAATTGATTAAACAAAGCGACGGTAACGACTAATGTTTCAGCTCGATTAAGAATTTCATTAGATAAAAATAGTTTGATTTATATTGCGGGAAAGTTCTTATCAAGACTTCTAATCTCAAATGTGATATTACAATAAAGCTGCATGGCTTTAACGAACAGATAAAAAACCTTATTCTGCTGCTATTGCCATATCCAAGGCAAATGTGATGAAAAAATGTATAATGAACTGAAAACTGAAATTGAACTTGAAAAAGAAAAATTGCAAAAAGATATGGACAGATATCTTGAGATTGATACCGAAACCGATGAAATTTTGGCAAATATCGCTGAAGTAGCTGCAAATGTTGGAAAATTCTTAAAAAGTCCGATTATTTCGCAAAAAAGAGATATTTTGAAATTAATATTATCGAACTGCAAAACTGATGGAAAAAATCTTTGTTTTACAATAACTAAACCGTTTGATAAAATGCTAAAAACGCCTGAAATTGACAAATGGTGCGCGATACTGTGCGATTATCGGACTAATAAATATGAGGATTTTAAGGAATTAATAAGAAGAATTGAGTTGTTTGAGGATAGTTTCTTTGTCTCTTTGTTTTTTTATTAAATATTATCGAATCCTTAAGATATTTATCTTGCTTTTCAAAATCAATAGCCTTAACCTCAAACTTATAACAAAGGAGGTAACCAACCGTTTGCACCATTTTTATCATATCCTTTTTTAGTTTGGAGCATATTGTTGTATTTGGAGCCTTTATATTCTTTCTTCCCATTACAAACAGATGTCTTTAATGCCTGTTGGATCTTATCATCTATTTCTTCATCAAATACTTCTCTGATACCGTGTAAAAGAGAACAAGGACAATGGCAATCCTGCGCTCCGGTCGGTTATTTAAATATACCTAAAACCAAAACATCTCCGGCAGATATAGTTATTGACCCCGACCGTGCGCCAAAAGTTAAAAGGCTTTTTGAAGAATATGCTAAAGGCGGCCGGACTTTGCAGGATATTACCAATTTAGCCAGTACATTGGGTTTATGCTCAAAAATGTGCACGGTTAAGAAAACAATCAGTCGGGCACAGGTGCAAAATATTCTTAAAAACACCTTTTATATTGGCTATTTCACTCAAAAAGGCAAAGTTTATAAACATCATTATCCGCTTTTTATTGATGAAGATTTATTCCGTATTGTGCAGGATACGATGGAAGGCAGGAAACGAGCACCGAGTAAGTTGTACTATGGCGATAAGCAATACATATTCTCCGGTTTAGTCAGATGTGGATGTTGCGGCAGTTTGATGACTTGTGAAACCAAAGTAAAAGATGATAAACACTCTTATAATTATCTTAAATGCAATAAATTACGCTCAAAATGCTCGCAAAAACCAATCAATGAAGCTAAAATCCTCGCCCAGCTTGAAAAAGAATTATCGTTACCTCTTGCCATTAGTGATGAGATGTTAAAAAATATCAAGTCAGAAGTCAAAAAGCAGCTTAAAGAAGAAAGAGTAAATACGGCTTCCTTAAAAAGAGACATCACAATCAAATTATCCGGACTCGATGAACAGCTTAAAACCTTGTTTCGCGGCTATATCCAAGGCAAATGCGATGAGAAAATGTATAATGAACTCAAAACTGAAATTGAAATGGAAAAAGAGAAACTGCAAAAAGATATGGACAGATACCTTGAGATTGACACCGAAACTGATGAAACCTTGGCTAATATCGCTGAAATCGCTGCAAATGTTGGAAAATTCTTAAAAAGTCCGATTATTTCGCAAAAAAGAGATATTTTAAATTTAATATTATCGGACTGCAAAACGGAAGGAAAAAATCTTTGTTTTTCAATAACTAAACCGTTTGATAAGTTACTAAAAACACCTGAAATCAACAAATGGTGCCGCTAGTAAGAATCGGACTTACGACCCCGTCATTACCAATGACGTGCTCTACCACTGAGCTATAGCGGCATATACAAACTGATAACCAATGACATGCAGAAACTTTGTACTACAGTTTCATCGGTTAACGGTTGTCAGAATAACCAAACTTTTTATAAAATCAACATAAATTTTCAAAATTATTTATTTTTTTCGCATTTATATAAATTTTCAGGCTTAAACAAATAATTTATTTGAAAAAAATTTCATATAATGTTAAATACGGATTTGTCAGTAACTTTTAGGGATGTCTTGCAATATGCCCAATAAAAAACATATAAATAAGCCGGAGCGGCCTTTTAAAACAAAGCCAATGAATTTGGAAAAATTTCTATGGCTGCGCAAGAATTTTATTTATTGTTTAGCTCTGACTGCGCTTTTATGGATTGTCGGCATAAGTTATTATATTGACCATTTTATCGGGTGGAACAGCATTTTTGCAATTGAACCGGCCGATTTCGGCTTTTTCGTTTTATCTGTAACGGTTCCATTGTTATTGTTGTGGTTTATCTTGGCGTATATCGAAAGAAGCAGCAGTCTGGATGCCAACGCCGAATTATTTCAGAATTATATTGAAAACCTATTATACCCTGACGAAACTGCTTCAAAACAGGCAAGAGCCCTTGCTGCTACTTTACAGGAGCAGACACATCTTTTGCAAAAGGAAAATAAAACGGTTATTGAACAATCTGCAAAAATAAAAACAGATTTGGACGCAAGATTAGCAGAATTAAGCAATATTTTGCAGCTTTTGGACAGTTATTCAGCCAAGACATTGACGGATTTAAATGACGGCGTTAAAACTCTGGCAGATAAATGCTCCTATATTACGGATAAAACAACCAATGCCGTTTACAATATACGCGAAAGTTCTGCGGAAATGGCCGAAAACGCTTCATTATTTCTTAGCCGTATCAACCCTCTTTTAGATGAAATTTCTGCTCTGTCCTCCAATGTAAAGAATAATATTGCCGACAATAAGATTAATCTGACCGAAGTAAAGAACCAATTGGAGCAAAGCGCAGAAATCAGTCAGGCTCATATTGATAATATGTTAGCCAAGGCTGCCGAAAATACATTAAAAATCGAACAATCTTTTTACAAAACATCTGAAGAATATGACGCCCTATATAAACGCATGGACACAAGCATTTCAAGCCTGGAGGGACGGGTTGAAGAGCAAAAAAGACTTATCAGCACTCAAACCAAAGTTCTGGACCATAATTCCGAACTTTTGGATAATAAGCTGTCAAAATACGGGAAAATTATATCACAAGAAATAGATAAACTGGTTAAAAATTCCGTGGAATTAGAAAAAATCACAAAAAAACAAATTAGCACGCTTAAAAATGTTAATATGGAAACAGGCAAAGCCATCCACGGCATCGGCGATGTTTTTGACGAAAAGCGTTCAGAGCTTGAAAGACGCTGTGAATATGCGGTTAACAGTATGCAAAATGTCATTATAGCTATCAACAAGGAAACTGACAAATTGATATCCTTTACCAATTTGACACAAGCTAAAAATTACGATTTGCAAAATATTACAGAAACCATCGTCGATAAAATTGGCGACATCAGCGGAAAACTGGCATTAAAAACAGATGCGCTTAAAGACAAAGCCGTTGAAGTTATTGACAAGTTCACAGAAGCCAGTGAGTTAATTACCCGCAGCACAGATAAGATAAATATGTCTTCCAATTTGGTGGTTACAAACGGAAAACAAGGCGTCAAGCTTTTGGAAGAGCAGAATTTTTATATAAACAATGCCATGACAAATATGGATTTGGTAAAGGAAAAGCTGGACAAACTGCGGCAAGATATCAAAAAATCGGCAGAAGAAGTAACGGCCACACTGGCGAATTACGAAAAGCAAATCGGACAATTTAATGAGTCCGGACAATTTAATGGCTCCATAAGTTCCGGAAAATCCAAAACTTTTACATCGGAAGCTGAACAGCAGGCTTCTGACATCGACAGAGAAAAGCTCATATACACGGCCAAAGAAATCGAAAGATTTCTGCAAACGTTAGGTCTCAGAGCCGACAAGTTGTATGCAGGCGCGGATATTTTTGACCTGTGGGATGATTATCTCAACGGCAACAATTTGGCTTTCACGAATTACCTGACAACAAGAATGACAAAAAAACAAATCGCATCTGTTCGCAAAGCATTTGACGATAATACTGATTTTCATAACCTTGTCATAAAATATCTGTTTCTTATGGATACTTTTATAAAAGAGATGGCAGCTCCAGCTGAAGAAAGCCGCGATGAATTAATCAATTTATCGGTAAACGCTTCGCTTGACAGAATGTATTTTATTTTAATTAAGGCATTAAACAGTGCTGAATAGCAAAATGAATAGTATCATCGGACTCAAAAGCAATGTTTTTCTGGCACCAATGGCGGGTATCACTGATTATCCGCTACGAAAGCTGGTGGCAGAAAAAGGAACAGCAAACCTCTATTCGGAAATGGTCGCGATAAATGCTATCAGCCGCAGAAATCCTAAAACATATAGGATTGCCGACGTCAGAAACGAACCGTATCCGGTTATTGTACAGCTGGTGGGCAATGATCCTTATTTATTTTCTGAAGCAGCAAAGCTTGCTGCTGATTTAGGTGCATATTCTTTAGACATTAATATGGGATGTCCGGTCAAAAAGGTTGTCGGCAACGGTTCCGGCTCCGCCCTAATGAAAAATTTACCGCTTGCATCCAAGATTATTGAAAGCACAGTCAAAGCCACTCCGCTAAAGGTATCCGTGAAATTTCGCAAAGGCTGGGACAACAATACGGTAAATGCTCCCGAATTTGCCAAGATGTGCGAAGACAGCGGAGCCTGCTATGTTACAGTTCACGGCAGAACGCGGGCACAAGGATATTCGGGGACAGCCGACTGGGATATTATCAGACAAGTCAAAGAAGCCGTTAACATTCCGGTTATCGGAAACGGGGACATAACATCTCCTTATCTCGCCGGACAAATGCTCCGACAGACAAATGCGGACGGCGTAATGATTGGCCGCGGCGCATTGGGAAATCCTTGGCTTCCCGGACAGGTTCATGATTATATAACCTCACAAAAGGCTCCTTTACCTATACCTGTTGCCGATATAAAAAATGCTCTTTTGCAACAACTCGCCGATATGGCCGATTTTTATGGCCAGGAAATGGCTGTTGCCATTTCACGTAAATTTGCCTGCTGGTACTCAAAAAACCTGCGTGACGCAAAAAAATTCCGCGAAACCTACAACAAAATTTATGATTATCGTGCGGCTCTCCGCGCTATTGAAGATTATTTTGCCCAACAAGAGAAGGAGTTATGATACAATGAAAATACTTATCGGCGGTGCAGGAAACGTCGGCCGCAGTATTGTCGACTACTTATCCCAAGCTAATAATGACATTATCGTTACGGATACCAATAAAGAACGTCTGGATGAATTGGCGAAAGAATTTGATGTTCAGACCTTGCAGGGCTCTATTTCACATCCCGGTATTATGGAAAAGATGGGAGCTAAAGGCGCAGATATCTTAATTGCCGTTACAGATAATGACGAAGTTAATCTTGTCGCCTGCCAAGTTGCCCATACATTGTTTCAAATTCCGAAAAAGATTGCGAGAGTCGATTCCGAATATTTTCTCAATCCTTTGTGGAATACGTTGTATAGCGATAAAAATCTTCCGGTAGACTTGGTTATTTCTCCAGATGTCGAAATAGCCAAAGCGATTTTAAATCTGATAGAAATTCCGGGAACAACAGCTGTCTTTCCACTAGTTGACGAGAAACTTTACCTTTTGTCTTTTAAATGTTCGGACAAATGCCCTCTGATAAATACGGAAATCAATGAAATAAAAAAATATTATAACAGTCCAGTTATCCATATTATCCGCGAAGATAAAAGTTTTTTTGCCAAGCCCAATGAAACTATTCATGCTGAAGACGAAATTTTCATCCTGGTAGAACGGGACAAAGTTTTTGATACGTTGCATGATTTTGGCATTATCGTTAAACAAAACGAAAATCTGGTTATGTTTGGAGGCAATGCAATTTCCTACTACATTGCAAGCGTTCTTGAAAAAGACGACAGTATTTCCAACTGCAAGATTATTGAAGATGATAGCCGCATAGCCCAGGAACTGGCTGAAAACCTTAACGACACGCAAATTATAAAAGGCGAAATGATGAGCGATGCCATTCTGGAAGAAGCAGAGATAAAAAATGCAGATGTATCTGTTGCCGTTACAGAATATGATAAGGACAACCTTTTAGCTTCGCTCATTGCTCGAAAATGCGGGGTATCCCATACCTTGTCACTGGTCAATTCCAGAGCTTTTGACAGTTTGATTGACAATGGGGAAGACAATGTTATCGTTGACCGTTCACTGGTAACAACCTCTGCAATGCTTCAGGATTTGCGCAAAGCTAAAATTAACAATGCCTACTGCCTTAAACGGGGAATGGGAGAAGTTTGGGAAGTACGTATTGATGCAGACAGCATTAACACAGAAAAACGGATTGAAGATATCGGTCTCCCTGAAAAATGCAAAATTGGAGCGATTTACCGTAATGAAGAAATCATTTATCCCAAATCAGATGATAAAATTGAGGAAAACGATATTTTAATCGTCTTCGTTTCTCCCGCAGCAATGCGCAAAGCCGAAGAAATTTTCAGACTTTAAATACACCGTTTAAAACAAACATATTACCCTGAACAGCGTTAAATTCAGAATATCTTCTATGTTTAAGTCAACGACTGCGCCGGGAACGCAATATATGTCCGATACCGTGAACAACGTCTCTGATTACGGTTCCTCTGTTATATTCCCCGTCACGAACCATATCTCTTCTAATTTCCCGATCCCGACTGCGATCATATGCACCAGTTTTCAATTTTTGTGAACTGATACAACTGCGATATGTCGTCTGTTCATCCCGGTCATAGCGACTTGCGGCTTTTAATATGACATCTCCGGTTCGAATATCAACATAAGCTCCGGAATATTTTATGCTTAATCCGCGCGATAATTTCCGGTTATAGACATAATGCTCCTGATTCGGTGTACTAGCAACCATTTCGTTATGAATATAATTTCTGTCCTGACTGCGGTCATAAACTCCGACACCGAGTTTTTGTGATTCCAGACATGCATCAATCGTAGAGCGGTAGTCTTTATCATGAGGATCCGCTGCTTTATATATAACATCACGGGTTTCATAATCAACATAGGCCCCTGTGTATTTTACACTCAATCCGCGGGACAACCGGCGGTCATATTCAAAGTTCCCATCATTGTAATCAGCATCTGATACACCGTCTAACGGAAATTCTGCTGCCGGCTCCATACTTTCTTCCGGCAAAGCATACGCTTCAATTCGCGCTTCGGGAGCAGACGCAGTCTTTGCCTCTCCTTTGCCGGGCAGACTTACCAATGCAGCTATTCCAGCTGCTAATAATTCTTTTTTTAACAATGTCCTCCGACGATTTTTTTTAATTTTTTCGATACTATCAGACATTCAATTTCTCCTCTTCTGACTGTAAGGTTATGTTTTATATTAACATATTTTTGCGATATCGTAAAGGATTTTTTTCAAAGAGCATATTAGCGTTTTTTTTAATTATATTTCGCTTAATTTCCGCGAATTGCTTAACAAATAAATTATTTGGATTATAAAAAAACAGCCTTACAATTGCATTGTAAGGCTTCTATTGGTGGGCGTTGAGGGATTCGAACTCCCGACCCTCTCGGTGTAAACGAGATGCTCTAACCAGCTGAGCTAAACGCCCATCTCATTAACAGATGATTTTATAAATGATATTTTTTTAAATTGCAAGTAAAAAAAACAAAAATTTTGATAAAATTTTATTTACACTAAAAAACAATAACTTATAAAAAAGCAGGCTTTTATAATAAAAGCCTGCTTAAATCTGCAACTCTTTCAAAATTAGTTTACTGCATCTTGAAGAGTTTTACCAGCTTTAAATTTCGGCTGCTTGCGAGCTTTAATTTTAATGGTTTCGCCGGTACGAGGGTTACGGCCGGTTGTAGCTGCACGCTTAGAAACAGCAAATGTTCCAAAGCCAACCAGACGAACTTCATCACCCGCTTTCAGCGCCTGGGTAATAGAAGAAATAAATGCATCCAAAGCCTTACCTGCATCAGCCTTTGTAAGACCTGCTTCACTAGCCATGCTAGCAATAAGTTCATTTTTGTTCACTGGAGGACTCCTCATAAAAAATTAACACAAAGTGAATTCTCTTCACAATTAAATTTGAGGAGATTTTTTTAATTAAATCAAACAAAAATCAATGTTACGCACAGGAAAAACCTTGAAAAACGGCGGTTTTCCGCCGTTTTTTTCTCTATTCCCGTTTTATCTAATTAATTTTAGCAGGAAAACGACTTTTCGTGAAAAAAATTATCAAGAGTTTCATTCCGAATCGCCGGTTTTATTCTGTTTGTACATTCGCTGCACAATATCAGCAAACTACATTTTTAGCCAAACCGCCTAAAGATGTTTCTTTGTAATCACTGTTCAGGTTCAGCCCTGTTTCATACATTGTTTTGATAATGCTGTCCAAACTTACTTTATATTGTCCGCTTCCCCTTACAGCCAGACGGCTGGCATTTACCGCTTTTATGGCAGCCATGGCATTTCTTTCAATGCATGGGATTTGAACCAACCCTTTTATCGGATCGCAGGTCAATCCAAGATTATGCTCCATCCCAATCTCTGCAGCATTTTCTATCTGACTGAGCGTTCCGCCCTGAACCGCGGTTAATCCGGCTGCGGCCATAGAACAAGCTACCCCTACCTCTCCCTGGCATCCTACTTCTGCACCTGAAATTGAGGCGTTGGTTCGGTATAAACAGCAAATAGCAGCCGCTGTAGCCAAATATGCAATATCGGCTTCTTCATCATAAAAAGCTTTTTTATGGGCAAAACGCTGGTAATAGCGCATTACAGCCGGGACAATCCCCGCTGACCCCATTGTCGGAGCCGTTATAATTTTTCCGCCGGCTGCGTTCTCTTCTGCAACGGCAAAAGCCCACAAATTAACCCAGTCCAGAATATACAGAGCGTCATCAACATTATTTTCAAAGCGCTCTTGCAGACGTTTATACATTCCAGGCGCACGGCGTTGCAACTTTATGCTTCCCGGTAAGATTCCCGGCGTATTTATTCCATGATCTATATTTTGCTGCATTATTTCAACAATTTTGCGAATATACTTTCTGGTATCATTTTCAGAATAAAGAGCATGTTCATTTGCCAGTACAACATCTTTGATTTGAAAATTATTTTTTATGCAAATATCTTTTAATTCTGCAAAACTTGAAAATTGATATGGCACATCCAGAGGTTTTCTCTCTATTTTTTGCGATATTTCATCTTTGCGGGCAATTGTTCCTCCGCCTACTGAAAAGTAAGTTTCCTCCAAGATAATGTTTCCATTGGTATCGCTGGCAATAAATTTCATCCCGTTGGGATGTTCTTTCAAAAATATCTGTTTTTCTAAAATAAAATTATAATCTATATCAAACGATATTAATCGTTTCCCGCGTAGCAGCAATTGCCGATTATTTTTTATATTTTCGATATAGTTTCGGGTTAAATCAAGCTTATCAGCTTCATATCCAAGCAACCCATAAATTACGGCGTTCAATGTTCCATGCCCAATTCCGGTTAAAGCAAGAGAACCATACAGATATATTTTTACATCCGCAACATTACTAATTTTATTCCCTAAATTATCTACAAACCGTTTAGCCGCTTTCATGGGACCTACTGTATGCGAACTAGATGGGCCGATGCCAATTGCAAAAATTTCAGAAAGACTATAATACATATCAACACTATCCAAAAAATTCCAAACGATTAGCAATATACGCTATATATTTTTAAAGTAAATATAAATCCTTCCCATGAGTGGAGCAATCCTGCATAACTTAGGGAGCATAGTAGTTGTAGTTCGC
>OLZW01001204.1_pt1 | contig 20141 bp, 18 predicted proteins | sample 1674281 | NCBI WGS metagenome assembly OLZW01 (sample SAMEA103958157, study PRJEB25191) | human gut metagenome | biome: human-associated habitat [ENVO:00009003]; feature: intestine environment [ENVO:2100002]; material: feces | place: Germany | collected 2013/2015
GTAAAAGCCAAAAAAGGCTTTACAACTTCGGTCTTTTGCTTTAAGTTAATAGTTGGGTCACCTGACCAATGGGTGGACGACCTATTATCTTTTCAGCGTCTATCGTTCTTCGCTGGCCGATCCGCTGTTTTTTGTCCGGCTGTTTGGTCATGTGCTGGGCCATGCAGGCTGGGACCACTTTATAGGCAACATGCTGCTTTTCCTTGTCATCGCGCCCCGCTGGAGGAGCGCTACGGCAGCCGCACCCTGCTGAGCGGTATCCTCATGACTGCGCTTGTGTCCGGCATTCTGCAGTGCGTGCTGTTCCCCTCCTCCGCCCTGCTGGGTGCCTCCGGCATTGTATTTATGCTCATCATGCTGTCCAGCCTGGTCGGCAGCCGGAACGGCGGTATTCCGATCACTTTGATCCTTGTCGGTGCGCTCTACCTGAGACAGCAAGTATATGATATTTTGTTCGTGCAGGACAATGTAGCCAACTTTATGCACATCGTCGGCGGCGCCTGCGGCACTGTGTTTGGTTTTGCCGTGCGCAGAAAATAATACGTGGAGGTTTCCTTCATGAAGATCCTTGTCACTGGTTTTGACCCGTTCGGCGGAGAGACCGTCAACCCGGCCTATGAGGCTGTCAAACTGCTGCCCGACACCATTGCCGGGGCACAGATCATCAAACTGCAGGTTCCCACCCGGTTTGCTCTTTCCGGCACCGTTCTGGAAGCCGCCGTAAACGAGCACCGGCCCGATGCGGTCATCTGTGTCGGGCAGGCAGGCGGGCGGTCCGCCATCACGCCGGAAAGAGTTGCCATCAACCTTGCGGACGCAAGCATCCCTGACAATGCAGGCGACCAGCCTGTGGACGAGCCGATCCAGAAGGACGGTGCGCCCGCCTACTTTACCTCTCTGCCCGTAAAAGCCATGGTGCAAAAAATGAGAGCCGCCGGTATTCCGGCAGCCCTCTCCTACACCGCTGGCTCCTTTGTGTGCAACTCCCTGATGTATACGCTGCTCTATCTCATCGACAGGCAGTATCCCGCTATGCGGGGCGGCTTTATCCATGTGCCGTATGCGATGGAGCAGGCCGTCAGCAAGCCGCTGGGAACACCCAGCATGGAGCTGCATCAAATCGCGCGCGGCCTTGCACTTGCGGTAGAAGCAGTCGTCGAAAACGAGCGTGACCTTACCGTAAACCGGTAATACAGGCCCGATTTCTCGAAAACGTGCTTGCATTTTTTAGGGTTCGTGCTATAATCATAGCATCATCACAGAATAGGAACGGAACAATGGGGTCACGCACAGGCAAGGTGCGCGATCCCGTTTTTTCGTCTGCGCACAAAGGCGTGCCGCACTTCATTGGGTGCTGCACGCCTTTTGGCTTTTCTGTTGCTTGTTTTCCGAATGGAGGGATTTGAAAATGCTTACCGCACGAATTGAAAAAATACGCCAAAACTATGTAAACGCCAAACCGCAGATCTCCTGCGAACGCGCCGCACTTTGGACAGAATCCTATCCTATAAGTAGTCTCTGTCCTCCACTGCGGCGGCCTTACGGCTCCTGCAGCATGATCCGCACGATCTCTTTATCGGTTTCGCGCATACCCTCACGGCCCAGCAGTCCCACATTACGGATGGTATTTTCAACGCCCTTTGTGACGATGCCATCCCCACTGCGGAACTGCTGGCCGTTTTTGTACATGTGATACCCCAGGATGCCCGCCTCCACGCTGGAGGCGATCTTCGCCGCACAGCTGGCCTTGGCACCATCGCAAATAATACCCGAAACGATGGCCAGTGCATTGACAAGGGTGTGGGAGACCGCTTTCAGGTCTGCGCCCTGCAGATAGGCAATGCCGCAGCCCGCAGCACAGCCCGCGCTGACGGCCCCGCAGTAGGCGGACAGCCGCCCTATACCGGCCTTCTCGTGGATCGCAATCAGGTTGGAGAGGGCCAGTGCGCGGCAGAGAGTCTCATCGGATGCCCCCAGCTCTCTGGCATACTCGATGACCGGCACCGAGACCGTGATGCCCTGATTGCCGCTGCCCGAGTTGATGACAACTGGCAGCTCACAGCCGCTCATACGGGCATCAGAGCCTGCTGCTGCCTTGGCAATAGCGCGGTTGCGCACATCCTCGCCGTAAAATTTCAGCATTGTAGAGCCGATGTTCGCACCGTAATCCCCTCGCAGTCCCTCCTCCGAGATGCGGGTGTTGTACCGGATCTGGGTTTCCAGCAAAGGTCGGATGTCGTTGATCTCGCAGGTATCGGCAAATGCAAAGATATCCGCAATGTTCAGCAGTGCCCGGTCTGTCAGACCGCTCTCGGCAGGGGCGGCGTCACCGCAGAGCTGCTTTGTCTCCTGCGCGGTATGATCCAGCAGCACTTCGCTGTTTCTTTGGATCAGGACAATATTTGTGTGGTACTGGCAGATGCGCACCACGGCGGAATCGTCCCCATGCCGCAGCGTCACGATGATGTCAAAGATAAAGCCGTTGTCGATTGCCTTCACCGTGACCGGCACCTGCGTCAGGAAGGTGCGCATCGCTGCCTTCTGATCCGTTGTTACAGCTGAGATGACCTCCAGCGCCTTGTCCGCCTGCCCGCCGACGATGCCTGCCGCTGCGGCGGCTTCAATGCCCTTCATGCCATCGGTGTTGGGCACGATGACGCTCTTGACATTCTTGATAATGTTGCTGCTCACGCCGATCTCGACTTTGTCCGGCATGCCGCCAAGCACATCCCGCGCCTTGGCGGCGGCGTAGGCGATGGCAATCGGTTCGGTGCAGCCCATGGCAGGGATCAGCTCCTCTTTCAGGATCTGCACATACGCCTGATAGGTTCTGCTCTGCTTATCCATACAAGTGACTCCTTTGGTTGCTCTGCAAAGTGTCCGCAGCGGGGTACTATACCGCGTCTGCTGGTTTGTAATAGTACAAGTATAGACATTTTCCCCGCCTTTTGCAACAGCTTTTTGGCGGCGTTCCGATCCGGAGCACTTTATGCATTGGTTGGACATAAACACTGCCGCTGTCTACATCCCATAACGCAAAATGTGCCTGCTTGCGCGGGCACATTTTGCGTTATTCTACTTTTTCCTGTCTGGCCGCATTCAGCAGCTGCTTTTGAAATTCCCGGGCCGCCGTATTCAACGGACGGTGCCGGTCATAAACCAGACTTACTGAGCGCTGCGGAATCGCCTCCCGCAGGGTCAGCTGTACAATGCTGCGGCGCTGCAGGCTGCTGCGGGCCATCGGCTCCGGCACAAAGGCAAGGCCAAGCTCACTCTTTACCAGCGTCATCATCTGGTCTGTGGTGGCCGCCTCAATATCCGGCTTCAGGTCTGCGCTGTGCTCAAGGAAAAACTGCCGGTAAAACAGGCGGCTCATGCTCTCGTTCCCCAGCATGATCAGCGGATAGGCGTCAAGCTCCTGCAGCGAGAGCGTCCGACTTGCCAGCGCCGTGAAGGTTTTCCCGCCGACCAGGATTTCGTTGAACGACATCAAATCAACTTTTTTCAGCTCCCCCTCTGCGCCGGTGGGGGTCGTTACAACAGCGAAATCGACCTCGCCGTTTTTCACAGCCTGAATCGCCTGCGGCGTTGAATGGTTGGAGATCCGCAGCCGGATACCGGGGTACTGCGCATGGAAGTCCCGCAGCCGTTCCGACAGGTAGATGTTCAGCGCCGTCTCGGTTGCGCTGATACTGATTGCACCATGCTCAAAGGTCGCGCTGGCGCTCAGCTCCTCCTCGGCATCCTGTATCTGCACAGCAGCCGAGGAAATGCGGGTATAGAGCATCTCCCCCTCCGGCGTCAGCGTCACACCCCGGTTGGAGCGGATAAACAGCACACAGTGCAGCTGATCCTCCAGCTTGTTCATCGTATGCGTGATGTTGGGCTGGTTGCTGCCCAGCACGCGGGCCGCCTTGGTAAAATTGCGGTATTTTGCGACAAAGTAAAAAATCTTGTAGTATTCCCAATCGACATACATAGGCGCAGCCTCATTCATACCAAAATTATATAGTCATAATGCGGTAAATACTTTTTACACATTCTATGTTACAAAGTATAATAGCACCGCAACCCAAAAGCAAGCAAAATTTTCCCTCTATAGAAACAAATTGTAAGGAAGGCGAAACCAAAATGCTGACCGCAGTACCTGCGGAAGGGTACCTGGCTCTAAGGCAACACCGCATAATTCTGTGTGCCGCCCCTATATTTTTTCAAGGCTGCGTCTCCCCTCTCCCCTGCCCGCATTTGCGGGTGGGGGCTTTTTGTTTACCGTCTTCAGCGCGTCCCTCTCTCAGAGCGCGTGAGTGGACGCCTCTGCAGCGCGTTTTGCTGCAGGCAGCGGCAGACAAAAAAACACCCACAGCGGCGGCTGTGGGCTTTGGGTTCAATCATTATTTGCGGATGCTCCCAGCGCACGGCAAAGCGGATGGTTCAGCAGCATACCGGCGATAACATACCGATAGGAGTGCACCGCACCGTTTCGGATCGTTTGCGGTATCCGCTGCTTTCGTACCAGCTTTTCCAGCGCATCCATCTGCTCTTTCAAAAAGTAAAAAGATATTTGTGGATAGATTTTGTCATCCAACTGCGTAGCAATAAACCGGCTGACAACCTTTGTTTCCGGAAACAGATAGTAGGCCGCCCTGTTCTGCTCGATTTCTGCTTCGCTGGCCAGATATTCCCTACTGTTCATGATCAGGCAGTTATCAGCACCGACCTTCATGACCTTATCCATCTCGGACTGGAGCAGCCGATTGGCCAGGGTGCCTACGCGGATATCCTCCACAGCAGCCTCATCCACAAGCGTCTCCCGAATCAGGAGCCCTACCCGAAGGTTGACCTTGACTTTTTCTTCTTTCATTCGCATCACCCTTTGGGCAATACCGCATAATTCTAAGTGCCGATACGGCGAGCGAGGTGCGGCAGCTGCTAAGCCAAAAGCGCAGATAATACTGGATGTCTTATCGAGCATTTTGGCAACGCAGATGCCGTGCCGCAGCCGCCGGAGCGGTGCTTAAGCCGTAAGGCGGGAATTATGCGGTGTTGCCCTTGGGCCGATACCGCATGTCCGACACGGTGTACACCGTAATGAAGGCCTGCGGGTCCTCGCGGTTCATGTAGCTCATCAGCTTCTGGTATTCGGCCTTGTCCACAATCGTGATGATCTCGCGGCGCTTCTGCATATTGTACGCGCCGTAGGATTCATACACCGTCGCGCCGCTGTGCAGGTCCTCAATGATGAACCGGCGCAGTTCTTCTTCCTTCCCGGTGATGATGCAGACGCGGCGCTTGATGTTGTTGTCAAAGATAAAGTGGTCGAGCACAATCCCGTTAAAATAGGTGCCCAGCACGCTTAAAACCACGGTCTTTTTGTCGTAGACCAGCGCGGCGGAGAGCGCCACACACATGCCGGACAGCGACATGGCCTTGCCCAGGTCCATGTGCAGGTATTTGTTCATGATCTTGGCGACGATGTCCAGCCCGCCCGACGAGGCGTTGCGGTTGAACAGGATGCTCAGCCCCACGCTGACGACGAGGATGTAGCACAGCACGTCCAGCTCCTGGCTGTCGGTCAGGGAGCCGAGGTTCGGGAAGAGCCGCTCGAACAGGCCGATAAACGCCGGGAGCAGGATGCTGGTGTAGACCGTTTTGGCACCGAACTCCCGCCCGCAGGTCAGAAACCCGATGACGAGCAGCACGACATTCAAAATCATCGTGATGGCTGACAGCGGCAGCGGCACAAAGTTTGCCAGCACGATGCCCAGACCCGAGATGCTGCTGACCGAGGCATGGCTGGGCACAAGGAAGAAGTAGACCGCCGCCGCAATGATGGCCACGGCTCCTGTCAGGATGGCAAGTTCCCGCACCGCCGCAGCGGTGGGCACAGCTTTTTTGTTCATCAGCAAACCCTCACGATTCCTTGATGCGCTTGCCGCGGCGCATTTTTCTAAACGTTGTCATTTTTGTTTCCTCTTTCTTAGTAGTATCGTACCACAAGACGGCACAGAGCACCTGCCGCGCCTTGCAGCCGGAGCTTTTTACTCTCTTATTGTAGCACACCCCCTTTAAAAAGAAAAATAAAATTTTCACTTCAAACTGTGCCGTTTGTTCCAACACCGGCGGCGTTTTTTCCGGCGGCGGGCGGGGTTGTTATCCGGCGCACATTTTCTGCCGGAGCGGGGCAGCGGGGGTTGGAATCCGCAGCACAGTTTTCTACAGGCTGTATTGTTATCGGCGGCACAGTTTGCCGGGCAGCCTCTTTTATACAGGTTGTTATCCTGCACACAATTCCGGGGAGCCGGCGTTGGAATCCCCCGCACAGTTTACGGCGGGCGGGGTTGTTATCGGCAGCACAATTTCGGTGCGGTGCGCATCGCGGGGCAAAAAAATGGTTGTTATCGGGCGCACAATTCGGACTTTTTTCTGAGGGCGGCTGGTTGTTATCCACAGCACAATTTGCGCGGTGGGTAAAATTCGGCTATTGTTATCGGCAGCACATTTCAGAATTTCGTCTGCTTTCCAAACGTGTCCGGACCGGGTTGTTATCCAGCGCACATTTCCGGCAGTGGGGTTGTTATCGGGCGCACAGTTTCCAAACTGTAGAATTTTGGCGGCTGTTGTTATCGACAGCACATTTCTGAAAAAATCCACCGTACAGCGCACAACCGGTATTGTTATTCACGGCACAATTCGTTTTTTCCGGGGCTGAGCGGTTGTTATCCGGCGCACAATTCGCAAAAATCCGTTTTTTTGCGGCGCATCCTGCCGTGGGTTGTTAGTCTGCGCACAGTTTGCCCTGCAGGGGCCGGGGTTGTTATCGACGGCACAATACAAGGATTTTTCAGCACGGGTTGTTATTCAGCGCACATTTCCCCGCGGCAGGATTTTTCCATCCTCCCTGTTGGAATGCTGCGCACATTTCTCACTTTTCCTTTTTTCGCGCCCGGGGTTGTTATACTCGACACTTTTTAAAAATCCCACAAAATTTTCTTTGCCGCCATTTTCCTGCAAAAAAACTTTTTTACCGTTGTTACGCTCCGCACATTGTTGCGTTTTACACATTTGTGTTGGAATGCTACGCACAGCACCGTTGTAACACAGCACACATTTGTGTTGGAATATTCGACATAGCTATACTACTTTTCTAAATATATATAAATAGGGCTAAAAATTCCAAAACAAAAGAACACCGGATTTTGTGCGGCGCGGAGGAAATGTGCTGAATGTTACAATAATTGACACAGCGCGCACAATCTGCTATGATACGGTTAACGTGTTGTAAAGATGAGGTTTTGCAAATGACACCCCAAAGTACGTTGAAAACGACCCCAAAAGCCAACCATAACAAAAAGCAGGGGGCGAAGTCTGCCAAGGCGTCGCCTTCGGCCCCTGTTGCTACCTATAGCGGGCGCGGCAATCAGACGATTGTCCGCAAATCCAATGACCTGATCCAGAACGCAATGTACAGCCTCTCGCTGAGCCAGCAAAAGCTGATGCTGCACATTTTCGCGATGATCAAGCCGTCGGACACCGAGCTGCCCCGGTACGAGATGTCGATCTACGAGTTTTTGAAGCTCTGCGGCGTTGACCCGCACAACGGCTCGATGTACAAGCAGGTCAAGAAAAACATCGAGGACATCGCCAACGCCAAGGTCCAGTGGATCCGCCTGGCGGGCACCCAGAAAATCACGATGTTCCGCTGGCTTTCCAGCGCGACCATCGACGAGGGCACCGGCAAGATCGTGCTGACGCTCGACCAGTCGCTCAAGCCGCACCTGATCCAGCTAAAAGAGTTCTACACAACGATGAATATCACCTATACGCTCCCGATGAAGAGCCAGTATAGTCTGAAAATTTATGAGCTGTGCAAGAGCTACCAGAACCTGTACATCACCAAAAAAGAGAAGGGCGAACCGCTGGTCTGGAACATTGAGACGCTGAAAAAGCAGGTGGACTGCAATGCGGCCAACTGGGCCCACGTGCGCCGCACCGTGCTGGACAAGGCCAAGAGCGAGATCAACGGCCATACCGACATCTATTTTGACTATGAGGTCTACGAAAAAGATCGTCAGCGCGTCATTGCGATTGCCGTCACCATTGAGCCGGTGGACAAGCAGGTCGCCGATGACAAGCTGAACGAGATCACAAAATCCATGTCCAACCGGGTCCGCAGCAAGAAGGGCAAGCTGACTCTGGCCGAGACCGGCACGCTGGATGACGACCCGAACGTGCTGACGCTCGAGTATGTCTCGGTGCCCGAGACGACGATCCCCTATTCCTACGGTGCTACGCCGGAATTGCTGCGCCAGGAGCTGGAGATCAAGGCAGAGCCCGACAAGCTGATCCGCGAGCTGACGGCGGACGAGATGGACGCCGTGCGCACGATCATCGATGCTATGGTAAAAATGGCCGGCACACCGCGCGGCAATGATAAGATGATCGACGGCGGCAACGCGACGTTCTTCCAGACGATGAACAACGTCATTGACAACTGCGGCGGTCTGCGCCGCTGGTTCGAGGGTGTCGCCACCCGCTACGCCGCCAAGGTCATCCCGGTGGCGCGCACCAAGAGCGCTCCCCTGCCCTACCTGTCCCGCGCAATTTTGGAGGACCTGGAAAATTATCGTATCTACATCACCGGCGGTATGCCGGAGGAGGTGGAGGACGACTACGGCGCACCCGAGACGCCGGACATCGTCGAGACCACCGACTTTGTGGAGACCGACGCCGAGCCGGTCAACCAGCTGGTGCCGGAGGATGCCGCGACGAAGAAAGAAGTCACGGCGGCGCTGCTGCGCTACATTGACCGCGACACGCTCTCGGCCCGGCTGACCACCGGCCAGATGGAGGCATTCGACGATATTTTGCAGATGACGGCCTACTTTTGCCGTCGCAACGTCAAAGGCAAGGACGACGGCATGATGGAGGGCAAGGCCAACATGCAGTTTTTGGACGCTCTGAACAAGGTCATTGCCCGGTATGAGAGCCTGACCCCGCTGTTTGAGGCGATGTCGGTCATGATGGACTACGACACCTACTGGAAGGACCTGATGAAGAACCCCAGGATCAAAAATCCGAAGCTCGTCTTTCAGTCTGAGGTCGAAAAGGCCCTGCTGATGCCGTCCGCTGTCATCGGCGAATACACCGCCCGCAAGGCCCAGAGCGACACCGGCCACACGCTGCACCGGGAATACAACTGGACGAAGGCCTTTGACGAAGAATAAGAAGAAAAAGCGGAATTTTTGAAAATGTGCCCTGAATAACAACAGCCCCGGGATTTTCCAAAGCAGAAAATCCCGGGGCTTTGCTGTCTGTATATTTATTCGTGCGTATAAATATTCACAACCGTTTAACAACCGGCGCGGTGCGGGCGGATACAGCGTGTGCCCTTATCGTTTGCGGCAGCGACGAGTGTCACCTGGGCAAATTTCCGCATCGCTCGATCCGCCCGCAGACGCGCCTAGCAGCCCCTCACAGCCGCCTCAATCGCGGCCTTATCCAACCCTTCCCCAATCACGATCAGCACCTCCTGACCGCTGGGAATGGGCTGTACGGTTATGGCGTCGCGGGCGGCGTTCAGCTCGACCCAGCCGCCGCCGTCGGGGATAAACCCCTTGACGCGCAGCACATGGCCGTATTTCGCGTCGTGCAGGAGCGTCTGCGCGGCCTGCCGGACCTGCGCGACACTGCGCCCGGCCTCGAGGAAATACAGCGAGGTAAACGCCTTGTGCTCGTCAAAATGCAGCTTGACGTAGCTTGTCTGCCGCCAGCCGCAGCGATCCACGCGGGCAAAATCAGCGGTTGTCAGCGCGTTCCAGTCCCGGCATAGCACATCGTCCGCGCCAAAGCGGCGGGCACAATGGCAGCCGGCCAGTGCGCGGTTCAGATGGTCGATGACCGCTTTCGCCTCGCCGGGCGCGGCCAGCTGCGTGCGGCTCATGACGACAAGACCGGCACTGGCGGCCTCGGAGGCCAGCAGGTAGTCGGCCTGTGGGGAAAGCTCGTTTTCCAGCTTGGCGTCCACAATGGCAATGACGCTGCCCAGCGTATACCAGCGGTCCAGCGGCTCGTCCCGCAGAATGTCGTAGAACTCGTCCACGTCAAAGATGCCGCTCGGCTCAATGACGACCCGGTCAAAGCCGCGCATTGCCATTGAGATCAGCTTGGTGCGCATCCGGCGCTGGTGGGTGTCGCAGTCACAGCCGCCGCTGATCGTCTCTATGTCGCAGTGCTCCCCGATCAGGTCCTGCAGCAGCATGGCATCGACGTTCACCGCGCCGAAGTCGTTTTCCAGAATGCAGACGCTGTGCCCCTGCGCGACGAGATACTGCACGTAGCGGCGCAGGAACGTCGTCTTGCCGGAGCCGAGAAACCCAGTGATCAAATCGACCTGTACCATCTTACTCCTCCTTCGGGCAGGTCATGCCCCGCGGGCGACCAATGGCCGCCCCTACACACGCAGTACGGCAAGAATGCAATTTTTTGCCGGTCTGACTTTATTCGTGAATTTCCAAAGGAAGATTGTCAGGGTCGGAAAAGAATGTCATTTTTTTGCCTGTGTAAGCATCGACTCGGATCGGCTCGGTTAGGATGCCCTTTTTATTCAATTCTCTTACGGTATCATCGACAGAGTCTACAGCAAAGGCAAGATGCCGGAGGCCGTAAGCCTCTGGATAACTGGGGCGTTTCGGGCAATTTTTAATGATAAAAAGTTCTAATTCCATCCCATCGAGTTGAAGATCGATTTTGTAATCATCGCGTTCCGGTCTGTAATTTTCTCGAATGACAGAAAAGCCTAACAGATCCACATAAAAGCGCCTTGATTTCTCATAGTTGCTCCCGATAATGGCAATATGATGAACTTTTTTCAAATTCATGGCGTATTTACCTCTCCCCTGCCTGGTGTGCGGTACCCTGCAAATAAAAAAACGTACCCGAACCCTTTTCCGTAAAGAATTGGGTTCGAGTACGAACTGTCTGGTGGAGGATGGGGGACTCGAACCCTCGACCTCTGCGATGTGAACGCAGCGCTCTAACCAGCTGAGCTAATCATCCGTATGCGATTGACAAATGATAGTATACAGGATTTGCCCGGATTTGTCAAGCGCAAATTTTCAATTGTTTTGTTGTTGTCCTCCTCTCCCCCCCTGCCCGCAAAAAGACCCCGCCTCACGGCGCGAGAGACGCGCTGTGAGGCGGGGCTTGCGGTTGAGAGGAAAAGAGATTACCTGCTCAGCTCATCGGCCAGAGCGGCGAGCTGGGCCTCGCTGGCGGCATTCAGCGCGCCGCGGACCGTGACGGTGGTGGCAGCGTAGGTCAGGTTCTTGCTGCCCTCCAGCATTTTGGTCATGACCTTGGCGGCCATCGGTGCCCAGGAGCCGTTCTCAATAAAGGCTACCGTGCGGTTCTGGTAGTTGCGCTCGGTCAGGTGATGGATGAACTCCTTCATGAAGGGGAATACATCGGCGTTGTAGGTAGGCGTGGCCAGTACCAGCTTGCTGAAGCGGAATGCCTGCGCGACGGCCTCGGCCATATCGCAGCGGGCCAGGTCCATGGCAACCGTCTCTACGCCCTTCTCGCGCAGGGCCTCGGCCAGGCGGTTGGCAGCCTCGGCAGTGTGGCCGTAGATGCTGCTGTAGGCGACGAGCACACCCTCGGTCTCGGGGCGGTAGGCACTCCAGGCGTCGTAGGCGGCCAGCACATCGCCCAGCTGCTCCTTGTGCAGGACGGGACCGTGCAGGCTGCAGACGGTCTCGATGTCCAGTGCGGCGGCCTTTTTCAGCACGGCCTGCACCTGCACGCCGTATTTGCCGACGATGCCGATGAAGTAGCGGCGGGCCTCGGGCAGCCACGGTTCCTCCACGTCGAGTGCGCCGAACTTGCCGAACGCATCGGCGCTGAACAGGACCTTGTCTGCATCGTCATAGGTCATGATGACCTCGGGCCAGTGTACCATCGGCGCGGTGACAAAGTGCAGCGTGTGGGTGCCCAGCGGCAGGGTGTCCCCCTCCTTGACGACGACACGGCGGTCCGCGTAGTCGGTGCCGAAATAGGCCTTCATCATGTTGAACGCCTGGGCGGACGCGACGATGGTCGTGCCGGGGTACGCCTGCGCGAACGCGGCGACGGAGCCGGAATGGTCAGGCTCCATGTGCTGCACGACCAAGTAGTCGGGCGTGCGCTCGCCCAGTGCAGCGGCGATCTTGGTGATCCACTCGTCGGTAAAATGGGCATCGACGCTGTCCATGACGGCGACCTTGTCGTCGCAGATCAGGTACGAGTTGTATGCCATGCCGTTGGGCACGTCGTACTGGCCCTCAAACAGGTCAACAAGGTGGTCGTTGACGCCGACATACAAAATATCTTTGGTGATTTCCATACGTGTAAACCTCCCGAAAAATAGCAGAGTTGTTATTCTGGACACAGTATAGCATAGTTTTAGGAATTTGTCTCGGTTTTTTCAAAAATAGTTTGATAAAATTTTTAAATACAGTTGATAGGTAGGGGCCGCACATGTGCGGCCCGCAGCTTTCCGGGGAAATGGCGTTCGCCTTATACGCTGAGGGCCGGGCATGCCCGGCCCCTACATGGCGGCAGGAGTGCGGTGTTATCGCTGCCGCCCGTGCAGCGTGGCGGCTGCCGTCAGGTTCTGCGGAGGGGTCAAGACCCCTCCCTACAGAGCCAGAGGAAAGCGCGGGTAAAGCAAAAAAGCTCCCCGCCGATTCTTGGCGGGGAGCACAGGGATGTTTACCTGAAAATTATACGCGCGTTTTCAGAACCTCGTGCGCGGGCACGGGGGCGTCGATGGGACGGGGCGTGCCCTCGACCCACTGGATGGCCTTCTTGGGGCACTTGCTGACGCAGGTGCCGCAGCCGTTGCACTTGGTATAGTCGATGACAGCGACGTTGTCCTTCAGGAAGATCGCCTGGTTCGGGCAGTTGCGCACGCAGAGGCCGCAGGCAATGCAGCCGACCTTGCAGGTCTTGTTGACCAGCGCGCCCTTGTCCTTGTTGGAGCACTTGACCGCGGGCTGCGGGGCAATGGGCTTCATCTGGATGACGTGGCGCGGGCAGGTCACGGTGCAGGCCGTGCAGCCGGTGCACTTTTTGCGGTCCACGACGGCCACGCCATTGATGACGTGGATGGCGTCAAACTTGCACGCGCGGGTGCAGTCGCCCAGACCCAGGCAGCCATAGGCGCAGGCGCTGGGGCCGCCCGCAATGGAGGCCGCAGCAGCGCAGGTCTGGATGCCCTGGTAGTCAAACCGCTTGCCGCAGTTCTCGCCGCCCGCACAGATGACGGTGGCGCGCAGGCTGGGGCGGTCGTCGGTGGCATTGCCCATGATGGTGTTGATGGCGTCGGCAGTCTTGTCGCCGCCCGGGGCACACTTGAAGGTGGGGGCACCGTTCTCCACGATGGCCTTGGCGTAGTCGGCACAGCCGGCGTAGCCGCAGCCGCCGCAGTTGGCGCCGGCCAGACATTCCGTGACCTGCGCGATGCGCGGGTCCTCATACACAGCCATGAACTTGGAGGCCAGCACAAGGATCACGCCGCCGGCCAGGCCCAGCACCACCACGACAACGATAGCAAATACGATCGGGTTCATTCTCTCCATTCCCCTTTCTTAGAATATCGCGTTGATGATGTTTTCGACCAGACCGCCAAAGCCCATGAAGCTCATGGAGGTGATAGCGGCGGAAACCAGCGTGATGGGCAGACCCTTGAAGCTCTCCGGCGGGTTGGAGTTTTCGACGCGGGAACGCACGCCGCAGAACAGCAGCATAGCCACGAGGAAGCCGACGCCCGCACCGGCGGCGCAGATAAGCGCCTCGGCATAGGCCAGGCCGAAGCCGAACTCGGCCACAACGGCGGAGTAGTCCTGCACGGCCAGGATGGTGACGCCCAGCACGCAGCAGTTGGTCGTGATCAGCGGCAGGTAGACGCCCAGGGACTGATACAGCGCCGGGACGTACTTTTTCAGCGTGATCTCGATCAGCTGGACCAGAACAGCGATGACGAGGATGAAGATGATCGTCTGCAGGTAACCCAGATTATAGGCATCCAGCAGGAAGATCTGCAGCGGGAAGGTCACAGCCGTGGCAATGACCATGACGACGATAACAGCAGCGCCCATGCCCGCGGAGGAATCCAGCTTTTTGGAAACGCCGAGGAACGGGCAGATACCCAGAAACTGCACCAGCACGTAGTTGTTGACCAGGATCATGCTGAAGAAGATGGTGGCAAACGTTGCGATCTGAGAACTCATTGTGCGGCACCCTCCTTCTGTTCTTCCTTGGCGGCGTCGATCTTCTCGAGCATGACGTCGCCGCAGCTCTTGCGCTCAATGGGCTTGTTCAGCTTGCGCTCCAGCCAGACACAGCCGGCCATCAGGCAGCCAAAGACGAAGAAGCCGCCCGGCGCGGAGTTCATGACGGTCATGCGGTCCACGCTCTCGGGGATGATGGTGATGCCCATCCAGGTGCCGCTGCCGATGATCTCACGGATGGAGGACATGAGCAGCATGGTCAGGATGTAGCCGATGCCCATGCCCAGACCGTCCAGCGCGGAGTCCACGACGGTGTTCTTGCAGGCGAACATCTCGGCACGGCCCAGAATGATGCAGTTGACGACGATCAGCGCCAGATACACGCCCAGCGCCTTGTACAGGTCGGGCACGAACGCCTGCAGCACCATCTGCACGACGGTAACAAACGTTGCGATGATAACGATGTAGCACGGCAGATGCACCTTGGCCGGGATGACCTTGCGCAGTGCCGAGATAACGATGTTGGAGCAGACCAGAACGAACGTCATGGCCAGGCCCATGCCCACAGCGCCGGAAACGGTGGTGGTGACAGCCAGTGCGGAGCAGCAGCCCAGCACCAGGCGCAGAACGGGGTTCTCACGGATGATGCCCGCGGTAAAAACCTTCCACTTGCTCGGTTTTTCGTTCATCGTTACTGCACCCCCTTGATCTCATTGTTGTAGCAGTCGATGGCTGCGTTGATGGCGTTGAACGCGCCGTTGCTGGAATACGTTGCACCGGCAATGCTGTCCACAGGGCTGCCGGAGGCGACCTCTCCCCCGTTCCAGCCGATAAAGCCGGAGGCGAAGGAATCGCCGGAGACCTTGGAGCCGATGCCGGTGGTCTGGGTGGAGCCGTCGATGGAGATACCGGAAATGGCACCCTCGGCGTCAAAGGCAACGTAGACCGTGACGTCCTTGCCGGAGTAACCGGAGGCCGCAGCCTTGACGGCGACATCGCCGTTCGCGGTCTTGACAGCACCCTCGACGCTGGCGGTGGTCAGACCGTCGATGGCAGTCATGCTGTCGGTGGTCGTGCCCTCGGGCAGGACGGAGACATAGGCGGCCAGGGTCTCGGCTTGGGTGTTTTCCGCAATGATGGGGGCGGTGATGTCGTTCAGCACAGCCAGCAGCGCGCTGCAGACCAGGCAGATGACGACCAGCACGATGACGGGCAGCACAAGCTCCTTGAAAGTGCTCTGCTTCTCGGTGGTTTGCTTTTCAGCCATTATTCCGCACCGCCTTTCTTGGCTTTTTTGGGCTTTTTGTAGCCCAGCGGCGTCTGGTGGCCCCAGGCGTTGAACCACGGGGTCATCAGGTTGCCCAGCAGGATGGCGTAGCTCATGCCCTCATTCATCGAGCCGAAGTGGCGGATGAGGAAGGTGATGAGGCCGATAAACACGCCGTAGAACAGCTTGCCCTTGGTGGTGAACGGGCTGGTCACGTAGTCCGTCGCCATAAAGACAGCACCGAACAAAAGACCGCCGGACATGCACTCGATCAGGGCGGTGTAGGCACTGCCGGTGTTGAGCGCAGTCAGCACAAAGACCGTGGCAACGATGGTCACGGGGATGGTGGCCTGAATGGTCCGGGTGGCAACCAGATAGGCGAAGCCCAGCAGGATGGCCAGCACGCAGACCTCGCCCATCATGCCGCCGTGGAAGCCCAAAAAGACGTCCAGCAGGGGCAGCGTGGTCTTGTCGGCCACGGCCAGCGGCGTGGCGGAGGCCAGCGCGTCAACGGCCATGTCGGGGTAGACGTAGGCAGTCATGCGGGAGGTGAAGCCGAGGAACAGCACGATACGGCCCACCAGCGCGGGGTTGGCGAAGTTGTAGCCAAGGCCGCCGAACAGCTGTTTCGTGATGACGATGGCGACGAACGCGCCGACAACGGCGATCCAGAGCGGCATGCCCACGGGCATGTTCAGCGCCAGAATGATGCCGGTGACAACGGCGGACAGGTCGCCCACGGTGTTGGACTTTTTCAGCAGCTTTTCATAAATGTACTCAAACGCCACACAGGCCAGGGTGGTCACAGCGACCAGCACCAGCGCCTGCACGCCGAAGATCAGACCCGCGGCCAGCACGGCGGGCAGCAGCGCAATGACAACATTGCCCATCAGCCCGCGGGTGGTGGATGTATCGCGGATATGCGGCGAGGCGGTAACGATCAGACAATCTTCCATGGGTTATTTGCCTCCTTTCCGCAGCTCGGCCATGTACCAACCCTTGGCAAGGCCCATCGTCTGGCTGACGGGGCGCTTGGCCGGGCAGGCATAGGTGCAGCTGCCGCAGGCTACGCAGAGATCCACGCAGCGTGCCTTCAGCGCAGCAAAGTCCTTGTTGGCAAAGTCCTGCGCAATGACGACGGGCTCCAGACCCATCGGGCAGGCCTCGATGCAGCGCCCGCAGCGGATGCAGGCGGACGGCTCGGGCAGCGCGGCGGCCTTCTTGCTGAACAGCAGCAGGCCGTTGTTCTGCTTGAGCACCGGGAAGTCGGCGCTGGGTGCAGCGCCGCCCATCATCGGGCCGCCGAAGATGATCTTGCCCAGCTCGACCCCCTCCTTGACACCGCCGCAGGCGTCGATGACGTCGCGGTACAGCGTGCCGATGGGCACCTCGATGTTCTGGGGCCTGGCGATGGCGTCGCCCTCGACGGTGACGCGCTTCGTCACCAGCGGGATGCCGGTCTTGAGGAACTTGCCCAGCGTGGAGACGCTCGTCACGTTCATAATGACGCAGCCCACGTCGGCGGGCAGGCCCGGCTTGCCGGAGGGGCCGACCTGCGGCACCTCGCGCCCGGTACAGGTCTCGACGAGCGTTTTCTCGGCGCCCTGCGGGTAGCGCATCGGCAGGCCCTTGACCTCGACGCCCTTCATCTCGCGGGTCAGCGAGGTGAGCAGGTCGATGCACTCGGGCTTGTTGCGTTCAATGCCGATGATGCAGTGCGGGATCTCGCAGTACTTCATGACAGCGGTGATGCCGGAGATGATCGTGTCGCTGCACTCCAGCATCTCGCGGCAGTCGGTGGTCAGGTAGGGCTCGCACTCGGCAGCGTTGATGAGCAGCGTGTCGATGGTGTTGGCCGCCAGCTTGACATGCGTCGGGAAGCCGGCGCCGCCGACACCCACCAGGCCGCAGGCCTGCACGGCAGCCAGCAGGCTGGCTTTGTCGGTGACGACGGGCGGCACACAGGCCGGATCAACGGTCTGCGCACCGTCGGTCTTGATGGCGACAGCCGTCGTCATCGCGCCGTTGACCATGCGCAGCGGTGCAATGTCCTGCACAGTGCCGGACACACTGGAGTAGATATTGGCGGATACAAAGCCGCCGGCCTTGCCGATCACGGTACCGACCATGACGGTGTCGCCCTTTTTGACGACAGGCTCCGCGGGCGCGCCGATGTGCATCGACATGGGAATGACGACGTGCTCGGGCACCGGCATCTTGTTGGTCGGCTGCCCGGCTGTCGCCTTCACATGCGGCACAGCGGCACCCTTGGCAGAGCGCTTTAGGGACTTGAACAATCTGATTTCCCCCGTTTCTCTGATTTTTCTCGCCGCGGACGGGATTTCTGCTCCCCCGCCCGTGGTGGATAACTATACGGATTTATTGTACCATTTTTCAAAAGCATGTCAAGCAACCAAGTATGACAAAAGGTCGATTTTGCATCGAACACGCAAGATTTGCAACAATTTGGGCAATCGCCGCAGAATAAAAGGCTGTATAAAAATTAACAATCCGACAAAGAAAAAGGCCCGGCAGCGCATGCATTTTAACGGTTTCCGTTCAAAAATAAATTACAGCTTCGGCCGCCGGCTGCGGGACGAGTTCGGTTTTTTCGGCGACTTCGGCGGCGACGTGCCGCCGGCAGAGGAAATATTTTTTACCGAACAGGAACGCCGTTATCTGAAAATTATGGAACTTGACGCAAAAGACCTCTCGTTGCCGCTGATCAAAAAGCAGTATAAGAAACTGGTGAAAAAATATCATCCCGACTTGAACCGGGAAAACAAGGAAGAAGCGGAAGAAAAGTTCAAACAGTTGACGATCGCCTATCAAGCGCTGTCGGCGCGCTTTGCCTGAAAAGTTTTGCCCTGTTTCCCGTCCGTTGCCGGCCGGCGGCGTCTTCGGGGCGGAAAAGTGTCCGTCTTTCGCGCTGCCTTCTCAGCAGAATGCGGATTACGCCGGAACCGCCCTGCCGGTGTTCGGGGTGATGCACCGCTAAAATAAGCGGCCGAATGTCGGGCTGGTTGAGCCATTGCGGAACCCGTTCTTTCAAAACCCCGCGGCCGGCGAAGGTGCCGTCCTCGTCGTTTTGGTGCAGTCCTTTGCCGGTGATGATCGCAATGCAGCGCCGCCCTTTCAGGTACGACCGTTTGACAAACGAAACGACGGCGTCAAAAGCCTTGTTTTCGGTATAGCCGTGAAGGTCAAGCTCCGCTTCGGTCTTAAATTCGCCGCGTTTGAAACGGCGGGCGGTGTTGGCGTCGATGTTGTCGGTGCCGCCGATGACGATGTCGGCAAGCGCCGCGCCGCGGTAAACGCGGTCGGGGCTGATTTTAGGCACCACCCGAAGTTCCGTTTTCCGGCCGGAAAGCGGCGGTTTGTCATGCGGCAGCCGGCGGACGTCCTTGATCAGTTCCTGCCAGCAGCGTTCGTCGTCTTCACTTGTCACCGGCAGCCTCTTTCGGTATCAGAATGTAATAGTGCCCGGCGGAGTTCATTTTGCCGGCCTGAGCCAGAATTTCGTCACCGCCGCTGCCCCAGAAATAGTCGCCGCGGACGGCTCCTTTGATGGCGCCGCCGATATCCTGAGCCGCCACCATTTTGTTCAGCGGCTTGCCGTCCGGGGTGCGGGTGGAAAGCCACATCAGCGCTCCGAGCGGCACATACCGCCGGTCTACCGCCAAACTGCGACCGGCGGTAAGCGGCACTCCGAAAGCGCCGACCGGTCCTTTGCCTTCGATGATGCGGTGGAAAATGTAGCGTTCGTTTTCGCGCATCAGTTTTTGCGCCTCGGCGGGATTGTCGTTCAGCCATTTTTTTATGCTGATCATGTCGGCTTTGCCGGGTTTAAGCAGGCCTTTGGCCAGCAGAATGCTGCCGATTCCCCTGAAACGGCGGCCGTTGTTGTCGGCATAGCCGATACGCACGCTGCTGCCGTCGTCGAGCTTGGCCACGGCCGATCCCTGAATCTGCATGATATGGATGTCGACCGCGCTGTCGCCCCACAACAGCACCGGCGCGGCAAACGGCGCCTTTTCGATTTCTTCCCGGGTGTAGTAAGGCAGCATCTTCTGACCGCTGACTCGGCCGACCAGCCGCATGTTCGGCAGATCGGGATCAAAGTCTTTCAGGTTAAGTTCGATCAGGTCCGCCGGCCGGCCGTAAACGGGATAAACATATTTGTCGTGACGGCTGCGGGAAGCGTGAATTTCCGATTCGTAATAGGAAGTGAATTTTCCTTCCGCGTTGCCGTCCGTCTGAACCAGGAAGGGGGTGAAATTTTCTTCGACGAAAACCTTGAATTCGCTTCCCTTGTTTATTTTCCGGCGGAAAAATTCCGTGCAGACGCGCCGATAGCCGGCGCTGTCGATTTTGATCCGGCTGTTGTCGATAAACGGCGTTTTCAGCTTTTCTATTTTGCCGCAGTTGGCGGCAAAAAGATCCGCCATTTCCGCCATTTCGTCTTCCTGCCAGCCTTCCAGTTCGTCAAAAGCGGCTTCGCTCAGTTCCACCTCTTCGTCGGGCATGCTTCCCGGTGACGGCTTTTCTTCCCGACGGTCGGGACAGCCGGTCAGAAGCAGCGCGAACAGAAAAAGCAGCGGGATTCT
>OLZW01001211.1_pt1 | contig 20038 bp, 15 predicted proteins | sample 1674281 | NCBI WGS metagenome assembly OLZW01 (sample SAMEA103958157, study PRJEB25191) | human gut metagenome | biome: human-associated habitat [ENVO:00009003]; feature: intestine environment [ENVO:2100002]; material: feces | place: Germany | collected 2013/2015
CGGCCATTTTCTTGTTATAATCTGCCTGCAGCACACTGCCGGTAAAGCTGTTTGCAGTGGCAAGCAGCACATCGGTACCATAAACGCCGCGCAGCGTGTTTGCCATAACGGAGAAGGAGGCGCTGCCGCCGTCTGCGTGGAACACGTTGGAATAGCCCTTCCCGGAGGTCAGCACGATCTCGTCATCGGCAGGCGTATCTTCGGCAAGAAGCTGGGTGTTGAATGCCCGATACGCCTGTTTTGCCGTGTACTCGCCCGCGATCATTTTGGAGACCACATCCTTGGAAATGGCAAAGAAATCGTTGGAGGCAATGCGGATATACATGTGGTTTTCTTCCACCACGCTGCGCACATCCTTCAGATACTCGGTCAGGCGCAGGGGGACGTTCTGGCTGTAGCTCAGCACATCCTGCCCGTCCGCAACGATGCGGTTCTGCGCCTCCTCGGAGAGCATGACGTTCAGCACCTTCATGGCATTACTGCGACGCGCGGTGTCCTGCTCCAATTCACGGTTCAGCGCAACTTGGAAATACGGGGTGGTCATGATCCACTTTTCGCCGTTCTGGCTGAAGAAGGGCAAAAAGGTCGTGTCGATGCCCTCGTCCTGAAACATCTTGACCCCGGCAGAGGTGCCAAAGTACATGGCAACTTCTCCGTTTCGGTACAGATCCATCACGTCATCGTAAGTCTGCGCAAGGTCGTCTGCCGTAAGGTGGGTATCCTGAATGAACTGCTCCATCCGCTCAAACGCCCCCGGCCACACGGCATTGTCCAGACCGACCCGTGCGGTGCTGGCGGGGTCGCTGTAAGCGGTGCGCCACTTGCGCCCTTCCGTAGTGGTAAGCTCGGTAGCGGAAAGTCCCTGCAGCGTTTCCATGCAGGTGTAGTCGTAGGCATAATCGGCGGTAAAGCCCCGGATGCCTACCTTCTCAAACGCCTGACAGGCCGAAACGAAGCTCTCGTAATCGGTGGGCAGGGGGATATCGTACTGCTCAAAAAGGCTGCGATTGACCACAAAGCCGTGTGCGTCGGCACATACCGGCAGCCAGTTCACGCTGCCATCCTCGTTTTTGAAGCTGTTGAGGTAGGTGTTGTACACAGCACCTGCCTCATTGGTTAAGGCAAGGTTCATCAGGCTGTCCTTCAGGGGAGCAGCATCGTGCAGCGAGAACCGGCAGCAGGTGATGATATCCGGCAGACCGCCGTTCTGCTGCAAAAACTTGTAAAAATCCAGATCGTTGTTGCCGACGATGAACTCGATATTCACATCCGGCAGCTGCGCCTGGATATAGGGCGCATAGTTTTCGTACAGGCTGGTGGTCCACAGATACACTTGAATGGTCTGGGCATCCTCCTGCTCCTGTACCTGTTCTGCGCTTTTTGTTCCGCATCCGGTTAGCAGGGAGACCGCCATCACCAGTGCCATAAGCGCGGAAAACATGCGGTGCAATGTCCTTTTGTTCATCAAATTGTTCTCCTCACAACTCTTGGGCAGCTGTCGTTCTGCACTCCCGAATACCGCAAAAAGGCATAGGTACAGCACGACAGAGATATAGGATTATATTACCACCGCCATGAGGGATTTTCAATAAAATTTCATATATTGATTCACAAAAGCAACGCATGTTCGATTCCTTTGCGTCAGTCGATGCGGCTTTTTGTATCAACGCACAGGGTGGGCGGGCTGCCAGTATTCTTATGTACTGCAGCCTTCTGTCCGCATCAGAGATATTTCTGGATGGTCGGCAGCTTTTTTGAACAGTATAGATACCAACGCATACAGTATATATGTGTAACATTATAACAGAAGCATTTCAAGAGTTTATGCTTGTGAATACTGCTTATGTTCTGTTATTATCGCAGGTCAGGAAATCAGCGCAACATCAGAACGGTCGTCGAGGAGGCCGCCCGGACCAGTTCCTGCATCTCGCTCCGTGCCTTGCGGCAGTCCGGGCAGGCAGCTTTGGCCAGTTGGGTTATTTTGCTCCCCGTGGCCGGAGCAGGCCCTGCGGGCCAACATCCACTGCCAGATCTCGCTGGCGCTGAACCGTATCTATACCGAGTGGTACCCCAGCAAGGGCTACACCTTCAATATCACCAACTCCACCAGCTACGACCAGTATTACGTCCACGGCCGCACCGTGTTCAATGTGATGGTGCGCATCACCGATGACATTTTCAACACCTATCTGCGCAAGCGCGGCACCGTGAACCCCTATTACTCCGAATACTGCGACGGCAAGTCGGTCACCTGCCCGGGGCTCAAGCAGTGGGGCACGGTGACGCTGGCCAACAACGGGCGCAGCGCGCTGCAGATCCTGCGCTACTACTACGGCAGCGATATCGAGATCGTGCGTACCAGCAACATCCAGTCCATCCCCCAGAGCTACCCCGGTTCGCCCCTCCGGCAGGGAGACAGCGGCACGGCGGTGTTCACCCTGCAGCGGCAGCTGAACCGCATCACCAAGGACTACCCCTTCCTTGGCAAACTGACTGTGGACGGGGTATTCGGCAGCCGGATGGCCGCCACGGTACGGGCGTTCCAGAAGCAGTTCAATCTGACCGCCGACGGCATGGTGGGCCGCCAGACCTGGTATAAGATCAGCTATATCTATGTGTCGGTCAAGGATCTGGCCGAGCTGACCAGCGAGGGCGAGACTTCCAACGGTACCCTCTCGGACGGCACCTGGGGCGGCACGGTCCTGCGCACCGGCTCCACCGGCAGCGCCGTGGAGCAGCTGCAATTCTGGCTGAACACCCTGGCCCAGTACGATTCCGCCATCCCCTCGGTGACAGTGGATGGCGTGTTCGGCAGCGGCACCGCCGCAGCGGTGCGGGCCTTCCAGCGCAAATACGGCCTGACCGTGGACGGCGTGGTGGGCCGCACCACCTGGACCGAGGTCTACGACCAGTTCCGCAGCATCCAGTCCGACAACGGAACCCCCAACGCCTACCCCGGCACCGCCCTGCGGGAGGGTTCCAGCGGCCAGAACGTGCGGCTGGTACAGTTCTGGCTCAAGATCGCCCGCACCGTGTACACCAACCTTGCCAACGTGACGGTGGACGGGAAATTCGGCGCTGGCACGGCAGCGGCTGTGCAGCGGTTCCAGCGGTACTTCGGGCTGACGGCAGACGGGGTAGTGGGGCGCACCACATGGCAAAAGCTGTACGAGGTGTACAACGATATCGCCAACCGGCTGCTTTCCCCTTCCCTGCGCCCCGGCGAGTACCCGGGTGTGCTGCGCACCGGCTCTTCCGGCACAGCGGTGCGGGAGCTGCAATTTTACCTCTACCTCATGAGCGCCTACGAGAGCAGCATCCCGCCGGTAAGCATTGACGGCAAATTTGGCGCGGATACTGAGCGCGCGGTGCGGGCATACCAGCGGTTTGCGGGGCTTACCGTGGACGGCGTGGTAGGGCGCACCACATGGAATTCCCTCTATGGCCGCGCCAGCCAGCTGCGCAGTTCCGGGCCGGTGGTCACGCTGAAGCGTCTGCCCTACCCCGGCACCCCGCTCACCGTCGGCAGCAGCGGCAGTGCCGTGCTGTACTACACTCTCCTGCTGCAGCGCATCGCCTATTATTTTTCCAGTGTAGAGGCTCCGCCCCTCTCCGACCAGTACACCGACGAGACAGCCGCCGCCACCCGCAGCGCCCAGCAACTGCTTGGGCTGGAGCAGACCGGCATTGCCGATGCCGACACATGGACGGCGGTAGAAGCGCTGAGTTTGCAGCTGGCCGCCCACGCCCCGAACCCCGATAGAGACACCCCACCCAGCACCGCTTACCCGGGGCGCGCCATCGCCGAGGGCAGCGCCGGGCAGGAGGTTGGGCAGGTGGAGCGCTGGCTCAACCGCCGGGCGCAGCTTTCCTGCGGCGAGGACTATGTGGCCGACAATAACCGCTTTGGCGCGGCAGACGCCGCTGCCGTGCGGGCTGTCCAGCAGCAGGCGGGCCTGCTGGTGACCGGCATCGTGAACCGTGATACCTGGGCCGCCCTGCAGGCCCAGAGCTGCAATTGCGACAAGGAGGAGTGAGCCATGGCACGGCTTCTGATCTACGACGCCTACGAAAACAAGGTGTACACCTACGCCAACCTCAACGAGAACGACCCCATGCCCTACAGCACCGGCACCACCCTGCGGGTACGAGAGTTCCGGGGCAAATCGGCCAGTCCCACCCTGTGGACCACCATTGCCGCTATGGAAGCCTGGAACCTGACCCGGCGCAAATACGGCAGCGGCATCCCGGTGGGGTATGCCTTCCGCCGGATCTGGGAAGGGGGCCACGGCACCCGGAGCCAGCACTACGCCGGGGTATCCTTTGACGTAGGGCAGACCCTTTCCCAGCGGCAGCGCACTGCCCTGTACCAGGACGCCCGGGGCACCGGGGCCTGGGGCTATGTGGAGCCTTTGAGCCAGACCCCCACCTGGGTGCACATGGACCGCCGCTACGGCACCCCCGCCTGCAGCGGCACCACGGCAGGCTACCCCACCCTGCGGCGGGGCAGCCGGGGCTGCTATGTGATGATCCTGCAGGACGCTCTTTCCACCCTGGGCTACCAGACCGGCAGCCGCATCGACGGCGTATTCGGTGCCCGCACCGAGGAAGCTCTGCGCGGTTACCAGCGGCGCACCAGTCTCTCGGTGGACGGGGTGTGCGGCTGCAACAGCTGGAAAAAGATCAGCACCGCCGTGCTGGGCGTGGGTCGTACCAAGACCACCATCGACTGATTTTTTGCGCAAAGAAGCCCGGAAGCATCAGACGCCTCCGGGCTTCTCATTTTTCGGGATAAAATTCAGCCGTTCACAATGTGCTCCCCGCTGCCCTCCAGCCAGGTGCGCAGGTTGCGGGTGGTGATGTCCATCAGCCGCTGCAAGGCCTCTTTGGTGGTCCAGGCGATGTGCGGCGTGAGGATGGCATTGGGCAGACTGCGCAGGCGGCTGTCCTGCGGGAGCGGCTCGGTGCCAAAGGCATCGGCCCCATAATAGGCCAGCTGCCCGCTCTGCAGGGCATCGGCCACGGCTTCCTCGTCCACCAGCGCACCGCGGGCGGTGTTCAGCAGGATCATGCCGGGCTTTGCCTTGGCCAGTGCCCCGGCATTGATGAGCCCCCGGGTAGCGGACGTGGCCGGACAATGCAGGCTGAGCACATCGCTGCGGGCCAGCAGGGTGTCAACGTCCACAAACTCCACCCCGTCCTCTGCGTACTCCGGGCGCACGGTGCGGGTGCACACCAGCACCTTCATGCCAAAGGCGCGGGCGATGCGGGCAGTCTGGCGGCCGATGCTGCCGTAGCCGTACACGCCAAAGGTTTTGTCCAGCAGCTCCATCTGGGGCAGCAGACCATATTCCGCCGGGATGTCCAACTGCCAATGATCCGCTTTCATGGCGCGGTTGTAGCGCTCGGCGCACTGGCAGATGGCCAGCAGCAGACTGAAGGTCATCTGCGCCACACTGTAGGTGGAGTAGCCCGGCACGTTGGCCACGGCCACGCCATGGCGGCGGCAGGCTTCCAGGTCCAGATTGTCGGTGCCTGTGGCGATGATGCCCACCCATTTCAGGTTGGGGCACTGGGCCAGAATGTTTTCGTCGATGCGGCACTTGTTCAACAGCACCAGATCGGCGTCCCCGATGCGGGGCGCGATCTCCTCATAGGCGGTGCGCACATAGCTCACGGTGTCGGGCACCAGCGCCTTCACACCGGACCAGTCCAGGTCGCCCGGCTCCATCACATAGCTTTCCAGAATGACTGCTTTCATGGTTCTTCCTCTCTTTTTCACACTCTAGTTGTTATGCCGGGTACATGGCCAGCAAGGTCTCCTGCCCGGCGGTCTGTCGGCTGTCCAGTGCCGCATACCCGCTTGCCAGCAGACGGGCCAGCCGGGCACGGTCCTGCAGCGGCACCCACACCGGCACCGGGTCCCGGGCCGCGCACCCGGCGGCCAGCACAAAGCAGGGTGCCAGACTGTTCAGCGGGCGCAGGGCCCGCAGCGCCAGCCCCTGCCGGATGTACAACGGCAGCAGGGCGTCGGACTGCGCGGTGCATTCCAGCACCGCCAGCACCCGCCCGCCCCGGGCAAGGCGCTCCGCCCGGGCAAAGGCCGCCCGGAGCAGCGGTTCTGCAGCATCGGGCTGATGCAGCACCGGCGGCGTGAGGAACTGCCCGCCCTCCACACCGCGCCAGCCTGCCCAGGCCCGCAGGGCCGCGGCAAGGGCGGTGTCAGCATTCAGCGGTTGGAGCAGCACAGCTCCGGCCGGAGCCCCGGCGGCATCGCACACGCCGCACACCTCGCCTACGGTAAGCATCCGCAGCACCTCGCTGCGGGGGCGGTAAAGACTGCCTGCCTCGCCCCGGAGCAGAAAACAGAATTCCTCGGCGGAAAACCGCCGCACCGGCCGCACCCGCGGCGGCTCACAAACCTGGATCATTTTGGGTCCCCCATTCTTTTCTGGAATGCTCTCAGCATACCGAAAAGCGGGTGCGAACCGGCTCGAAACCGCGCTGCCTTATTCCAGCACGACGTCCTCGCTCAGGACCTGCCCGATGGGCTTGGCAATGCACAGGTCTGCCTGGGCGTCGGCCCCGGTGGGCTGCATGTTGATCACCACCAGATGGTCGCCCCGGAAATACCGGATGAGCCCGGCCGCCGGGTACACCACCAGGCTGGTGCCGCCGATGATGAGGGTGTCCGCGTGGCGGATGGCGTTCACCGCGCCGGACAGCACTTCCTCGTCCAAACCCTCCTCATACAGCACCACATCCGGCTTGACGATGCCGCCGCATTTTTCGCAGCGGGGCACCCCGGTGCTGTTGGCGATGTAGTCCACATCATAAAAGGCCCCGCAGCGGGTGCAGTAGTTGCGCAGGGTGCTGCCGTGCAGCTCGTACACGGTCTTACTGCCGGCGGCCTGATGCAGCCCGTCAATGTTCTGGGTGACCACGGCCTTCAGCTTGCCCTGCTTTTCCAGCTTTGCCAGACGCAGGTGTGCGGCGTTGGGCTTGGCTCCCTTTACAATGAGCTTATCGCGGTAAAACCGGTAGAACTCTTCCGGGTTCCGTTCCCAGAAGGTGTGGCTGAGAATGGTCTCCGGCGGGTAGTCGTATTTCTGGTGATACAACCCATCCACACTGCGGAAATCCGGGATGCCGCTCTCGGTGGACACTCCCGCCCCGCCAAAAAAGACGATGCGGCTGCTCTTTGCCAGAATCTCTTCCAATGCCTGTACCATAAACGCAAACGCCCCTTTCCTCATGGCTGATTTTGTGTTAAGATACCATCAGTATAGCACATTCTGGCCAGAAAGGAAGCGTTGGTTTTTTGAACGTCTGGTACATCAACAGCATGCTGGGCACCCTGCGGCTGGAGGAAGAGGACGACGCCCTGTGCGGAGTACAGCTGTGCCCGGACGGCGTGCCGGACCTGGAGCCGCTGCCCCGCAAGGTCTGCGAGACGCCCCTGCTGCAGGAAACCGAAGAGCAGCTCAACGAATACTTTGCCGGGGCACGGCGGGAGTTCGACCTGCCGCTGGCCCCCAAAGGCACCGCCTTCCAGAAAGCGGTCTGGGCCGAGATGAACAAGATTCCCTACGGCGAGGTGCGCACCTACGGTCAGCTGGCCGCGGCCCTCGGCAAACCAAAGGCCGCCCGCGCCGTGGGCGGGGCCTGCCACTGCAACCCCATTGCCATCATCCAGCCCTGCCACCGGGTAGTGGGTGCCAACGGCTCCCTCGCCGGCTACGCCTACGGGCTGGAGGTAAAAGAGTATCTGCTGGAGCTGGAGCAGGATTAAGTGCGCAAAAGCCTCCCCACCACAGTGGGGAGGCTTTTTTATCGCTGATGTTCCGCAAACATCCTGCCCAGTTCCGGCAGGATGTCATGGGGCAGCATGCCGTATTCGCCGTGGACGGCGGCGGTACGGTCGGCGGCGGCACCATGTAGGTACACCGCACAGGCGGCAGCCTCATAGGCGGGCAGGCGGCAGGCCAGCAGGGCGGCGGTCATGCCCGCCAGCACGTCCCCGCTGCCGCCACGGGAAAGGCCGGGGTTGCCGGTGGGGTTCACGCACACCCGGCCGTCCGGGGCCGCTACCACCGTGCGGGCGCCTTTGAGCACCACCACGGCGTTCCACGCCTGCGCATACCGCAGGGCCGTGCCCTCCCGGTCGGCGTTGATCTGCGCCGCCGACAGGCCGGTGAGCCGGGCCATCTCGCCGGGGTGGGGCGTGACGATCAGCTCCCCCGCCGGGTGTGGGAAGGCTGCCTCTTCTGCCAGCAGCCGAGCTGCGGCGTTCAGGCCGTCGGCGTCCAGCACGGCACTGCCCGCAAAATCGGGCAAAAGCTGCTGCACAAGGGCCTGTGTCTCGGCGGCGCGGGCCGCACTCTGGGCGGTGCCGCCAAGACCGGGGCCAAGCAGCAGAACAGTTGCTTTCTGCCGCCGGAGCAGCGGCACGTTTTCCGGGGAAATACCGCCCTCGGCCCCTGCCCTGCAGGGGCACAGGCAGCACTCCGGCAGGCGGGCTGCGGCGGCGCTTACCACCGATTCCACACTGGCAAGGGTCACGATGCCCGCCCCGGTGCGCAATGCGCCCTCTGCGGCCAGCAGTGCAGCTCCCCGGTAAAATGCGCTGCCCGCCACGGCCAGCACACTGCCAAAGGTGCCCTTATGGCTGTCCCGCGGGCGGCGGGGGATATTCTGCCAGACAAATTCTTCGGTAATTTCAACAGCCATCATTCCACCTCCGGCCGGACGATTTGAAATGCCCTCCGTTTCACTCTGGGCATTCTCAGCGGAAAAATTATTTTTTATCGCAACGAGAGCAGCCTGCGGGCTGCTCTCATTGCTTTTTCACGGGTGGGTCGTAACGGAAAATTGCAGCATCACGCTTCCCCCTGCACCAGGGCGCGGATCTGCTTTTCCACGTTCTGCACTTCTTCGTGGAACATGCGGGCGGAGACACGCAGGGCACCGTGGCCCAGGATGATGATCTGCTCCATGCCGTCGGAGGTGGCCACCCGGACACGGCGGTTCCGGCCGATCTCATGGGTGACCCGCTCGATGAACATGTCCGCCGTTTCGGCCTCCTTGGTGTAGACCACATGGATATTGTGGTACTGCTCAATGCTGCCGGGGCTGCCGGGCACCCGGTAGGCATCGAACACTAGGATGAGCACGCACTTCTGGAAGCCCTGATAGTTGCACAGGATGTCCATCAGCTTGTGGCGGGCGGCGTCCAGGCTCTCTTTGGAAAGGGCGTTCAGCTCGTCCCACGCAAAGATGATGTTGTAGCCGTCCACCAGCAGGTATTCCGGCGCGATCTCCCACTGCTCGGCGGCAAAGTCGGGGCGCTCCCGCTTCTGCACCGGGCGGAAGGCTGCCAGCGGGTCCCGCTTGATGGGGCCGTAGGTGCGCTCGAAAATTTTGAGCAGCTCGGCGTCCTCTTCCAGCGTGGCGCGGTAGGCCATGGCCCGGCGCTGAGGCACAGCCGCTTCCTGCTCCGGACGGGTGCTTTTGCCCCAGCCGCTGTCCACATGCATGTGGCTGCGCACCTGATCCCAGGGCACCACAAATCCGGCCCCGTGGGCACAGAACACTGAATCTGCCGGGTTGTCGAGATCATGCTCCGGCTCATAGCCGATGGCCGCGATCACCTCCTGCGCGTTGTGGCAGGGGCGGTAGCCGTCCAGTGTCAGGCTCAGATGACCCCGGCCGCGGGTGTAGCTCACCACTTCCATGGGGTAGCTGCGCATGGTGGACACCGGCGCAAACCCGGTGAGCACCGCCGTCTCCTCCCCGCTTTCCGGCGGGTCAAAGGTGCCCTCCATGCGCTGGATATCGCTCATGGCGCGGCCGATGTTCTCGGCGGGCACCTCCAGCCGAAAAGCATACCACGGCTCCAGCAGCTGGCTTTTGGCCAGCATCAGGCCCTGCCGTACTGCGCGGTAGGTGGCCTGCCGGAAGTCGCCGCCCTCGGTGTGCTTGAGGTGGGCCCGGCCCGCAATGAGGGTGATCTTCACATCGGTGAGGGGCGACCCGGTCAGCACGCCAAGGTGCTGTTTTTCTTCCAGATGGGTCAGCACCAGCCGCTGCCAGTTCTTGTCCAGCACCTCTTCCCGGCAGTCGGCGGCAAACTGCATGCCGCTGCCGCAGGGCAGGGGTTCCAGCTTCAGGTGCACTTCCGCGTAATGGCGCAGCGGCTCATAGTGGCCCACCCCCTCCATGGGCTCGGTGATGGTCTCCTTGTACAGGATGCCGCCGGGGCCGAACTCCACTTCCAGCCCGAACCGCTCGGCCAGCAGGCTGCGCAGCACCTCCAGCTGGATCTCGCCCATCAGCTGGACATGGATCTCGCCCAGCGTCTCGTTCCATACCACATGGAGCTGGGGCTCCTCTTCTTCCAGCCGGTGCAGCTTGCCCAGTGCCGCATGCACGTCGGCCCCCTCCGGCAGCAGCACCTGATAGCTCAGCACCGGTTCCAGCACCGGCAGGTCACTGTCCCGCTCCGCGCCCAGTCCCTCGCCGGGGCGGGCCTTGGTCAGGCCGGTCACGGCACACACCTGCCCGGGACCGATGGCCTCTGTCAGTGTGTATTTGGCACCGGAATACAGCCGCAGCTGGTTGGCTTTTTCGGCCCAGGGCTCGCCGTCCGCTTCGCCGGTAAGCTGGGCTTTCACCTTCAGTTCCCCGCCGGTAACCCGCAGCCAGGTCAGGCGCGCGCCCTGCTCGTCCTGCGACACCTTGAACACCTTGGCGCCAAAGGCTTCCAGTGCCGGAGCCGGGCGGGTGTAACGGTCCAGCCCGTCCAGCAGGGCATCCACACCCTCCAGCTTGAGGGCCGCCCCGAACCAGCACGGGAACACATGCCGCCGCGCAATGGCAGGGATGAGGTCGGCGTCCTGCAGCTGTCCGGCATCCAGCATCCGGTCCATCAGGTTTTCGTCGCACAGGGCCAGCGCCTCATCCCGGTCGGCCTGTTCTGCCCCGAAATCCACAAAGCCCTCGCCCAAGCGCCGGTTCAGCTGGGCAAGAAGCTCCTGCCGCTCCATGCCGGGCAGGTCCATCTTGTTCACGAACACAAAAGTGGGCACATGGTAGCGCCGCAGCAGCCGCCAGAGCGTCTCGGTATGGCTCTGCACGCCATCGGTGCCGCTGACCACCAGCACCGCGTAATCCAGCACCTGCAGGGTGCGCTCCGTCTCGGTGGAAAAATCCACATGGCCCGGTGTGTCCAGCAGGGTGATGTCGGTATCACCCGCTGTGAGCAGGGCCTGTTTGGAAAAGATGGTGATGCCACGCGCTTTTTCCAGCGCATCGGTGTCCAGAAAGGCGTCCTTGTGATCCACCCGGCCCAGGCGGCGGGTCACACCGGCGCGGTAGAGCATGGCTTCCGACAGGGTGGTCTTGCCGGAGTCCACATGGGCCAGAATGCCCAGTACGATTTGTTTGCGCGTTGATTCCATCCGCTCAGTCTCCCTCAATGCATATTCCTATTTATTGTATCACGGGCGGGGCAAAAAGAAAAGCGGAGCGACCGCAGTCACTCCGCTTTTTAAAAGGATTTGATTTACTCCACGATGATGCTCTTGCCCGTCATCTCTGCCGGGACAGGCAGGCCGATGTAGGGCAGCATGGTGGGTGCGATGTCGGCCAGGCAGCCGCCCTCGCGCAGCTTCACGTCGCCGCAGCCAACGGCCACGAAGGGCACCACGTTGGTGGTGTGGGCGGTGAAGGGGGTTCCGTCCGGGTTCATCATCTTTTCGGCATTGCCGTGGTCCGCAGTGATAAAGGCGCAGCCGCCGGCGTTCAGCACGGCAGAGACCACCTGGTCCACAGCAGTGTCCACAGCCTCGACGGCCTTGACGGCAGCGTCGAACACGCCGGTGTGGCCGACCATGTCGCAGTTGGCGAAGTTCAGGATCACCACATCGTACTTGCCGCTCTCGATGCGCTTGACGCATTCGGCAGCCACTTCGGGGGCGCTCATCTCCGGCTTCAGGTCGTAGGTAGCCACCTTCGGGCTGGGGATGACGCAGCGGTCCTCGCCCTCGTAGGGAGCCTCGACGCCGCCGTTGAAGAAGAAGGTGACGTGTGCGTACTTCTCGGTCTCTGCAATGCGCAGCTGGGTCTTGCCGTTCTCAGACAGGTACTGGCCCAGAACGTTCTTCAGCTCCACCGGCGGGTAGGCCACTTCACAGTTGGGCATGGTGGCATCGTACTCGGCCATGCAGACGTAGTGCACCTGCTTGCGGCCGCCGCGGCGCTCGAAGCCCTTGAAGTCATCGTCGCAGAAGATGCGGGTCATCTGACGGGCACGGTCGGGGCGGAAGTTCATGAAGATGACGGTGTCGCCGTCCTGCACGCGGCCGCCCTCACAGGTGACGCAGGGCAGAACGAACTCGTCGGTCTTATCGTCGGCGTAGGATGCCTCAATGGCCTCCTGTGCGTTGGCGGCGTGGTTGCCCTCGCCGTAGACGAAGGCCGCGTAGGCCTTCTCCTCGCGGTCCCAGTTGTTGTCGCGGTCCATTGCGTAGTAGCGGCCGGAGACACTGGCGATCTTGCCGATGCCCAGCTCGTCCAGCTTAGCCTGCAGATCGGCGAGGAAGCCCTTGCCGGAGTGGGGGTCGGTGTCACGGCCATCGGTGATGCAGTGGAGGTAGACCTCCTTAGCACCCATGTGCTTTGCCATCTCCAGCACGCCGAACCAGTGGTCTGCGTGGCTGTGGACGCCGCCGGTGCCCACCAGACCCATCAGGTGGATGGCCTTGCCCGCGTCGATGGCGGCCTTCATGTTCTTGACGAGGACGGGGTTCTTGAGCATCTCGCCGTCGTGGATGGACTTGGTGATAAGGGTCAGCTGCTGGTAGACGATGCGGCCAGCGCCCATGTTGGTATGGCCCACCTCAGAGTTGCCCATCTGACCGTCGGGCAGACCGACTGCCATGCCGGAGGCGTCAATGGTGGTCATGGGGTATTTTGCCATCAGGGAATCGATGAAGGGCTTGTTGGCTGCGGCCACGGCGTTGCCGTAGGTCTCGTTGGGGGTCCAGCCAAAGCCATCCATGATACAGAGCAGAACAGGTTTCTTGGACATAAAAATGAGTCTCCTTTGAATGTTCAACAAACAGCGCCCGGCTCGATGCCGGAAATGCGGCGCAGCCGGGCGCAGGGAAAGCGTTTTTTCCGTCAGCGCTTACGCTCAGCCCTTGGAGGCAGCGTTAACGATGACAGCAAAGTCGGGAGCCTTCAGGGATGCGCCGCCGATGAGGCCGCCGTCCACATCCTTCTTGCTCAGCAGCTCCTCGCAGTTCTTGGCGTTCATGCTGCCGCCGTACTGGACCGTGGTAGCCTCGGCCACAGCCTCGCCGTAGACCTCGCCGATGACCTTGCGGATCTGAGCGCAGACCTCCTCGGCCTGCTCGGCGGTGGCGGTCTTGCCGGTGCCAATGGCCCAGATCGGCTCATAAGCGATGACGACATTTGCCATCTGCTCGGCGGTGACATCACGCAGGGCGATCTTGGTCTGCATCCGGACCAGCTCCTCGGTGACGCCCTCCTCACGCTGCTGCAGGCTCTCGCCCACGCAGATGATGACCTTCAGGCCGGCGTTCAGAGCGGCCAGAGCGCGCTTGTTGACGGTCTGGTCGGTCTCGGCGAAGTACTGGCGGCGCTCGGAGTGGCCGACGATGACGTACTCGACGCCCAGATCCACCAGCATATCTGCGCTGATCTCGCCGGTGAAGGCACCGGACTTCTCGAAGTGGACGTTCTCAGCGCCAACATGGATGTTGGTGCCCTTGGTCTTTGCCACAGCCGTGACCAGATCGGTGTAGGGAGTGCAGATGACGACCTCGCAGGATGCGTCCTTGACGGCGGGGATCAGCTCGTCCACCAGAACAGCAGCCTCGGAGGCGGTCTTGTTCATCTTCCAGTTGCCTGCAATGATTGCCTTACGCTTTGCCTTATCCATGATACTCTATCTCCTTTATTTACCTTCTGCAAACAAAAAGGTGCGGCGGCGTTGCAGCCGCCGCACCCATCCTGATGCCGGAAAAAATTATGCGTTCTGGATGACTGCGATGCCGGGCAGCTCCTTGCCCTCCAGATACTCCAGAGAAGCGCCGCCGCCGGTGGAGATGTGGGTCATCTTGTCGCCCAGACCCATCTGCTGCACAGCTGCTGCGCTGTCGCCGCCGCCGATGACGGTGGTAGCGTCGCTCTCAGCCATAGCCTTGGCAACAGCCAGAGTGCCAGCTGCCAGAGTGGGGTTCTCGAACACGCCCATGGGTCCGTTCCAGACAACGGTCTTGGAAGCCTTGACGGCGTCAGCAAACAGCTTCATGGTCTCAGGGCCGATGTCGCAGCCTTCCATGTCTGCCGGGATCGCAGTGACGGGCACAACGGTGGTCTCGACGGGTGCGTCGATGGGATCGGGGAAGTCCTTGATGCAGACAGCATCGACGGGCAGCAGCAGCTTGACGCCCTTCTCCTGAGCCTTGGCCATCATCTCCTTGCAGTAGTCCAGCTTGGAGTCATCGCACAGGCTCTTGCCCACTTCGTAGCCCTGAGCCTTGACGAAGGTGTAAGCCATGCCGCCGCCGATGATCAGGGTATCGACCTTCTCCAGCAGGTTGGAGATGACGTTCAGCTTGTCAGCGACCTTTGCGCCGCCCAGGATGGCGGTGAAGGGACGGACGGGATCGTTCACGGCGTTGCCCAGGTACTTGATCTCCTTCTCCATCAGGTAGCCGACAGCGGTGTCCTTGATGTAGTCGGTGACGCCTGCGGTGGAGCAGTGTGCACGGTGGCAGCTGCCGAATGCATCGTCAACGTATGCATCAGCCAGAGAAGCCAGCTCCTGGCTGAACTCGGGCATGTTCTTGGTCTCTTCCTTGCGGAAACGGGTGTTCTGCAGCAGAACGACGTCGCCGTTGTTCATGGCAGCCACAGCAGCCTTTGCGTTGTCGCCCACGACGGTGTCGTCATCGGCAAACACAACGGTCTTGCCCAGCTTTGCGCTCAGAGCCACAGCAACGGGTGCCAGGCTGAACTTTGCCTCGGGGCCGTTCTTGGGCTTGCCCAGGTGGCTACACAGGATGACCTTAGCGCCATCGTTGACCAGCTTCTGGATGGTGGGCAGAGCCGCATTGATGCGGTTCTCGTTGGTGATGACACCGTCCTTCATCGGGACGTTGAAATCACAGCGGACAAGCACCTTCTTGCCGCAGTAGTTCTGATCGTCGATCGTCTTCTTACCTAAACCCATGGTAATAAACTCCTCTCAAGTTTTAATTTCTGAACTAGAGTTTCGCTCGCATTCGGGGGATCTTGCCCCGTTACTCTACTATTATAAACAAAAACCGTGCACATTGCAAGGTCGCAAGATAGATAATAGTTTAACAAACATTTGCCGCTGATGCACGGAAATGTGTGTATTTTGACCGAAACCCGCAGCCTTACCGTGTTTTCCGGCAGAACATTCCGCAAATGCGGTCATACATTCCCCATATGAACTTCTGGTTCCGCTGATCCCGCTCAAAAATTGCTTCCACACCAGCATAGCCGCTCGCCTTATACTTCCTGAAAATATTCTGCTTTCAGAGGATTATTCGACACTTCTTTTTCAAAGAATTCTTTGAAGCCTTCCTCCAATACATCCCAGCTGGCAGCGGCGTGTAAAAGGTGTCTGGATTCCCTGCGCAGACAGCTTCTTTGCAATCTCGCGCTCTTTCATGCCGGATTTTTTCCAGAGAAAAATCCGAACTACCACATCGCTGACTTCCTCATCCAGAATCAAATGATTCTTCTGATCCTTTTTGTAGCCAAATGGAACAGGGGTATAGATTTCTCCCCGTGCTTCCTTGGAACGAAAGCACGACTGAATCTTCTGGGACAGGTCTTTCGAGTACATCTCATTGATCATGCTCTTGATCGGCACCAGCATCCCATCCCGGCTCTGGCTGTTTAGGCTGTCATAATTATCATTGATGGCGATAAATCTTACGCCGAACAATGGAAACACTTGTTCCAGATACTGTCCTGTTTCCACGAAATTGCGGCCCAGTCGGGAGAAGTCCTTTACAACGATGCAGTCGATTTTCCGCTCCTGCAGTGCTTTCAGCAGCCGCTCAAATTCCGGGCGATCAAAATTTGTTCCCGTGCAGCGTTTGTCCGCCAACACATCCAGCAGCATCAGATCATCCCGGTGGTTGATATACTCTTTGATGTAAGAAATCTGCACTTCCAGCGATTCCGTATCCCGAAGTACATCATCAAAATCGGACAGTCGTGCGTAAATTGCGGTTTTCCAGATACGGTGCGGTGCGTTTTCCGCTTCCCGCTGCGCCGCACTTACCTTCTTGCTTACTCTTGCCATAAGTCGGCTTCTCCTTTCATGCAGATACTTCATGCTGCCCCATCTGCTTTTGATGCAGTTCTTCCAGCAGGTCTGCAATTTCATCCTGGAATCGGAACGTAATTTCCACCCGATTGCCCTCATAGACTTCGATTTTCTCAATCAATTCGACAATCATCGGGCGGGTGATTTTTTCCAATTTTCGATACTTACGGTACACATCCAGAAACGGATAAGCGTTTGGAGCAGTCTGTAGATTTTGCTGTTCCGCTTCCAGTTCGGTGATTTTTCGCTCATACTCTTCTATCCGCTTGCTGTACAGTTCGTTGTAGTTCAGGAAATCCTCCCGTGTGAGGATTTCCTCTGCGTAATCCCCATACAATTTTTCCTTAATGCCCTGTGTATGGGCCTTTTCTGCAGTCAGCTGCCGAATCTGCCGTTCGATGCGCCGCACACGGTAGGGTTCCTGTTGGGCCTGCCGGATGCTTTCTACAAACTCTGCTTCCTCCATCACGATCTGGATCTGCATCTGGAGCGCATTCCGCACAATGTTATGGAGTTTTTCATCCCGCAGATTATGGCTCGTGCAACTGCCTTTGTTCTGTTTGCTGCCGGAGCACTGATAATAGATGTACCGCTTTCCTTTATAGCTGGCCGACCTGCGCACCAGCCGGCTGCCGCAGTCCCCACAGTAGAGAAAGCCTGCAAACAGGGCCACCGTTTCGGCATCGTTCGGCCTGCGTGTTTCGGTTTCCAGAAGCCCTTTGTCGAAGCACAGCTTCCCGGCTACGACACCTACGTCATGGGCGGTCACCTGATGTTCTATGAGTACCCCGAAAAGTGGAACCATGTTCTGGAAGACTTTTTGAATAAGCTATAATGTGATTTCAGCCGCCTGTGGTTCATTCCGCAGGCGGATTTTTTTGTGATCTCCGGGTCACGCAATGACCTCAAACATTGGGTGATGCTTTTTCCCCCCTCTGCGGCATCCGCGTCAGGACGATTTGCTGAATGCTTTCTTCATCTTTTCTTTTGCTTCATCCGGCACGTCGATCAGTCCGAACCGATAGAACATTCCGTATATATAGGTCACACCCCGGATATCGCCCAGTGCTTTCGGTCGTTCAACTACTTCTTCTACCTTTTTAATATTGCCCAGAGCCAGCAGCACAGAACTCCACGCCAGGCTTTTACTATTCTCTCTGCGATCGATCCACAGTTCCTTAGTGTATTGCCCATTCCGGCCCTTTCGTATTTCATAGGTAAAAGGTAAACCTGAGTACGTTTTGAAACGCACAGCTGCATAAAGAAGAACCACCTCCCACAGATGCTCTTCTGTCGGCTCGGTTCTCAGTTTTCTTACCGCTCTGTATCTCCGCTGCCGCTCTGCTCCTACGCTGATTTTCTCTTTATCTGCTGTGTTTGGAAAGTACACGCCTTTTTCATAAGGCAGGTACGATGTGACGGAGGCTTTGGATAGGCCAAGGACTGTTGCCGTTGAGAGAATGGAAGTTTTATAGTCCTGCGTTTTTCGATACCTCTCAAACGTGTCCTGTACCTTCTCCGCCACTTCTGATTCATACACACCGGCTGTGATGAGCAGCTTTCTCACTTTGATTGGGTTTAGGTTTAGCACATCGGCGATGGATTGGAGGGAGCAGTCCTCCTCATAGAGCGCCACAGCCGCATCCATCTGATCTTTCAGATTCTTCCCTGCATCGTATTCCGGCTTTAACTTTTTCCGGCCGCCGCCAGGCTTTCTGGCTTTATATGCTCTTTTCTCTCCCATAATTATTCGTGCAGTTCCAGCGGCAGTCCATCCGGGTCATGGAAGAAAGTCATCTTCTTACCAGTATAATCATCCACACGAATCGCCTCACATTCTATACCTAATTCTCTCAACTCTTTCACCGTCTGCTCCACACTGTCTACGCAGAATGCAAGGTGACGCAGCCCACAGGCCTCCGGGCGGTTCACACGCTTCGGCGGGTTTTCCTCAGCGAAAATCTCCAGCTCTGTGTATTCATTGACACGCAGATCCAGTTTCCAGTCCTTACGCTCCGGGCGATAGTTTTCCCTGATAACAGAGAATCAATGCCATGGACGGTAACGACAACTCTTTTCCCAAACATCTTCGGCAGCCATGTAAAAAAAGCTGGTCCTTCGGCATGAATATGTACCACATCGTATTTTCCAAATGCACTATAAAGTGCCGCAAATGCGGAGGAACTGACTGCAGCAAGTCCCCCTGATGTCAAGATAGGGACAAAAAAATTCTCAAAAAAAGCAAAAAAATAAGCCCCACAAGGCTTTTCTGACAATTCTTTGAATCATCAGGGCCTTGTAGGGCTATCCGTTATCTTATGCTATTTTATTTTCACACTGCCTGTAATGGGGTGTTCTCCATTGTTTCCTTAAACTGCTCAACTGTCATCTTTGCTTTTGCCGCAGCACGCTCCAGCGGTAAATCACCCTCTCGAACAAGCTGAACCAGCATCCGAATCTCGCCAATTCCGATGCCTTCGATTCTGCCTTCCTGACGGCCTTCTTCACGGCCTTCGGCTCTTACGCCTTGACTAAGATTGCACACTTCAAGCACCTCTCTTTCCAGTTCTTCGCTCATTGCAACGCCAAACTCTTCTTCCAGAATCTTCTTTTTCTCCGAACCTGATCTTGTGGAAGATAACAGCACTTCCATAAATTTCAGGATTCCCTTATGATTCTCCGTCCCTGGCTTGCCTAAACAAATCATTACGACACTCATCAAATCGTAGTTTTCGGTTTCTTCCTGCGCTTCTCCAATCAACTGTTCGGGTTTGATGGAGTACCGGGTAAGCGTATTTTCAAAACCATCTGACGGCTGAGTACAAATCCAGATGGAGTAGACCTTACGAATCTTCCCATATTCAGATTTTGTAAAAATCGGACCGTGCTGTGCAGAAATCATTCTGCTACAATAATAGATTGCCCGTTTCGTCAATGGGTATCCCGGCTTGAATTTTGTCTGTGCTTCCACATTGATAATCAGACGAATGACTTCTTCCTGTTCTGCACTGTCCGCAGATTTCGGTGCGATTGCGTCAAAGCGAACATCGTAGAACAATGTTCCCTCGGTCAGCGTAGAGTCCTCGTTGTTACTACCCTTGATTACATCTGTTGACTTTTTGGGTCTGTTCGTATCATCGACATGAACACCAACAGAGCCAACCTCCGGGGTTCCCTCGATGTATTTCTCAACAATATCATCTACGGTGCAATCGCTGTATTCATTCACACAGCCTTTCATGATCTGTGCCAGAATCTGTTTGTTTGCCAACAGCTTTTTCGCTGTTCTGTCATACCTCGAATCATACTCTGTCTGATCTATCGTGTGGGCAAGCTGATTTTCCACCGTGCCTTGTTTTTCCATCGGCATTCACTTCCTCGCAGTAGATTCAACAAGAGCGTAAACTCTCCTATCGTACTTCCATCTTACCATAATTCACCGCCCATATCAAGCAACCAACTGTAAACTTTCCTTGCACGGAGTTGTCCATATTATTGCATTCTTCGCCACTGTTATATTTCCGTCATTCATGTACATTCTGCACTCCTCACTTTTTGTATATAAACAGCAACAAACCCACGGCGGGTCGCACAAAGGCAATCCACCGTAGGCTTGAACTCTCCTGCAATCTTTATTTGCTG
>OLZW01001247.1_pt1 | contig 19637 bp, 19 predicted proteins | sample 1674281 | NCBI WGS metagenome assembly OLZW01 (sample SAMEA103958157, study PRJEB25191) | human gut metagenome | biome: human-associated habitat [ENVO:00009003]; feature: intestine environment [ENVO:2100002]; material: feces | place: Germany | collected 2013/2015
TGGTCGTCCAGCCCACCCACCTGATGCACGGTGCTGAGTACGACGAGATGATGGAGATGATCGACGACTACCGCGACAAGTTCGAGTCCGTCGCTGTGGCTGAGCCCCTGCTGGGTGAGGTCGGCGCTGACGCTACCGTGATCAACGAGGATAAGGAAGCTGTTGCCAAGGCTGTCACTGCCGAGGCTGTTGCCACTGCTGGTTACGACAGCGTAGAGGCTGCTGCCAAGGATGGCACTGCATTCGTCTTCATGGGCCACGGCACTTCTCACACCGCTAAAGTCAGCTACAGCCAGATGCAGACCGTCATGCAGACCCTGGGCTATGACAATGTCTTCATCGGCACTGTTGAGGGCGAGCCTGAGTCCACCTCCTGCGAGAATGTCATCGAGGCTGTCAAGGCTGCCGGTTACACCAAGGTCGTGCTCCGCCCGCTGATGGTCGTTGCCGGCGACCACGCCAACAACGATATGGCCGGTGCGGATGAGGACTCCTGGCTGAGCCAGTTTGAGGCTTCCGGTGCATTCGACTCTGTCGATTGCCAGATCGCAGGCCTGGGCGGGGTTGCTGACGTCCAGCAGCTCTACATTGCCCACACCAAGGCTGCCATCGACTCCCTGAACGGCTAAAATAGACCCGCATTGCCCGGAAAGGGAGACCTTTTCGGGCAATTTTGTTTGTGTCCCCCTTTTCTGTTCCCCCAGTTGCGTGCTATACTATTCAAGTAATCTTGTTTTTGAGGTGTAATGCAATGAAAGATACGCGTTTTGTTTCTCTGCTGGCGGTGTCCGCCCTGCTGGCTGCTTCTCTGGCTGGCTGCGGCAGCTCTGCTTCCAGCGTGGCTTCTTCCGCTTCCTCGGAGGCGGTGTCTTCCGTGGCGGAATCCGCTGTCTCCGAGGCCGCTTCCGAGAGTGCCGCTGCTTCTTCTGCACGGGCACTGGAAGACGGCACCTATACGGCGGAGTTTGATACCGACAGCAGCATGTTCCATGTCAATGAGGCCAGCGACGGCAAGGGCACGCTGACCGTGGAAGACGGCCAGATGACCCTGCACATCAGCCTGCAGTCCAAGAAGATCGTCAACCTCTACGTCGGCACGGCAGAGGACGCGGCCTCCCACGAGGCCGACTGGCTCCAGCCCACCACCGATGTGGTGAACTACAGCGACGGAACCTCGGATGAGGTGTACGGCTTCGACATCCCGGTGGAGGCACTGGACACGGACTTCTCTGTTGCTATCCTCGGCAAGAAGGGCAAGTGGTACGACCACACCGTCAGCGTCCGCAATGCACAGCCCACGATGGAGGAGGCCCTTGCCGACGGCGCCTACACCTGCGACGTGACCCTTGAGGGCGGCTCCGGCCGCGCCACCGTGGAAAGCCCTGCGGCCTTGACCGTGGCCGACGGCAGGATGACCGCCACCATCGTCTGGTCCAGCCCCAACTACGACTATATGCTGGTGGACGGCGAAAAGTATCTGCCCACCAACACCGAGGGCAATTCCACCTTCGAGATCCCCGTCGCTGCCCTCGACACCCCGCTGGATGTGGTGGGCGATACTGTCGCCATGAGCACCCCGCACGAGATCGAGTATACGCTGACCTTTACGCTGAAGTAAACCGCTTCGCAGACTGAGAGGTTAAAGCCTATGAAGCGCCGCAATTTTCTGAAAGCCCTGCCCGCCGCCGCACTTGCCCTCGCTGGCTGCGGGCAGGCAGAGACCGCCCCGGCCAATACGGCCTCTCTCGTGTTCGACCACAGCTATCCGCTGGACTATGCGGCTCAGTTCTCCGCCGACTGCTATGAGGGGGGATATGTGCTGGTGAACATCCCGGACAGCGGCAGATTCCTCGTGATCCCCGAGGACGCGGCAGAGGTGGATGACCTGCCCGCCGATGTTGTCCCGCTCCGCCAGCCGCTGGACAACATCTACCTCGTCTCCACCTCGGTGATGGACCTCTTCGTCCATCTGGATGCGCTGGACTGCATCGCCCTCTCTGGCACCAAGGCCGAGGGCTGGTATGTGGAGGAGGCCAAGCAGGCCATGCAGGAGGGCCGCATCGCCTACGCCGGCAAGTACAGCGCTCCGGACTATGAGCGGATCCTTGCAGCCGGGTGCAGCCTCGCCATCGAGAACACCATGATCCTCCATGACCCTGCGGTCAAGGAACAGCTGGAAAAGTTCGGCGTGCCGGTGCTCATCGAGCGCTCGAGCTATGAGAGCGGCCCGCTGGCCCGGATGGAGTGGCTCAAGCTCTACGGCATCCTGCTGGGCAGGACCGAGCAGGCGGAGGAAATTTTCCGCCAGAAGGTGGAGCAGGTGGCCCCCATCCTCGGGCAGGAGAGCACCGGAAAAACGGTGGCCTTCTTCTCCATCACGTCGAACAACCTCATCACCGTCCGCCGCACCAGCGACTATGTGGCCCAGATGGTGGGGATGGCGGGCGGCGTCTACATTTTTGACGACCTCGAGGGGGACAGCCCGGGCCAGTCCACCATCAAGCTGCCCCTCGAGACCTTCTACGCCCGGGCCAAAGACGTCGATGTCCTCATCTACAACAGCACCATCGAGGGCGTCGTGGAGACCCGTGACCAGCTCATCGAAAAGTGCCCCATGCTGGAGGAGTTCAAGGCTGTCCAGTCCGGCGACTGCTGGTGTACGGCCCAGAGCCTGTTCCAGCAGAGCATGGAGCTGGCCGACCTCATCTCCGATATGAACCTCGTTTTTACCGAGGGCAGGCCCGACCCGGCCTCCCTCCGCTTTTTGCAGCAGATCGTATAAAAGGAGCATTGCCATGACCACCACACGCCGCCTCAGCCTCGCCTACCTCGCCCTCACGGCGGGGCTTGCGGTGCTGTTCGCGCTCAACCTGTTCTGGGGCAGCGTGGAGCTGACGCCCGGGGCAGTGGCTGCAGCCCTGCTGGGCCGGGGTGGGGATACGCTGGCTGTGGGCATCGTGCTGCAGCTGCGCCTGCCCCGGGCCGTCATGGTGGTGCTGCTGGGCGCGGCCCTCTCTGCAGCGGGCTACCTTTTGCAGACCTTCTTTGCCAACCCCATCGCAGGCCCCTTCGTCATGGGCGTGTCCAGCGGCGCGAAGCTGGCCGTGGCCCTCACGATGGTGGTCTTCCTGCAAAGGGGGCTGCTTACCGGTTCGGCCACCCTCATCATCGCGGCCTTTGCGGGCGCGATGGCGGCGATGACCTTCGTGCTGGTGGTGGCCAGGCGGGTGCCCCGGATGAGCATCCTTGTCATCTGCGGCATCATGATCGGCTACATCTGCTCGGCCATCACCGACATCGTCGTGACCTTCGCGCAGGACTCCAACATCGTCAACCTCCACAACTGGTCGATGGGCAGCTTTTCCGGCATGACGTGGGCCAATGTGGGCGCTGCGGCCTGCGTGGTGCTGCCCGCACTGGCAGCGGCATTCCTCCTCTCCAAGCCTATGGCGGCCTACCAGATGGGGGAAAGCTATGCCCGAAGCGTCGGCGTGCCGGTGCGGGCCTTCTCGACGGCCCTCGTGCTCCTTTCCAGCCTCCTCTCCGCCTGCGTGACGGCCTTTGCCGGGCCGATCTCGTTCGTGGGCATCGCGGTGCCTCATCTGGTCAAGAGCCTGCTGGGCAGCGCCAAACCCCTCTATGTCCTGCCGGGCTGCTGCCTTGGCGGGGCGGCGTTCTGCCTGCTCTGCGACCTTATCGCCCGCAGCCTGTTCGCGCCCACCGAGCTGTCCATCAGCTCGGTGACAGCAGTTTTTGGTGCACCGGTGGTCATCTGGCTGCTGGTGCGCCGCCAGACAGAGGGAGGCCGGGAATGAGCGAAGAAAAAGCCTTCTGCCGCACCGATGACCTTGCCATTGGCTACGGCAAAACGCCCCTGATGGAGCACATCCGCCTCGGAGCCGAAAAGGGGAGCATCCTCACCCTCATCGGACCCAACGGTGCGGGCAAATCTACCCTCCTCAAGACGCTGGCGGCCCAGCTGGCCCCGCAGGGGGGCGCTGTCCTGCTGGACGGAAAGAGCCTTGCGGACTACTCCGGCCCTGAGCGCGCCCGGAAGATGGCCCTGATGGTGCCCCACACCCGCCGCACTGAGCTGACCACCTGTTTCGAGATGGCCTCCGCCGGGCGCTACCCCTACACGGGGCGGCTGGGCGTCCTCTCGGCGGAGGACAGGCGGCAGGTCCACGCCGCGCTGGCTCTCGTGGGGGCCGAAGCGCTGGCGGGACGGGACTTCAACTGCATCAGCGACGGCCAGCGCCAGCGCGTGCTGCTGGCCCGGGCCATCTGCCAGCAGCCGGAGCTGATCCTGTTGGACGAGCCGACGTCCTTCCTTGACATCAAGGGCAAGGCCGAGCTTCTGGCCATCCTGAAGAGCCTCGCCCGGGACAAGAAGATGGCCGTCATCCTCAGTCTCCACGAATTAGAGCTGGCCCAGAAGATCTCGGATAAGGTCGTCTGCGTCTCGGCGGCGGGCGTCTCGGACGTTATGACGCCCGGACAGGCGTTTGCCCGGGAAAACATCTGTAAAATTTATGATTTGAGCGACGAGCAGTACGCTTTTCTGTACGGTGAAGCGAAAAAGCCTGCCGAGACGGGGCAGCTCCGCTTTGAGCACTATGTCCGCAGCGGTCAGAAGCTCCTGCGCTGCGGCTATACCACCGGCACCTGCGCGGCGCTGGGGGCGGCGGGCGCAGCCCGTCTCCTCCTCACCGGCCGCGCCCCGGAGACGGTGGCCCTCCGCACCCCGAAGGGCATCGTGGTGGAGGTAGAGCCGATCTTCTGCCGCCGGTCGGGCGAGGGGGCAGAGTGCGCCATCCGCAAAGACGGCGGCGACGATGTGGACGTGACCACCGGCCTGCCGGTCATTGCCGGTGTGGCCCTCCGGCCGGAGCTGGCCGGAGAGGTGCGCATCCACGGCGGCGAGGGGGTGGGCCGGGTGACGAAGCCCGGCCTCGACCAGCCGGTGGGCGAAGCCGCCATCAACCACGTCCCCCGGGCCATGATAAAGGAGGCGCTGGAAAAGGAGGCGGAGTCTGCCGGATATGCGGGCGGCTTCGATGTCACCATCTCCATCGAGGGCGGGGCCGAGACAGCCAAGCGCACCTTCAACCCCCACATGGGCGTGGAAGGCGGCCTCAGCGTCCTCGGTACCAGCGGCATCGTCGAGCCGATGAGCCAGCAGGCCATCCTCGACACCATCCAGCTGGAGATGGGGCAGGCCGCGCTTCGGGCAGGAACGCCCCGGCGGCTCATCCTCGCCCCGGGCAACTACGGGCTGGACTATCTCCACGAGAATCTGCCGACCCTGAAGTGCATCCCGGTGGTCAAGACCTCGAACTTCATCGGCGATGCGCTGGATATGGCGGCGGCGTCGGGATTTGAACAGGTGGTGCTGGTGGGCCACATCGGCAAGCTGGTCAAGCTGGCGGGGGGCGTCATGAACACCCACTCCCGCACGGCGGACTGCCGCACCGAGCTGCTCTGCGCCCACGCCGCTCTCTGCGGCGCGTCCCGGGACGTCTGCGCGTCCCTGATGGGCGCCGCCACCACCGACGCCTGCATGGAGATCCTAGACAAGGCGGGGATGAGAGAGCCGGTCCTGTCGAGCCTGCTGGATGCCATCCAGCTCCACCTCGACCGCCGCGCCGCCGGGGCGTTCCGGGTGGGCGCGGTGCTCTTCTCCAACCAATACGGCCCGCTGGGCCAGACCAAGACTGCAAAGGAGCTGCTGGACGAATGGAAAAACGGAACGGCGTCTTGTACGGCGTCAGTGTAGGCCCGGGCGACCCGGAGCTGATGACCCTGAAGGCGGTCCGCTGCCTCGAAAAATGCCCGGTCATCGCCGCACCCCAGACCACCGGAGGCCGGATGCTGGCGCTGGACATCGCCCGGGGCGCGGTCGGGCTGGACGGCAAGACCATCCTGCCCCTGCGCTTTGCCATGAGCCGCGACCCGGAGGTGCTGCACGCCTCCCATGAGGAGGCCGCCCGGGCGGTGAAAGAGTATCTGGATGCCGGGCAGGACGTCGCCATGCTCAACCTCGGTGATGTCTCGGTCTATGCCACCTTCGGCTATTTGCAGGAGATCTTAGAGGCGAAGGGCTATAAGACCGTGAGGATCCCCGGGGTGCCAAGCTTCTGCGCCGCCGCGGCCCGGCTGGGCCAGCCCCTGACGGGCGGGATGGAAGCGCCTCTGACCATCGCCCCGGGACGTCACGCGGCCGAGGTACTGGCCGCACCGGGGACGAAGGTGCTGATGAAATCGGGCCGTCAGCTGCCGGAGACGCTGGCCGCACTGGCCGAAGCCGGGCTTCTGGGCCGCAGTGCGATGGTCTGCAACTGCGGCCTGTCGGACGAGGAGGTCTGGCCCGACCTGTCTGCCTGCGATGCCAGCCGTCCGGCGGGCTATTTTGCAACGATCTTAGTAAAGGAAGGGTAACGGATATGGTTCATTTTGTGGGAGCGGGGCCGGGTGCGCCCGACCTCATCACCCGTCGGGGCGCGGCCCTGCTGGCCGATGCCGACTGCATCATCTATGCGGGCAGTCTCGTCAACCCGGCCCTGCTGGGTCTGGCAAAGCCCGGCTGCGCCATCTACAACAGCGCCGAGATGACGCTGGAACAGGTGCTGGACACCATCCGCGCTACGGAGCAGGCAGGCGGCACCACAGTCCGCCTCCACACCGGCGACCCCTGCCTTTACGGGGCCATCCGGGAGCAGATGGATGCGCTGGACGCCGACGGCATCCCCTACGATGACACCCCGGGCGTGTCCAGCTTCTGCGGCGCAGCGGCGGCGCTCTGTGCCGAGTACACCCTGCCCAATGTGAGCCAGACCGTCATCATCACCCGGATGGAGGGCCGCACCCCCGTCCCCGAGGCCGAGCAGCTGGCAAAGCTGACCGCGCATGGGGCCACCATGGTCATCTTCCTCTCCATCGGGCTGGTGGACAAGGTCCAGCAGGCCCTCCTTTCCAGCGGCGGCTACCGCTCCGACACCCCCGCCGCAGTGGTGTATAAGGCCACATGGCCGGAGCAGAAGGTGGTGCGGTGCACCGTCTCCACGCTGGCCGAGGAGACCCGCAAAAACGGCATCACCAAGACGGCCCTCATCGTCGTGGGCGATTTTCTGGGCGGGAGCTACGACCGCAGCAAGCTCTACGACCCTGCCTTTACCACCGAGTTCCGGCAGGGGACGGAGGCCGGAAAATGAGCTGTGCGTATCTGGCCTTTACGGCAAGGGGCGAGGCACTGGCCCGTCGGCTGGCGGAGGCCCTGCCCGGCAGCGTGAGCCGCTGCGGCGGGGAAGTGACCCTGAAGGGCTGGACGGCGGAGCACTTTGCACAGAACGAGGCGCTTATTTTTGTAGGAGCTGTGGGCATCGCCGTCCGGGCTGTCGCGCCTTATTGCAAAAGCAAAGCCAGCGACCCGGCAGTGGTGGCTGTGGACGAGGGCGGGCAGTTCGTCGTGCCCCTGTTGTCGGGCCATCTGGGGGGCGCGAATGCGCTGGCCCGGGCGCTGGCGGAGGTCTGCGGCGCGGTGCCGGTCATCACGACGGCCACCGATGTCAACGGCCTTTTTGCCGTGGACCTCTGGGCCAAGGCGCAGGGCTGCGCCCTCCTTGAGCCGGAGCGCATCAAGCGCGTCAGCGGCGCCCTGTTGGCCGGACAGACCGTCCGGTACTGGTCGGCGTGGCCAGTGACGGGGGAGGCCCCCGCCGGGGTGGAGCGAGCCGGGACGCCCGAGGCCGCCGATTTCGCCCTCACCCTCACGCCGGAGGGCGGGGCGCTCCACCTCGTGCCCCCCATCGGGGTGTTGGGCGTGGGGTGCCGCCGGGGCACGACGGCAGAGCGGCTGGAAGAGGCGTTCTCGGCCTTCTGTGCCTCGTCGGGCCTCAGCCCGGCGGCAGTCTCGGCGGCTGCCAGCATCGACCTGAAAAAAGAGGAGCCGGGGCTTGCGCAGTTCTGCGAAGCCCACGGCTGGCCCATCACATTCTATTCGGCAGACCAGCTGCGGGCCGTGCCGGGGCAGTTCACCCCCTCGGCCTTCGTGGCCGGTGTCACCGGCGTGGACAACGTCTGCGAGCGGGCAGCGGCAAAAGCCTCGGGCGGGGCGCTCCTGCTGCCCAAGACAGCGGGCGGCGGCGTGACGCTGGCGCTGGCCGTCCGCCCCTTTGCACCCGATTGGAGGACAGAGCAATGAGTGAGAACCGAAAGACCGTGTTCGTCGTGGGGCTTGGCCCCGGCGGCGGACAGTTTCTGACCGTGCAGGCGCAGAGCGCCTTGCAGCAGGCCGAGGTGTTGTGCGGCTATACGGTCTACATCGACCTTGTGCGCCCCCTCTACCCGGAAAAGGAGTGCTACGCCACCGGCATGACCCGGGAGCTTGACCGCTGCCGCTGGGCGCTGGATACCGCCCGGGCAGGCCGGGACGTGGCGCTGGTCTGCTCCGGAGACGCCGGAGTCTACGGCATGGCAAGCCCTCTTCTGGAGCTGGCCGAGGCGTATCCGGATGTTGATGTGGAGGTCGTGCCCGGCCTGACCGCCGCCCTCAGCGGCGGGGCGGTGCTGGGGGCACCGCTGGCCCACGATTTCTGCGTCCTCTCTCTGTCCGACCGCCTCACGCCGTGGGAGGTCATCGAAAAGCGTCTGGCCTGCGCGGCGCAGGGCGATTTCGCGCTGGCGCTGTACAATCCCTCCTCCAAGGGCCGCCCCGACTACCTGCGCCGGGCCGTGGACATCCTGCTGGCCCACGGCAAGGCCCCCGATACCCTCTGCGGCTGGGTGCGGAACATCGGCCGGGAGGGACAGGAAAAGCAGCTCCTGCCCCTCAGCCAGCTCCGGGACACCGAGGTGGATATGTTCACCACTGTCTTTGTGGGCAACGCGGCCACCCGCGCACTGAGCGGGCGGATGGTCACGCCGCGGGGGTATCGCAGATGAGAGTGGTCCTGTTCAGCGGTACCACCGAGGGGCGGGAGCTTTCCCGTCGGCTGGCAGAGCTTGGTCTTGAAGTCACCGTCAGCGTAGCCACCCCGCTGGGGCAGGAAGAGCAGGGGAGCGCCCCCGGCGTCACCGTCCGGTGCGGACGGCTCCTGCCCGATGAGATGGCCGCTCTCCTGAAGGGCGCTGCCCTCTGCATCGACGCCACCCACCCCTACGCAGTGGAGGCGACGAAGAACATCCGGGCGGCGGCAGAGTCGGCGGGGGTCGGGTATCTCCGCCTCCTCCGCCCGGCCAGCCCCCTGCCGGAGGGCTGTCTTGTCTTCGGGAGCGCAGGGCAGGCGGCGGAGGCGCTGGCGCAAAAGGAAGGAAACCTTCTGCTGGCCACCGGGGCCAAAGAGCTGACTCAGTTTGCGGCCATCCCGCCCCAGCGGCTCTATCCCCGCGTCCTGCCCACGCTGGAAAGCATCGCAGCCTGTGAGGCGGCGGGCATCCCCCACCGCAACATCATCGCCATGCAGGGGCCGTTCAGCTTCGCGCTCAATCAGGCGATGATGGAGCAGTTCCATATCCGCTGGCTGGTCACGAAAGACGGCGGCGCAGCGGGCGGATTCGACGAAAAAGCCGCTGCTGCCGCCGCCGCGGGGGCGCAGCTGGTGGTCATCCGCCGCCCGCCCGAGGAGGGCGAGACGGCGGAAGAGGTGCTGAAACGCTGCAAGGAGATGATAAGATGAACGTGACACTCATCGGCATGGGTTCCGGCCAGCCCGAGAGCCTGACCCTCCAGAGTCTGGCCGCGCTGCGGCAGGCCGACCTCATCCTTGGTGCGCGGCGTCTGCTGGCGGCTCTGCCCGCCGGCTGCACCGCCAACCGCGCCGCTGCCTACCGCGCCGACGAGGTGGCGGAGCTTCTGCACACCTCCGGCGCAGAGAACGCCGTGCTGGTCTACAGCGGCGACACCGGCTTTTACTCCGGCGCAGCCGCGCTGCTGGATAAGCTTTCGGCTCTCGGCATCCGCGCCCGGGTGCTGCCGGGCCTTTCCAGCGTCCAGCTCCTTGCGGCGGCGTTGGGCCGTCCGTGGCAGGACTGGAACCTCGTCTCGGCCCATGGCCGCGCCTGCGACCCGGTGGCCGAGTGTATGCAGGGCAGGCCCGCCTTTTTCCTCACCGGCGGCAGTGAAGACCCTGCCACCCTCTGCGCCCAGCTGGCGGCGGAGGGCTTCGGCGAGGTGGAGGCTGTCGTGGGCCAGTGCCTCGGCACGCCGGAAGAGAAGCTCTTCCGGGGCAGGGTGCAGGAGCTGGCGGCGGGCCGCTTCGACAGCCTGAGCGTCCTCCTCGTGGAGGCCGCAGAGGTGCAGCCCCGCCGCACGCCGGGCCTGCCGGATGAAGCGTTCGAGCGGGGCAGTGTCCCCATGACCAAGCAGGAGGTGCGGGCTGCTGTGCTGGCAAAGCTGGCCGTCCGCCCGGAGGACATCCTGTGGGACGTGGGGGCCGGGACGGGCAGTGTCAGCGTGGAGCTGGCGCTGGCTGCGCCCCAGGGCAGGGTCTACGCGGTGGAGTGCGACCCGGAGGGCTGCGCCCTCATCCGGGCCAACCGCCAGAGATTCCTCGCCCGCAACCTGACCCTCGTGGAGGGGCTTGCCCCCGCCGCGCTGGCCGACCTGCCCGCGCCGGACGCCGTCTTTATCGGCGGCAGCAAGGGCAGCCTCGCCGCCATTGTGGACGCCGCGCTGGAAAAGAACCCCGCTGCCCGCATCTGCGCGTCGGCCATCGCCCTCGAGACCCTCTCGGCGGCGGTGGCTGCGCTGACGGCCCGGGGCCGGACGGTGCAGGTGAGCCAGATCGCCGTCAGCCGGGCCAGAGCCGTGGGCGGACTGCACCTCATGATGGCCCAGAACCCCATCTACCTTATCACGGGAGAATGACCATGATCCAATTTCTGCTGGCGGCACCCCGCTCGGGCAGCGGCAAGACCACCATGACCTGCGCCCTCCTGATGGCGCTCAAGCGGCGGGGCTATGCACCCTGCGCCTTCAAGAGCGGGCCGGATTACATCGACCCCATGTTCCACCGGGCGGTGCTGGGGGTGGAGAGCCACAACCTCGACCTCTTTTTCTCCCCGCCCGAAACGGTGCGCGCCCTCTACGCGAAGGGAGCCTCCGGCCACGGCGCGGCGGTCTGTGAGGGGGCGATGGGCTTCTACGATGGCCTCGGCGGTGTGAGCGACAAGGCCAGCGCGTGGCATCTGGCCGACACGCTGGGCCTGCCGGTGCTGCTGGTGGTGGAGCCGAAGGGCCAGAGCCTGACGCTGGCCGCAGAGCTGCGGGGCCTCGACGGCTTCCGCACCCCCAGCCATCTTGCGGGCATCCTGCTCAACAACTGCACGGCCCGGATGCACGCCCTGCTGGCCCCCATGCTGGAAGCGGAAACGGGCCTGCCGGTGCTGGGTTTCCTGCCCAAGCTCCCGGAGGCCGTCATCGGGAGCCGCCATCTCGGCCTCTATACGGCGGCAGAGGTGGAGGACCTGCAAAAAAAGCTGGCCGCACTGGCCGCAGCGGCGGAGGAGCAAATCGACTGGCCCCGCCTGCTGGCCCTCTGCGAAAAAGAGCCGCCCGCCCTGTCCGGGCAGGCGGAGACACCCCCGGCCCGCGTCCGCATTGCTGTGGCGCAGGACGAAGCCTTCTGCTTCACCTATGCCGAGACGCTGGAAGCGCTCCGGGACGCCGGGGCAGAGCCAGTCTTTTTCAGCCCTCTCCGGGACGCAAGCCTGCCGGAGAAGGTCGGCGGGCTGTATCTGCCCGGCGGCTACCCGGAGCTTCACGCCAAAGCACTGAGCGAAAATACCGCGCTTCTGCGCGAGATAAAAAAGAGAGTCGAAGCCGGTCTGCCCACAGTGGCCGAGTGCGGCGGCTTCCTCTATCTGGGGCAGCGGCTCACCGACACCGCCGGGCAGAGCTGGCCGATGGCCGGCGTTCTGCCGGGGACGGCGCAGGACGCCGGGCGGCTCGTCCGGTTCGGATATGCCGAGCTGAGGGCCGAAGAGGACAGTATACTCTTCCGGGCCGGAGAGCATTTTCCCATCCATGAGTTCCACCACTGGGACTCCACCGCCAACGGCACGGCCCTCACGGCCCGCAAGCCGGTGGGGGGCACGGAATGGCGGTGCGGATTTGCAAACGAGCATTTCTATGCGGGTTTCCCGCATTTATACTGGGCGGGCACGCCCCTGCCGCAGCGTTTTGCCGCTGCGGCGGAAGCATATAGGAGAGACCATGACTGAGACAGAACTTGCCGCCCTCTGTGCGGCCATCACGCCGCCGGACGAAGCCGTCCGGGCGGCGGCACACGCCCACTGGGCCAGCCTCGCAAAACCGCTGGGCGGGCTGGGGGCACTGGAAACTGTGCTCGAAGACGCCGCGGCCCTTACCGGCAACGCGAAGCTGGAGTTTTCCCACCGCGCGGTGCTGGTGCTCTGCGCCGACAACGGCGTGGTGGCGCAGGGCGTCAGCCAGACCGACAGCAGCGTGACCCGCGCCGTGGCCGAGAACCTCGCCGCCCGCCGCACCAGCGTCTGCCGGATGGCCCAGACGGCCCGGTGCGAGGTGGTGCCGGTGGATATGGGCATCGCGGGCGAGCCTGTGGCGGGCGTCCTCGACTGCCGCATCGCCCCGGGCACGGCGGACTTTACCCTTGGCCCGGCCATGAGCCGGGCGCAGGCTGTGGAAGCGGTCGGACGGGGCATCCGGCTGGTGCAGGAGCAGAAGAAAGCGGGCGTCGGCCTGCTGGCCACCGGGGAGATGGGCATCGGCAACACGACAACGTCCAGCGCCGTGGCCGCTGTCCTGCTGGGGCAGCCGGCGGAGCGGATGACAGGACGGGGGGCAGGCCTCTCGGATGCAGGCCTTGCCCGGAAGGTCGATGCCATCCATCGCGGCATCGTCCGGAATCAGCCCGACCCCGCCGACCCGCTGGACGTGATGGCGAAGCTGGGCGGCTTCGACATCGCAGGGCTTTGCGGCATCTTTCTCGGCGGGGCCTTGGAAAGGGTTCCTGTGCTGGCCGACGGCTTCATCAGCGGAGTGGCGGCACTCTGCGCCGTCCGGCTCTGCCCGGCGGCGGAAAAGGCGGTCTTTGCCAGCCATTGCTCTACCGAGCCGGCCGCGAAGCTGGTGCTGGATGCACTGAACAAAAAGGCCCTCATCACGGCAGGCCTCCATCTGGGCGAGGGCACCGGCGCGGTGGCCGCCATCCCGCTGTGGGATATGGCGCTGGCCGTCTACGATGGCTGCTATTCTTTCGCAGAGGGCGGCATCGATGCCTACACGCCGCAGGGAGGCGCGGGATGCTGACGCTGGTCATCGGCGGCGCAGCCAGCGGAAAGAGCGCCTACGCCGAGAGCCTTGTCTTAAAGACCGGCCTGCCCCGGTACTACCTCGCCACCATGCAGGTCTGGGACGCCGAGTGCGCCGCCCGGGTGGAAAAGCACCGGAAGATGCGGGCCGAAAAGCGGTTCGAGACGCTGGAGTGCCCGCTCCACCTCGACCATCTGGCTCTGCCCGGCCGGGGGACCGTCCTCTTGGAAGACCTCGGCAACCTTGTGGCCAATGAGCTTTACGACCCCGGCGGGGCGGGAGAGCACACCGCAAAGGCCGTCCTGACCGGGCTGGAGCGCCTCGCCGCCGGGTGCAGCGACCTCATCGTCGTGTCGAACGAGGTGTTCAGCGGCGGGGCCGACTATGTAGGCGATACCGGGCAGTATCTGCGGGCGCTGGCGCAGGTAAACAACGCCTTCGCCGCCCGGGCGGACAACGTCTGCCGGGTGGTCTGCGGCCTGCCGGTGTATTACAAGGGGGGAGAGAAGCTGTGACCATTTTGCAGACCATCGCGGTAGCCTTTGCGATGTTTTCGGCCCTGCCGGTGCCGCAGTTCGGGTGGAACGAGAAGAATATGCGGTACGCCATGTGTGCCTTCCCCCTCATCGGGCTGGTGTGCGGCGGGCTGTGGTGCCTCTGCGGCGTCCTGCCCCTGCCGGACATGGCCCGGGCGGCGGCGTTCTGCCTCGTGCCGGTGGCTGTCACCGGCGGCATCCATCTGGACGGCTATGCCGACACCTCGGATGCCCTCTCGAGCTACGGCGACCGCGAAAAAAAGCTCGAGATCCTGAAGGATTCTCACTGCGGCGCCTTTGCCGTCATCCGGCTGTGCAGTTATTTTGTCGCCTACTTTGGCCTCTGCGGCAGTGTGCAGTTCACCCCTCGTGTGGGGCTGTGCTGGACGCTGGCGCTGGTGCTGGAACGGGCGCTGTCCGGCTTTGCCGTGGCGGCGTTCCCGTTGGCGAAGGATACCGGCCTTGCCCACACCTTCGCCACGGCGGCGGACAGGCAGACCGTCCGCCGTTTCCTCTGCGGGGCGTCGGCCCTGCTGGTGCTGGCGCTGACGGTGCTGGGGGGCGGCGCACTGGCAGCAGCGGCGCTTCTGGCGATGAGCCGCTATTATTTTGTGGCGAAAAAGCAGTTCGGCGGCATCACCGGCGATCTGGCCGGGTGGTTTCTGCAGCGGGCTGAGCTGTGGATGCTGGCGGCGTTGGCCGTCAGCCAGTGGGGAGGAGTGCTGTAAATGATGTTCATCACAGGGCCGCTCTACAGCGGCAAGCGCACCTTTGCGCGGAAGTTCCGGGGCAGCGTCATCGCCGATGTGCAGGACGCCGCTGCGGAAGTCCAGACCCCGGAGCAGCTCGAAGCGCTGGCCCGGGAGCTGGCGGAATACGATATTGTCATCGCCACCGAGGTCGGCGGCGGTGTTGTCCCGATGGATGCCGGAGAGCGTGCTGGGCGGGAGGCCGCCGGGCGGCTGGCCTGCCTGCTGGCCGCCCGCGCCGACTGCGTGGTGCAGATGTTCTGCGGCATCCCGACGGTATTGAAAGGAGAATTGCCCTCATGTTGATCTATTTACTGCGTCATGGCCTGACCGAATACAACGCCCAGAAGCGCTATCAGGGCCAGCGCGACATCCCGCTCTCGGCGGAGGGCCTGCACCAGCTGCGCCGGGCCGACATCGACCCGAAGGTGGTCTATATCACCCCGCTGCAGCGGACGGCCCAGACGGCCCGGGTGCTCTTCCCGGACGCAAAACTCGTGGTCGTCAAAGACCTGCAGGAGATGTGCTTTGGCAGCTTCGAGGGGAAGAACTACGTCGAGATGGAACACGACGCCGACTATCAGGCGTGGGTGAAGGCCAACTGCGAGAGCAAGTGCCCCGACGGCGAGCGGAAGGACGATTTCTCCGCCCGCATTTGCAATGCATTCTCCGGTCTGGTGGACAAGGCACTGGCCGACGGCGAGGAGCTGCTGGTCATCCTCGCCCACGGCGGCACCCAGATGGCGGCGATGGAGCGGTATGTCCTGCCCCGGCGCGGCTATTATGAGTGGTGCGGCCCCAACGCGGGCGGCTATGTGTTGGACGCCGCCGACTGGGCGGAAAAGCGCCAGCTCCGCCTCGTCAGGACCGTGCAGTACACGAAGGACGCGGAGGCGGACGCATGATGACCGTCTGGGCTGTGCTGGGGGGCTTCGTGCTGGATGCCATCTTCGGCGACCCGGCGTGGCTGCCCCACCCGGTGGTGTACATGGGCAAGGCCATCTCCAGGCTGGAAAAATTTCTCCGCGCCCGCCTGCCGAAGACGCCGCAGGGCGAGCTGCTGGGCGGCGCGGTGCTGGCGTTCTGCCTGCCGGTGGGGACGCTGCTGCTCACAGGTCTTGTCTGCTGGGGTGCGGCACGGCTCCACCCTTTGCTGGGGCTTGCTGTGCAGATGTTCTGGTGCGGGCAGGCGCTGGCCGCAAAGGGACTGGTGCAGGAGAGCACGAATGTCTATGCCGAGCTGAAAAAAGGCAGCCTGCCCGCTGCCCGGAAGGCCGTGAGCCGCATCGTGGGCCGTGACACGGAAGCGCTGACTGCTGAGGGCGTGACCCGAGCGGCGGTGGAGACCGTGGCCGAAAACGCCAGCGACGGCGTCATCGCGCCGCTGCTCTATATGCTGCTGGGCGGTGCGCCGCTGGCCCTGACCTACAAGGCTATCAACACGATGGACAGCATGGTGGGCTACAAAAACGAGAAATATCTCTATTTTGGCCGCGCGGCGGCAAAGCTGGACGATGTGGCAAACTATATCCCGAGCCGTCTGGCGGCGCTGCTCTGGATCATGGCGGCGGCGTTCACCCGCAATGACGCCAAGGGCGCGTGGCGTATCTGGCGGCGGGACCGCCGCAATCACGCCAGCCCCAACAGCGCCCAGACTGAGAGCGCCTGCGCCGGTGCGCTGGGCGTCCAGCTGGCCGGGCCGGCCTATTATTTCGGGGAATATTATCCGAAGCCCACCATCGGCGACCCGCTGCGGCCCATCGAGCCGGAGGATATTCTGCGGGCAGATCAGATGATGTATGCAGCCAGCGGGCTTGCGCTGGCGTTTGGAAGTGCGATACGGGGGTTCTTGGGATGAAACAACTGGTTCATGGCGGTGACTGGATGGGCTACCGAGAACGCTTTGGCCGCGATGCACTGGATTTTTCGGCGAACGTCAGCCCCCTCGGCTTGCCCGAGGGGGTGGCGCAGGCCATCCGGGAGGCTCTGGCGGAGGCCGACCGCTACCCCGACCCCCTCTGCCGCACCTTGCGCGCGGCGCTGAGCCGGGCCGAGGGCGTGCCGCCGGAGCAGATCCTCTGCGGCAACGGCGCGGCGGACCTCATCTTCCGGCTGGTCTGGGCCGCAAAGCCCCGCCGGGCGCTCGTGACGGCCCCTACCTTTGCCGAGTACGCCGCCGCGCTGGATACGGCGGGCTGTGAGGTAAAACGCTTTTTCCTCGGGGAAGCAGAGGACTTCGCGGTGACGGATGCCCTTGTGGACGCCGTGGACGAGAGCACCGACATGGTGTTCCTCTGCCAGCCCAACAACCCCACCGGACAGCTTGCTTCGCCCGGGCTGGTCGAAAAGCTGCTGCGCCGGTGCGAGGCGTGTGGCGCGATCCTTGCGGTGGACGAATGCTTCCTCGATTTCCTGCCCGACGCCGACCGGTGGACGGCGAAGCCTCTGCTGGAAAGCAGCAGCCTCGTCATCTTCAAGGCCTTTACCAAGCTCTACGGCATGGCAGGCGTCCGGCTGGGCTACTGCCTCTGCGGCGACGAGGCGCTTTTAGAGAAGATGCAGGCGGCGGGTCAGCCGTGGGCCGTGTCGAGTCTGGCGCAGGCAGCGGGCATCGCGGCTTTGAAGGAGACGGCCTATGTGGATGAGGTGCGGGCGCTGATCGCGCAGCAGCGTCCGGCCATGACGGCAGGGCTGCGGGCGCTGGGCCTGCGGGTCATCGACGGAAGGGCGAACTATCTGCTCTTCCGCGCCCCTGCCGACCTGAACGAACGACTCCGCCCGCTGGGTACACAGGTGCGCAGCTGCGCGAATTATCCGGGCCTCGGGCCGGAGTGGTACCGCACGGCGGTGCGCACGGCTCCCGAGAACGCCCGGCTGCTGGAGATCATGAGGGAGGTGCTGGAATGAGCAGAGCAAAATGCATCATGGTGCAGGGCACGATGAGCGGCGCGGGCAAAAGCCTGCTCTGCGCGGCGCTCTGCCGCATCTTTGCGCAGGACGGCCTGCACGCCGTGCCCTTCAAGAGCCAGAACATGGCCCTGAACAGCTTCGTCACCAAGGACGGCCTTGAGATGGGCCGGGCGCAGGTGGTGCAGGCGCAGGCGGCAGGGGTAGAGCCGGACGTGCGGATGAACCCGATCCTCCTGAAGCCCAGCAGTGACGTGGGCAGTCAGGTCATCGTCAACGGCGAGGTGCGGGGCCAGATGAAAGCGGCGGACTACTTCCGCCACAAAAAACAGCTCATCCCCGATATTTTAGCTGCCTACAACAGCCTGGCGGAGGATGTGGACATCATCGTCATCGAGGGCGCCGGCAGCCCGGCGGAGATCAACTTAAAATCGGATGATATCGTGAACATGGGAATGGCGCGCATGGCGGGTGCGCCAGTGTTGCTTGCCGGGGACATCGACCGGGGCGGCGTGTTTGCACAGCTCTATGGAACGGTAGCGCTTCTGGAACCGGATGAACAGGCGATGGTAAAGGGGCTTATCATCAACAAATTCCGCGGCGATAAGACGATCCTGGATCCAGGTGTTGAGATGATCGAGAAATTATGCAAGATTCCGGTGGTCGGCGTCGTTCCGTACATGGATGTGGATATCGAGGACGAGGATAGCTTAAGCAGCCGCCTTTCATCCACAGGGCGGAATAATACCCTTAAACAGGAAAACGAGTCATCTGAAAAACATGTAGAGGCATGGATCGACATTGCAGCCATCCGCTTTCCGCGTTTATCCAATTTCACTGACCTGAACGTTTTTGACCCGATCCCCGGCGTTTCGGTGCGTTATGTGAGCCGTCTGTCTGAGCTGGGACGACCGGATCTGATTGTTCTTCCGGGAACGAAGAATACGATCGAGGATCTGCTCTGGATGCGGCAGAATGGTCTGGAAGCGGCAGTTTTAAAGAAAGCAGCCGGAGGAACGCCGATCTGGGGCATCTGCGGCGGCTATCAGATGATGGGACAGACGCTGTCAGATCAGGAAGGAACCGAGGCGGGTGTGCCTGGGCGTACGATCTCCGGTATGGGACTTCTGCCGTTACAGACACAGTTTCAGGAAGAAAAGACCAGGACGCAGGTCAAGGGATGTTTCGGGACGGTCAGCGGTATCTTTTCCGGGCTTTCGGGGATGGAGGCGGAAGGATATGAAATACATATGGGAGAGACATCATCTGTCGGCGGTGATATTGTTAAGAACGTGCTCAAGGAGCGGGAAAAAGCCGTAAATCATAGTTTATTGAAACTCAGGGAAGAACAGGCGGGAAACCACACTGAAAAACAGGATGGCTGCTGCCGGGACAACCTCTACGGCACTTACGTCCACGGCATTTTTGACAAGGCAGAGGCGATTGTCTGTGCGCTGATGAAAGAAAAAGGAATGGAGCCGGAAGTCGGCGGATTGTCGTTTGATTATGAGAAATACCGGGAAGAGCAGTACAACCGGCTGGCAGACACGATGCGGAAGTACTTGGATATGGAAGCAATTTACCGGATTCTGGAAAAGGGAGTGTAGATAGATGGATGAAAAAATGAAAGAACTCAGTCAGGTATTGCCGTCGGAGATCGAGGCGAGAAGTTTTGAGATTATCACCGAGGAGCTGGGGGAACGGACATTTCCGGAGAAAGAAGCACCAATTGTGAAACGCGTGATTCACACGACAGCCGACTTTGAGTACGCAGATTCGCTTGTATTTTCACCGGGCGCAGTCGATAAGGCGTTGGAAGCCCTGAAAAATGGGGCGTGCATCGTGACTGATACGAATATGGGAAAATCCGGCATCAACAAGCGCGCGCTTGCGTCGCTGGGCGGTGAGGTCTACTGTTTTATGGCGGACGAGGATGTCGCGAAGAAAGCGGCAGCGTCCGGGACCACCCGTGCGGTTGCCAGCATGGACAAGGCGGCAGAAATGGGAAAAGACTGTATTTTTGCAGTTGGGAATGCACCGACCGCGCTGGTGCGTCTGTACGAGTTGATTCAGGAGGGAAAAATCCACCCGAAGCTCATCATCGGCGTGCCGGTCGGCTTTGTCAATGTCGTGCCGTCCAAGGAATTGATTATA
>OLZW01001248.1_pt1 | contig 19629 bp, 18 predicted proteins | sample 1674281 | NCBI WGS metagenome assembly OLZW01 (sample SAMEA103958157, study PRJEB25191) | human gut metagenome | biome: human-associated habitat [ENVO:00009003]; feature: intestine environment [ENVO:2100002]; material: feces | place: Germany | collected 2013/2015
TAACTTGCGCTCCTTTCTTCGGTTTTAGGTTGTGTGTTCTAAGAGACTTCCCAACTGCTTGATTAAGAAGTCTTTTAGAGCATACAACACCCTCTGCCAACGTCAATGTACCGATCACGGCAGGCTTATCCGGCCTGGCGAGTTCTGCTCCACTGTGGGCAACGACCTTATCAATCCTGGCTGTGGTGGTGTTTTGCGTGTTGCTCAAGGTGGTGGTGTTGCTGCCCGCAGCCGCCTTGACCGTCACCGTGCCCTTGATGGAATGGCCATTCAGATCAAGTTTCGTGTTCTTCGTGCCGTCGATGGTATAATCGCCGGTCACGTCGGTCAGCAGCTGGAGGGTCGCGCCACCGTCTCTGTCTGCATCAATGGCCGTTTGTAAATTGGCAAATCTCCGCCGCAGGCGGTTGCCCTCGCCATTGTTCAAGTCTGTTTCAGCCACCGCGGGTGCGTTGCAGTTGGGGCAGGTTGCGGCGTTTTTGTCAAAGCCGTTCTTTCCGCCGTGGCTGCACAACTTTACCACCAGGTCGCAGGTCTGGGCAGCGGCTTCCTCCAGCGTGAGCTGCGTGTCGCCACGGTAGTAAGCAAGTCCCGCGTTCCCGGGAAGCAGATTGCCCAATGTGATGCCATTATTTAGCCGCAGACCGCTTCTCGAAATCTTTCCGCCGTACAGCTCGACCGTGCCGCCCCAAACCTCCAGCTGGAGCAGAGTGGTATGGTCATTCCCCGGATCAAATACCAGCGTACCGCCGTCCCGCACGGTCACGCCCACCGCGCCGTTGCCGCCGCTGCTGTCAATGACCGTCAGTTTACCGGTGCGAACCTGGCTCGTGGCCGTAAGGCCGCCCACATTCAAGCTGTACCCATCCAGGCTATGTCCGTTCAGGTCCAGCGTGAGGGTCTTGCTGACATATATGCCGTCAGGCAGCATCTTGTTTGCCAGCAGCTTGACGGTCTGACCGTCAGTTGCCGCATCCAGCGCGGACTTCACATCGGTATAATAGATTTCGCCGATGCCGGCCGCAAACTGTGTCCCGCAGGCCGTGCACTTGCCGTCTTTACCGATGGTGCTCGCGCCCTCGGTGTTCGTGTGGGTGCAGGACAGACCGCAAGCGCACTTGTTGTTCACCATGGCGTGGGTGTGCTCCTTGACGGTTACGTCGGCCAGCTCCGTTGCATTGCCGTCCTGCACGTCGTCGCCCTTGTAGAAAGCGTGCACCTTCTGCGTATCCAACAGGGACATGAGCGGCTGCAACTCTTCTGCGATGTAGCTCTTAATGCTTTGGAACGTGCCGCCGCTGATGGCGATGGTTCCGTTGCGCGTGAACTGCACATCGCCAAACGTGCCGTCCGTAATGTTCAGCGTAGCGCCGGAAGCGACAACCCATTCACCCGCGTGATTGGAGCCGCCATTGACGGTGACGGCTGCACCCTCTAATACGGTGAGGCCATACACCATGCCGTTGCTGATGGTCGCAGTGCCGCTGTTCACGTCGCAGACAAGTCCCGCGCCTTCTGAACCGCCGATCTCGCCGCTCTGGATGTCCAGTGCGCCGGCCATGAACATGAGATTTGAAATTCTGCCGTAAGCGGCCTCGCCTGTAACAGTCAGGTTGCCTGTCGCGAGAGTTTCTTTTTTCTGCGTTTCCTCGTTAGTCTCTGTGAATCCAACCTCGAGGTAGTCGACCGTCTTGTGGTTCAGATCGAGCGTCAGGGTTTTGGTGACAACGGGTACGATGGAAGCATACTGTTCGAACGTAAAATCTTCACCGAGCGCATTGAGGGCGTCTGCATCTGTCACATGGTCTGCCAGCAGCTTGACGGTGTCACCGTTCTGTGCCGCAGCCAGCGCCCTGGGGAGAGACTTGTACTGTTTGCCGTTCACCTCGGCTGCATCCGGCAAGCCGGTGACGGTGATGGTGGCGCTTGCCTGCACGGAGGTGTTCCCCAGCTCGTGAACGAACAGCGTATACGTGCCACCGGGCGTTTCCTCATCGATCTTGACGGAGACGGTATAAGTGCCGTCGCCGTTGTTCTTCTGGCTGATGGTAAAGTAGCCATTGACCGCGCTGCCCTGAACATAGGCGTTCAGCGTGTCCGTGCCGGTATAATTGGCAGTGAACACGGCGGTCTTGCCCGCGGTAAGGCTCTTGCTCGCTTCGGTCAGCGTCAGGCTCGGCGCTGCGGGTGTGGTGCTGCCCACCTGCTTGTTGGTCAGCTTCTTTGCGATTTCGCCGCCTACTTTATAGGTATCGGTGTCAAAGCCAGCTTCCGCAGCGGTATCGCCGTTCACTGTGGCGGAGCCGTAGAGCGTTTTGGCGGCAGGCTCTGCCGCGCTATCCAGCTCGACCGCCTTCACTGCGCCGGAGATCAGCATATCCGTGCCATCGAAGTACAGCGTGCCCTTCACGCCGACCTGTGCGCCGCTGACAAAGGCAGAGCCGGAAACCACGTTCAGCCCGCCGGTAATGGCCGCTTCCGCTTCGGCGGGCGCGGTCATGGTAAACGTGCCGCCCGTTGCATCGACGGTTACAGTACCATCGACCGTGCCGCCGTTCAGCGTCAGACTGCCCGTGGCATCAATATTGCCGGTGATGCTGTGCCCGTTCATGTGGATGGTCGTCGCGGCGTAGACGGTGAGGTCTTCCGTGACGTTGCCGAGCAGCGTGATCTCGCCTTCCTCTATTTCGTCCAAGATCTTCTGCACCGTTTCATACTGCGTCCCGCCGCTCTCCGCGACGTAGTGCGTCCCGCCGCTTCCTTCGCCGTTCTCCGTGACGTCGGCGAAGACTGCCGTGGGCAGCGTCGTCAGACAGAGCGTCAGCGCCATCAGCAGGCTCAATACTCGTTTTTTCATAAGATCCTCCTTTAGGATATGCGTATAGGGTTTATATTCAGCCCGTTTTAGCACAGGCACAGCTTTTATAGATCATCCGGAATGAGCCGCAGCTTTTTCGCGGCGGCCTTGGCCTCCGCCCGGCGCTTCACGTCCAGCTTGTCGAGGATGTGGCTGACGTGGGTCTTCACGGTCGGCAGCTTCACATCCATGATCTGCGCGATCTCGGCGTTGGACTTGTCCGCGCAGAGCAGATGCAGAATTTGCAGCTCCGTGGGCGTCAGCTCCTCACCGGGGGCAAGGCGGGGTTCGAGGAAATGCGGGTAGAACGCCGCCTGCGTCCGCACCGCCGCCATCAGCCGCTTGCGCCATGCCTTGTCGCCGTCCCAGTCCAGCACTTCCAGCAGCGGCAGCACCGCCGTGCCGTATACGCTGACGGTGCGGATGAAGCGGTACTCCGCTGCCGCGTCCAGCGCCGCCGTCAATCGCTCGCGCCACCGCTCGTCCTTCTTGCGGTACAGGGCAATGGCAGTCAGGACATTCAGGTGAATGCCGTCGATGATGCGGGCGCAGTTTTGGACGTACGGCTCCAGCGGGGCAAGCGTCAGCTGCACCGTGTCCGGCCTGCCGTCCTCCAGCTCCACCATGGCCTGGGTGAGATACTGGTAGCGCCGCATGACGTTCAGGTGCGTCGGCTCCCGCGGGGCTTTTTCCCGATACCACGCATCCGCCGCGTCAAGGTCGCCGGTGTGCATGTCAATACGGCAGAGCATGGCGTCCATATTGGGCAGAAAGCGTGTCAAACCGCGCTCGGCAAAGCATTCACGGAGCACCTCGATGGTGCGCCGCGCGTCGGTGGGCTGTCCGCTTGCCAGCTGGCTGCGGGCCAGCAGTCCACTGACGGCGAACTCCATGTCCGGCGTGCCGCGGTTGCGGACCTCGTTCAGCTGTGGGAGAAGGGCCAGCATCCGACCGGCCACGTCCTCCCCCTTTTCAAACTTGCTCTCGGCGATGGCGCAGTCCGCAAGACCCACGCCGTCCCGCCCCAGCACCGCCTCCACCGGGATACGCATGGTGTGGTAGAGCAGGTCATCCTTTTTGCTCCATGCGGAAAAGTCCTTGCCGCCGTTCATGATGCTGGGCAGCGCGCTTGTGACGGAGAAGGACGGCAGCGTCACTTCCTTGTTCATCAGCAGCCGGAACACCGCAGGGATCGTGTCCGTCAGGCGTTTCACGCCCCGCTGCGGCAGCGAGATGTCCAGCCATGCCAGACGGCCGCGTGCCTGCCGACCTGCGGCGTCCTCCTTGCCGCAGCGCTCCACGAACCGTTTCAGGCATCCGTACCAGTGCTCCGACCCGTCATAGTCCGCGCTCAGAGCGCAGAGCATACTCATGCCCTGCATCAGAGACGGCGAGGCGAGTATTTCCGCCCCCGGCAGTGCGCGGTAGTACTGCTCCATCTCCGCATAGTGCCCCATGCCGGGATGCAGCTCCGCATTGCGGATCAGCAGCTCGGAGACCTTGGCATGGTCGCCGCCGCTGGTGTAGCATTCCAGGGCGTGGGCGTAGTCCTCCTTCAGCTCATAGTACAGCCCGCCCCGGCTGAAGAGCGCTTTGCGCTTTTCCTCGGTATACTCCCGATCCATCTCCCAGCGGAGAAAAGCTCGGAACCCCGACCAGAAGTGGAAGCACTGGCAGTCGTCGTAGCGCAGCATAGTGGTGTATCGAAGAAGCCAGTCCAGCCGTTCGCCGGCACGGGGATCGCCGCTGACCATCCGTGCCATTTCCAAGTCAAAACTTTCAAAGGGGGCCAGCTCCAACAGGAAGCGCCGCACCGGCAGGTCAAAGCGCCGGTAGATGGCGGTTTCAAAGTAGAGGAACACCTCCCGGAACACCCGCGCCACCAGCTCCGGTGTCCACGGCTTGCCCGGAGACATACACCGGGCGGTGATGGCTACGCCCAGCGGATAGCCCACGGATTCTTTCAAAATTCCGTCGATCTCACTGTCTGCCGCCTCCACGCCGTAAAGCCGGAGCAGCCGCCGCACATCGTCCGCATCAAAGAGCAGGTCGTCGGCCTCCAGCACCGTCATCAGCCCCGTGTACTGAAACGCCGTCAGGCAGCCGGGCGGCACACCGCGCGAGAGCAGCACGAAATGGCGCTCCGGACTTGAGCGAATCAGTTCGCAAAGAGCCTGCTGCCCGGCTTCCTCCTGCATGAGCTGAAGATCGTCAATCAGCAGAATGTCCCAATCCTGCGCTGACGGTGGGATCGCGCAGTCTGGGTCTGCCGCGCTTTGCCGTAGCACATTCCGCCCGCGCAGCAGCGCGTCCGCCAGCACGGTCTTTCCAAAGCCGCAGGGCGCGCTGAAAAAAAGGACTCTGCCATGCGCTATGAAGCTGTCAAACCGTTTCTGAACGGAGGGCTTTATGATGATATTTTCGATCATTTCTTCCCTCCCTTTGATACAGAGTGAGATTGTCATAAGCCTTTTGCCACCTATCTCAAATTATATTATACGCGGCTGTTCTGAAATGTAAATCATCCCAAAGGATGAGACGCGCTGCATAGCAAACGGCTGTGCAGGCCAGCATTTCGTGAGGTGAAAAAGAAATCGCACAGCATCAGGCCAAAATGCCTGCGCTGTGCGATTCGGTGTTTACTTATAAAGTCTTGTCACTTCTTACTGTGTCACAGGAGAATCAAAATTAAAGTCGCGGCGCAATGCGGCCTGCCCATGTTCTGTGTGATATTCGTCTTCAACGCGCACAGAGCAATTATATTTCGACAATCGTATAGCATGGAAACGAGTTGAATTAAACGAAGAAAATAAGCTGTATCTTTTCTTTGAACGCACGCTATTTTTGCGATAATTTCCTGAAAACTGGCCAAAACACCCTGTTCAGATTGTAGTATGGGTAGAGGGGAAATACGGGGGTACGAACGGGGGGCAAGAAAGCGGCAAGCAATGCAAAGCGGTACCCACTTTGCGAAAACAGGCGGATTCCGTTCACACGGAACCCGCCTGTTTCATGCTTGTTGGGGCGCTGCCCCAATCCCCGCAGAACACAAAAACTGTGTTCTGGAACGATGGATAAATCCATCGGCTGCGCGATTTTGCAAATCGCTTGTGGGCGGGCAGCTCAGCGCTGCTCCGCCTCTTTTTCCCGTCGTTCATTCGCTTCCTCCTGCTCCTTATCCAGCTCCAGAATACGGTCGATATTGGCCTTGGCCGTCAGCAGCTCTTTCATTTCTTCACGGGCTTTTCGGTAGTCGGCGTAGGCCGCTTTCTTCTCCACCAGCAGCTCGGCGTACTCGGTATTCAGCGCCTTGATGGTGGGCAGCTTCTTGAAGCTCAGTCCATCAAAATAGTTCTTTGCGGCCTTGTGGATCGTGATCTTGCTTTCATGCTCTGCAAGAAATTTCTTGGAGTACCCAGCCTTGCGATAGACTTGGCCACGCACTCCACCACAATGGTCTGCCGGTCATCTCCGGGCTTGAAGGTGAGCGTGATGTTCAGCTTTCTGGCCGCTTTTGCCGAGGTGTTCGGATCCAGAATGTTCCGGATCATGGCTCGCATCTCATAGTCTGCGCGCTCCATGATCGCGCCACGTCCCATTTCGAGGATCGACTTCTCCTGACGTTCATCCATAGGTTTTGCCTCCTTTCCTGCGTGATAAGGGTTCCAGCCCTCTGCCGGACGCCCCGCGGCAAATTTGAGCGGGGCCGCCCGGCAGGAGAGTAAAATGAGCGAAGGGCATCCGCCCGGCAGAAGGCTGGATGACGGTGCTTCATCCGGCTGCTTCCCGGTAGACCTCTACCTGCTGGATGCCGAATTCGCAGGCAGCCTCATGGCTCTCGAAGAAAATATCCACATGGTTGCCCTTGACGGCGCTGCCGGTGTCCTCGACGATATACGGATGACCGTTGATCACGACCTCGCTGCCTTTGGGCAGCACATCCCAGTCGGCGGCGATGGTGCGGCCCTCTTCGGGGATCGTGCCGGCACGTGTCTTCTGCACATAGTCTTCGCCGCGGCTGGGGTGGTCTTCCGACCAGATCCCGCAGCACTTGACACAGGGACAATAGGCGGTAGCGGTGAACGTTCCAATGAGCTCCAGCCGGTCAAGGCTGGAATAGTCCTCTGCCGGTTGCTCTGCAGGCTCCTGCGGCATATCATCGACAGGGGAGGGCTGGGATACCTCCTGCAATTCGGGCGGCTCACAGGCATCCTGAGCGTGTGTGGCGGTGTAGCCGATGCAGACGCCCAGCGACAGGACGATCAGTAAAAAGATCAGAAATTTGAGATTTGCCGATCGGCGCTGGATGCGCCGGCGTTCTTCTCGTGTCAGTCGCTTCATAGGTCGATCCTCCTAAGATGGCCATATCGGGTAACGGGCGCGGTGGTAGGCGGCCCGTCTGTCCCTGCGGCGAGATATGCGATGAGCTGATCCACATCGACCAGTTTCTTGCGCCCAACATGGACGACAGGGATGGCGCCGGTGGCGATAAGCTGTCTTATGTAGTGAAGGGTGATCTCACTCTCGGGATCCTGCTCCAAGATCAGCTCATGCGCCTTGGCTGCGGTTCTCATTCTGGGCATGGGTTATCTCCTTTCGTGGTGGATTGCCCTCCTTGCTTGTTGCGATTTCTCAACTTTCGGGGGAAAAAAAGTAGACGCCGATTTTACTGACCTCAATCTTCAATGCGTCACAAATTCGATCAATCTCCGTCTGCTTAAAGGGATATTTTCCGGTTAGCTTCAGACAAAACTGGCTTTCACTGGTGCCGATCTCCTCGGCGAGGCTCTTCTGAGTAAAGCCACATTCTTTGATGCGGCCTTTCAGCTTGGAGTAGTCCATGGTAGGCATCATATCATTCCTTTCTGTTTGTTGCGTTTTCTCAACCATTGAGGCAAACCCAATATAACCCATCCATTTTGAAAAGTCAATACCAAATGTTGATAAATCTTAATTTTTCGAAAAACGGTATTGATTTTTCGCAACCGCACATATATAATGGCGGTATCAAGGGAGTGGAGGATGAAACTATGTATCGGCCAGCAACTTTTGCAGAACGTCTAAAAACTGCACTGGAGATCAAGGATATGACGAAGGCGGAGCTTTCTCGCCTTACGGGTATCAGCAGATCCAGCCTCACCCGATATGCCAAAGGAGATTGGGAAGGAAAACAAGATGCTGTCTATGCAATCGCCAAAGCGCTCAACTTGAATGAAGCCTGGCTGATGGGGTACGACGCACCAATGGACCGCATTGACATGGACGCCTTTTTGGAGGCGGCCAGCAAAACTGCTGCAGAGGATGACGATTTCCTTCAGCGGCATTCTGGGTTAATCCTATCCAGCAATTCGTCTTTCGATATTGGTTGCAGTATCCATTGCCGTGATCAGGGCGAATTGAAGATCGTTCAATCGATCCTGATGAGCGTTGCGCAGCTTCAGATTGCGGAGCGCACGGAGAAACTCGCCGCTTTGCAGGGAGTTGTGTCCGTGCTGCAGCACATGCCAACGGAGCGTAGCCAGGAGCTTCTGAACTATGCAAATTTCCTTTCCCAGGGTTAATAAATGACCGCGCTAATATGCGCGGCGAAGGAGGATATACCATGTTCTGTTTCAAATGCGGGGCTCAGATTCCCGATGAGAGCGTGTTCTGCTCAAAGTGTGGCGCCAAAGTACAGGCTTCGCCGGAGCCGGCTGCGCAGACTTACACCCTGACCTTTGACCGGGCCAGTCAGGTATACGTGGCCAACCCGCCAATCAAAATCGTCATCGACGGCGAAATCCGCCTGTCCGTGGACAACGGCAGAACCGAGCGCGTAGATCTCGCGCCCGGCCCTCATAAAATCGAACTGTCCGGATCCATCCGCTCCGCCAAGGTGGATGTCGATCTGCAGCGTGACACCGTTATCAAAATCAGCTTCAGCCGGCTCTCCGGCAAACTGGTCACCGAGGTAATCTAAGCATAAAAAAGCCGTCTCGGGCTACCACCCCCGAGACGGCACTGCAAAGTATTTTATCTGCAATCCACCACGAAAGAAGATAAATAACCGAATATGGCAACAACCAAAATGCGGCCAACTTTGCCTTTCCATTCTACCACAGGAAAAGCTGGGTTGGCAAGAATGGAAAGAGAGGTTTTATCAAATTATGGCCACAATTGAAAAGAGAGGCGAGAGCTACCGGATCATCGTGTCCAATGGGTACGACATCAACGGCAAGCAGATCCGCGAGAAAATGACGTGGACGCCAGAGCCGGGGATGACGAAGCGGCAGATCGAGAAGGCCCTAAACAGGGAGGCCACGCTCTTCGAGGAGCGGGTGCGGCATCAGGTGACCCAGAACGGCAACATCCGGCTGGTGGATTTTACGAAGATCTTTCTGGAGCAGTATGCTCGGCCCAACCTGAAGAAAAGAACCGCATTCGGGTATGAGGAGAAGATGGCCGTGATCAACCAGGCTCTTGGCCATATCAAGCTGAAGGATCTGAAGCCCGGGCACATCGCGTCTTTCTACGCCAACCTGCAGGAGGAAGGCATGCGGAACCGCTGTAAGGCGATGCCGAAGGTGGACTTCGCCGCCTGGATGAAGGAGCGCAAGACCTGCAAGGCAGAGCTGTCCCGGCAGACCGGCGTGTCGATCTGGTGCTTCTCTCAGCTGAAGAATGGCCGTGGGATCGCCCAGAACTGCGCCGAGCAGATCTGCGAGAAACTGAATGTCCCCTACAACAAGCTCTTTGTTCGGCAGCACGATGATACGCCGCTGAAGCCCGGCACCATCCACACCTACCACCGCACGCTTTCCGCTGTCCTATACCGTGCAGTGAAGTGGAAGTACATCGAGAGAAATCCAGCCGAGCGGGCCGATCTACCCAGCATCGCCCACAGGAAGGCAGCTTATCTGGATGAGCCGGATGCCCGGCGGCTGCTGGAGCTGCTGCAGGATGAGCCTATCAAGTGGAGGGCGGTCATTACTTTTGATCTGCTCTCCGGACTCCGGCGCGCAGAATTTCTGGGCCTGCGATGGTGCGACGTTGATCTGGATGAGCGAATGCTCTATGTTCGCCAGACATGGAACTATATCTCTTCTGAAGGCTGCTATGTCGATAAGCCAAAGAGCGCGACCAGCGAGCGGCCGCTGAGGATCTCCCGCACCGCTGTTCTTCTCCTGCTGGAGTATAAGCGCTGGCAGGATGCCCAGCGGGGGGCCTTGGGGGATTCCTGGCAGGATAAAGACGATCGGATCTTCACCAATGATGAAGGGGCTCCGATGTTTCCGGACAGCGTCACCCAGTGGTTCACTAAATTTGTAAAAAGGACTGGCTTGCCAAAAGTAACCATCCATTCCCTCCGGCACACTTACGCCAGCCTGATGATCGCAGATGGGGCCCCTCTTGTCATTGTTTCTCATAACCTAGGCCATGCACAGACCAGCACCACCAGCAATATCTACTCCCATGTCATCGCTGCGGCCGAGGCCAAGGCAGCAGAGGCCTTTGACCGCTTCGGCGATCTGGTCGCTCCAAAAAGTGAAGACATAAGTGAAGTGAAATCACAAGAAGTAAAGAAAACGGCCGCAGGAAGTTAAGTTTCCTGCGGCCGTTCCTATGGAGCTGGTGAGGGGATTTGAACCCCTGGCCTATTGATTACGAATCAATTGCGCTACCACTGCGCCACACCAGCTTATGTGGTTTTCTGCCTGTTGAAGTTGAGATAAACCCCAAATAAACCCCATTTGTGGAAAACTTCTGGCAACCGAAATTTCGTGTCTATTGTGCCCCAAGGCTTTCAGGGTTTCAGAGCAGTTTTGACCTCATCATTACGAGTCAGCTGCTCTACCGACTGAGCTACACCAGCACATTTGTTCAAATGCAAATGGAAGTATAGCACAAAGATTTTTTCGCGTCAAGCGATTTTTCAAACTTTTTGAAAGCGGCGGCTTTGCCGCCGCTTTTTCATTCTTTTCGCCGTCTGCGGCGGATGCGGTTGATGTGGCGCTCGAAGTCGCCGCTGCCGATGAGCTCGGCAAGCACATACTGCTCAAAGACCGGCACGGTGCAGGAATAGAATCCCACCTCGCGCCGAAACTGCTCGGAGAGCGCGGGCGGCAGCACCATGTAGCCCACGCGCATTGACGGCGCGATGGTCTTGGAAAACGTATTCATGTAGATGACCGAGCGCTCGGGCTCGAGGGCGAAGAGCGTATCCTCGCTCTTGCTCGACACGCTGAATTCCGAATCGAAGTCGTCCTCGACGATGTAGCCGCCGCGCTCCTCCGCCCAGCGGAGATATTCGCGGCGTTTGCCCGCGCTGGCGGTCACCTGGCTCGGGAAGCTGTGGAACGGCGTGACATGCAGCACCGTCGCGCTCGCGCGGGTGAGCTCATCGGAGCGGATGCCGTCGCTGCCGAGGCGCAGCATCTCGCACGTGACGCCGTGCGCCTGATACACCCTGCGGATCTTGTCGTAAGACGGGTCTTCGAGCGCAAACACGCGCTCGCGCCCCAAAAGCTGCACGATGAGTCCGTAGAGGTACTCCGCGCCCGAGCCGATCACGATCTGTCCCGGCTGGACGCTGATGCCACGCGAGCGGGAGAGATACGCCGCAATGGTGCCGCGCAGCTCGGCGCAGCCGTTGTTCGGCGACTTGACGAGAATACTCTCGCCGTACTCGCTGAGTACACGCCGCATCGTCTTGGCGAGCGACGGGAACGGAAATTCATCCTCCGTTCCGTGAGAAACGGTCGTGCGGCGCTCGGTCTCCGTCTCGGAGACCGGGAAGCAGTCCGCCGCGGCGAAGCTCACGAAAAAGCCGCTGCGCTCGCGGGATTCCAAATACCCCTCGTCGCATAGGATCGCCAGCGCGTGCTCGACCGTGATGACACTCACGCCTGTCTCTGTTGCGATCAAGCGCTTGCTGGGCATCTTCGTCCCCAGCGGGTAAACACCGCTGACGATGTCGCGCCGCAGCTGGTGATAGAGCTGTAAATACGCGCTCTGCGCGGCGGTTTTGTCGATGTGATAGTGCATAGAGCTTACTTCTTCTCGTCCGGCGCGGTAGGCTCAGCGGCAGCTTCTTCCGCCTCCGTTGTCTGCTGCATACGCTTGACAAACAGATTCGACCCGTCGGCCTTTTTGACCTTGAACTGATAGACGAGGATCCCTGCGCACACAAGCACCATCACGAGCGACAACGCCTGCGACACGCGGATGCGCTGACCAAACAGCGTCCAGTGGAAAAGATACAGACTGTCGGTGCGCAGCCCCTCGATCCAGAAACGGCCGAGGCCATACCAGATGAAGTAAAAGCAAGTGTTCTCCCCGTCAAAGCGGCGGGCGCGGGACACGACAAAATAAAGCAGCAGCAGACCGATCACATTCCACAGGCTCTCATAAAGAAACGTAGGGTGTACATCCATATACGTCGTGGCCGACGTCCAGAGCCGCATGCGCCAGGGGAGCTCCGTCGCCGCGCCGAAGGCTTCCCGGTTCATAAAGTTGCCCCAGCGGCCGATGGCCTGGCCGATGAAAAGTCCCTGCACGCAGCAGTCCGCCAGCGCCCAGAAGGAGATCTTGCGGCGGCGGCTGAAAAGATACACCGTCAAAAAGCCCGCAATGACGCCGCCGTAGATGGCAAGGCCGCCGTCCCAGATGCGGTAGGTCGACGACCAGTTGATCGAGCCGTCGCTGTTGCGGAACAGGTCAAGGTAAAAGAGCACATAGTAAATGCGCGCACCAATGATGGAAAACGGGATGGCCCAGAGCACCGTGTCGATGACATTGTCCTCGGTCAGGCCGTATTTGTGCGCCTGCTTCATGCAGAAATAGAGTCCCAGCAGCATGCCCGCGGCAATGATGATGCCGTACCAGTAGATGCCGTTGCCGATATTCAATGCCTTGGACGGCACGGTGAACTGCCAGTCGCCGAAAAGGCCGGGAAAGCTGATGGGCGCGTCGGAAAAGCTCATGGGATCGTTATCCTTCTTTCTTGGGTTCGATGATGGAGATGGCGCGGCGGCTGTCCGTCAGGTTTTCGCGCAGGAAGCGCTCGACATCCGCTTTTTCGATGCTCGCGTACGCCTCGGGGAACCGGAGCGCATCGAAGCCGCGGAAGTAGCCGTCCGCCATGGAGATGGCGATATTTTCAAACGAGTTGAGCGCGCGCAGCGTCGCGCCGAAGCTCGCGCGGCGGATCTGCTCGAAAAAGTCAGGGTCGATGCCCTCGCGCGCGAGGCGCTGCGCCTCTTCCAAGATCGCGTCGCTCACCTGCTGCGGCTGCCCGCTCTCGCCGCCCGCGCACAGCACCGCGACGCCCGGCAGCTGGTCAAAGCCGCCGCCAAAGCTCGAATTGATGAGTCCCTCGTCGTAAAGGCGCTGGTAGAGCGGCGACGAATCGCCGAGCAGCACGTCGCTCGCCATCTCGCCGATGAGCGACTGGCGCAGGAGGTCGCCCTCGTTCGTCTCGCACTTAAAGCCGACTAAAAACTGCGGCAGCGCGACCTCCATCTGCGTGACGGTCTCCTTCTGCGCGGCAACGTCGTCCTCTTCTTCGCCATAGCAGCGTGCGATCTCCTCGCCGCGTTCGCGGGGCAAGACCTCCTCGGCCAGCGCGATCACCGTGTGGGGATCGACGTTGCCAACAACGCACAGCGCCATATTGGACGGACAGTAGAACGCGTGGTGGCAGTCGTACAGCGTTTCCGCCGTGATGCCCGCGATGCTCTCGACCGTGCCGGCGATGGGCACGCGCGCGGGCGACGAGCGGTACAGGCAGGCAAGGAGCCTTTCGTAGACCTGCCAGTCGGGCGAATCCTCGACCATGCGGATCTCCTGACCGATGATGCCGCGTTCCTTTTCCACGCTTTCGTCCGTAAAGTACGGAACGGAGACAAACGAGAGCAGGATGCGCAGGTTTTCTTCAAAATGCTCGGTGCAGTCAAAGTAATAGCCCGTCATCGCGTTGGAGGTAAAGGCGTTCGGCTCTGCGCCGTTTTGCGAGAGTACCTGTAGGGCGTTGCCGTCCTTCGTGTCGAACATCTTGTGCTCTAAATAGTGCGCGATGCCCGCGGGCGTGTCGCACTTTTCGCCGTTTCGGATGAACTGCATGTCCATCCCACCGTAGCGCGTGGCGAAAAAGGCGTATTTTTTGCGGTGCTGGGGCTTGGGGACGATGAATATCTTCAAGCCGTTCGGCAGCGTCTTTTCCAGGACCGTTTCCCCGATGCGGGGGTAGCTTTTCTCATTCATCCTTGCTGTCCTCCCCTGTCAGGAAATACACCGTGTCAAGCGTCATGCTCTGCGCGGCCTCGGCGATGCGCTCGTTCGTCACGGCGCGCAGCGCCGCGATGAGCTCATCCGCCGTCTCGCGGATGCCCGTGGCCGCCTGACCGAGGGCGTTTTCCTCCATGCGGCCCGCGCTGTCGCCGCGCGATTCGAGCGACGCGATCAGGCACGCTCTCGCGCCCTCGACCTCCCATTCCTCAAATTCGCCGCGCTGCACGCTTGCAAGCTGGGCAAGAATTTCACGCTTGGCGGTCTCCACATCCCTGCACTCAATGCCGGACGAGACCGTCACGATGCCCTTGGAGCGGTGATAGGCGGAAGAAGCATAATAGCAGAGGGACAGCTTTTCACGCACGTTCAAAAAGAGCTTGGAATTGCTGTACCCGCCGAAAATCAAATTTGCCAGCATCATCGCAGGCGCGTCGTTCGTCGACGCGCGCCAGCCCATCGAGAGCCTTCCCTGCGTCACGTCCATGCGCTCGGTGATCTCGCGCGGCGTCTCCGGCGCGTTTTTCTTCTCCGCGATGACCGGCGGCACGACACGCCCGCGCTGAAGCGGCGCAAACGCGCGGGAGATGGCCTCCTCCACGCGCTCGCGCTCGGCGCTGCCGCAGTAGAAGAGCTCCAAGTGCGCGGTGGAGAGTAACTCCTGATAGTAGCGGAAGAGCGTCTGGTTCGTGATCTTCTCAACGCGCGCGATGGAGCCGAACTTGTCCACCCCGTAGCGCTCGCCGCGGCACATCTCCTGAAGTAAGCGCAGGTCTGCGTAGTCGCGCTTGTCGTTGATGATGCCGCGGATGGCGTCGATGAGGTTCTGCTTCTCGCTTTCGACATAGTCGTTCAGGAAGCGGCCGTTGCGCGTCACGGGGTCGAGCAGCAGCTCGCCCAAAAGGTCGCACATCGGCTCGAGCAGCTTTTCTCCTCCCGGGACAAATTCCTCGTCGATGAAGCTCGCGGCAAAGCCGATGCACTGGTTCTCGCCCTTTTTGCGTACCGTGCAGCCGATGGACGAGCCATAGAGCAGGTCGAGCGCGGTGGAAAGTGAGCGCATATCGGGGTGCGACATCGTGCCGCGGCGCAGCACGCTCGGCAGCAGCGCGCCAAAGCTCGCCGTTTTTTCGTTGATCGGCGTGATGAGCTGCACGCTCAGCGTCCCCGTTTTGAATTTATCCGAGCGCACATAGTCGAGGTTCACCTCGGGTGCGATCTCAAGTCTGACCGGTTCCATCACGGATTCCTCCTGTGGTCATTTTTCAGAATTTGCCCTTAGGATACCACGAAACTGTGAACAATTCCACTCTTTTCTGCTTACACCGCACTTTCCGGCGCAAAAACGGAAGAATTTTCTGCTCGCATGACGTTTTTCTTGCGATTTTTCCTTGACAATTTTGATAAAATCATGTAAACTGATTCATGTTGTAAAGGTATAAAACTTTACATAAGAATCTGCACAAGGAGGAACTTCCCGTGAAAAACCAGACCTTTCGTATGACGATGCTCTTCGACTTTTATGGGGAGCTTCTCACCGACCGCCAGAAGGAATTCTACGATCTCTACTATAACGAGGACCTGTCGCTCTCCGAAATTGCCGAGAACTACGGCATCTCCCGCCAGGGCGTGCGCGACGTCATCGTGCGCGCGGAGAACTACATGACCGAGATCGAAGACAAGACGGGGCTCATCAAGCGCTTCATGCAGCTTCAGCCCCACGTGGAAAAGATCACGGACGCGGCCGAGCAGATCAAGCAGCTCAACTTCCGCCGGTATGAGGACCGCCAGCTCGAAGAGCTTGCCGGCGTGATCGAGGCCGAGGCGGCGGCACTCAAGGAGTAATACATCCATGGCATTTGAAGGACTGAGCGAAAAGCTCAACGCCACATTCAAACACCTGCGCGGCAAGGGCCGCCTGAGCGAAGAGGACATCAAGCTCGCAATGCGTGAGGTGCGCCTGGCGCTCCTCGAAGCAGACGTGAGCTACAAGGTCGTCAAGGACTTTGTCAAAACCGTCTCTGAGCGCGCCGTCGGCGCCGAGGTGCTCGACAGCCTGACCCCTGCCCAGCAGGTCATCAAGATCGTCAGCGAAGAGCTCACCGCGCTCATGGGCGGTGCCAATGCGAAGCTGACCTTCGCCTCCAAGCCGCCGACGGTCGTCATGATGGTCGGCTTACAGGGCGCCGGTAAGACGACGAACGTCGCCAAGCTCGCGGGCTACTTCCGCAAGCAGGGCCACCGTCCGCTGCTCACCGCGTGCGACGTGTACCGTCCCGCGGCCATCACGCAGTTGCAGGTCGTCGGCAAGCAATTGAATATTCCCGTTTTCGAAATGGGTCAGATCGACCCCGTTCAGATCGCGCAGGAGGCCGTCAAGTACGCCGGTGACCACGGCAACGACATGGTCTTCCTCGATACCGCAGGCCGCCTGCACATCGACGAAGCGCTGATGGACGAGCTCAAGCGCATCAAGGCCGCCGTCAAGCCGACCGAGATCCTGCTCGTCGTCGACGCGATGACCGGTCAGGACGCCGTGAACGCCGCCACCGCCTTTGATGAGGCACTCGGCATCGACGGCGTCGTGCTCACGAAGCTCGACGGCGACGCCCGCGGCGGCGCAGCCCTCTCGATCCGCGCGGCGACCGGCAAACCCATCAAGTTCATGGGCACGGGCGAAAAGCTCGACATGATCGAGCCCTTCCACCCCGACCGCATGGCGCAGCGCATCCTCGGCATGGGCGACGTGCTGTCGTTCATCGAGCGCGCCGAGCAGAGCATCGACGAGGAAAAGGCGAAAAAGCTCGAAGAAAAGCTCAAAAAGAACCGCTTCACTCTCTCCGACTATTACGACCAGCTCGTCCAGCTCAAGAGCATGGGCAGCTTTGAACAGCTCGCGGGCATGATGCCCGGCCAGCTCGGCAAGCAGATGGCAAACGCCGAGCTTGACCCCAAGATGATGGCACACACCGAGGCGATCATCCTCTCGATGACACCCTACGAGCGCGAGAATCCCGCGGTGCTCGGCGCCAGCCGCAAAAAGCGCATCGCCGCCGGCTGCGGACTCGAGGTTGTGGACGTCAATCGCCTGCTCAAGCAGTTTGAGATGATGCAGAGCATGATCAAGCAGGTCACGCGCGGCGGCAAGATGCCAAAGGGCATGGGCGGCTTCGGCGGCGGCCGGATGCGCGGTTTCGGGCGCAAGAAACGCTTCAAGTAATTTCCGTTGATAAGTGCACAAGCATTTCATCATAATACAAAATCATTTACATTATTTTTGGAGGTAGTAACCATGGTTAAAATTCGTCTGCGCAGAATGGGCGCTAAGAAGGCTCCTTTCTATCGTGTTGTCGTCGCTGATTCCCGTTATCCCCGCGACGGCCGCTTCATCGAAGAGATCGGCACCTACAATCCCTGCGTCTCCCCCGCCGAGATCAAGATCGACGCTGAGCGCGCTCAGGAGTGGATCAAGACCGGCGCTCAGCCCACCGACACGGTCCGTGCGCTGCTGAAGAAAGTCAACGCGCTGTAAGACCCGGGGTGCAAGAAATGAAAGACTTGCTGCTCTACATCGCCCGCAGCCTTGTTGAGCATCCCGATGACGTCACCGTCACGGAGAAGCAGGGCGCGGACGAGCTTACGTTGGAGCTGCGCGTCGCACCTGACGATATGGGCAAGGTCATCGGCCGTCAGGGCCGCATTGCCAAGGAGATCCGCACGGTCGTCCGTTCCTATGCTCAGCGCACCGGCGTAAAGGTGTCTGTCGACATCGTAGACTGAACTGCAAAAACGTTCCCGAGAAGCTCTCGGGAACGTTTTTTATTCTTGCCATCCCCCGCCGATTCCGCTATACTGAATGGATAGAACAAAACAAAGGAGCATGACAATGGGTCTCTTTTCCAAAAAGAGCGCGCCGCAGCCGAGCGCGCGCCCAGAATATATCGAAGTCGGCCAGATCGTGAACACGCACGGCGTGCGCGGCGAGGTCAAGGTACAGCCCTGGGACGTGAGCCCAGAGCTTCTGTGCGGGTTCAAAACGTTCTACATGGACGGTGCGCCCTTCCGCCCGACGAGCAAGCGCGTGCAGGGCGACATGGTGCTCATGAAGCTGCCCGAGGTCGACGACATGGATGCTGCCGCCGCGCTCAAGCGCAAGGTGCTCTCCATCCGCCGCAACGATGTCCAGCTCAAGCCCGGCGAGCACTTCGACGCCGAGATCATCGGCATGAACGTCTACAACTACTTCCCCCACACGTATATCGGCACGGTGGTGGACGTGCTCTCCTACCCCGCCCACAAGCTCTACAAGGTCAAAGGCGAGGAGAAGACCTATCTCATCCCCGCGGTGAAGGATATCTTCATCACGGACATCGACGAGGAATCGCGTGAGATCAGCGTGCACATGATCGAGGGGTTAGAGACCGATGAGGATTGATATTTTAACACTCTTCCCCGCTTCGGTCGACGCGATGATGAACGTCAGCATCCTCGGCCGCGCGCAGGAGCGCGGCTACATCACGATCAAGACGCACCAGATCCGCGACTACACGACGAACAAGCAGATGCAGGTCGACGACTACCCCTACGGCGGCGGGCGCGGCGCGGTGATGCAGGCCGACCCCTTATACCGCTGCTGGGCGCATGTGTGCGAGGAGGCTGGCAGCCGCGGGCATACGATCTACCTCTCCCCCTGCGGGCGCACGTTCACACAGAGCGTGGCGCGCGAGCTGAAGGATAAGTATGACCACCTCATTTTAGTCTGCGGCCACTACGAGGGCATCGACCAGCGCTTTATCGACGAGTGCGTGGACGAAGAGCTCTCGATGGGCGACTTCGTCGTCACGGGCGGCGAAATTCCCGCCATGGCCGTGACGGACGCCATCTGCCGCATGGTCCCGGGCGTGCTGCCCGAGGAGGAATGCTTCACCGAGGAGTCCCACTGGGCTGGGCTTTTGGAGTATCCGCAGTATTCCCGCCCCGATGAATGGCACGGCCGCCGCGTGCCGGACGTGCTGCTCTCCGGCCACCACGAAAACGTGGCCAAATGGCGCAAAAAAGAGAGCTACAAGCGCACAATGCTCCGCCGCCCTGACATGTGGGCACAGTTCGACGAAAAGCAGCTCAAAACAAAGAGCGAGAAAAAAGTCCTCGCCGAAGCCAAGGCCGAAGCAGAAGCCATCCGCGCCGCGGAGGTGAAGAAGGCCGAGGAAAGCGACACCGAAACAACTGTTGAGTAACAGCTCGCACTATCTGCACAAGGCAAGGCGAACGGTCAATCGACTTCATTTGCCGCCCGCAGGCGGCAAAGTATTTTGACCCGTCGCGGAGGACGACACGCGCGTCCGCAGTGACACTTTGCAGGAAATGGCGTGGTGAGCACCATTTCCTGAAGCTCTCTCATCAAGAAGCAGCTTCGCTGCTTCTTGATGAAGTAAAAAAGCGGAACAGCCTATGAACTGCACCCCGTCAAGAAGACAGAGAAAAAATATAAAGTTTTTCCGGCCGGC